>OJBZ01000297.1_pt1 | contig 30645 bp, 23 predicted proteins | sample 1591671 | NCBI WGS metagenome assembly OJBZ01 (sample SAMN05416850, study PRJEB24817) | seawater metagenome | isolation source: Sea water | place: Canada:Atlantic | collected 2013-07
GATAAAGTAGCCTGACGTTGAACAAAGCACCCTCCGGTAAAATCGGGGCGGTTCAAAGCGCTTCAGGAGATTGAAGACGATTTGGGAAAACAAACATCGCAGGCTGCTGACGATGCCGCGCGCGATCGCGGCTTCGATGCCTCCGCGGCTTTGCGCTGGCACGGCGCACGGATCAGCGAACTGCGTTCACGGTTCAGCAGTGCCTACTAAACAGGGTTGGGCTGTCCGCTTCAACACACGCGTCGTCGGGGTTATGTCCCCGGCGGCTGTACACCCTATGGGGACTTCTTCGATATCTCAATGTGGCTTCTGCGGACATCTCGGGGGTCGTTCTTCCATCTTTGTGTGGGTCGTCTCCCATTGCAGAAGTATCGACAAGCTTCCTACATCTCAATAATGCAATGGCAAGTTCACCACGGTCCACTTGAAAAAACTTCTCACGGCACAATATTGTGGGGGTCTACGCGCATATCGAGACCGCGCTGCAAGCAAGGCGGCGACCCAGTAAATAGACCCGACATGATCTGACAACAGAATGGGGTGGCTTTAAGCCACCCCTTTTGCGTTCCTGGTATCAAGAAGGCCATGGATCATGATTCCGGTAATTATGGCGGTAACTCAACCGTCTTCGCCTGAAGGCAAGATCATCCCACTAAGCTTCTTCTTGGCGTGAAAGTTGCGTACTACGGAAGCGCCAACACAGAAGAAGCGTCAACGGCTGCATGTTTGGCGACGAAGCCATGGTCAGTGGGCTCCTGCCCACGCAAAAACCAGATTAAGTACATTTTTTTTGGGAATTCGTTTTGGTAGCCTTTCATCGCGACCCATATCTCTTGGGACAGCGTCGAGCCCTTGATATTCGCGCTCTGGAGCAAAAGACGAAAAAATCGGGCGTTTCCGCCCGATTGCTACTTTATGCTTGCAGAATGGCGTTTCTGACCCGGCCAGTGGCCACTAATTGGTAGTCAGAATATCTCAACAGATGTGCCTAACCTTAAATCACCCGCACTTGCTGTGACCGCAGCTGCCGCAGGTCATGCAGCCTTCGACCATGCGTAGGTCGTATTGGCCGCAGCTGCTGCAGGCTTTACCACGCGGAGCGTCAAGGCCGACGACCTTGGCTTGCGGGTCGGATTTCAGCCCCTGCCCTTCGCCGGCGATAAAACCGGTGGCGATCAGGTGTTGTTCTATCACGCCACCGATAGCGGCCAGCATCGACGGGATGTACTTGCCCCGCATCCAGGCCCCGCCGCGCGGGTCAAAGACGGCCTTCAGCTCTTCGACGACAAAGGACACATCGCCACCGCGCCGGAACACGGCGGAAATCATGCGTGTGAGCGCGACGGTCCAGGCAAAATGCTCCATGTTTTTTGAGTTGATGAACACTTCGAACGGACGACGGTGGCCCCCGATCACCACATCATTGATGGTGATGTAAAGCGCATGCTCGCTGTCGGGCCATTTGATCTTGTAAGTGGACCCTTCCAGCTCTTCGGGGCGGTCCAGCGGGTCAGACATATAGACGACTTCACCGCCTTCTTCCGACGTAGCCTGCGCCGCAATTTCACCGGGCGCTGTGTCCGCGCTTTCGGAGACTGACAGAACCGATCCGGTAACATCGTTGGGGCGGTAGGTCGTGCAGCCTTTGCAGCCTTGATCCCACGCCGCCATATAAACATCCTTGAACGCGTCAAAGCTGATGTCTTCGGGGCAGTTGATGGTTTTCGATATGCTGCTATCGACCCACTTCTGCGCCGCAGCCTGCATTTTGACGTGGTCCAACGGTGCCAGCGTTTGGGCATTGACGAAATAGTCGGGCAACGGCGTGTCACCTTTCAGATCGCGCCACATTTGCACAGCGTAATCGACGACCTCTTCCTCGGTGCGGCTGCCATCCTTTTGCAGAACCTTGCGTGTGTAGGCATAGGCAAAGACCGGTTCGATCCCCGAGCTGACATTGCCAGCATAAAGACTGATGGTGCCGGTGGGCGCGATAGAGGTCAAAAGCGCGTTGCGGATGCCGTTTTCAGCGATGGCGTCGCGTACATCATCGTCCATCTGCTGCATGGTGCCCGACGCCAGATAGGCGTCCGCCTCGAACAGCGGGAAGGCACCCTTTTCCTTCGCCAGATCGACCGATGCAAGATACGCAGCCCGCGCAATCGCCTTGAGCCAGGCTTCGGTCTGCTCTGCCGCTTCGTCCGAGCCATAGCGCAGCCCGACCATCAACAAGGCATCCGCCAGACCGGTGACGCCCAGACCGATACGACGCTTGGCTTTTGCTTCGGCCTGTTGTTCGTCGAGCGGGAATTTCGACACATCGACGACGTTATCCATCATGCGCACAGCAGTCGCGACCAGCTTGTTCAGTGCCTCGACGTCCAGCTGAGGGTTGTCGCCAAACGGATCGGACACCATCCGCGCCATGTTGATCGACCCCAGCAGGCACGCGCCATAGGGCGGCAAAGGCTGCTCGCCACAGGGGTTGGTGGCGGCGATGGTTTCGCAATAGCTCAGGTTGTTGGCTTCGTTGATGCGGTCGATAAAAATCACACCGGGTTCGGCGAACTCATAGGTCGCCTTCATAATCCGGTTCCACAGATCACGCGCCTGAACGGTGCGGTACACTTTGCCGTTGAACAGCAGATCCCAGCTGGCATCTGCCTTGACCGCATCCATGAAGGGGTCGGTGATCAGCACGGACATGTTGAACATCCGCAGCCGCGCGGGGTCGGATTTTGCGGAGATGAAATCTTCGACATCGGGGTGGTCGCAGCGCATCGTGGCCATCATCGCGCCGCGGCGCGACCCGGCGGACATGATTGTCCGACACATCGCATCCCAGACATCCATAAAGCTCAGCGGGCCAGAGGCGTCAGCGGAGACCCCCAGCACATCCGCGCCACGGGGCCGGATAGTGGAAAAGTCATAGCCGATCCCGCCGCCCTGCTGCATGGTCACGGCGGCTTCTTTAAGCATATCAAAGATGCCGGCCATGCTGTCAGGCACGGTGCCCATGACGAAACAGTTGAACAATGTCACACGGCGCGCAGTACCTGCCCCGGCAGTGATCCGTCCAGCGGGAAGAAATTTGAAATCCTCCAGCGCTTCGTAAAATGCCTCTTCCCATATTTCAGGTGCATCTTCGATCTGCGCGAGATCGCGGGCAATGCGCCGCCAGCTGTCTTCGACCGTTACATCGCGCGGCGTGCCATCCGCATCTTTAAAACGGTATTTCATGTCCCAAATCTGTTCGGCGATGGGGGCGGCAAATCGTGACATATTCGATTCCTTGAGGGCTGTTTGGGAAGGTGTTCACCATACCCCAAATCAAAGCGCAAGCACAACAGGTTGAAGCCGACGCACTAACGTCTACATTATGTCGTGTCCGGAGCATGCGGATGCAGGAGGATTCTGTGAAAAATCATATTAATCTCATCAAGTTGTCGGTAGGCACTGAAACCGTCGATGATCTAGCTGCATGGCAGGAAAAAAAACAGGCGCGGACCAGCGACGGTTTTCCCCGTCACGTGACTCGCATGTGGCCCAAGCGCGAACCCGAAATTCTGAACGGCGGGTCAATTTTCTGGGTGATCAAAGGCGTCATCCAGTGCCGCCAGAAAATCCTGCGTCTGGAAGAGGCTTCGGGCGCGGACGGCGTACGGCGTTGCGCGATTGTACTTGATCCCAAGATTATCCGCGTTCAGGGCAGTCTCAAACGACCATTTCAAGGCTGGCGATACCTTGCCCCTGAAGATGCGCCCGCCGACCTGCCAGAGGGCCGCGAACATGAAGAGCCCCTGCCCACAGAACTGAACCGCGCCCTGGCCGAGATCGGCGTGCTCTAGCAGCAGCCCCTGAGCCCGCAGCCCCCGCGGGATTTGAGTTTATTTTGCAAAATGAAGCAGGGCTGCGCGTGCCGCTTCATTTTGCCCTTAAACTCCCGCCGGAGGCGCATCTGCAAGATGCCGCGCGTCAGCGCGTCAGGACAGCCCCGCCAGCAGGGCGGTCATCGTGGCGCGATCGGCGTCATCCATATCCGCCATCCGGCTTCGCCACAGCGTCGCCTGTGACCGCAGGATCAGCCCGTCAGACAAGATCTTGAGGTGATTGGCGCGCAACGTCTCCCCGCTCGAGGTGATGTCGGCAATCGCCTCTGCGGTTTCATTCTTGATCGTGCCTTCGGTCGCCCCCTGGCTGTCGACCAGCGCATAATCCGCGACACCGGTGCTGCGCAGGAATTCCCGCACCAGCCGGTGGTACTTCGTCGCGATGCGCAGGCGAAACCCGTGTTTGTCGCGGAACGCCGAGGCAGCGGCATCCAGATCGTCGAGCGTATCGACATCGACCCAAGCTTGCGGCACCGCGATGATCAGGTCCGCATGGCCAAAGGCGAGCTCTTCCACCGGTGCGACAAGCTGATCCCACAACGCCAGTTTCTCTTGCACAAGATCTGTGCCAGTGACGCCCAGATGGATGCGCCCTGCGGCCAGTTCGCGGGGAATTTCACCCGCAGACAGCAAGATCAGCGACACGCCGTCTATCCCTTCGACAGCACCCGCGTACTCACGTTCGGATCCCGTGCGCTGCAAGGTGATCCCCCGTACCGCAAACCATTCAAAGGTTTTCTCCATCAGACGCCCTTTGGAGGGCACACCGAGTTTGATCGTCATTGACCTGCCTCCAGTTCCAGCATCAGCCCGGGGCGCATCACGCCGCCGACCGCGGGGATTTCACCGCCCTGCCCCAAACGCCGGGTCAGCGCGTCATAGCGTCCGCCTGTGGCAATGGTGGGCAGGTCGGGCCGTGTCGCTGCGCGGAAGCCAAAGACGAACCCGTCATAATATTCCATTGATACGCGGCCAAAGCTGGCTTCGAACATCAGGTTCTCGGTATCGACACCGCGTGCGGCAAGCGCCTTTTCCCGTGCCGCGACACGGTCCACCGCGTCAGAGATGGCGGGCATATCAACGGCAAGGTCATGTAACTGACTGATCGCATTGGGCATGGTTTCACGCACATCCAGCAGCGCCAGCAGCAAGGAAACCTGTGTGCGCGACAGCGCCGGTTCGGCGGCGTCGGCACGCAGGGCCGCGATGCGGGTTTCGATCTCGTCCAAACTGCGCAGTCCGATCAGCGGCGCGGTGATCGCACCATCATTGGCCAGCAAAGCGGCACGCGATGCAGGCATCGGCGTTTTACCGGCATAGCGGTCAAGCAGCGCACGGAACCGGCGGGGCCGCCAGATGTGCCGCATCAACGCCGCCTTGCGCGACGCCGATGTATCGAGCCCCGCAACCGCTGCCATCAGGATGCCGATATCCCCCGTCACCGCCGTGACCGGCAGACCGTCCAACGCGCCATGGATCAGGGCAAAGACTTCGGCATCGGCTGCCGCGGGATCGCCGCGGTCGAAGACTTCGTAGCCCGCCTGAATATATTCATTGGCGCGGTTGGGGTCACGTTCCTGACGGCGGAACACTTCGCCTGCGTAGGTATAGCGTGCCGGGTCCGCACCATGGGCCATATGCATCTGCACCACAGGCAAGGTATAATCGGGGCGCAGCATCTGTTCGCCCCGCATCGCGTCCGACGTCACGTATGCACGCGCGCGAATGTCTTCGCCATAGAGATCGAGCAGGGTTTCGGCAGGCTGCAAGATCGGCGGCTCAACCACCGCTGCCCCCTGCGCCTCGAACAAGGCGCGCAGGCTCGCGGCCTTGGCAAGGATTTCGGATCGGGTCGCCATCAGCGGTTCAGCTCCAGTATTTCACGCACTTTGGCGACAAGGTCACCACGCGCCACTTCATATTGGCTCGGGCGGTCTTTCCATTCCTCGAGCGTTGCGCTTTCAGCAATTTTCGCGCCTAGGATAAGGTCCTTGATCTGGATCATGCCCTTGTCAAATTCGTCGCCCCCCGCGATCACTGCCACCGGGCTGGCGCGACGGTCCGCGTATTTCAGCTGGTTGCCAAAGTTTTTGGGGTTGCCCAGATAGACCTCGGCGCGGATGCCGGCCTGACGCAGTTCAGCGACCATCGCCTGATAGTCGGCCATACGCGCCTTATCCATCACGGTCACCACCACCGGCCCTTCGGCCTGCGCTGACATCCGGCCTTTGGCCTGCAAGGCCGCCAGTAGACGGTCGACACCGATAGACACACCCGTTGCGGGGACTTCCTGTCCGGTAAAACGTTTGACCAGATCGTCATAACGCCCCCCGCCCGCGACAGAGCCAAAGTTGCGCACGCGCCCTTTGTCGTCCTTGATCTCGAAGGTCAGTTCCGCCTCGAAAACCGGACCGGTGTAATAGCCAAGACCGCGCACAACGGATGGGTCAATCTCAACGCGGTCAGAGCTGTACCCACCGGCCGCCATCAGATCGGCGATGGTTTCCAGCTCGTCTACGCCTTGCGCCCCTGTCTCGGAACCCGCGACCAGTTCACGCAGCCGTGCGACGGTTTCTGCACCGGTGTCGCGCTTGGCCTGCATGAATCCCATGACAACATCGGCCTGTGTATCTGTCAGGCCCGCCCCATCGGTGAAATCACCGCTGTCGTCCTTGCGGCCCGCGCCCAACAATGCGCGCACGCCGTCCAGCCCCAGCCGGTCGAGCTTATCAATCGCACGCAGCACGATGCCGCGCTCGTGGGCAAAATTGTCGGGGTTGGCAGGGTCGAGCACGCCTGCGACCTCCATCACACCGTTGAGCACTTTGCGGTTGTTCACCCGTACGATGTAGTCGCCGCGGTCGATCCCGACTTCTTCCAGACAATCGGCCAGCATCGCGCAGATCTCTGCATCCGCCGCAACCGACGGCGCGCCGACAGTATCGGCATCGCATTGATAGAACTGGCGGAACCGGCCCGGACCCGGCTTTTCGTTGCGCCAGACCGGTCCCATCGCATAGCGGCGATAGGGCGTGGGCAGATCGTTGCGGTGTTGGGCATAGACCCGCGCCAGCGGTGCGGTCAGGTCATAGCGCAGGGCCAGCCAGTCGCCGGGCTTGTCAGCCTCGGCATCCTCTTGCCACGCAAACACACCTTCGTTGGGGCGGTCCACATCGGGAAGAAACTTGCCCAAAGCCTGCACCGTTTCTACGCCAGAGCTTTCCAAAGCGTCAAACCCGTAGCGATGATAGACCTGCGCAATCTTGTGCAGCATCTCGGCGCGCTGCGTGACTTCTGCACCGAAATAATCACGAAATCCCTTTGGCGTTTCGGCCTTGGGGCGGGGAGTCTTTTTTGGCTTGGCCATTGGATCACATCCTGTGGGCTAAATATCGCGCTTCGCGTCTAGCCCAACCCCCCGCTAAGGGCAAGCGACGCGGCCCCGCGCTGTGCAGACCTGCGCACGCACCCCCCCTTATCTAACGCAGCGCAACCTGTTAGGAGAGCGGCAAATGCGCAAGCTGCGAAGGTGCCCTCATGGATAAGCTCGAAGAACAAATGGCCCATCTGATCCGCACGGTGGATGACCTGTCCGATGTCGTTGCCCGTCAGGAGACAGAGATCGCAATGCTAACGCGGCGGGTCCATATGCTGATGCAGCGCGAAGGTGAACGCGAGGCGTCAGGCTCCGAAGGCGTCGTTATTGGCAACGAACGCCCGCCGCACTACTGATCTGGGGCTACGGGCGGCCAAGACAGCTGCCGTTGTGCCAGATGGCCGCCATCAGATTTCCTCGACCTCCATCACGCCGGTCAATGACCGGATCGCGCCCTTGATCTTGGGGGTAACAGGGTATTCGGCACACAGGTCGACCGCCACCTCGCCGGGCAACGTGGGGTCCATCAGGCATAGTTGCACTGGCCCCTTGCCCGCGCTGCGCGCCGAAGATCGCGCACCTGCCAAGACATCGGCGACCGCTTGAATCGCCCCTGCGTCCTCCACAAAGATGCGCAGCCCCATATTGCCCGCATCCTCAACCACCGTGTCGATCGGCACCACAGACCGGCCCAGCAGTTTCAGCTGGTCGCTTTCCATTGTGGCCTCGACCATGACCACAACCTTTGATCCGGTTTCAAGGTGATCTCGTGCCAGTTCCAACGTGTCCGAGAACAATGTCACTTCATAAGCGCCCGTCGGGTCCGACAGCTGCGCAAAAGCAAAGCGATTGCCGCGTGCCGATTTGCGTTCCTGCCGTCCGGCGACGATCCCGGCCAAACGGGCGTTCATCGCGCCTTTGATCGACACTTTTGCAGTTAGCTCGTCCAGCGTCAGAAACGGCACCCCGCCGGTGGCGGATTTACGCTTCATCGGCCCCATGTAGTCATCCAGCGGGTGGCCCGACAGATAAAAGCCGATGGCTTTGAATTCTTCGGTCAGTCGTTCAGCGGCCTCCCAGTCATCGCACGGCACGATACGCGGCTCGGGTAGATCATCGCCCGCCTCGCCAAACAGCGACACCTGATTAGAGGCTTTTTGTTCGTGGATCGCGGCAGAGTAGCTGACCAAACCGTCCAGCGATTGCCAGACACGACGGCGATTATTGTCCAGCTGATCAAACGCACCAGACCGTGCCAACATTTCAAGCGGGCGTTTGCCCACCCGTTTCAGATCAACCCGCCGCGCCAGATCAAAGAGCGTGGCAAACGGCTTGTCCACACCGTCAATCTTGCGCCCTTCGGTGATCAGCTTCATCGCCTCCACACCGACGTTCTTCAACGCCCCCAAAGCATAGACCAACGCGCCCTCGACCACTTTGAACGTCGCATCACTGCGGTTCACGCAAGGCGGCACCCACGGCAGTTCAAGCCGTTTGCGGACCTCTTCGAAATAGACCGCCAGCTTATCCGTCAGGTGGATATCGCAGTTCATTACGCCGGCCATGAATTCGACCGGATGGTTGGCCTTGAGCCAAGCCGTCTGGTAACTGACCACCGCATAGGCCGCAGCGTGGGATTTGTTGAAACCGTAGTTGGCGAATTTTTCCAAAAGGTCGAAAACTTCCGACGCTTTCTTTTTATCGACGCCGTTGGCCATCGCGCCTTTTTCGAACTTCGGGCGTTCCTTGGCCATTTCCTCGGCGATCTTTTTACCCATCGCACGGCGCAGCAGGTCAGCGCCGCCAAGGCTGTAGCCCGCCATGACCTGCGCGATCTGCATAACCTGTTCTTGGTAAACGATAATCCCCTGAGTTTCCTCTAGGATGTGGTCAATCGACGGATGCACGGATTCCCGTTCGCGCTGGCCGTTTTTGACCTCGCAATAGGTGGGGATATTCTCCATCGGGCCGGGACGGTACAGCGCCACAAGAGCCACGATATCCTCGATACAGGTCGGTTTCATCCGTTTGAGGGCATCCATCATGCCGCTGGATTCCACCTGGAACACCGCGACCGTCTTGGCGCTGGCATAAAGCTTGTAGGATGCCTCGTCGTCCAACGGGATGGTGGCGATATCGTCGATCAAGCCTTCGGGCGGCGCAAACAGCTCTGTCCCGTCAGCGGCGACATGCAGGTGACGGCCCGAAGATTTGATCTGGTCGACCGCGTTCTGGATGACGGTCAGGGTTTTGAGGCCCAGAAAGTCGAACTTGACCAAACCGGCCTGCTCCACCCATTTCATGTTGAACTGCGTCGCGGGCATGTCGGAGCGCGGATCCTGATACAGCGGCACCAGCGCGTCCAGCGGCCGGTCCCCGATCACAACTCCCGCCGCGTGGGTCGATGCGTTGCGCAACAGCCCCTCGACCTGCTGGCCATAGTTCAACAGCCGCGCGACGACTTCCTCGTTCTTGGCCTCCTCGCGCAAACGTGGTTCATCCGCCAGCGCCTTTTCGATGCTGACAGGTTTCACGCCCTCGACCGGAATCATCTTGGACAGTCGATCCACCTGCCCGTAGGGCATCTGCAGCACCCGCCCGATGTCACGCACCGCCGCCTTGGACAAAAGCGCCCCGAAGGTGATGATCTGCCCCACCTTGTCGCGCCCGTATTTGCGCTGCACATACTGGATCACCTCTTCCCGGCGATCCATGCAAAAATCGATGTCAAAGTCGGGCATCGATACCCGTTCGGGGTTCAGGAACCGTTCAAACAGCAGTTGATAGCGCAGCGGATCAAGGTCGGTGATGGTCAGCGCATAGGCCACCAGACTGCCCGCCCCCGAGCCCCGCCCCGGCCCGACGGGAATATTGTTGTCCTTGGCCCATTTGATAAAATCCGCAACGATCAAAAAGTAGCCGGGGAACCCCATGCCCTCGATGATGCCCAGTTCAAAATCCAGCCGCTTTTCGTAGTCTTCGACGCTGGTGGCATGGGGTATCACCTTCAGCCGGTTCTTCAGCCCCTCATGCGCCTGCCGCTTGAGCTCTTCGATCTCGTCATCCGCAAACTTCGGCAAGATCGGATCACGGCGATACGCCATAAAGGCACAGCGCTTGGCGATCTCGACTGTGTTCTCGATGGCTTCGGGCAGATCGGCAAACAGCGTCACCATCTCGGCCTGCGATTTGAAGTAATGCTGCGCGGTCAGCCGGCGGCGTTCGTGCTGCTGATCGACATAGGCGCCGTCCGCGATACAGATCAACGCATCATGGGCCTCATACATTTCGGCCTTGGGGAAATAGACGTCATTCGTCGCGACCAAGGGAATACCCATAGCATAGGCCAGCTCGACAAAGCCGCGTTCGGTCAACTGTTCAGCCAGCGGTTGGCCGTCCTCACCGGGGTGGCGCTGCAATTCGACATAGAGCCGGTCCGCAAATGCCCCGTGCAGCCGCGCCATCAATGCCTGAGCGGCAGGGCGCTGCCCGCCTTGCAACAACTGCCCCACAGGCCCGCCCGCGCCACCGGTCAGGCAGATCAGCCCGCTGTTCAGCGCCTCCAGCTCCTCCAACGTGACCTGCGGCAGCGCACCGCCCTTGTCGATATAGAGACAAGAGTTCAGCTTCATCAGATTCTCATACCCGGCCTCGGATTGGGCCAGCAAAACGACAGGGGCAGGATCGCGTGGCTTTTCCCCCGGTTGCACCGTCACATAGGCCAGATCAACCTGACAGCCGATGATCGGTTGCACGCCGGCCCCCGCCATAGCGACCGAAAATTCCAACGCGGCGAACATGTTGTTGGTGTCGGTCAGTGCCATTGCGGGCATACCGGCACTCTTGCACAAATCAGGCAGCTTTTTCAGCCGCAACGCCCCTTCCAACAACGAATATTCGGAGTGCGTGCGCAGGTGAATGAATCGGGGTGCTTGTGCCATAGCGCCAACTTACCCAAGCCCACCCGCAGTCACCAGACCCACCGGTGTCACGCGCGTCGTTTTCCGGCAATACCGCGCACGACCAAGTCCTTATCCTACAAAATCTCTTGCCAAGCCCCCTCGCCCCCGCCTAGCCTCGCTGAACATTTGCCCGCGCCGCGTTCTACGTCGCATCGAACGCCGCGCAGATCACGGGCTAAGGTACCGCGGCGGAACGAACCCTATGGACATCACTTTTCTCCTCAACGGGGAAGTCGTGTCACTGACCGGCGTCTCCCCCACCATGACGCTGCTGGATTGGCTACGCGAAACCCGACATCTGACCGGCACCAAGGAAGGCTGCAACGAAGGCGATTGCGGCGCGTGTTCCGTCATGATCAGCGACGACCAGGGCCACCGCGCCCTGAACGGCTGCATCCTGTTCCTGCCCCAGATCAACGGCAAATCCGTCACCACCGTCGAAGGGCTCGCGGCACCTGATGGCAGCCTGCATCCGGTGCAGCAAACCATGATCGACTATCACGGCAGCCAATGCGGCTTTTGCACACCGGGCTTTGCCGTCACCATGGCCACCGACCATCTGAACGGGGCCACTGACCACGACACGACGCTCGCTGGTAACCTGTGCCGTTGCACCGGCTACGCGCCGATCATCCGCGCCGCTCAAGCCGCCGAAACCGCCCCCGTGCCCGCGCACTTGAAAAACCTCAAACCTTCAAATGGCCCTAAATCCTCGGGGGGGCCGGCGCAGCCGGACGGGGGCGGACAGCCCCCTGCAACCTCGCACCCCACGACCACAGATGAACTAGCCCGCTGGTACGCCGATCACCCCGACACGACCTTGATCGCAGGGGCGACGGATGTGGGGCTTTGGGTCACCAAACAATTCCGCGATCTGGGGCCGGCGGTGTTTCTCAACCAGATCCCTGATCTGCGCGGCATCACCGATGGCGGCGATCACTGGCGCATCGGCGCAGCCACCACCCTTGCCACGCTCACCGCGCATTTTGCCCCGCTCTACCCCAGCTTGGGCGCGATGCTGCGGCGGTATGGCTCGGCGCAGGTGCGCAATGCGGCCACCATCGGGGGCAATATCGCCAATGGCTCGCCCATCGGGGACGGCCCTCCGGCGCTCATCGCGATGGGGGCAACATTGCACCTGCGTCACGGCGACACCCGCCGGAGCCTACCGCTTGAGGACTTCTTTATCGACTACGGCAAACAGGACCGCGCCCACGGCGAATTTGTTGAGGCGATCACCGTACCAAAGCTGCCAACTGCCAAAGATGACACCCTGCGCTGCTACAAGATCAGCAAACGTTTCGATCAGGACATCTCGGCGCTGTGCGGCTGTATCAACATTACCCGAGAGGGCGACCTGATCACAGACGCGCGCATCGCCTTTGGCGGTATGGCGGGCACGCCGAAACGGGCGACACAAACCGAAGCGCTGCTGGTCAATCAATCCTTTGACGAGGCCACGATCCGCCGCGCCATGGATGCCTTGGCGCTGGATTATCAGCCGATGACCGACATGCGCGCCTCGGCGCAGTACCGCTTGCTGACCGCCCAGAACCTGCTGTTGCGCTATTTGCATGACCTGAACGGTTTGCCCACGAACCTGCACGAGGTGACAGCATGAGCGTTGCTAAATCCCTACCCCATGACGCCGCCAAGCTCCATGTTACGGGGGCTGCCCGGTATGTCGATGACATCCCGACACCGGCCACAACGCTGCACATCGCCTTTGGCCTGAGCACGGTGGCCGCCGGCACGCTCAACGGCATGGACCTGCGCGATGTCGCTGCCGCCCCCGGTGTGGTGGCGGTACTGACGGCGGCAGATTTGCCGTTTGACAATGACGTATCGCCGTCCAACCATGACGAACCGTTGCTGGCCACCAACGCGGTACATTACGCGGGCCAGCCTGTGTTCATGGTTGTCGCGACGACCCACCTTGCGGCACGCCACGCGGCTCGGCTTGGGGCGGTGGACATCACCCCAACCGCCTCGATCCTTTCCATTGAAAAGGCGCTGGCCGCCGAGTCCCGCTTCGAAGACGGCCCCCGCATCTACCAAAAAGGCGACGCCGCAGCCGCGTTGACCACCGCCCCCCAAAGCCTGAGCGGGACGATCAATATCGGCGGACAAGAGCATTTCTACCTCGAAGGTCAGGCCGCCCTCGCCCTGCCGCAAGATAATGGCGATATGGTCGTCCATTCCTCGACCCAGCACCCGACCGAGATTCAGCATAAGGTGGCAGAGGCGCTTGGCACCCCGATGCATGCCGTACGGGTAGAGACCCGGCGCATGGGCGGGGGTTTTGGCGGCAAGGAAAGTCAGGGCAACGCGCTCGCCGTGGCCTGCGCCGTCGCAGCCGCGCGCACAGGACGCCCCTGCAAGATGCGCTATGACCGTGACGACGATATGATCGTGACAGGCAAACGCCATGATTTCCGCATCGACTATACCGTTGGCTTCGACGCCGATGGCCGGATCAAGGCGCTGGATTTCACCCATTACACCCGCTGTGGCTGGGCGATGGACCTGTCCCTGCCCGTCGCCGACCGTGCCATGCTGCATGCGGATAACGCCTATCACCTCGATAACATCCGCATCACCTCGCACCGGTTGCGCACCAACACCCAAAGCGCCACAGCATTTCGCGGCTTTGGCGGGCCTCAAGGGATCGTGGGGATCGAACGGGTGATGGACCATATCGCACAATCACTCTGCCTTGATCCGCTGGCTGTGCGGCGGGCGAATTTCTATGCTGATGTGATGCAGCCTGACGCGACCGGAAAGGTCCATGACGACCGCGCTGTGCCCGATGATACCGAGGCTGACCTTGCTTCTCGCGGGGCACCGCCTGCACCGCAAGGCGGCACGCCACCTCAGCCCACGGATATGCAAACCACGCCCTACCACCAACCCGTGCAAGACTGCATTATCAACGCGCTAACCGACCGGCTGGCCCAGACATCAGACTACGCCGCCCGCCGCGCCGCCATTGCCGACTGGAACGCGACGCAGCCGATCCTGAAACGCGGCATCGCGCTGACGCCGGTCAAGTTCGGCATTTCTTTCACCCTCACCCACCTTAATCAGGCGGGGGCGTTGGTGCATGTCTATCAAGACGGGTCGATCCACCTGAACCACGGCGGCACGGAAATGGGTCAGGGCCTCTTCCAGAAGGTCGCGCAGGTCGCCGCCAACCGCTTTGGCGTTGACCTGTCGGCGGTCAAGATCACGGCGACGGATACGGGCAAGGTGCCCAATACCTCGGCCACGGCGGCGTCTTCGGGGACGGACCTGAACGGCATGGCGGTGCAAGCGGCCTGCGACACAGTCCGCGACCGCATCGCCGACCATCTGGCCGAGCGTTATCAGACCACCGCTGACCAGATACGCTTTGCCGATGGGCAGGTTCATATCGGGGAAGAGGTGATCAGCTTTGCCCAAGCCGCCGCCTCTGCTTACGAAAACCGCGTGTCGCTGTCGTCTACCGGCTTCTATAAGACGCCCGAAATCGAATGGGACCGCATCAAGGGCCGTGGCCGCCCGTTCTTCTATTTTGCTTACGGCGCCGCAGTCACCGAAGTGGTGATCGACACGTTGACCGGCGAAAACCGTATTCTGCGCGCCGACATCCTGCATGACGCGGGCGCATCGCTGAACCCCGCGCTGGACATCGGCCAGATCGAAGGCGGCTATGTGCAGGGTGCGGGCTGGCTCACGACCGAGGAACTGGTCTGGGACGCCAAAGGCACGCTGAAAACCCACGCGCCCTCGACCTATAAGATCCCCGCCATCTCTGACCGGCCCGATGTGTTCAACGTGGCGCTTTGGGACGCACCCAACCCCGCGCAAACGGTCTATCGGTCAAAAGCGGTGGGGGAGCCGCCTTTGATGCTGGGGATCTCGGCCTTCATGGCGCTGTCGGATGCGGTGAGCGCCTGTGGGGACGGGTTCGGCGACCTGCAAACACCCGCCACAGCCGAGGCAGTGCTGACCGCCATCGGGAAGGCCCGCAATGCCCTTTGACCGTGCAGCCCTGTCGCAGGCCGTCGCCGCGCATGGCACGGTGGCGCGCATCGTTGTGGTGCAGGTCAAAGGGTCTGCCCCGCGTCCGGCGGGCACGTCGATGTTGGTCTGGGCGGGCGGGGCGTCTGGCACCATCGGCGGCGGCCAGCTTGAGCTACAATCGATGCGCGATGCCGCCATGATGCTGGCGGGTGGCCCCCGCAGCAAACTGACCCGCGCCGCCCTTGGCCCCGCGATGAACCAATGTTGTGGCGGGGCGGTGACCGTGGTGATCGAGGTTTTCGATGCCGTCACGCTGGACGCCCTGCCCGACACCTACCCCGACATCTATCTGCGCGCGATTGATCCCGCGGCCCCGCCCCTTGCCGACAGCTTTCGCGCCAGAATTGACCGTGCCAGTGGCAGCGCGACACCGCTGGCCATTACCCTGCACGGCGGCTGGTTGGCAGAGCCGTTGTGGCAGCCGTCGCGTCAGGTGGTCATCCACGGTGCGGGCCATGTCGGCAGCGCGCTGGCGCGCATTCTGGCCCCCTTGCCGCAGTTCCGCGTCACACTGGCCGACCCGCGCCCCGGTTATCTGGATACCTTGCCCGAAGGCGTCACCGGCGTGGATGGCCCTGGGGGTGCAGCACTGCACGGCGCCGAAGATGACGCTGCGCATTTCATCATGACACCGGCCCATGATGACGATCTGGACCTGTGCCACCGCCTACTGCAACGCGATTTTGCCTTTGGCGGGTTGATCGGATCGGACACAAAATGGGCGCGGTTCCGCAGCCGTTTGGCCGCCCTTGGTCATGCGCCCGAACAGATCGCCCGCATCACCTGTCCCATCGGCGCGCGGCAATTTGGCAAGCATCCTCAAGCGATTGCCCTCGGAGTAGCCACGCAACTCTTGCAATTTGGCCCTGCCCGCACGAATAAACAGCCAAGTTTGACACAAAAGGAACGCTGCGCATGACCGACACGCCCCTTCTAGCGCTTTCCGGGCTGACCAAAGCCTACCCCGGTGTTGTCGCCAATGATGACGTGTCATTGCGCATTGCGCCGGGCGAAGTTCATGCGCTGCTGGGGGAAAACGGTGCCGGCAAGTCGACGCTGGTCAAGATGATCTATGGGTTGGTCAAACCCGACAGCGGCACGATGCAGATGCACGGCACCAGCTTTGCCCCGCAAGAACCCCGTGCCGCCCGCGCCGCGGGCGTGGGCATGGTGTTCCAGCATTTTTCCCTATTTGACGCGCTGAGCGTGGCAGAAAACATCGCCCTCGGGATGGAGAACGCGCCCAGGCTGCGCGCCCTCAGCAAGCAAATCCGCGACGTGTCAGAGGCCTACGGCCTGCCGCTGGCCCCCGACCGGATCGTTGGCGACCTATCCGCAGGCGAACGCCAACGGGTCGAGATTATTCGATGTCTGCTGCAAGACCCCAAGCTGTTGATCATGGATGAACCCACCAGCGTTCTGACCCCGCAAGAGGTTGAAATCCTGTTCAAAACCCTGCGCAAGCTCAGCGCCGAAGGCACCGCGATCTTGTATATCTCCCACAAGCTTGAAGAGATCCGCAGCCTGTGCGACAGCGCGACGATCCTGCGCTTGGGCAAAGTCGTGGGCCATTGCACCCCGTCGGAAACGACAGCGCGGGACATGGCAGAAATGATGGTGGGCAGCACGCTCAAGACGCCGACGCGGGCGGGCAAGACACCCGGCGCGGTGAAATTGGACCTAAGGGGGCTGTCTGCGGCCTCGCCGAGTTCCTTTGGCATGCCGCTGCGTGATATTACCGTGCAAGTCCGCGCAGGCGAGATTTTGGGCATCGGCGGTGTCGCGGGCAATGGGCAAGATGAACTGCTGTCGGCGCTGTCGGGCGAGTTGCTGACCGCCGCTGGCATGGTCGGGTTCGAGGGTCAGGACGTGGGCCAACTTGGCCCCACCGCGCGCCGCCACTTGGGCATTCTGACCGCGCCCGAAGAACGTCTGGGCCATGCCGCCGCCCCAGATATGTCCCTGACCGAGAACGCAATGCTGACCGGTGCCGTACGCGAAAAGCTGGAACGCCGCGGGATGTTGAACTGGCCCGCCGCCAAACGGTTTGCCGAACGCATTATCGCCGATTTCGACGTCCGCACACCCGGCCCCGGCAATGCCGCGCGGTCGCTGTCCGGCGGGAACCTGCAAAAATTCGTCATCGGCCGCGAGGTGTTGCAACGGCCGCAGGTGCTGGTCGTCAATCAGCCGACATGGGGCGTGGATGCCTCTGCCGCGGCGTCGATCCGGCAGGCGCTACTGGATCTGGCTGAAAACGGCACTGCGATGATTGTGATTAGTCAGGATCTGGACGAGCTGATGGAGATATCGGACCGCTTTGCCGCGTTGAACGAGGGCCGCCTGTCAGAACCACGTCCGGTGCAGGGGCTGACTGTGGACGAGATCGGATTGATGATGGGCGGGGCCAATGGGATGGAGGTGGCGCATGTTTGACGCGTCGCTTGCGGGGGTTTCACACCCCCACACCCCCGTGGAGTTTTCCCTGCAAAATGAAATATTTGACAAGAAATGGTGTGTGGCATGATGCGGCTTGAGAAACGGCCTCAGGCCAGCCGGGCGTTTTCCTATGCCACGCCGGTTCTGGCGGTGATTGCCACGATGGTTTTTGGCGGCGCGCTGTTCGCAGTGCTGGGAAAAGACCCGCTAGCGTCGATCATGACGATCTTTTGGGAACCTCTGTTTGGCGATTTCGCGTTTTATTACCGCCCGCAACTGCTGGTCAAAGGCGCGCCATTGGTGCTGATCGCCATCGGGCTGTCGCTGGGATTCAAGGCCGGAATCTGGAACATCGGAGCCGAGGGCCAGTATATCATGGGTGCCCTTTGTGGGGCCGGGGCGGGTCTGGCGTTCTATCCGGCAGAAAGCGTGTTTATCTTTCCGATCATGGTGCTCGCCGGGGCGCTTGGCGGATGGGTCTGGGCCATGATCCCTGCCGTGCTGAAGGTGAAATTCGGCACGAATGAAATCCTAGTGTCGTTGATGCTGGTCTATGTCGCAGAGCAGTTCCTTGCGTCGGCCAGCCTTGGGTTGCTGAAAAACCCCGAAGGCTTTGGCTTTCCGGGCAGCCGCAACCTTCAGCAGTATGCATCCGCCCATAATGGCGAGCTGTTTGCCGGATCGGGCATGCATTGGGGTGTGGTCGCGGCCTTGATCGCGGTGATCTTTGCCTATGTGTTGCTGGCGCGGCACCGTTTGGGCTTTGCCATCCGCGTCACGGGCGAAGCACCCCGTGCGGCACGGTTTTCGGGTGTGAACCCGACACGGCTGGTGTTGTTTTGCATGGGCATGTCGGGGCTGCTGGCCGGTCTGGCAGGCATGTTCGAGGTCGCAGGCCCCGCAGGGCAGATCACCATCGATTTCAACGTCGGCTACGGGTTTACCGCGATCATCGTCGCCTTTCTGGGGCGGCTGCATCCGGTGGGCATCCTGCTGGCCGGTGGCCTGATGGCGCTGACCTATATCGGCGGTGATATCGCACAAAGCCAGTTGGGCCTGCCCGCCGCCGCCATTCAGGTATTTCAGGGGATGTTGCTGTTCTTCCTGCTCGCCTTTGATCTTTTCACCCATTACCGGCTGCGTCTTGGCCGGACGGAGGTCGCGTAATGGATCTGTCTGCAATCAATCCGATCCTCTTTGTCGCCGGCTTTCTGGTGGCGGCGACGCCGCTGATCTTTGCCGCTTTGGGCGAGCTGGTGGTCGAGAAATCCGGCGTGCTGAACCTTGGCGTCGAAGGCATGATGATCACCGGCGCGATCTGCGGCTTTGCCACTGCCGTTGAAACCGGATCGCCGCTGCTGGGTTTTGCCGCCGCGGCCGTGGGCGGGGCGTTGTTGAGCCTGCTGTTCGCCTTCTTGACGCAGATCACATTGGCCAATCAGGTCGCGTCGGGCTTGGCGCTGACGCTGTTCGGGCTGGGGTTTTCGGCTTTGCTGGGGCAAAGCTATGTCGGGGTAAAACCGCCGCGGCTGCCGGATGTGAATTTCGGGCCCCTGCATGACATCCCCGTCATCGGACCGATTTTCTTTTCCCATGATATCATCTTGTACCTTGGCTTTGCGCTGGTCGTCGCGGTCTGGGCCGTGTTGAAATTCACCCGCATGGGGCTGATCCTGCGCGCCGTAGGTGAAAGCCACGAGGCGGCCCACGCCCTTGGCTATAAAGTCGTGCGGATACGAACACTGGCGATCATGTTTGGCGGGGCCTGTGCCGGATTGGGCGGCGCCTATATCAGCCTGATCCGTGTGCCCCAATGGACCGAAGGCATGACCGCAGGTGTGGGCTGGATTGCGCTTGCGCTTGTGGTTTTTGCCAGCTGGAAGCCATGGCGGCTGTTGCTGGGTGCCTATCTTTTTGGCGGCATCACCCAGCTTCAACTAAATCTGCAGGGTGCCGGCGTTGCTATTCCCGTAGAGTATCTGGCAATGTCACCCTACATCATCACCATCCTTGTACTGGTGATCCTTTCTGCGGATAAAAGCGCTGCTCCGGCATCGCTGGGCCGCATTTTCCACGCCTCGAACTAGGGGCCTATCTTCAAGCGCCCGGCAAAAAGGCGCGTTACTCAGGGGACTACGTTATGAAATTCACCACACTTATGGCCAGCGCGGCTTTGGCGCTTGGGCTTGCAGGCGGGGCCTATGCCCAGGACAAGACCAAGGTCGGCTTTGTCTTTGTTGGCCCCGTCGGCGATGGCGGCTGGACCTACGAGCACAATCAGGGCCGTTTGGCCGTCGAAAAGGAATTCGGCGACGCCGTTGAAACCGTGTTTGTCGAGAGCGTGGCCGAGGGCCCCGATTCCGAGCGTGTGATGACGCAGATGGCATTGGACGGTGCGGATCTGATCTTTACCACCTCGTTTGGCTATATGGACCCGACCATCAACATCGCGGCCAAATTTCCGGATGTGAAATTCGAACACGCCACCGGCTACAAGCGCGCCGACAACGTGTCGACCTATTCCGCACGGTTCTACGAAGGCCGCGCCATTCAGGGCCACATCGCGGGCAAGATGACCAAATCGAACATCATCGGCTATATCGGGTCCTTCCCGATCCCCGAAGTGATCCGCGGCATCAACTCGGCCTATATCCACGCCAAGAAGGTGAACCCCGATGTCGAGTTCAAGATCGTCTGGGCCTACACATGGTTTGACCCCGCCAAAGAAGCAGACGCAGCCAAGGTTCTGATCGAACAGGGTGCGGATGTTGTCTTGCAGCACACCGATTCCACAGCACCTCAGGCGGCGGCACAAGAAGCAGGCGACGTGATCACCTTTGGTCAGGCGTCCGACATGGCGCAATACGCGCCCAAGCCGCGCGTCTCGTCGATCATTGACGACTGGGCCCCCTATTACATCGCCCGCACCAAAGCGGTCATGGATGGCACATGGGAAAGCACAGACACATGGGACGGCATCGGTGCCGGCATGGTTGGTATCGGCGAGATTACGGACGCCGTGCCTGCTGATGTGAAAGAGGAAGCGCTGGCGCTGAAAGCGTCGATCGCGGACGGGTCCTACCACCCGTTCACCGGTCCGCTGAAAAAGCAGGACGGTTCGGATTTCCTGGCCGACGGCGAAACAGCCGATGACGGCACGCTGGCGGGCATGAACTTCTATGTCGAAGGCATCAAAGGCGACATTCCGAACTAAGCCGGACGTCCCGATAAACAATACAAAGGCCTCGCATCCGCGGGGCCTTTTTTATTTCGAGGTCATCACGTTACCCGCTGTCTTGCGACAAAAAGCGTCTGGCGCGTCTTGATCGAGCGGCCTACAGAAAGCACATGCGTTTTCTGCCCGCCTTTCCTTGTCAGCTGCTTGCCACCATTCTGGTGCTGCTGTCGCTTGCGACATCGGGGTTTGCGCATCGTTTCGCGCCAGTAGACTTGTCGCCCGAGCTGCAAGCCTATGTTGCCAATGGGGGCGCGCTGGCGGACCTCTGCGGCACTGGTGATAGCCCGCACTCAGGCAATATGGCCGATTGCAAGACCTGCCGTCTGATCGGTGCCATGGCGCTGCCCGAAGCGGTCACCGGCCTGCCCGTTCCCGTGCTTGAGAAAACGCAAACCCTGCGCTTTGTGGCGAAACGGCTGCTGCACACACGCAAGCCTGACCCCAGCCGGCTGACCCGCGCACCGCCCCAAGTCTGAACATCTATCCCATCTGTTCATTCTTTCCGCCTGCCGATGATGCAGGCCATTAGGCTTGGAGCCCTCATATGACCACCCCTACCCCCACCGCGCAGCCCCAAGGGCGCGTGAACAAACTCTATTTCGCGGCGTGGCGCTGGCATTTCTATGCCGGATTGTTCGTGCTGCCCTTCCTGTCGATCCTCGCCGTCACCGGCATGGCGATGTTGTGGATCGCGTGGATCGACGGGCGCGACGGTGAATATACCCCCGTGACCGTGCAAGAAACTGTCCTGTCGGTATCCCAGCAGTCGCAAGCCGCAGTCGAGGCCGTGCCCGGCGGCACGCTGGTTCAGTATGTGGCACCGCGCGCGCTCGATCTGGCGGCGCTGTTCCGCGTGGACCACGATGGTGATGCGGTCATGGTTGCAGTTGATCCCTATACAGCCAAGGTGATCGAGAGCTTTCCGCGTCGGTCCGGCTGGTATGATTTCGCGGATGGCATCCACAGTGATCTGATGCTGGGGGTGACCGGTGATCGCATGATTGAAGCCGCGGCTTCGATCGCCTTGGTGCTGATTGCAACCGGGCTTTATATGTGGTGGCCCCGAGGTGCAGGCTGGCGCGCAACGCTGGTGCCGCGTTTCACCAAAGGTCGCGCCACGTGGAAATCGCTGCACGGTGTCGTGGGCATCTGGGTGTCTGCGTTTCTGGTGCTCTTCCTGATCTCGGGCTTGTCTTGGGCGGGCATCTGGGGCGGCAAGATGGTGCAAGCCTGGAGCCAGTTCCCCGCCGAAAAGTGGGATGCCGTGCCCCTATCGGACGACATCCACGCCAGCATGAACCACCACCGCCGCGAGGTGCCTTGGGCGCTGGAACAGACGCCGATGCCTGCTTCTGGCAGCGACACAGGGGCTGCGGGCGTTGCAGGGGCCGTCACGATCGACAGCATCGACGCACTGGCGCGCGAGATCGGCTTTGACGCGCGTTATCAGATGAACCTGCCGCAGGACGTTACCGGCGTCTGGACGCTGAGCCGCGACTCGATGAACTCTGACAGTTCCGACCCGATGTCGGATCGCACAGTGCACATCGACCAGCACAGCGGCAATATCCTCGCCGATGTGCGTTATGCCGACTATTCGCTTGCAGGCAAGGCGATGGCGGTCGGGATTGCGCTGCACATGGGCACCTTGGGTCTGCTGAGCGTGCTAGCCAATACGCTGGTCTGCCTGTCGGTGCTGTTCCTCTGCGTCAGTGCGCTGGTGCTTTGGTGGAAGCGTCGCCCTACCGCCGCTGGCCGTCTGTCCGCCCCGCCCATGCCGTCAGAGCTGCCGCTGTGGCAAGGTGCCGTGCTTGTCGGGCTGTTCGTCTCGATGGCCTTTCCCATGGCGGGGGCCGTGCTGCTGAGCGTGCTGGCGGTCGACGTGCTGATCCTATCGTGCCTGCCCGCGCTGCGCCACCGCCTGACATGAGCTGAACAGCCCCCCGCGCCACCCGTCAAAGGCGGCGCGGGGGGATGCATCCCCACTATTCATCCGGCGGCAACACGCTATCATCAGCGTCATGATTAAAATCCACCACCTGAACCGGTCCCGCTCTCATCGCATTTTGTGGCTGCTCGAAGAAATCGGCGCGCCCTATGATGTCATTCCCTATAGCCGCGATACCAAGACCAATCTCGCCCCGCCCGAGCTCAAGCGCGTGCACCCGTTGGGCAAATCCCCCATGGTCGAGATTGACGGCACGCTGATTGCCGAGAGTGCCGCAATCACCGAAGTGCTCTGCACCCGTTTCGCCCCCGAGATGATACCGGATCGCGACAGCCCCGCCTATCTGCAGCACCTAGAACTGATGCATTTCGCAGAAGGCTCTGCCATGACGCCGATCCTGCTGAACCTCTATGTCAGCCGTTTAGGCGACGCCGGTGCACCACTGCATCCGCGCATCACGTCTGAACTGGACAACCACTATAGCTACATGAACAGCCGCGTGCGGGCGTCAGGCCACTTTGTGCAGGATACGCTGTCGGCTGCCGACATCATGCTCAGCTTTCCGGCAGAGATCGCGATGCAGCAAGGTCGCGCCAAGGATTATCCGGCGCTGGCGGGATTTGTCGAAATGATCCACGCGCGCCCCGCCTACGGTCGCGCCACCGCGCGCGGCAAGACCGACACCTAACCGCGCGGTTGCACGTCCCACCGGCCCGTGTCACCCATATGCGAACTGCTTGGGGCTGCTGAGACAGCCCCAAGCGGAAACCATTGCAACGGACAGGGGCCGCATATGAAACAGCACACATCCGATATCCTTGTCATCGGCGGTGGCATCGCAGGCATTTCGGCGGCGGCGCGCCTGTCCGGTGACGCCCAAGTCACGGTGATCGAAGGGGAAAAAGCGCTTGGCTATCACGCCTCTGGCCGGTCGGCCGCGCTGATCGAAGAGAACTACGGTGCCCCTTCCGTGCAAGCGCTGAACAAGGCCACCATCGGCTATCTGCGCGACGGCGGCTACCTGTCCCCGCGCGGACTGATGATCATCGCGGATCGTCATGAGGAAGAGGCGTTTTATAGCGATCTTGCGCATATGGGCGTTGAACAGATCTCCCCCGACGACGCCCTACGTCTTGTCCCGATCCTCGCTGCGGAACGGATCGCTTTTGCGGGCTATCACGCCGACGCCCATGATATTGATACTGACCGGCTGCTGCAGGATTTCGCCAAGGAGCTGCGCCGCAACGGTGGGCAGATCGACACGGGGCACCCCGTGACCGCGATCGCCCGCATCGGCGACATGTGGGAGGTCACCGCAGGCGCACAAACCCACCACGCGAAGAAACTGGTGAATGCCGCCGGAGCGTGGGCCGACCAGATCGCCATTCTGGCAGGCGTCGCACCGCTGGGGATCACGCCTTTTCGCCGGTCGATGGCGCGGATCGCGGCACCGGGTGGGTACGACCTGTCGCGCTGGCCGATGTTCTTTGGCGTGGGCGAAACATGGTATGCCAAGCCCGACGCGGGCGCGCTGCTGATCTCGCCCGCCGAAGAGGACCCGACAGACCCCCATGATGCGTGGGCCGACGACATGGTGCTGGCCGAAGGGCTGGAGCGGTATCAGAATATGGTCGCCGTGCCGCTCACCAAACCCATCGCGACATGGGCAGGGCTGCGCAGTTTTGCCCCTGACCGCACATTGGTGCTTGGCCCCGATCCCGCGGACCCCGATTTTATCTGGAGCGCGGGACAAGGCGGATACGGCTTCCAGACCAGCGCTGCTGCCTCGCAATTGGTGGCCGACCTGACCCTTGGCAACACCCCCTCCCTGCCCGACACAGTGGTCGCGGCACTGCGCCCCGACAGGCTACGCCCATGACCGGCAAACTTCCCCCCTCCGCCAGCGTGGCGATCCCCGCCTGTGGCGCGATGCTGCACGCGCCCGCGGCCGACCGGAACAAAGACGCCCTGTGTGATCTGCTGCGCGAACACGCGCCGCAAAAAGGGCGTGCGCTCGAGATCGCCAGCGGCACAGGCCAGCATATCGCCGCCTTTGCCCGTGCCCTGCCCGATCTGCACTGGCAACCGACTGAACCCGCACCAGACCGCCGCGCCAGCATCGACGCCTATATCACCAAAGCGGCCTTGCCGAATGTCGCCCCCGCAGCACCGCTCGACGCCACGGCGACGGGCTGGAACGAAACGCTGCCAGCGCAAGACCTGATCTTTTTTGCCAACCTTTTGCACCTGATCCCGACGGACCCGGCCCAGCGTGTCATCGCCGAAGCCGCCCTGGCCCTCGCCCCCGGCGGCGCATTGATCTTCTATGGCCCGTTCGGCCGCGATGGCATCCTCACCTCGGAGGGAGACCTGAGGTTCGACGCCGAGCTGCGTTCCGCCGACCCTGCCATTGGCTACAAAGATACGGTCGACATCACGCGTTGGCTCAGCGATGCTGCGCTGAGCCCCATCGACCTCGTCGAGATGCCCGCCAATAATCTGGCCTTTATCGCACGAAAGCCGTGACCATGCCCCGACTTCGCGTTCTAGCCCTGCTATCTGCCCTTGCTCTCGCGGCCTGTGGCGCGCCGCAGATCTCTGTGCCCTTGGGGGATGTGACGGCAGCCAATTTCGGTGACCGCAAGCCGTTTGACTGGCCCGGCCAAAGCCCCGACCGCTATGCGGTGCACGGCATCGACGTGGCCCGTTTTCAAGACCCGCTGAACTGGGGCGAAGCACGGGTTTCGGGGGTGAACTTTGCCTTTATCAAAGCAACCGAAGGTGGTGATTTGCTGGACCCAATGTTCCAGAACCACTGGGACGGCGCAGGCCGTGCTGGCGTGGCACGCGGGGCCTATCACTTCTACTATTTCTGCACGACACCCGAAAAACAGGCCCGCTGGTTTATTGAAAACGTGCCCAAGACCACAGGCATGCTGCCCCCCGTGCTGGATCTGGAGTGGAACCCGTTTTCGCCCACCTGCACACTGCGCCCGCCCGCCGATACCGTACGCCGCAACGCGCAAACCTTCCTGAGCATCCTGCGCGCCCACTATGGCCAGCAGCCCGTCGTCTACACCACGCCCGAGTTTTATGCCCAGAACGACATGGGGCGTCTGCGCGATGTGGAATTCTGGCTCCGCTCCACCGCCGCGCACCCGTCCGAGAAATACCCGAATGAACGCTGGACCTTCTGGCAATATACCAGCACAGGCCGCGTGACCGGAGCGCAGGGCGACATCGACATCGACATCAACGTCTACGCCGGCAGCCCCGCCAGCTGGGAAAACTGGCTTTCGCGGCGTCAGGTGCGGTAAGACGCGAAAGCAATCTATCAGGGTGCCACCTTGGACGTTGCAATTATAAAGTGAACCTGGCACGATTTCTCAAGCGGAAATGGCAGGCACATGGCGACGCGTCGAAACTGGACCGAAGACGAGGTAACAGAGGCTTTGTCGCTGTATCTGCGGCTGCCCTTTGGCAAGTTCCACTCTGGCACACCGCAAATTATCCACATGGCCGAACGCATCGGGCGCACGCCGTCGTCTGTGGCGATGAAACTCTCCAACCTCGCCGCATTGGACGAAACGCTGCCGCAAAAGGGGCTCGCCAATCTGTCAGCGATGGACAGGCAGATGTGGGCGCGATATCGGCAGGATCCCTCCTTTGTATTTGCCGCCTATGAAGCACAGCTTGAGCCGCCAAAGCCCCAGATGCCCGGTTTTTCAGAACAGCGGCAAGCAGACTGGATCGCCAAGCAATCAGAGGTCACCCGACGTGCGGTGGTGCAGCGCCGCGGTCAAAGCTTCTTCCGCGAGATGATCCTGAACAACTACCGGTCACGCTGCGCGCTGACAGGGATCGATGACGCGCGCCTTCTGACCGCAAGCCACATTGTCGGGTGGCAGGAGGGCAAGGCGCAGCGGTTTTACCCTGAAAACGGCATTTGTCTGAACGCCCTGCATGATCGCGCCTTCGACCGGCATCTGATCAGTTTTGACGATGACTACCGCATGCTCATCGCCGATGACATGCCTGATGAAGCCAAACGCAAGCTTGCTGCCGGAGCTTCCAAAAGCCTGCAACTGCCCGAGCGGTTCCTGCCCGATTCTGCGTATCTACAACATCATCGGCAGCGCATGGCCGAGCGACAGAACAGGCCGCCGCTCGGTTAAGGTCAGGCTCTACCCATCCACGCGGATCGTCGCGTTCTTGGGATCATAAGGACTGTCCTCGACGATCTCGGCGTCCCACAGCTGGTCGAACATCTTGATCTTCAGCTTGGTCCCTACCTCAGACACATCAGGCTTGACATAGCCCATGCCAATCGACTTCCCGAAGGCGACGGAATACCCGCCCGAGGTCAAGCGACCCACGCGCGTATCTCCGTGGTATAACACTTCGCGGCCCCAAGGATCGGCATCCTCTGGTCCATCGATCAGGATCGTGACACATTTGCTGCGAATGCCATGTGCCTGCATCGCCTCCTTGCCGTGGAACTCTTTCGACAAGTCGACAAAGCGCGGCAGGTCGGCCTCAAGCGGGGTGGCGTCGCGACCCAGTTCATTCCCGAAGGCGCGGTATGATTTCTCCTGCCGCAGCCAGTTCTGCGCCCGCGCGCCGACCAGCTTCATCCCGTGTTTCTCGCCGGCTTTCTCAAGCAGATCGTACAGGTGGTTCTGCATCTCGATCGGGTGGTGCAGCTCCCAGCCCAGCTCTCCGGTATAGGCGACGCGGATGGCACGCACGGGCACCATCCCAAGCTCGATGTTGCGCATGGTCAGCCAGGGGAACCGCTTGTTGCTGAGCACCGTTTCGGGATCAGCATCCTTGATGATTTCTTTCAGCACGTCGCGCGACTTCGGACCGGCAATGGCAAAAACACCCCATTGCGTGGTCACATCATGGCATTCGATATAGCCAAACTCGGGCGATTTATCGGCGATGGCCTTGCGTAGGAAGTCGCTGTCATAGGCGGTCCAGGCACCCGCAGACACGAGGTAGTATTCATCCTGCGCCAGACGCACGATGGTATATTCGGTGCGCGTGGTACCGTTGATTGTCAGCGCATAGGTCAGGTTGATCCGCCCGACGGACGGCAGCTTGTTACAGGTGAACCAGCTCAGAAATTCCGTCGCCCCCGGCCCTTTGACCAGATGTTTGGTAAAGGCCGTGGCATCGATCAACCCCACACCTTCGCGGATCGCCTTGGCTTCCTCTACCACATGCTCCCACCACGCACCGCGCCGGAACGACCGGCTGGCGTGATCGTCAAAGCCCATGGGTGCAAAGTAGTTCGGACGTTCCCAGCCGTTCACATGGCCAAACTGCGCACCACGGGCAGCCTGACGGTCATAGGCGGGCGAGGTCCGCAAGGGGCGACACGCAGGGCGTTCTTCGTCGGGATGGTGGAGGATATAGACGTGCTCATACGCTTCTTCGTTCTTGCGCGCGGCATATTCGGTGGTCATCCAGTCGCCATAGCGTTTGGGGTCCAGTGACGCCATGTCGATCTCGGCCTCGCCCTCGACCATCATCTGCGCAAGGTAATACCCCGTGCCCCCTGCCGCTGTGATCCCAAAGGAAAACCCTTCGGCCAGCCACATATTGCGCAGACCGGGTGCCGGACCAACCAGCGGGTTGCCGTCGGGCGTATAGCAGATTGGCCCGTTGAAATCGTCCTTCAAACCGGAGTCGGCGCAGGATGGCACACGTTCGGCCATCGCCATATACTGATCCGCAATCCGGTCCAGATCCAGCGGGAACAGATCAGCCCGGAAGCTGTCCGGCACGCCGTATTCAAACCGCGCTGGAGCGCCGTGCTCGTAGATGCCTAGGATCCAGCCGCCGCGTTCCTCGCGCGCGTAGGATTCATTGTCCGCATCCCGCACAACCGGATGCTCCGGATTGCCTTCGGCGCGCCATTTGACCAGCTCGGGGTCCTGATCCATCACGATAAACGTATGTTCAACCGGAATGGCGGGCATCTTGATCCCAAGCATCTGAGCCGTCCGCTGCGCGTGGTTGCCGCTGGCGGTGACAACATGCTCGGCTGTAATTACGACCTGCTCGTCCGAGGGCACAAGGTTGCCCCCCTTCTCGACCATCTTGGTGACGGTGACTTCCCAAGCTTCCCCGTTCCAGTGAAACGCATCGGCCTGCCATCTGCGTTCGATCATCACGCCGCGCTGCCGCGCCCCTTTGGCCATCGCCATGGTGACGTCGGCGGGGTTAATGTAGCCGTCGGTATCGTGATACAGCGCGCCTTTCAGATCGTCGGTCTTGATCAGCGGCCATTTTGCCTTGATCTCGTCTGGCGTCATGAATGTGTAGGGCACACCGCAGGTTTCCGCGGTCGACGCGTAGAGCATGTATTCGTCCATGCGCGCGTCCGTCTGCGCCATGCGCAGGTTGCCGACCACGGCAAAGCCCGCGTTCAGACCGGTCTCTTCCTCGAGCGTTTTATAGAACTTGATCGAATAGTCATGAATGTGCGTCGTCGCAAAGGACATGTTGAAATAGGGCAACAACCCCGCCGCGTGCCAAGTAGAGCCAGAGGTCAGCTCGTCCCGCTCAAGCAGCATCACATCATCCCATCCGGCGCGGGCCAGATGATAGGCAATCGATGTGCCGACGGCACCGCCGCCCACTACCAGTGCTTTGACTTGAGTTTTCATGAATCCGATGCTCCGCCAGAATAGGTCCTAGCGACATTTAGCAGCCCTTGCGCAAAACGCAGAACCCAGCCGACCAAAGACAGCACAAATACGACCAACGTCGAAAAACTCGCGCATTCGCCGCTTCCAAATGGAAATAAATCCCCGCCGGAGGCATCGCGTCCCTGCCCTAGGCAGGGACCGATTTAGTATTTTGCGCTAACCTGTTACGCGACAGCTTCGGGTAGAATCTTGCCTGGGTTCATAATATTGTCTGGGTCCAACGCCCGCTTGATCGCGCCCATGACATCGACCGCGGCTCCAAGCTCTATGACCAGATAGGGGCGTTTGCCCTGTCCAATGCCATGCTCACCCGTGCAGGTCCCCTCCATCGAGATCGCGAGCTCGTTGAGCCAGCTGATAAAGCTTTCGGCGCGGGCGACTTCATCCGCGTCGTCCATATCCAGCAGCAGCGAGGCGTGGAAATTGCCGTCACCTGCGTGGCCGACGATGGGCGCGATCAGGTCCAGCTCCGCCGCTTTGGCGTTCGCGCGCCCGACCGCTTCGGCGAGTTTTGAGATCGGCACACAAACGTCGGTCGCCACCGCCTTGCAGCCGGGGCGCAGGGCCAGCATCGCCCAATAGGCATCATGGCGCGCTTGCCACAGCTTGTTGCGTTCCTCCATCGTGGTGGTCGCCTGATAATCGGTGCCGCCGTTTTCATCGGCGAGCGCTGCGAATGTCTCAGTCTGTTCGACCACCCCCGCGTCAGAGCCGTGGAACTCCAGCAGCAACATCGGCGTTTCGGGCAGCGACAGTTTGGCATAGCCGTTCACCGCGCGCACGACCATCGCGTCCAGCAGCTCTATCCGTGCGACGGGCAGCCCGTATTGGATCACGCTTTGCACCGTTTCACAGGCCGCCTCGACCGTGGGGAAGGAACAGCGGGCAGAGCTGATTGCCTCGGGGATGCCTTGTAGCTTCAACGTGATTTCCGTGATCACGCCCAATGTCCCTTCAGAGCCCACCATCAGACGCTGTCTCTTATACACATCTCCGAGCCCACGAGAC
>OJBZ01000304.1_pt1 | contig 30327 bp, 26 predicted proteins | sample 1591671 | NCBI WGS metagenome assembly OJBZ01 (sample SAMN05416850, study PRJEB24817) | seawater metagenome | isolation source: Sea water | place: Canada:Atlantic | collected 2013-07
TTTCCTCGTTTGACGGCAATTTATCTCATTTTTATCACCATTTTTAAAATGAGGATACGCCCTAGTACCACTCACTAATTTTTTATACGAATAGTTTTTATAAAAATAGTATGAGTAGACAATACAGCGGTTATAATAAAGTAGTTGAGACTCATTATCAATATAAATGATAATGGTTTTTATTAACAGTAATTGCTATATTAAAGGCAACGTATTATTTGATGAAAAGATAAGGTTTATAGTAATGAAATCTAAAGTAGATAACGTTCATAAAAATGAGCGATGCAATAGGTAAAACCACTAAGCAATGTCACGTGTCAGAGATGTATTAAATAGCGAAAATATTGTAAATTATTATTGATAATAATTATCGTTTGCATTATTATCTACGCCATTCTACTCTGAGTAATAAACATTAGGCTGTTATGAGTTCAACGGATTTAGACGCGCCACCACTTAAATCGTTATTGCTAGCTATTGCTGCAGTACTAGGACTCCATGTGCTTGCCGCAATTGCACTAGTGGCAATAAAAACGCCTGAACTCAAACCTGAGCCAAAAAAAGAGATGTCACCACTTGAGATAAGGTTTGTGTCATTACCGGCAAAAACGGTCTCAACTGAAGTAGAAAAGCAAACAGTCACAGCCAAAAAAGAAGTACAGCCTGAGGTGCAAGTTCAGCCAGCGCCGCAACCTGAACCAAAGCCTAAAGAGCCAGTTAGAAAACCAACAGAGACACCAGTAAAACCAAAAGAGCCTGTTGTAAAAAATGTAGAGCCGAAAGTGACGCCTGTGATAGCGTCAGAAAAGCCTCGTCCTGATACCAGTCAAAAAGTAGCCCCAAAAGAGCCACTACCGAAACCGAAGATTAATAATTCAGCAGCTGAAGCACAACGTCAAGCAGCTGCCCAAGCTGAATCAGAGCGACAAGCCAGAAAAGCTGAGCAAGAGGCGCAAGCTAGGGCAGAGCAAGAAGCCAAAAGAGTCGCTGATGCCAAAGCTGCCGCTCAAGCGAAGGCTGCCGCAGAGGCCGCCGCTGCACAAGCAAGAGCTGAGGCAGAAGCAGCAGCTGCTTTAGCACAGAGTAATGAGCCTGTGAGCTTTACTGCTAGCTCAGCCAACTGGGCATCTGCGCCAAACTTTAGTTTCCCTGAGCGCGCCGCACGTAGAGCCCGTTCTGGTGATACGCTCAATGTTGTCTTGGTATTACGAGTCAACAAGCAAGGCGGCATCGATAACGTGCGCGTTGCTCAATCATCAGGTAATCCGCTAGTAGACAAAGAAGCCCGACGTCAAGTGCGATCTGGCAAGTTCAAACCCTTTACTAAGAATGGCGTACCCGTGGTAGGTGATGTGACCCTACCAATCAGTTACGCAGTTCCTTGATAGCTCATACTTTACAACAACGTATTTATTGATCATCTTTCATTATAAAACTAAACATGATATTTACCTCAGTATCATGTAATGGCATTACACATTAAGGAGTCTGACATGGACTTTATGCAATACTGGCAGATCAGCGACATGGTGACAAAAACGTTGTTCTTTTTGTTGCTTGCGTTATCTATTCTCTCTTGGGTGACAGGTATCGTCCGCGTATTGCAAAGCCGTAAACTGGCGACCAATGTAGCAGATGATTTGAGTCAGCAATTACAAGCCATGCAGTCTGACTTGGCTGGTTCTGATGCTGCCACACGCCGTTTGGTGACTGAGCAGACTTTGCTCAAGCATATCGGTCGCTATCGCTTTGCTAGTGAACGCGGTCTGCCAATTCTTGGCACGACGGCAGCAATTGCACCGTTCATTGGCTTGTTTGGTACTGTATGGGGTATTTTCCATGCCTTGCACAACATCGGTGTGAGTGGTCAGGCAGGATTGGGGCAAGTTGCAGGGCCAGTCGGTGAAGCACTGATTATGACAGGTCTTGGTATTGCAGTAGCGATTCCAGCCGTGGTGTTTTACAACCTTGCAGTACGTATCAATCGCCGCATAATGTATCAAGCCAACGACAGAGCGCATGATTTATTGGCGCAATCAACGGGTCTTGTGGATACTACCAAGGTAACCGCGAGCCATCCTGCTAGTGCCTCTCAAGTGCATGCTGCGACAAACAGTCGTTCAGCGACCAGCGAGACTCAGCATACCAGCAACTACAGTAATTCTGTGCCAAAGCAGCTATAGATAGTGTTGATTTTGCAAGCATTAAATCTGCAAGCGCTAAGTCTATAAAGGCTAAAACGACAAGTCGACAAACCGTCAAAAAACGGCTTGGCTGTGTGAAAATAACCAAAAGCATTGAGAGTAACTATGGCATTTCAATTGGGTGATGATGACGTACGAAGCATGGATGAGATGAACCTCATTCCGCTTATCGATATCATGCTGGTATTGATGATTATATTTTTATTGACAGCGACCGTGTTGAATCCGACGGTGCCTTTAGATTTGCCAGAGACCAGTGCGGCGCTCAATGAAACGCCGCCAGAAGCGATTCAAGTCAGCATTGATAAAGACGCGGGGATATTCTGGGATAGTGATCCAATCAGCATGAAAGAGTTAGAGACACGCTTGCAGCAACAAGGCGCGACTGGTAAGAATCCAGCGGTACAGTTACGTGCAGATAAAGAAGGCAAGTACGATACGGTCGCTCAAGTCTTGGCAGCGGCAAGTAATGCTGGACTGACCAAAATCGCCTTTGTGAATGAATAGCTTAGTAGCTAAATACTGAATAACTTAAGCACTGAATAGTTTAAGCACTGTGAGTCAGTGCCAATATGTTTAACCCTATAGTAGAAAACTGGCTAGATAAATCAATAGCCCAACCAGTAAAACAACCAGCACCACTATAATAAAAACAATTAAAATAATAAAATTTTCTCCAACCTCATTAACTACTTAAACCTCAAATTAAGTCGTTAGTGAGGTTTTCTTTTTTTACCAGCCATAGCCAAACGGACGATAGCCGTAACCGAAGCCTGCATGTCTGTAGCCGAATGGGTAAGGTGAGCGTAAGTAGTCGAGATCGCGCTGACGAATATAGTAGTAGCGCCCTTGAGAGTAGGCTTCTTCTAATTTCTCAATGCCCTCTAATGGACAGACTGGCTGCCAGTCATAGCCTTCGCGACCGAGCTTATAAGCATTCAGTACAGTAGTTTTTGAGGCCTTGTTGACGGCCTTGTTCCCATTGGATACGGTTAGGGCTAGCACCGCCTATACTAGTGCAGCTATTGGTATAGTGACCGAAGTAGGCACCAGAACGACCTTGTGAGCCATCAGCGTAGCCAACTTCTTGCCAGTTATTGCTTTGACATTGCTGCGGGGTTAGGCTCTGAGTAGTGGCACAGCCTGATAATGTCAGTACGACCGCGCCAAGTAGCGATAGACTCATGCCTGCTTTGTTCATCAGCTTGCGAGCGTTATAAGCGCCCGATGAGTTTGACTCAATAAGATAATTCATAATAAACCTGCGCGCGTTTAAAATTATGGTTTATCATAGCACTTTTTTGAACTGACCACTTTTCGTATCTGGTTTTTATAGCGTGCTGTGATCAGTAAGTTTATATACGCTAAATAGCTGATTTAATAGCGTAACTTGCTAAATTGTCCTATGCTTTAAAAGCACCTGTTGCACTGCGATTGGACGACAACGCTTGATTTTTAATGGTTCGTGCTCATTATAAGCCCTTATATATCGTTGTTTGTTATCGTACTAATCGCAAATCTATATGTACTATTTATAGATAACGGTTCATTAGCGATATTTATCGCTATATCTCTTAGTATCTTTTTCATTTAGTCAAAAGGCCAGACCATCATGGGAACATTGATTGGCGTTATCATTGTACTATTCGTATTAGGGAGTATGATGGCGCTCAAACCGAACGGTATCGATCAGCGTTTGGATAAGCTGCGTATGACCGCACGTCGTTTACAGCTCAATCCAAAACTCGTTTCGTGCCCTGATTGGATCAAAGGCCGTGACAATGAGTATGGCCGAGGTATGCTTGGACAATACTGCCTGATATTTGAAGACACTAAACTGCCGCATACCCGTTATCAAGTGATTGATGGGCAGTGGCGACCAGACAGCAGTTTTGTTGATACCAGTACAGATGATAAGACGCTTACTATTCCCAGTGCGATTCGATCTAGTCAAATCAGCAATAATCCGATAGTCAAAAAGACTGATTTTAGCTTGGATCAAGTGCCGTTAGAACTACCAGTAAGTATCGAGCCGTTTGTTAAAGGTCTATTGACCAAGGCAAATAGCATTATTATTTATTGGGAAGATATCGCCTACGTACGTCCAGCATCTAACCCAACGTATCATCAAAAACGGATCGAAGCGGACTTATTAGTGCTCAAAGAAAACCTTGAGAAGTGGGCGCTACAGATGCAAAAACAAGCATAAACCTAGTAAAGCGTTTTTTCGTCTCCATTAAAGGGCAATATGCAAGCGGTTTGTCATATTCAAATTATTTAAAGTTGACAGTTTAACGCTTAGCAGTGTAACGTCTTTATAACTATATCTTTATTTTATGGTTATTATTTGTTTTATAACCTTTTTTATCAGCAGCGATTATTACTATAAATAGCTGAACCATGGCCAAACCATGAGTATCAGCTTCCATAAATTGCCGTGCTGCTGAATTTAACCTTACTTTTAATTTACTTATATTATGGTGTCGTCAAACATGGCAAAAACCACAACCAAAAAAAGTCCAGCACCAGCTGCTGACAGCCCAAAGGGTAAGTCTTTGGTGATTGTAGAATCACCAGCCAAGGCAAAAACGATTAATAAATACCTTGGTGATGACTTTATCGTACGCTCAAGTATCGGTCACGTCCGTGATTTGCCGGTCAGTGCGAGCAAAAGCGCAAAGAAAGCAACAACCGCTAAAAAAGATGACAGTCTGACCAAAGAAGAAAAAGCGCAACAAGCACTGGTACGCCGCATGGGTGTAGATCCAGAGCATGACTGGGCGGCAGTCTATGAAGTACTGCCAAATAAAACCAAAGTCATCAAAGAGCTTAAAGCCTTAGCCAAAGACGCTGACAAAATCTATCTGGCAACGGATATGGATAGAGAAGGGGAAGCGATTGCTTGGCATCTAAAAGAAGTCATCGGTGGCCCTGATAGTAAGTATCAACGTGTGGTCTTTAACGAGATTACCAAGTCAGCTATTCAAAGTGCATTTAAGCAGCCTTCTAAATTAGACATTGACCGCGTGAACGCGCAACAAGCCCGTCGGTTCTTGGACCGTGTTGTTGGTTTTATGGTATCGCCATTATTATGGCAAAAGATTGCTCGCGGACTGTCGGCAGGCCGCGTACAGTCAGTCGCTATGCGCTTGGTCGTCGAGCGTGAGCATGAGATTCGCGCTTTCATTCCAGAAGAGTACTGGCAGATTCATGCGGACACGCACATTGCTAATGGTAAAGTCAAAAAAACCTCAGACGCTGAGCAAATCGGTATCCGCTTAGAGGCGACTAAACAAGGTGGCAAAACTCTAAAGCTTGGTAATAAAGAGCAGACCGATAAAGTCTTAGAGATACTCAAAGCAAGCGACTTTATCGTCAAAGAGCGTGAAGAGAAACCAACGCAATCACGTCCAAGCGCGCCATTTATTACTTCGACCTTGCAACAGGCTGCTAGTACGCGCTTAGGGTTCTCTGTCAAGAAAACCATGATTTTGGCGCAGCGTCTATACGAAGCGGGTCATATTACTTATATGCGTACCGACTCGACGTTCTTGTCTGGTGACGCGCTCGCCGCTGTCCGTGATCATATCGAAGATAGCTATGGCGCAAAATATGTGCCAGAAAAACCAAATTTTTATGGTAATAAACAAGGCGCACAAGAGGCGCATGAAGCGATTCGTCCTTCTAATGTCAATATGAAGTCAACGCAGCTCAAAGGTGTTGAGCGTGATGCGATACGCCTATACGAGCTAATCTGGCGTCAGTTTGTGGCGTGTCAGATGTTACCTGCCAAATATCTATCAGTGAACCTGTTTGTAGGCGCAGATGATATCGAGCTAAAAGCCCGTGGTCGTACCATGGTGTTTGATGGCTACACAAGAGTCATGCCACCAGCCAAAACTGATGACACCTTACTCCCTGATGTCAAAAAAGGCGATAAGTTAAACCTAGACAAGCTCGATCCGAGTCAACACTTTACCAAGCCTGCGCCTCGCTATACTGAAGCAAGCCTAGTAAAAGAGCTTGAGAAAAAAGGCATCGGTCGTCCATCGACGTATGCCTCAATTATCTCAACCATTCAAGATCGCGGTTATGTGAAGCTTGAGAATAAGCGTCTGTTTGCCGAAAAAATGGGTGATATCGTCACTGATAGATTGACAGCTAGCTTCCCAGACTTAATGGATTATACCTTTACCGCCGCGTTAGAGGACAAGCTCGATCACGTGGCAGAAGGTGAGCAAGACTGGAAAGATGTGCTTGATAATTTCTATGGCGAGTTCAAAACCACTCTAGAGCGTGCCAAAGAAAAAGATGGTATGCGTCCAAACGATCCAACTGACGTGCCAGATGTCCATTGTGATATCTGTGATCGTCCGATGCAGCTGCGTACCGGGTCGACAGGTGTATTCTTAGGCTGTACTGGTTATAACCTACCGCCAAAAGAGCGCTGTAAAGGTACCAAAAATCTAATGCCAGTCGAAGCATTCGCCAATCTAGATGATGCGGAAGGTGATGACGAAGCGGCAGAAGTTAAAGATTTGATGGAGAAAAAACGCTGCCCGAAATGTGGTACGGCGATGAATGGTTACATCGTAGATGGTGGCCTCAAACTACACATTTGCGGTAACAACCCTGATTGCGATGGTTATATCCTAGAAGAAGGTAAGTTTGAAGTTCCTGGCTCAGATGCACCAACTATTGACTGTAACAAGTGCGATGGGCAGATGGAGCTTAAGACAGGACGCTTTGGTCCGTACTTTGCTTGCCAGAACTGTGATAACACGCGCAAGGTACTAAAAACAGGCGAAGCAGCGCCGCCACGTATGGATCCAATCCATCTGCCAGAGCTAAAATCGACCAAGCATGATGATTACTTCATCTTGCGTGAAGGCGCAGCTGGTATGTTCTTAGCAGCGTCTAAGTTCCCGAAAGTGCGCGAGACACGTCCGCCAAAGCTGGCTGAGCTACGAGAAATTAAAGATAAAATGGAAGATAAGTTCCAATATCTGTTTGCAGGGCCAGATGAAGATCCTGAAGGTAACCCAACCATCTTGCGCTGGTCACGTAAGAAAAAAGAGCAGTATATTGGCTCTGAAAAAAACGGCAAGGCCACACGTTGGGGTGTTTACTGGCGTAAAGGTGAATGGGTAGAGGAGTAACTATTGTTAAATCCAATATAGTGCTTTTATAGCGTCAGACTCATCTAATGTACTACAGGTACAATTTGCATTGGTCTTTCTTGTATTGGCTTAAACAAACATAATAGTTACTTCCAATAAAAAACCCTCTTATAATTTAAGAGGGTTTTTTTTGTACTTATAATATTTCTTTTAAGCTATTTTTACGTCTATAGACTTAGCCTAAGTTCATAGGTTTGGACAGTATTAGTTTTTTACGATGATACCGCAACCAATACGATCGCCTGCATTACCTGAAGGCTGACTGGTATAGTCGTCAACGCCAGCATGTACGATAAAGGCCAAACGATTCACACTATATTTACCTGCTTCAGTCGCTGCGATTTTCTTATTCACATAGTTAATAGTAGCAACACCATCTTCATTGGCAGTTAAGTTTGGCAAGTCACCAGCATGACCATTCATGTCATCTGGATTAGAGTGTGGCTTGTTGTCTGGGTTGAAGTGACCGCCTGCTGCTTTACCCATGACGTCACAGCTACCTGTTTCGTGGATATGTAATGAGACAGTTCTACCTGGCTGTAGGTTAGTGAGTTTACCGTAAACTTGGACGCCGCCATCGACTGGACGTAAGAAAACTTGACCAACTTCTTTCTTCTCACCATCTACTGTTTGTATGGTTGATTTTAGCGTTGGCTGCGCTAAAGGATTACCCGTTTGCATTTGACTTTCTACCGTTTGGCAACCAGTCATTGCTAACGCTGAACCGCATAATAGGGTACTTGCAAGTAATGTCTTATTCATTATTATCTCCAATTGTTTGAGTTGTTATTTTTAATCTTTATTAAAGCTGCGAATATCTAACGTTATTGTTCTATAAAATCGGTGTCAATATTCGTTAACATCGGAGTCAGTATAGCCAAGCTAACTCTATAGTTATTCATCAAATGCGCAACAATCAGTTAATAAATGTAAGTAACGTATGGGTTTGAAAAACGGACTAAAATAAATAATTTTAAAATTAAATGGCTTTAAATGTGTGAGAACCCTATTAAGAAGGCTACGAACTGCAAGCAAATGAACAATAAACAGGCATAAAAAAAGCCGCCCATCATTGTGATGAACGGCTTCCTAATCTATAGGACGAGTTTAATAAAGGTTCAATTAGTTATGCAGTGCTTTACCAGAGGTTTTATCAACAGTCACTTTGGCAGGTTTAATTGGTGTTGGCATACTGACCAAAGCAACCTTTAAGATTTCCTCAATCGTTGCGACTGGCTGAATGGTTAAGCCTTCTTTCACGTTATCAGGGATATCAGCCAGATCACGCTCATTGGTCGCTGGGATCAAGACGTGCTTGATACCACCGCGATGTGCCGCAAGCAACTTCTCTTTGAGACCACCGATACGTAATATCTTACCGCGTAAGGTAATCTCACCTGTCATCGCAATATCTGGACGGATAGCGATACCTGTCAACGCAGAGACTAGCGCTGTCGTCAGTGCACCACCAGCAGATGGGCCATCTTTTGGCGTGGCACCTTCTGGCATATGTACATGGACGTCTGTTGTTTTAAACGTCTCGTAGTCGATACCTAAGCTGTCACCGCGAGCACGAACCACGCTCATGGCTGCGCGAATCGACTCTTTCATCACATCGCCTAGTGAACCGGTAAAGCTAAGCTCGCCTTTACCTTTCATGCCGACCGCTTCGATGGTCAATAGCTCACCGCCGACCTGAGTCCATGCAAGACCAGTAATACGACCAATCTCAGGCTCTTCTTCAGCCAGACCGTAGTCATACTGATGCACACCTAGATAGTCATCGATATTTTTGTCATCGACTGTCACTAGCTGACGCTCTGCTTTTTTCGGAGCACGCGCGCCATGAGTTTCAACCGAACCGCGAACCACTTTGCGGCAGATTTTGTTCACTTCACGCTCAAGGTTACGCACACCTGCTTCACGCGTATAGCTACGCACGATGCTGTGCAATGCGGCTTCAACAATCTCAATTTCACCTTCTTTAAGACCGTTTTGCTTAATCGCTTTTGGCACTAGGTATTTCTGTGCGATATTAACTTTTTCTTCTTCGGTATAACCAGGTAAGCGAATAACTTCCATGCGGTCAAGCAGTGCAGGTGGAATATCCATACTGTTGGCAGTACAGATAAACATCACTTGCGACAAATCTAAGTCCATATCTAAATAATGGTCGTTAAATGTATCGTTCTGTGATGGGTCCAATACTTCAAGCAACGCTGATGCTGGATCACCGCGGAAGTCTTGCGCCATCTTATCAATTTCATCTAATAAGAATAGCGGGTTTTTGACTTCTACTTTTGCCAATGACTGAACAATTTTACCCGGCATCGCACCGATATAAGTACGGCGATGACCACGAATCTCTGCTTCATCACGTACGCCACCAAGCGCCATACGCACAAACTTACGACCCGTGGCACGGGCAATTGATTCACCCAATGAGGTTTTACCGACACCTGGAGGACCGACGAGACATAGAATCGGGCCACGAAGTTTTTTCACGCGTGATTGCACGGCGAGATATTCTAAGATACGGTCTTTTACATCTTGCAAACCATAATGGTCTTCGTCTAATACCGTCTTAGCTTTGTCTAGATTGATAGATACTTTGGTCGTCGCATTCCACGGCGTGTCCAAAATCCATTCAATATAGTTGCGTACTACTGACGATTCGCTTGATGCAGGCGGCATCATTTTGAGCTTTTTGAATTCTTGCTCAGCTTTTTTGCGCACGTCTTCTGGCAGGTCAGCATCTTCTAAACGCTGCTCTAGCTCAGCCACATCATCTTCACCATCGAACGCGCCGTCATTCATATCTGACAGCTCATTTTTGATGGCTTTCATCTTTTCATTTAAGAAGTATTCGCGCTGATTGTCTTCCATTTGCTGACGGACAGCATCTTGGATATCTTGTTCGATATTTTGCTCAGCACTTTGCTTGACGAGATATTCAGTCAAAGTATTGATATGCGTTTTGATATCGTCTTCTTCTAAGAAAGACTGTTTGATATCAAGGTCCATCGATACACGAGTTGAGATGAAATAAACCAACTCAAGCAAGTCGTCAATACGCTTAGCCACACGAGTCAGCTCACGTGCATTGCGAAGTCGCGCATCTGCATAGCTTTCGAATAATGTAGTTAACGCTTGAATGGTGTTTTTCTGTTGGCTCTCATCCATGCTGACATCGAGGTCGGCACGTTCAAATCTCGCCATCAATAAATCATTATGGCCTTCTATGTTATCGACACGAGCGCGGTATTGACCTTCGATCAATACTTTAATGCAGTTCTCGTCGCTGTCGTGTGGCATAGTGCTGACGATGCGGCACACCGTACCGTACTGATACAAGTTGTCTTGATCAATATCTTCGGTCAGTGAGTCTTTTTGCGCGACTACCAGTACTTTGTTGCCATACTCAGCTTGTGCCAGCTCAACCGCTTTCACTGATGGCGCACGTCCCACAAACAATGCAATCTGCATATGTGGATAGACGACGACGTCGCGTAATGCTAGCAGTGGCAAATAGCTTTCATCTTCATTGTCTTTGGCAGCGTTGGAGGCATTTGACGCATCCGTAGATGAGCTTTCTGTCTCATTATTCGCGTCAGCACTGATATTAGCGTCAGTGTCAGTATTTGCATCAGACGTCGTGTCAGTATCCAGGGCAGATGATACATCGATGTCGATGTTGTCTTTATCAATATTATGTTCACTCATATGTTTTTCCTCGTTCCCCAGACTTGTAAAGTCAAGTTCGTGGTTCATGTTTAGATAAATGGTGCTCACGAAAAAAATTGCAAGGCTGAATGGTGAAGTCGTCTGCTTATCTTTGTTAAATAGTTGTCTGAGCGCCCAGTAAACGACGGCATTAACGTCGGTAATGATATGTCGTCAGGAGTATGACTGGTCTATGACTGGTCTATGACTGGTCTATGACTGGTCTATGAAGGATAAAGACAGTCAGAAATTATAGAAGAAGGTTTGGATGTATAGGTGATATTTGGCTAGCTATGATGATGTCTAATCGGTTCTATGCGTAGGCTTTATACCCAAAATAAGGTAAACTGGCGCGCGTCTAAAACAGGCTCTCATATTGAGACATTTTAGACAACAGGGCGATATTCATTAGTTTCAATATTCATAGGTCTCAATACGACCAAAGTATAAAGAACAAGGGGCAACACATGGCCATCAATGCAGTATTGCTAGCAGTTATTATTATGCTAGGACTGTCACTTTCGCGAGTGCACGTGGTGCTCAGTTTATTAATCGGCGCTCTGGCAGGTGGACTGCTAGCAGGGCTTGGTATTACTGATACGCTCAATGCTTTTCAAGAAGGCATCCGTAATGGCGCAGAGATTGCGCTGTCGTATGCACTGCTTGGGGCGTTTGCGGTAGCGATTGCTCATTCGGGCTTGCCGCAGTCATTGGCAGGCGCGGTTATCAAGCGTATTGATGCTGCGGGCACGAGTGGCATGATTAAGTACATGCTGTTTGCAGGCCTCATTACCATGAGCTGTTTTAGCCAAAACTTAATCCCTATTCATATTGCCTTTATTCCGCTACTGGTACCGCCACTACTGTTAGCGTTTAATCGCATGCAGATTGATAGACGCCTGATTGCTTGTCTGATTACTTTCGGGCTAGTCACCACCTATATGTTTATTCCTTATGGTTTTGGTGATATCTACCTCAATCAGATTATGCTAAAAAACGTGGGTGAAGCGGGTATTGATGTTGCCAATATTTCTGTGGTGCAAGCCATGGCGATTCCTGCATTAGGTATGCTAATTGGTTTACTGGTTGCCGTATTTATCAGCTACCGTAAACCACGTGCGTATCAGCAGATTGCCATAGATCAGCAAGCGCATGATGCCGTCGTAGAAGGTGATGCATTAAGCAAAACTGCTGCTGGTGCACAGTCGCAAAGCAAGCTAAAGACACTGGTTGCATTGGCTGCTATCGTGACTGCTTTTGTCGTGCAGCTATACACTGATTCGCTACTACTTGGCTCAATGTTTGGCTTCGGTGTATTTATGGCGACCGGCGTGGTGAAGTGGCGTGATGCTGATGGCGTCTTTAATGACGGTATCAAGCTGATGGCGATGATTGGTTTTATTATGATTACCGCGCAAGGCTTTGCTGAAGTAATGAAAGCCACTGAGCAGATTCAACCATTGGTCGATGGCGCAGCCTCACTATTCGCTGGTAATAAAGCGATGGCGGCATTTATTATGCTATTGATTGGTTTGATTGTGACGATGGGTATCGGTTCTTCATTCTCGACCATTCCTATTTTGGCCGCGATTTATGTGCCGCTGTGTATCTCTTTAGGGTTTTCGCCATTGGCTACTGTGGCAATTATCGGTACGGCTGGCGCGCTGGGTGATGCAGGTTCGCCTGCGTCAGATTCGACATTGGGCCCAACCTCTGGTCTAAACATCGATGGACAGCATGACCATATCAAAGACAGTGTGATACCGACATTCTTGCATTACAACATTCCACTACTGGCATTTGGTTGGATTGCAGCGATGGTATTGTAGTAAATTATTTGAATGATTGGGTTTAATATAAAGGGCGAGTACAACTATAAGCTATGCTCGCCTTTTTCATTTTTCTTTATTACTTAATTAATATGTTTTTTAATACTCATCATCAAAATCTTTTATCTCACCATTTAAACTACTCAAAAATGCATCACTTTGCGCTAGCAGCTCAGTTAAGCGATCCTCATTGACGAGCCTTGCCATCTCATCAACGCTGAAAGGCTGTTCTTGACTGTAGTAACGTCGCTCTCTAGCGTCCTCATTGCCTAATGTTTGCAAATATTCATCCACACTGTCTGCACTGGAATCAGCAGCGCTAGAGTCTTTTTCAAATTGTTTATCGTCTTTCATCAAAACCACCTTATGCCGCTTGGCGTAATTAAACCATCTAATGGCACATCCCACGGTTGACGCGCTAATTGTTCAACCACTTGAAAATCATAGCACCAGCCTATCTTTAACGGCCTTGAAGCCCCTGATCGATAGCTGTTACCAAGCGTCGTATCATAGAACCCGCCACCCATGCCCATACGGTTGCCGTTTAGATCTACCGCCACCAGTGGACAAATAATCACGTCTAGTTCTGATGCCCATAATAGGGCGCGACTGTGGTTTTGTTTCATGCCTAATTGATGAATGCGAGTGGGGATATTCACCAGTTTTGAATGATAAACAGGTACAAAGCGCAATCGTTTATCATCATTACTATTGCTAGTACGACCAAGCGAGCCAACAACTGGTAAATAAGGTAAATAGCCTAAGCGTTGACACCAGTCTAATATTAGCTGAGTAGGTAGCTCACCAAATCCATCATAATAAAGCCCAATGCGTGCATGTGTAGGCAATCGCTTCTGCAACTTAGATAGATGCAAGCTTGCAGACTGAGCAAACTGTCTGCGTGCGCTATCGCTCAACTGGCGACGCTGGCGAGTAAAGTGTCGTCTAGGCGGATTGCTGATGACAGATTCAGATGTTTCAGCGTTTTTTGAGTCCGAATTATCTGGATCAAGGTTGTTTGAATCAAAGTTATTTGGCTCAGGGCGTATTGGTTTGGGGTGCATGGTTTCAGAGTGCATAATTTTAGAGTGCATAGGTATCTTATCCAATGAAGTATCAGATTGGTGATGACAGACGTTTTTAGACATTCGTTTTTAGGCATCGCTCAAGGCTATTTGTGAATATTCAACACGCCTTAGTCATGCTATCATAACGCCACTTTACATCGTATTTCCGTTTATGTGCAGCAGCTGTTGCACTTTTTATCGTTCAGTTATCTAACAACAAACCAGTAAAGAGGGTAGTTATGTCGACACAGAATCAGGCAACTCGTACCGAAAAAGACACCATGGGCAACGTAGAAGTCCCAGCTGATGCTTATTGGGGCGCGCAAACTCAACGTAGCCGCGAAAACTTCAAAATCGGTGGCGAGACTTTGCCGCGTCCAATGATTGAAGCGATGGCACTGGTCAAAAAAGCCGCTGCGATTACCAATGCAAGCCTAGAGCGTATCGAAGGCGACAAGCGTGATCTCATCGTACAAGCCGCTGACGAAATCATCAATGGTGGTCTGGTCGATCAGTTCCCATTGGTCGTATGGCAGACAGGTTCTGGTACGCAGTCAAACATGAACATGAACGAAGTATTGGCCAACCGTGCCAACGAAATCGCTGGTTCTGAGCGCGGCAGCTACACGCCAATTCACCCAAATGACCATGTAAACCATGCACAGTCTACCAACGACAGCTTCCCAACGGCGATTCGTGTGGCTGCTGCGCGTCAAATCAACAGCTTACTGATTCCAGCGGTAAAAGCACTACGCGATACGCTAGCGGCAAAAGCCAAAGAATTCGATAGCATCGTAAAAATCGGTCGTACCCATTTACAAGACGCGACGCCTTTGACCCTAGGCCAAGAGTTCAGCGGCTATGTGAGCCAACTTGATCATTCATTGACTCGTATCGACAACGCGCTACAAGGCCTATATGAATTGCCACTAGGCGGTACTGCGGTTGGTACTGGTCTAAATGCCCACCCTGACTATGCAGTAAAATCAGCTGAGCAACTAGCTACTTTGACGGGCTTGCCATTCGTTACATCACCAAACAAATTTGAAGCACTAGCCGCTCGTGATGCAGAAGTATTCGCTTCAGGCGCACTAAAAACGCTAGCGGGCAGCTTAAACAAAATCGCTAACGACGTACGTTGGTTGGCATCTGGCCCTCGTTGTGGTCTTGGCGAGTTGACGATTCCTGAAAATGAGCCAGGCTCTTCTATTATGCCAGGCAAAGTAAACCCAACTCAGTCAGAAGCAATGACTATGGTTGTCGCTCAGGTCATGGGTAACGACACAACCATCAGCATGGCTGGCGCATCAGGTAACTTTGAGCTAAACGTGTATAAACCAGTTATCGCGTTTAACTTGTTACAGTCTATCAAACTGCTTGGCGATGCTTGCAACAGCTTCAACGAAAACTGTGCAGTGGGTATCGAGCCAGTAAAAGACAAAATTGATGACTTCTTGCATAACTCATTGATGCTAGTGACGTCATTGAACCGTCATGTTGGTTATGAAAATGCAGCAAAAATCGCTAAGACTGCTTATAAAGAAAACAAAACCTTGAAGCAAGTGGCGGTTGAGCTAGAGCTACTAACTGAAGCGCAGTTTGATGAGTGGGTAATTCCTGCTGATATGGTACATCCTAAGTAAGCAGTAGACCAAATAATGAGCTGCTACGGCGTCAGACTCGCTTAATGTACGATAAGTACAATTTGCACTCGTCTTTCTGGTAGCAGCATCATATTTGTTCCACTGAGAATTTAGAATAAAAAAAGACCTTGTCACGTTATGTGGCAAGGTTTTTTTTGTTCAAGTTTTTGGCTCGGATCGTATTTTTATATTGTATCTATTAGCTCTTACATTTTATCTAAACTAACAGAATGATATCGCTATTAAAGTCAGAACTTGTAACATTTTTTGAATAAATATATGTTGGTCTAGGTTTTGAGCATTTTATAGAAGCCAAGTACGATACTTTATGCTAGTAAGCTATCTAGAATAGAAGAAGAAATAGGAAAGCTAGAGTTTTTCATTATATTTTAAACTTGAAATATATGGGGTTCCAAGATGACAGAACGAAATTTTGATTATTGTGCCTTACAGTTTTTGAATCATTGGCTAGACAAAGAAGAAATATATTGTGATTTATTATCTTCATCAAACTTAGAAGACCAAAGGCAAGCATTAGTTAAAGCTGGTGGGTATTTCCGTGTTGCTCGTAATGTACCTAAAAAATATGATCTAAATGGAAAACGATACCAAGCTATATTGGATATATTATCTACTATAGACAATATAAGTTTAGATAATGTAGTCGAAGTAGTTAATGAAGTTAAAACAAGTATTTCAAAAAACTATGGAAATAGACAGGTTTTGTCTCTAACGACAAAGTTTCTATGGCTGAAGTTTAAAGCGCCAGTTCGCATTTACGATACTCAGGCAAGAATTTCATTGGGAACACAGGAAAATAATTACTATGCTTTTCACGAAGCATTCTCTCTTTATTACAAAGATAAGGAAAGTGAGATTATAGAAGCATGTAACAAACTAGAAAATGTTATAACTTACTTAGTAAATCCAAATATGAGCCCTGAAGATATTGAAAACATAGTATCTGAACAATGGTTTCGAGAGCGTGTGTTAGACATGTACCTATGGAATAATGGTCGCAAGTGACACATTAACTTTACTTATTGATTTCTCTCTACTCTAAAAATATGTCTTTATGTATGAGCTAGAAAATCAGTATCTATTAAAAATAAATTTTTTATTCAGTAGTATAGGTATTGGGAGGTTTAAGCCGATTTAACAAGTAATAAAATTGTCGACGAAGCAGCCAGTATTTTAATTTTTTAAAAATACAAAACTAAGGAACGTAATGGAGTTAAGTTGGATAGATGTAGTTGATACAGCTGTTAAAATTGGATTTGGTGCAGTTATTACGGCTATTTCAGGATATTTAGTTCTTATTAAATCACAATCGTATGAAAGTGATAAAGAGATTAAGGAGCGCTTCTACAAACTACAGGATGAGAAAAAAATTAAGTATGTAGAATTCTTAGCACAATCACAGGAACTAATTCAAAGTCATTTATACACTTCATCACTGCCAAACTCTGAAGAGTATAAATGCTATTTACGTATTTTCAATGAGGTGCAAATAGTATCAAGTAATGAGGTTCGTGCTATAGCTTACAAATTAATGTCTGCTATAAGTCATTTTATTTTCTTGAATAAAAATGCTCAAGAGACAGAGCTCGTTAGTGATATGGTTAGGTTGGCAAGAGAGGAAGTTGCCTTATTTCAGGAAGTAGTCCAAATAGAAGTAACACAGAGCCCCGGAAAATAACTATATTTTCATTGTAAACAAGAAAGGCATACGATCAACTCATATGCCTTGGTAATCTAGCTTGCAATATAAACCTAATTAAAACTTATAAAGCAAACCAAGCGTCGTCGCTGCTTCAGTACGTGAGTCGACCATTGGGCTATCGTACTGCTCATTTGGTACATAGCTCACGCTTTGATTGGCAAATCCTGCCCAGCGCTCATTAAAGTCATAGTTGGCACTGATATTGATATACGGATTTAGGCTTGAGTTAGATTTATAAGCGTCAACGCCTGTCTCTGCTGACTCTTTTTCACTGACACCATAGTAGTATTCGTTGTAGTCAGCATCATGATATTCAAAGCCAATACTTGGATAGACCGTTAGCTTGCCTTTAGTGATTCTAGAAAGGTAGGTCAAGCGAGCCGTGTTACCGCCACTACGATCTAATACATCAGCGCCTATTTGCGCGCGAATGCCACCGATAGCCGTACGACGCTGATAGCTAAGACCTGCTTCTGCTGATGATTTACGCTCATCCAAGCCTTGCAGTGCGCCATTGGCATCATCAGGTTCAAACTCAGAACCTGCAAGCTTGGCATAGGCAGAAAGCTGATTGACACCATCGTTGATCAGATACGCACCAGCTTGGGCACCGCGTACATAGACTTTATTGTTGTCATAAAATGCACCTGGTAGCACGCGCACTTCAGTACTGTCTTCGAGATCATAGGCTGATTTGACCGCCATGACATTGACCCCAACGCTGAGCTCAGCATCTTTGTCAGTCGGCAAGTTGTCATTAAAAAGTGCGGCGTTAGACATGCTAGCCACACTAAATAGTGCAGTAGCTGTGAACGCGCTAAACATAGTACGTGTAGAGATATTAGGTAGCGCTGCAAGTTTTAACATAGTTGGATCTCGTAAGTGAGTATAAATAACTGAGTGGTGCGATTAAGCAAAACATGTTCAAAAGGGCAAGCAATAAAACGAATCAGTAATGTCGGTCAGTATGCTGTTTTTGGAGTCTATATAGCAATGATAGATAAGTATGAGCATTTACTCAATGGCTTTTAGTACTTGCAGTAATTGCTGATGAATATCTTGCCACCACCAGACAAAACCAATGCTAATAAGTAACATCGCAAGCCATGGTAATAGTTGCCAAATAATGGAAGGTTTTTTAAGTGCTTTGGGTTCAATACTATTATGAACAGCTTCACTACTTAACGGTAAATTGTTAGCAGTAATGCTGTCGGCACTATTGTTAGTATATATGTCTGCCGTATTCGTTTCATTGTTGGCAAACGCAGTATCTTGCTCGGTTGAATTGGCATCAATATGAGGCGATTGGTCGATAGGAGTGGCATCATAACGGTTCTGATTGTTAAGTTGGTCATGAGATTGGCCACTATACTGACTGCCATATGGTGGGTTGTCGTGAGTACTGTATGAGTAGTTGGTTTGATAAGCGTTTAGCGTGCGCTGCTGCTGAATCGCTGCATTTTGTATAGCGACTGCTAGACGCTGACGGTAGCCAATCGCAAAAGCCAATGCAATCACTAGTCCCGTGATTGCGCCACCGATATGACCTGCATTATCAATACCCGGTACGGCAAACCCATAGACGAGGTTGATGCCCATAATAAATATTAGGCTTTTGAGGTTAAGCACCATGCCATTGACCGATATTTTAAACAGTGCCGCAATTAATAATGCCGCGCCAATGCCCATGATACCGCCTGATGCGCCAGCTGATAGTCCAGGCTGTCCCGTACCATCCAAAATACTTTGCCACGTGACATAGCTGTTTAGTAAGTTACCGCCAATTGCCGCTAGTAAAAATAACGCCAAAAACTTGGCTGAGCCAAACATCGGCTCGGCAATCTGCCCAAAGAAATACATGGCAAACCCATTAAACAATAAATGCATCAAACCAATGTGCAAAAACGCACTACTGACCAGTCGCCAAGGATCATCACCCATAGTAAAAGGTAGGGCATTGGCACCCCATTTGAGCAGTGCCTCAGTTGAAGGGTTATTGGCATCGACGCCCGTCAGTACCTGCATAATAAATAGCCCAATAAAGCTGGCTAGTAGCAGGGTAGTGACGGGTGCTGTTTTTAATAGTTGTTGAATGGTCATAAAAGCGAGATATCATCAAAATGTTGTATATATAGTATAAAGGGTATGGTCAGATAATGTTATTTATCAGCAGGACATCATGGTACAAGTTTTCATACTCTTTATGACTGATAGCTTTTAAAACTATATAGCTCTTAGAAATCGAAAGTTCTTTAAAGCGGATAACTCTTAAAAATTGATAGCTCTAAAAATGACCAACTTTAAGATTCTCGTAAGTACCTTTTACCAAGATATCGTCCGTAACTTTATTGATATCAGTATGACCGCAGAATGCCATTGAGATATCACACTCTTTATAGATAATTTCAAGCGCGCGGCGTACACCATCTTCACCATAAGCGCCCAACCCATAGAGAAAAGCGCGACCAATCATTGTGCCTTTTGCACCCAGTGAGATGGCTTTTAGCACATCTTGACCAGAGCGAATGCCACTGTCTAACCATACCTCGATATCGCTATCCTCAGCATGGACAGCTTGTACGATGTCAGACAGCGCAGAAATAGAAGAGAGTGCACCATCTAATTGACGGCCTCCATGGTTAGAGACGACCAGTGCATCGGCACCGCTACGGGCCGCCATGATGGCATCTTCGGGTTCCATGATACCTTTGATGATGAGCTTGCCGCCCCACATATCTTTGATACGCGCTACATCATTCCAGCTCAAACGTGGATCAAACTGCTCTTCTGTCCATGAGCTCAATGATGACAAGTCTTCAACGCCTTTGGCATGACCTACGATATTGCCAAAGCTACGACGTTTGGTGCCGAGCATATTCATACACCATTGCGGCTTAGTCATTAGATTGATGATGTTGGTAAGTGTCGGTTTAGGCGGTGCAGACAAGCCGTTTTTGATGTCTTTATGACGCTGACCCATGACCTGCAAGTCGGCAGTTAATATCAATGCTGAACAATTGGCATCTTTGGCCCGTTGAATCAGATTGGCCATATAATCTTGATCGCGCATGACATACAACTGAAACCAAAACGGCTTGCTGGTATGAGTAGCGATATCTTCGATAGAGCAGATGCTCATGGTCGAGAGCGAGAAGGGCACGCCAAATTTTTCAGCGGCATGCGCGGCATGAATTTCGCCATCTGCCCACATCATACCAGTGAACCCAGTCGGAGCGATGGCAACGGGCATATTGACGGACTCACCAATCATTTGTGTTGCTAGACTGCGATTGTCCATATCGACCAATACCCGTTGGCGCAGCTTAATACGGTCAAAGTCAGTTTCATTACTACGATACGTGGTCTCAGTCCATGAGCCTGAGTCGACATAGTCATAAAACATACGCGGCACTTTACGCTCGGCGACACGGCGCAGGTCTTCAATCTCTGTTATTTTCTTTAATACTGGTTTTAAATCTTTCATGATTTCTCACCACTTTATCATCGTAATTGGGCGTCTTTATTATAGGTCTAATGCTATTAAGCGAGCAGCTGCTGCAAATCCATCACCGAAAACGGATAATTTAATCGTTTGGATGGCGTCAAAATCACAGGAATAGTGGTGGCAAATTCCATCATCAGCGCCTCATCAAAGTCTGCAATATCGACGTGTTGGTAACTAATCGGTTGTACCGCCTGAAACTGAGTTATTATTTGCTCAGCGATATCACATAAATGGCAGCCCGAGGTGCCGAGTAGCCACCATTGATTGTTATTTTCAGCGATGTTGAGGCTTGGACTTGCTGCAATAACACGCGCTCGTAATACTTCTATATTATCATCGTACATGGTTAATCTCTTATCTTCATACTGATTGCAAAGCGTTGATGCTCAGCACGCGCTTATTTAAAACGTAAAATACTTTAACGGTCATTACATCATAAAGAAGTGGGGTAAATAATGACAGCGATTGTGAGATTAGGTAAGATGACCTGCTATTGATCGTTATTAGTGACTAATGCTCAACAGTTAATGATTGGCTATAAATGGCCCGTTTACAATCATTGATTCTTAGTTGATGTCTCATAGTCATTAATAGAGTATCTATCTTATTACTTTTTTAACCACTCGGATATCGCGCATGGCAAGTTTTGGCACATTTATCAAACGTCTGTTATTGGCAATTATGCTATTGGTTGTCGCATTCCACATATTGGTCGTTGGGCTACTATTAATTTGGAAAACGCAGCCAATTAACAACAGCATGTTTATGTTGACGCATCGCCTAACGGGCGGCACGGTCACCCAGACGTGGGCTGAATATGATGCGATTGCCAAATCTGCCAAGCAAGCAGCGATTGTAAGTGAAGACTCGACATTTAGTCAGCACAGCGGTTTTGACTTTAAAGGTATCAAAGCCGCACAAAAGAAAAATGAAGAAACAGGAAAAATGTCTGCTGGCGGCTCAACGATTACTCAGCAATTGGCAAAGAACTTGTTCCTCACCTCGCATCGCTCTTATGTGCGTAAAGCGGAAGAGGCTGTCATCACTGTGATGATTGAGACCTTGTGGGACAAGCAGCGCATTATGACCGCTTACCTAAATGTGGCGGAGTTTGGTAATGGTATCTATGGTATAGACGCGGCAGCGCATCATTATTTCGATAAGTCTGCGGCCAATCTAAACCGAGATGAGTCAGCACTTCTGATTGCGATGCTTACCAATCCAAAGTACTACGAAGACAATCAAGGCGATAAGCGTTTGCGTAACAAGCAACGTATTATCAAAAAACGCATGAAAAATGCTGTATTACCGCAAGCAGCTTCATAAATATAAAGCATTAAGGTTGGGCTAGGTTATAGGATCGGATGTTGTAGGCTAGGATATTTCAAATAAGACTAGGGCGTGTCCTCAATTCAATCGATAGTCATCTAAATGGGTTAAAAATGGCTAAATCTTGCCAGACAGCGTCAAATAGCTGACTAATATCTCGATATTATCTGCGCTATTTTCCTTGTTTGACTGCGATTTATCTCATTTTTATCACCATTTTTAAAATGAGGACACGCCCTAGGATATACCCTAATAAAGACAGAACGATAAAAGATGATGGCGTATCGATAACGCAAAAGGAGTAGTGACGTGGTAGAGATGACTAGTAATCAGGGCAGTAGTGATGTTAACGATATGATTGACGTTAATAATGTTGAAGACGGCGCTAATGACAATATTGATAAAGCGATTAGTATAGATAGTAGTGTAGATAATATCCAGAATGACTTGGCAGAAATTGAATGGCAACGCTCAGAAGATGGCAGCTATTCACCGAGCAGTTATATCAATCGTGATTTGTCTTTATTACAGTTTCATCTGCGAGTATTAGCGCAGGCATCTAGTTCGCGTCACCCACTGCTTGAACGCTTATTTTTCTTGATTATTTTTTCATCCAACCTTGATGAGTTTTTTGAGATTCGTGTCGCTGGCATCATGCAAAAGCTTAACATCGGTGATATATCGACCAGTGCTCATGGCATGCGTCCTAGCGAAGTACTAAACGAGATATCTATTATCACTCATGCCGCAATCAGTGAGCAGTACCGTATTCTTAATGAGGATATCCTGCCAGCGCTCGCGCTCGAAGATATTCGCTATCTCAAACGTGATGAGCTAAACGCTGAGCAATCTGCATGGATGAAGCGTTATTTTACGGAGCAAGTCGTACCCGTATTGACACCGATTAGTATTGATCCGGCGCATCCGTTCCCGCGTCTTGTAAATAAAAGCTTAAACTTTATCGCTACCTTGGAAGGCAAGGACGCCTTTGGACGTGATATTAATTTAGCGATTGTACCTGCGCCGCGCAGTCTGCCGCGTGTGATACGCCTGCCAGATGAGCTAACTGGTGGCAAAGAGCATCACGTGATGCTATCGGCTATCATTCATGAGCATATCGGTGAGCTATTCCCTGGAATGAGTGTGACAGGCTGTCATCAATTTAGGCTGACACGTAATGCCGATTTAGATTTGGCCGATGATGTCGAAGACATTGCCAAAGCACTAGAAGGCGAGCTTGAAAACCGCCGCTTCGGTGATAAGGTGCGCCTTGAAGTCACAACCGATTGTCCAACACATATCAGTGAGTATCTGCTCAATGAGTTTGAGCTGCATGACAATCAGCTATACCGTGTCAATGGCCCAGTCAACCTAACGCGCTTGCTATTTGACTTTAATATTCCTGCGCTACGCTACCAGCCATTTACTCATGTCGTGCCAAAGGCATTCCGCCGAGAAATGGATAAGTCAGATAAATCGACCAGTATGTTTGCCGCCATGCGTAAGAGCGATGTGCTCGTGCATCATCCTTTTCATGCGTTCTCACCGATTATTAATTTACTTTGGCAAGCGGCCAGCGACCCTAAAGTATTGGCGATTAAACAAACGCTATATCGTTCAGGCACCAATTCAGAAATCGTCAAAGCACTTGCCGCCGCCGCTCGTAATGGCAAAGAAGTCACGGCTGTTATTGAACTGCGTGCGCGTTTTGATGAAGCGTCTAATATCGCAGTTGCCAACTATCTACAAGAAGCAGGCGCGGTCGTGGTCTACGGTATCGTCGGTTATAAAACTCATGCCAAGCTCATGCTAATCGTACGCCGCGAGGAAGATCGAATCCGCCGTTATGTTCATCTAGGCACTGGTAACTACCATGCGGCAAATGCCAAGGTTTACACAGATTATGGTCTGTTTAGCGCCGACCCTGATATCTCAGAAGACGTTCACAAGATCTTCCAAGAACTGACCGGCATGGGTAAGCCTGCCAACCTCAAAAAACTGCTACATGCACCGTTTACTTTGCATGAGAAATTGATGAGCTTTATCGATGATGAAATCGCTCATGCCAAAGCGGGCAAACGTTCTCATATCATTATCAAAGCCAATGCGCTCACTGAGCGCCGCCTCATTGATAAGTTATACGATGCCTCGCAGGCAGGCGTTAAGATTGAGCTGATTTTACGGTCTATGTGTTGTCTACGTCCGCAAGTAAAAGGACTCTCCGAAAATATTACGGTACGCTCTGTTATCGGTCGGTTTTTGGAGCATACGCGCGTTTATTATTTTTATAATAATGGCGATGAGCGTTTATACTGCGGTAGTGCAGACTGGATGGATCGTAACCTGTTCCATCGCGTAGAAGTAGCATTCCCGATTGAGAACAAAAAACTATTTAAGCAGATTTATCAAGATGGCTTGATTAACTACTTACAGGATAATACGCAAGCATGGACACTTGATGGCACTGGCGTTTGGCAGCAGCTACAGCCAGCAGCAGGTGAGGAGCCACATGTCGCACAAGAGCATTTATTAAAAACGATTAATCGTGTCGAAGAGTCTAGCTAATTTGTAAAAGTACCTTCAGCTGATAATCAGCTATTCAATTATCTATCTGACCAAGCACTGGTAAATACTGGTGCTTGGTTTTTTATGCTTACCAACCGCAAAAGTTACAAACTGACTTGCAACCTCACAATTATTCACATATTGATACGGCAGTACACTGGTGCATTACCCAAGGTCATACCTATAATTAATATCAATTCTGACGCTACTTGATAAGTATTGGTTACTCATTTGGGCGTTGGTACAAGTTCAAAACAATTTAATCAAATCATAATAATAGGAAATAAACCATGAGTACTACTAACAATGATAATTCAGATATAAAACAAGCTGCAGAACAGGTAAATGGTCAGGAAGTTGAGAAGAACTTAGCAGAGAATAAAAAAGTCGACGCTCCTGAATCATTAAGTGAAGAAGAGAAAACACCTTTTATTGATGATGATCTACGTACTGATAAGTAATCTATAATATTAATCACCGACCTAATATACGATAACAACAAATAATAAAGCGAGGGACGCGCCATGACTATGCAAGAACCAGAAGCAACAGACACAGAAGAAAAAGTAATCGTGGATGACCCTGCTGCTAATGAGTTAGAAAACCCTAAAGATAGCTATGCAGGACGCAAGCACAAGCCTGAAATCGATGGCCCTGAGCAAGACTCACAAGAGACTGACGAAGTTTATGCTGATCCACGTAAAGAAGAAGACCTTCCAGCTGGTGGCAAGAACGCAGCAGAACTAAGTGCCTACGACTTGAGCCAAAAAGGTAATGAGTAAAGGAGTATAGCTAACAGCGGGCTAACCAAATCGACAAAATTATAAATATAAAAAGAGGATATGATAATGCAAGCCAAAGACTCAGCAATAGACAAGACAAAGGTGCTAGGATCTGATGATCATAGTGCAATTGAAAGAAATACTACCGAGAACAAAGGAACTGATACTTTTGATGAGTCTGTTGTCGACTCAGAACACGTAAATGATAATGACAATCCAGCGCGCCAACCAGATCGGCGTGATCAAGAAGGTAGTACCGCATTTGATGACAATATCAATGAAGATACTGTCGGTAGTGCAGCACCAAAGAGTGAGGGTATTAATGATTTGAATCGTTATGCCAATATTGATAATGCACAAACCCGTATTTTAAATCCTGATGAAAAAGATTAGATAGGTTTAAATCTCGAAAGATATATAGCGTTTCTTGGATTAGACGAGTAATTATTATAGTAGGGAGTACCAATGAATAACTCACATAATGAAAGCGTCAACAGCGATCATAACTTAAAAGATGCAGATGATAATAATGGTATTGTCCCTGATGATGCATTACAGAAAGCAAATCCAGCCGCAGCAGAAAAAGCTACGGAAGATCATGATCCGCATAATGTCGCTAAGAGTAACAAACAGTATGATAGTCCACTGATGGAAGATAAAAAGTAAGAATTAACTATATCGGTAGCTATTAGTATTTGTACATAAATAGGCATTTGTACATAAACAGAAAGGCACTGTGTTTGGTAAGAGTATATAACTCGTATCAAACACAGTGCCTTTTTTGCTTACTATATTTTTACTTTCGACATTGTATAGATAGACATGTTTAAGTAAGGCATGGGCTTTAAGCGGGTGTACCACTATGAAAGCGTAGCTCAGCATCTGGACTACTTATTAATTCAGCCTCTACTTCCTTAAAGAAGGCAACTCTCTCGTCGATATTCTCATCTGACAATGATTGAGCGAGTGCAAGATAATCTTCGAAATGACGACTCTCTGACTTGAGTAGATAACGATAATACTTCGCTAAGCGTTCATCGTCGATGACCTCGGCCAACGCGGCAAAACGCTCACAAGAGCGCGCTTCAATAAATGCCCCAATTATCAATACATCGACCATCGCTGCTGGCTCGTAAGTGCGTTTGTGCTTCAACATCCCCTTAGCGTAGCGTCCAGCACTTAGATATTTCCACTCCTGCCCGCGCTCATTCATGATACCCAGTACTTGCTCGTAGTGCAGCATCTCTTCACGTATCAGCTGTGCGAGTTTACGTTGCAAGTCATACGAGAACTCATAACGAAATATCAAATTCATCGCGGTGCCAGCGGCCTTTTTTTCGCAGTTGGCATGGTCTTGAATAATTATAGGTAGGTTTTCAATCGCAGCATCTACCCAAGCTTGCGTGGTTCGCGCACCTAAAAAGTTATAAACAGGAGATAGGTCTACCTTTATAGGAGTGCGCAGATGCGTAATATCGACACTGTCTTCTTCAGGCAGCTCTTTTTCAGACAGCTCTTCTTCGATTATATCTGTTTCGGCACTATTATTTACAGTTTGAGAAACATTTTCTCCGACAGATTTTTTCTCGATACTATCGTTATTTATAGTATTTGATGTTGATTGTAATGTTGCGAGGTCTTGTTGATTGATAGTCATAGTTTAAGAAAGCTTTATTTATGAATGGTAATATCAGTAATTATATCGTTAGTCTGACCTAGATACGATGCTAAATAACTGACAGTCATCAATAGGTGTTTATTAATAGATAACGATTAAGCATAATTAAAGATATCAATGATTACTTACTGTTTATATTAATTTTGCTGCATCTAATTTCTAGATGATGATTATAGCTCCTAGAGTAGGCCACTCATACATTATCATTATTAAACAGCCTAAGTATTTACTTAGTGAATGGTGTTTCCTTGTTAATTTTATTATTTGATAGTAGGATGAGATTTTGCTCTTTAAGCATTTCGTCTTACTTTTATGATTCGCTCTTAGTAAAGAGTAAGTCTAATATTAATAGGTCACCTTTTATTAGAACATAAAATTTGTAGATATATCTTCTTAGAAAAATTAGAGAATCAAAGATTCCACAACGAATGAGATATGAACGTTTAAAACCTCACAAGATTAAAAACTCTTAAACAGTTACTGTCACAACTCAGTATTAGTACCCCTCACGAACAGATAAGGATAACAATATGAGCCAGTCTTCTAACACCAATCGTATTCAAAAAGGCAGTCTTGCCATCGATCAGCAGTTATATGACTTTATTGAAAACGAAGTACTACCGAAAGTCGGTGTGGATTCAGACGATTATTGGTCAGGTTTCGAAAAGGTTATTAAGGAATTTACCCCGCGCAATAAAGCGTTGCTTGCGACTCGTGACAAGATTCAAGCACAGATTGATCAGTGGCATTTAGATAATCCTGCAAAAGATGGCGAAATCGACTATCCAGCTTATAAGACATTCCTACAAGAAATTGGTTATTTGCTACCTGAAGGCGAAGCATTTACAGTTGATACCAAAAATGTCGATGACGAAATTGCACACATCGCAGGGCCACAGCTGGTCGTACCAGTTCGTAATGCTCGTTATGCGCTTAACGCGACCAATGCGCGATGGGGTAGCTTATACGATGCGTTGTATGGCACCGATGTTATCAGTAGTGACAATGGCCAAGAAGCGGGTGGTAGCTATAATCCTACTCGCGGCGCTGCTGTTGTCGCGTATGCCAAAGCATTTTTAGATGAGCACTTTACACTAGTATCAGGATCTTACAATGATGTGACTGGTTTTAAAGTAGTCGATGGCAAGCTAGAAGTCGTACAAGGTGATAGCAGTACTGAGCTAAAAGATACGGCTAAGTTTGTCGGCTTTGTCGGTGACGCTGAAGCTCCTACAGGTGTACTGTTGAAGAACAACGGCTTGCATGCTGAGATTCAAATCGATAGTAGTCATCCAGTTGGTAAAGACGATCCAGCAAATATCAAGGACGTACTGCTTGAGTCGGCCATGACAGCCATTCAGGATTGTGAAGATTCAGTCGCTGCTGTAGATGCAGAAGAAAAAGTCGAAGTCTATCGTAACTGGCTTGGCTTGATGAACAGCGACCTACAGGAAACCTTTGAAAAAGGCGGCAAAACGCGTACACGTAAGCAAAACCCGGATCGTGAATATAACACACCAGATGGTGGCAAGCTGATCTTACCAGGTCGTTCGCTATTGTTGATTCGTAACGTCGGTCACTTAATGCAGAACCCTGCTATCTTAGTCGATCTAGGTGATGGTCAAGAGCAGATATTTGAAGGCTTGATGGATGGTTTAATCACGCCACTATTATCACTTAATGATATTAAAGGTAAAAACGAGCTATCAAACTCGCGTCAAGGCTCAATGTATATCGTGAAGCCAAAAATGCATGGCCCTGAAGAAGTTAAAATGGCCAATGACTTATTTAATGCATCAGAGGATCTATTAGGTCTAGAGCGCAATACGCTTAAAATCGGCATCATGGACGAAGAGCGCCGTATGACGGTGAACTTAAAAGAAGCAATCCGCCAAGCTAAAGAGCGCGTTATCTTTATTAACACAGGTTTCTTAGATCGTACTGGTGATGAGATGCATACCAGCATGAATGCAGGTCCATTTGTACCAAAAGGCGAGATGAAATCGCAAGCATGGCAGCCTGCTTACGAGCAGTGGAACGTCGATATCGGTCTAGAGACAGGCCTACAAGGTCGCGCGCAAATCGGTAAGGGTATGTGGGCTAAGCCTGATGAAATGAAAGAGATGATGGATACTAAAGCAGCCCATCCTAAGTCTGGTGCTAGCACTGCGTGGGTACCATCACCAACGGGCGCTACCTTGCATAGCATACACTATCATCAAGTGAGCGTAGCTGATGTACAAGACACGCTAAAATCACGCGAGCGCGCTAGCTTGGACGACATCTTGACCATCCCATTAGCAAAAAATACCGACTGGACTGATGAAGAGAAGCAGCAAGAGCTTGAAAACAATGCTCAAGGTATATTGGGTTATGTCGTACGTTGGGTAAATCAAGGCGTTGGTTGCTCCAAGGTGCCTGATATCAACGATGTCGGTCTCATGGAAGATCGTGCTACTTTACGCATCTCAAGCCAACATATTGCCAACTGGTTGCATCATGGCGTGGTCAGTGAGCAGCAAGTGATGGATACGATGAAACGCATGGCCAAGGTCGTCGATGAGCAAAATGCAGGCGATGATGACTATCAATCAATGGCAGATAACTTCGATAGCTCTTACGCGTTCAAAGCAGCCTGTGATTTAGTCTTCAAAGGACGCGCGCAGCCTAGTGGTTATACTGAGCCATTATTGCATCAAGCACGTTTGGATCTTAAAGCAAACGCTTAGCACAATAGGCTAAATATGACAGGCATTTGAGCATACTTGATGAGCAAGTATGCCAGTCAGTCTTGCTCGTTTGTAACTGATAAATTTGCTCAAATAGATTATTAACTTCTTAATTAGCGCTATTTATTTTCTAGTAAATAGCGCTTTATTTTGGACTATTATTCGATGTTTATTATAAAGATTTAAGAATATTAGTAATCATATTAACCAATATTATTCGTATCTAATTGAGTAAGCGGAAGTTTTTTCACGATCGTTCAAATAAAATGAAGGGTCTGTTATTTGATAATAGATGTATCGAAAAGGCAAAAAAATATGTTGCAAATTATGTCAAAGTTGTTATGCTTGTACTCGAAGTATGAGTTTGGTA
>OJBZ01000305.1_pt1 | contig 30286 bp, 24 predicted proteins | sample 1591671 | NCBI WGS metagenome assembly OJBZ01 (sample SAMN05416850, study PRJEB24817) | seawater metagenome | isolation source: Sea water | place: Canada:Atlantic | collected 2013-07
CAAAAAAGGCTCTTCATTTCTGAAGAGCCTTTTCATCGCGATGTTTGGTGGAGCTTCGGGGACTTGACCCAAGCTATTGGCTTTGAACACGCAGCGCACTTCACAGCATGGTGCAAACAGCAACAATCCATGGAATGGGTCGTATATGCCAAACCGCCGTTTGCAGGGCCCAAAGCCGTGTTGAAGTACCTGTCGCGTTATACGCACTGCGTCGCGATAGCGAATCGGCGGCTGCAATCCATCGATGCAACACACGTCACGTTTACGTACAAGGACTACCGGCGCAAAGGCAATAACATGCACCGCGCCATGCAACTGACTTGTGGCGAGTTCATGCGTAGGTTCTTGTTGCATGTGCTACCAACCGGGTTTCACCGTATACGGCATTATGGTTTGTTGGCCAGTAAAGCCAAACTCAATGTGGCTAGGCAAGCATTGCAAGTAGAGCCGGAGCAAGAAACAGCAGAGACTGTCGACGACACTGAGACAAGTTCAACGCCCTTCGTGTGCAGGCAATGTCATTCACCAATGACGGTATCGGCGCTCAGGCTTCCCGCTTACTTACCAAGAGCACCACCTACATTGAATTAGTGGCCACTGATGCTCCCAAAGAATCGTCTTTACTGGTGAGGGGAGCGCTGTACTTGAAGCCACAAAAACCACATTACAAGGATTAAAACGAAGCAAACAAACTGAGTAAAAACGTGAAAAATAGATGCGAATAGAAAGAAAGCACGACTGGAAACAAGTGATCAAGACGATCATCCTCTACGGCAGACTCACCTCCATCATCGAAATCCCCATAGCTACACCACCGGGGTAACATCCCGCGGTTTCGTCCACTGGAGATTATCATCTATCTACCCCAGACGAGGACACCAACGTGGATCTGAATGGGCGGCAGATATAAACAATCCGTCAGTCGGAATACTTTAAGCGAACGCGAGCATTTAGCAGTTAATAGGCAGACACAACTTAGCTCTTACACAGTCATTACCCTATTGAATCGGTGGGCATTGTGCGGTTTCATAAGAACAATAGACACAGCAATCACCATTCAATGGTGTAAGTAACTCATTGAATTACTCACATTCGTAATACCATTGACAAGCATTCGTCGGCATTTCTTCTATTTTTCTATGCCCACATTCAGGACATTTAATCGACGACTTAAGTTCTATATTTTGTATGTTTGTTCCTTAACAGGCTTAACGATATCTAAAAAAGACATAAAAACCATCAAACAAATACCAAAGTAAAACAAATAGGTACTCCAATCATATTGCCAAAGAGGATAAATCGTTAGAAAAACAGAAATTGGACCAAAGTCACCTAATAAGTCACTAATATATTTTGATTTTTATACCAGCTATATAAATTCACTACCAATGACTGCAATTCGCTCATTGTGCTACTTTTGAGTCTTGATACATCATGGTAGGCAAATAATCATATATCCAAAGTCTAATGCTCTGCTTTTCAGATTAATCAGATTGTTCATTTACTCCTAAACTAATCCAAAATACACCTTAAAACAGGTGTTTTTATCATTAGATGTCACCTCGATTTCACCACAATTTGCTTCAACCAGAGCTTTAACTATGGCGAGGCCTAGCCCCGCGCCGTCACTGTGTCTTTTCCTTGATTTATCTGCACGATAAAAACGGTCAAATAAATAAGGTAAATGTTTAGCCGCTATTGGTTCACCTGGATTGCAAACCGAAATGCACAGTTTAGCAGCACTCATCTCGCTATTTACAATAATTGCTCCCCCCTTAGGTGTGTAACGAATGGCATTGGATATCAGGTTGGATAATAATTGACGAAAGTGTAATTTATCACAATAAAAACAGTGGTTTTGTCCCTGTTTTATAAAGGTGATTTGCCCTTCTTCAGCTAAGGCATCAAAATATTCAAATTGCGCGTCAATTTCTTTATGACTGTCTAATTCATTGCGTTGGGGTTTAGTCAGGCCATTTTGAGTTTTGGCTAACCACAACATGTCACTGACCATTTTAGTTAGGCGTTCAAGCTCTTCAAGGTTTGAAAACAACAATTCTTGATACTCTGTTAACTGCCTTTTTTTGGACAGACCTACTTGTGTTTGGGTAATGATGTTAGTTAGAGGTGTGCGTAACTCATGGGCAATGTCACTAGAGAAGTTGGATAAGCGAAGAAACTCGCCTTGCAACCTGTCGAGCATGGCGTTGAATGACTGCACCATATGCACGAGTTCAACAGGTACCTTATCTTGGTCTAATCTGTCATCCATTTTGTTGGTCTGAATATCATGGATTTTTTGGCTCAAGCCTCGCAATGGGTTTAACCCTTGATGAATAGCAAACCATACCACTAATAATATCAGCACTGCACTGCCAAACATAATCGCCCAAAGGCTTTGCTGAAACTGCTGCAAAAATTGGATATGAAAACTCATATCAATGGCGGCGGTGATTTTATAGCTGTGCTGTGACAAAACAAAGACACTCACCAAGGCACGGTATGAATGACCAGCTTGTTGCCATTTCACTATGTTGTCAGTAGTAAAACCTACAGAAGTCGGTGCCTCCATACTAAGTTCAGTGAAATCAAGTTTTGAACTTTGATATACAAGTTTGCCCTTTACCGTATTTACCTGATAATAAACCCCATGATGCCCTGCAACAGCTTTTGATAATGCTTGCTGCAACGCTTCCTCTGATCCATAGGGTTGTGCTAATACCGACTCCACCGATTGGCTGATGACTTTTAATTCACCACTATCTTGCTGAATAAAGTGATGTTCGATGGAGCTGTTGATTAACCAAGCTACTAAGGTCAAACAACCAATAACAGTGACAGCGACAAACACCACCACACGCATTGTTAGAGAGAGGGGACGCGCCTTAGCTTTCATCGGTTTCAACCTCTAATTTATATCCCATGCCCCGTACAGTATGGATAAGCTTTAGGCCAAACTCATCGTCTATTTTGCCTCTTAGCCGTCTAATTGCCACATCAATGACGTTAGTATCACTATCAAAATTCATGTCCCATACTTGCGAGGCAATAAGAGAGCGAGGTAATACTTCACCTTCACGACGTAACAATAACTCCAGTAAACTAAATTCTTTATTGCTGAGTAAGATACGCTTTCCTGCACGGGTGACTTTACGCTGCGGGATAGACATTTCTAAGTCAGCCACTTTAAAGGTGTCTTCCACTTTTTGCGCCCCGCCACGACGAATAAGCGTGCGTACTCTGGCTAATACTTCAGAAAAAGCAAAAGGTTTAACTAAGTAATCATCAGCGCCAAGCTCTAGGCCTTTCACTCTATCGTCTACACTGTCGCGGGCAGATAAAAACAGCACAGGCGTGTCATTATTAGCTTCCCGCAAGGATTCTAAAATTCGCCAACCTGAGACATCAGGCAACATCACATCTAAAATAATCACGTCAAAGGATTCAGTCATAGCAAAGTGATGACCATCAAGACCGTTACGCGCCAATGACACTTGAAAACCAGCTTCACTTAAGCCTTGCTTTAAGTAGTCCCCCGTCTTTGTTTCATCTTCAACAATCAGTAAACGCATATCTTCCTTTATTCAAATACTCATTTAGCGCTGGTGTTATTAGTATGTAAGATCAAACTGCACACTAAGATGACAGCCAGATTACAACTTTGTCATCTTTGAGTCATCTGCATGACAGGTGTTAATTCTATACTAGCTACATATTTCGCTGTGAAGGAGTTAAAAAATGGGGTTTAAGTCATCATTCCCACAAGTTTCACAACCACGTAGACGTTTTGTTCAAGGCTTAATTGCAGGTGGTGTTATCGCTGCGTTTCCAAGTGTACTGCAGGCAAGATCTTCCTTAGGAGCAGGCACATTAGCAGGCAGCGCTCCTGAGTTAAGCGGTAAAGTGATTGAATTGGTTATTGATGAATCACCGGTAAACTTTACTGGGGTGGTACGTATGGCTACAACCATTAATGGCTCTATACCTGCACCGACCTTACGACTTATAGAAGGTGATGAAGTGACGATAAAAGTCACCAACAACCTAAAGGTACCTAGCTCTATTCACTGGCACGGCATTATTTTACCCTTTCAAATGGACGGTGTCCCCGGTATTAGCTTTAAAGGGATCATGCCGGGCGAAACCTTTGTTTATCAATTTACCTTGCAGCAAAGTGGCACCTATTGGTACCACTCTCATAGCGGCTTCCAAGAAATGACCGGCATGTATGGCGCATTGATTATAGAGCCACGAGAAAAAGATATCATCACTGCAGACAATGAATATGTCATTCAATTATCAGACTGGACAGACGATGATCCCATGGCGCTATTTCGTAAGTTAAAAGTACAAAGTGATGTATTTAACTTTAACCAACCTACAGTGCCTGAGTTTTTTGATGATGTGTCTAGCAGCAATGTTTCCAATGCGTTACAGCGCCGTCAGATGTGGAACAAGATGCGTATGAATCCAACCGACCTTGCCGACTTATCAGCCTCAGCTATGACCTTCTTAATGAATGGCAGCACCCCCATGGCTAACTGGCGAGGGTTATTTAAAGCGGGCGAAAAACTTAGATTAAGGTTTATTAACGGCTCAAGTAACAGCTTTTTTGATGTGCGTATTCCCGAGCTCAAACTCACAGTGGTGCAAGCCGATGGACAAAACGTCGAGCCTGTGACTATTGACGAATTTCGTTTTGGGCCAGGTGAAACCTACGACGTATTAGTTGAGCCCAAGAATGACGCTTATACCATTTTTGCTCAAAGCATAGATCGTTCAGGCTATGCCAAAGGGACCTTATCAACTAGGCCTGATATTGACGCCCCCGTGCCAGCCCTTGATGCAGTTGAATGGTTAACCATGACAGACATGATGGGCAATATGACCCATGGTGAGGATCATGCAAATATGAGTGGCATGCCATCACAGAATATGGACCACAGCAAGATGAACCACGGTGCTATGACAATGGATGATAAAAGCATGAATATGGCTCATGGTGCTATGGCGATGGATCACAGTCAACATGGCATGGCAGCTAATCCTTTAGCCGTTGCCAGCAGTGAAGTGCGCCATGCTAAAACCGAATATGGCGCCTCTGTAGATATGCGTGTGGATATGCCGCGAACAAACTTGGACGATCCGGGCATTGGTTTGCGTAACAATGGTCGACGTGTATTAACCCTAGCCGACTTACATTCTTTAGATGGGATCACAAGTCAACAAGAGCCTGAAGCTGAAATCGAATTACATTTGACCGGTAACATGGAACGTTACAGTTGGTCTTTTGATGGTTTAGAGTTTGGTAAAAGTACACCTGTGTTTATGAAACACAATCAGCGATTACGAGTTATTTTACAAAACGATACCATGATGACTCACCCTATGCATTTGCACGGTATGTGGAGTGATTTAGAAAATGAAAAGGGTGAGGTGCAAGTTCGCCGTCATACCATTCCCGTTCAACCAGCACAGCGGATCAGCTTTTTAACCACACCACATGATGTGGGGCGCTGGGCATGGCATTGTCATTTATTGTTTCATATGGATGCCGGTATGTTTAGAGAGGTGGTAGTAGCATGAAAAAAATAACCATAACTACATCATTTAAGTTGGCACTGTTATTAAATTTATCTTTTGGTGCCTTGCCTACCTTTGCCCAAAGTGCCATGGCGGCAATGGATGAGCAAGAAATGCAGCCACAAGGAGGTGATGCTCCAAAAAATGCAAGAGATCCCCATTCCTATTCGAAAGGTACAACGTTAACCGAGGGCCCCTATGCATTAACCGGCGTTGATCGTCTGACCTTAGCAGACGAGCATCGATTTTATGCTGTGTTGGGTGATCGACTTGAATACAATGAATTTAACGATTCGGGCGTGTTTGATTTACAAGCCTGGTATGGCACAACTTTTGACCGTTTAGTGATAAAAACTGAGGGGGATATTAGTGATGGCGAGCTTGAAGAAAACCAAACTGATATTTTATGGAGCCACGCAATATCGGCGTATTGGAATACACAAGTTGGTGTGCGTGCTGATTACTTTGAAGCCGGCCAAAACCGTCAATGGTTAGCTTTTGGTTTGCAAGGTTTGGCGCCTTATTGGTTTGAACTTGATATGACCGCCTACTTAGGCGAACAAGGCAACACTGCCTTTGCACTTGAAGCCGAATACGAATTATTACTGACTCAAAGGTTGATCATTCAACCCCGCGTTGAACTCACCTTTTTTGGTAAAGACGATCAAGAAAATGCGCTAGGTAGTGGTCTGTCAAGCAGCGCAGTTGGCGTTCGAGTGCGTTATGAATTCACTCGTCAATTTGCACCCTATATAGGCGTTGAGTGGACTAACTTGTATGGCAACACCGCTGACTTCGCACAAATCGATGGTCAAAGCGACAGTAATACTGAGTTTGTGGCTGGCATCAAATTTTGGTTTTAATTTTTAAAAATAAAAGATAACAATGAAAAAATTTAATATTGCAGTAACTATATTTGGCTTATTCCTGAGTTTGTCAGTATCGGCCCATACATCACTGAAACAGTCTTCGCCTGCACAAGACGCTATGTTAATGCAAAGTCCCGAGCGACTAACTTTAACTTTTAGTGGAGACGTAAGGCTGGCTAAAGTAACAATGAAAGATTCAGCAAACCAATCGGTAGACTTTGAGTTTAAGCCTAGTACTTCTGCTAGCAGCAACTTTAGTTGGGACTTACCCAACCTCAACGCCGGTAGATATAGCGTCAATTGGGTTGTATTAGGCGGCGACGGTCATAAGATGTCAGGCGATTTTAACTTTATGTTACACAGCAGTGACGAACACTCTAAGGTGATGCCTGCTTCCGCTAAACCTAAGAAAAACCACAACCACTAAGTCCTACTACAATGCAACTAAGTGAATGGTCGTTACTGTTGTTAATATTAAAGTTAGCAAGCTATATGGCGATTGCAGCCTTAGCTGGTTCGTTATTAATACGTTTTATCATCGACAAAATTGCGTTTGATAGCACAGCTAAGCGACAGTTTTTACACTGCATCAATCGATGGCAAATTACTTGGGTCGCATTGGGGGTTGTGGCAGCAATTTTTCAAGTGCCTATTGAAGCAGGCGCCATGTCTGAGTCTGGTTTGGCGGGCATGTGGGACACCTTTATGCTGGATTTTATTTGGCAATCTGTCATAGGCGATCAAGCTGCACTACGTATTCCTGCCTTTCTTATTGCGCTTATTGCCATATTATCCTGGCAAAAATCAACTAGGTTTATTGCCCGACTAAACTTAACGTTAATCATAATGGCAGTGATGGTCATTATCTATAGTTTTACGTTTACCGGGCATAGCGCTGAAAAAAGTATACTCATTAAAAGTACTTTTACCTTGCATCTTATTGCCATTGCCAGTTGGGGAGGGTCTTTGTGGCCTTTGTATAAGAGTTGCAAGTTGCTCCCCATAACGGTGGTTAAACCCTTAATGCATCATTTTGGCCAGCTAGCTATCATCATTGTGTTGCTAATGCTTAGCACTGGGATATTTTTGTTATTTCAGTATTTAATCTCGATTTCTGCTTTATTTAATTCTGATTATGGGCAGTTAATTTTGCTAAAACTGCTACTTGTCAGTGCCATTCTAAGCATGGGTGCTTGGCATAAATTCTGTTTAATACCTCATCTTACTAAAGAAAATATTAACACTTTAAAGCGTTCTATTTCGGTGGAAATGGCTTTAGCAGTTTTAGTGCTTTTAACCACTAGTGTTTTAACAACATTAGTTGGTCCATCCGTATAAAAACTGGTTTTAATAACTAAAAAGAGAAGAACAAATATGTTTATAAAACACCTAAGTCTAACCACCATTATTGTTTTAATTTTGAGCAGTAGCAGTTCGTTTACTGCCAATGCCCATGGTGAAGAAACCCATGAGAAGAAAAACGACCTTTTTGTGGGTGCGCAAAGCGAAGCGGCAAAAGCGGTAAGTTTATTTCATCAAGCTTTGCGAACAGGCGATAAAAAAACGGCTCGTGCTCTACTAGCTGATGATGTGATTATTTTTGAAGGCGGTGGTGTTGAACGATCAGCAGACGAATATGCTAGTCACCATATGTTATCTGATATGAAGTACCTTGCAGCAATTGCAAGCAAACAGCTGGAGCATCAAGTATTTACTAATGGCGACATGGCTTATTCAATTTCTAGAAGTAAAACGACTGGTACCTATAAAGGTAAAAAAGTTGATTATACAGGTATGGAATCAATGACCTTAAAAAACACTGATTCAGGTTGGAAAATCACCCATATCCATTGGTCAAATTAAAGCATTAAATAAAAGATAAATTAATTTGTGTGGTATGAAACTTGATACGTAGACATACAAGCTAGTTTTAAAGGTTAGTTTGCACATAAATACCGGTAAAAATTACATTTTATATGAAAAGCTCACTCCGGTTATATTCACTAAAGGAGAAGTTATGCCTCAATACTTAAAATTTATTTTAATGATAGCCACATCCACTCTTGTGATGTTTGGCCTAATGTATTTAAACAGTTACCAGCTTAACCATGTGTTTTTTAGTGAAACCCGGACGTACATGGCGATATATATGGGCGCAGCCATGGCCTTGGTTATGCTGTTGTTTATGCTCAGCATGTACAAGGACAAAAAGAAAAACACCACTATCTTCATTGGCAGTGTTATTACCTTTGCAGCGGCGTTATTTTTAGTGCGCTCGCAAGTAACAGTGGACGACCAATCTTGGATGTCAGCCATGATCCCCCATCATTCCATCGCCATACTCACTAGTGAAAGAGCCAATATTAAAGATAAACGAGTGCAACAACTCGCTACTAATATCATCGAAGCACAACGCAGAGAAATTAAAGAAATGAAGTGGCTTCTCGAAGACATTGAAAAAAATGGCGTGGCCTCTTCGGAACTTGAAGCCTCTAAAAGAGAGGTCCCAGAATTCAGCGGCCAATAATCGTTAGTCAACTAGATTTATATAAGGACTTGGAAATGAAAAAGACTGCAAAGCTGTATCGTATGCATACCAATGACCATATTTGCCCTTATGGATTACGCTCTAAAGATCTTCTTGAGAGAAAAGGCTTTGAGGTAGAAGATCATAAATTGACGTCACGAGACGAAACTGATGAATTTAAGAAAAAACACAACGTTAAAACCACACCGCAGACGTTCATCGACGAAAAGAAGGTCGGCGGTTATGACGACCTAAGAGATTATTTTGACATGGGGCTTGCTGGTCAAACAGGCACTACTTACACGCCAGTGTTAGCCATTTTCGCCGTCGCCTTTTTAATGGGCTTAGCAACAAGTTTTGCATACACAGCAAGCTTTAGCACGATTAAGGTGATCGAATTGTTTGTGGCCTATAGCATGACCATATTGGCTATTCAAAAGTTGCGCGATTTATACGCCTTTTCAAACTCATTTATTACCTACGATCTGTTAGCCATGCGTCATATTAGATACGCTTATATTTATCCTTTTGCAGAAGCCTTTGCCGGTATTGGAATGCTAGCATCGATTTCAGGATTAATAGTTGGTCCTGTTTCATTATTCATAGGTACTATTGGCGCAGTGTCTGTATTTAAAGCTGTCTATATCGACAAGCGGGAACTCAAATGTGCCTGTGTTGGCGGCGACAGTAATGTACCACTAGGGTTTGTTTCGCTTACCGAGAACTTATTTATGATTGGCGCAGGTGTTTGGATGTTGTATTTAGCATTTTAAGTATTCTGGTTTATGTCCTAGAGCGTCGAAACAGATATTAGATGCTCTATTTTTCTCTTGATACTATGAGCTGTCAGATATTGTTCATCGACCACGTGTTCAAAGCTCACATTCGGTCCTTTAGGTACAGACTCGAAGTTTTCACAGAATAAAGAGACGCCTAATTGATGTCTTTTAGGTCATTTACCATTGACTATTATCTTTCTGTACTTTGCTCTTTTCTATTCAATTATCGTTCCATCCTCAGATAGAGTTGAAACGAGAATTTACCCGTCTGGTAAGCCCAAAAAAGAAATTTACAAAGACATCCAAATTTACAAAGACACCCAATATAAAAAGTATCAGCGGTTATAAGAATTAACCTCGATAGTTTTTCTACCTTCTCTTTTTATGGGCGTGGAGCCAGGCTATTAGGTTTGACATGCTAACTGAAAATTTAGGTATAAGTGTTTGTTTAATTTATATTATTTCTTTTTATTTTTTGGGGTAGGGAGCCCAGAGGCATTAACCTAGGCTAAATACTGAACTCGTTAAAAACAAAAAAGGCTCTTCATTTCTGAAGAGCCTTTTCATCGCGATGTTTGGTGGAGCTGGCGGGAGTTGAACCCGCGTCCAAAAAACGTCAACCGTCGGTACTACATGCTTATTCTGTCTTTTATTTAACTATTTCGAACTCCGGCAGACAGGATTTCTCATAGCGGGCCTAATACTGTTTCGCGGTTCACCCTTAGACAAGGTTCCCTCGCTATTCTGCTGGGATGACCTTCCGAACCTCTACTAGCAGAAAGAGTATGAGTGGAAGGGCTTAGCCGGTTATTAAGCGGCTAGAGCGTAGTTTTCGTCGTTTGCGACTATTTAAATGCGGCTTTTTAAGAGGCAAACCGCTCCTCTGCATGCACCTAAAGCCTCAAGAATCTTGTCGAATCCAAAATCAGCCCCAAATGTGGTTGGTTGCAAACTACCAACGCTGCGCATTGTAACATAAACTTGGGGGAAATCACTAATATGCGTAGCCAGCGCAGTTAATAATTCGCTTCATCTAACACTTTGCTTAAAGTTTGCTCAGGTAAGCATTGTCCGTTTGCCCAGTTTTTGTTCAATAGCTCGATCAGTTTGTCTAGGCGGTCTGATTTACGTTGTATTTCGGCTAGCAAAAGGTGCGCTTCTTGGCGTTTGTTCTTTAGCCGTTGCAGTATTAAGTCATGATCAAAGCTTGCTTCATTTGTTTCAGCCGTTGGCAGTTCATCTAGCGTAAAGCCTAAGCTTTGAGAGAATTTTATTAGTTGTATTTGACGCACGCTTTCTTGAGTGTATTGGCGATAACCATTGCTGTTTCTGTTGCTTTTCAGTAAGCCTTTGCTTTCGTAAAAGCGTAGGGTACTGGCGCTAACACCACTTTGTTTTGCTAATTCACCTATTTTCATTCTTGCTCATTCTTTGTTGGTTTCAAATAGCCTATTGACCTTAAAGCTGACTTTAAGGTTATAGTGAATTCAATGTCAATTTATTAAGCTGTTTTATGCCAAACACCCCGAAAACCGTGAGCGATAACATTACTACGAAAGCTACCTTAAAAAATGAGGAACCGGCTGCGTCTACTGCTGCTCGTATTGATGAAGGTTACGCGCCAAGCCGTAAAGTAGATACGCTATTTTCAGCATTTACCTTACCAAGTGGATTAACGCTTAAAAACCGAATTGTGAAAGCGGCTATGGAAGAAAACCTAGCAACGGTTGAACAGGTACCCTCGCAAACGCTGCTCACTATGTACCGTAAGTGGGCAGAAGGGGGCGCTGGGCTTATTTTGACGGGGAATGTCATGGTGGACCATTTAGCTATGACGGGCCCTGGAGGGCTAGCGTTAGAACAAAACACCGATATAGCCGCGTTTGCTCAGCTAGCGCGTGTCTCAAAGCTCAATGGTTGCAAGGTGGTGATGCAAATTAATCACCCTGGAAGGCAAGTGTTTAGCAAAATCGGCGGAAAGGTATTATCCGCATCAAACGTACCCCTTAATATGGGTAAGCATTCACATTTATTTGGTCAGCCTAAAGCGATGGACGTGGCTGAAATAGAAGATGTGATTAACCGTTTTGTACACAGTGCTCAGCAAGCGCAAAAAGCCGGTTTTGATGGGGTACAGATTCATGCTGCCCACGGTTACTTGCTAGCTCAGTTTTTGTCGCCTTTAACGAATAAACGAAATGACAATTGGGGCGGCAGCATTGAAAACCGTGCGCGATTATTGTTAACCATTACCCGTGAAATAAAACAAGTATGCGGTCCGCTCTTTTCTATTTCACTGAAACTCAATTCTGCTGATTTTCAGCGCGGTGGCTTTGAGCCTGCTGACGCACAAATGGTGGTGGGTATGCTCAGCGAGCTAAACATTGATTTTGTGGAGTTGTCGGGCGGCAGTTACGAAGCTCCTGCTATGCAAGGCAATACTGCAGATGCGCGAACGTTAGCCCGTGAAGCCTATTTTTTAGAGTTTGCGCAAGGGATTAGTGCGCATTCATCTGTGCCAATCATGACCACAGGTGGCATCACTCGATTACCCGTAGCGCAGCGGGTGATAGATTCAGGCGTGGCATTAGTGGGTATGGCCACTGCACTGGCGTTTACCCCTGATTTACCGAATAAGTGGCAGCAAAAACAAGAGGATGTTCACGTCATGCCTAAGCTTAAATGGAAAGACAAAACCCTGTCGGGCCTTGCCACTATGGCAATGGTGAAAAGGCAAATTCGCAGGGTAGGGGAAGGGAAAAGCCCCCAAGGGAAGTTGTCACCCATTATAAGTTTAATTTTGGATCAGGTGCGCACTGCCAAGCTCACCAAACGTTATCGAAAACGCTTTAATGATGAGCTGATGTAAAAGAACAAGCTATGTTATGGGTGAGTCGCAACGACGCGAAAACGTCATTGTGCAGGGGTATTTATCCCTTAAATGTATTAGAGAAGCCTTTTAATGGGATATTTATTACTCATAATTTGATACATCCGTGTCATTTTAATTTATTGAAGTGTAAGTAGTAAATTAAAAATTAAGTAAATTTAACCTTTTTGTAACAAGATCCTGTATGTTACGTCTTTTGATCATTTTGAAGGACGTTGCATGCCGATCAAATTCGGCTTAATACTCTATTTTGGCACCGCGTCTATGGTGGCGAACGCTGCGTTGGTGTTTGCTCCTTTGCTGATCAGCGGGCTGGTTAGTAGCTATCAGTTCAGCGAGTCTGAGGCTGTGTTTGTCATTGCAACTGAGTTGTTAGCCAGTGCATTTTCTGCCGTGCCAGCGTTATGGTGGGTATCAAAAATTAACTGGCGCGGCGTCTCTATTGTGTCGTTATTGGCGCTAGTGCTAATAAATCTAATAAGTACATTGTTGGTTGATTTTACCTACATAGCGATACTGCGCGGTATTGGGGGCTTCTTTTCAGGTACCTTACTTATTTTGTATATGGTGGTGATCGCCACTTTGCCTGATACCGAGCGCATTTTTTCCGGTAAGTTGGTGGTGCAACTTCTATTTAGTGCGCTTGGCATGGCGCTACTTCCTTTTGTTATCACGCGGTTTGGGGTTGATGGCGTCTATTTCATATTGGCGGTACTTGGCTTGTTACTGATGGGGCCCACAAACGCGATCCCCAGTAATGCCTACGCATCGGTTAATAAGCAATGTAACGGGGCGGCAAGCAATTCAGTACTTTATTTTCCTCGTAACAATATCTTGATTTTAATCGCGTTATTCGTCTTTGCCATGGGCACGAGTATTATGTGGTCAGCACTTGTCCCTATGGGCGAATACGAAGGGATATCGTTGGCTGATACGGGTTGGGTATTGTCAGCGGCGACGGTTTCGTCAATTTTCGGTGGTTTTCTCAGCACACTTGCAGGAACGCGTTATGGTCGAGCTGCTCCTATTTCTATTGGCTTATTCATGGGAGCAGGTGGTGCTATTTTACTCATGTTCAGCAGTACAAATGTGGGCTACTTTTTATTGGGTTCCTGCTTAATTTGCATTGCTCGGGTGGTCACCATTCCTTATTTAGTGGGCTTAATGTCGTTGTTTAATCAATTTGGGCGCTTGGCAATTTTAAGTCACGTTGCGCTTGCCACAGGCATGGCATTCGGCTCATATGTGGTATCACTGCTGATGACACATGTCTCGGTATATTGGCTGCCCATACTCACTTTACTTTGCATGGTGATAACCGCCGTGGTTTTGGTGAGCCTGAAAAGGCCAGTTGCTGCAGAACATATCAAGCTCCCAAAGACGTTGTCAGCCAGCTTTAAGCGTTAATGAATAAATGACCGTCCTCGTATTTTGTCGTCTTTTCTTGCGCTGTCGATGGCTGATTTTATCGATGAAATCACCGCATCTGTAGCGGTGGTGTGAACCCCTCGTAAAGATGAAACTAAACAGGCGGTTCGCTCCATGCAGGGGCTGACTATGCGCCGTGCGCTGATTAAATTACCTCTCACATGATCGTGGATCAAATCCCAAGGAGCAATAGTGTGGGCGAGACCTTCAACGGCTATTTTTAAACTGGAATGGGCAGATTGGAAGTCCAATGAAAAATCAAATTGGATACCGTTTTCAAATGCGTATCGCTCAAGTGTTCTGCGCATAGAGTGTGTACCAGGGCTGGATACAATAGGGAAATTAACTAAGTCAGCAAAGTTGATTTCGGCATCTTGGGCCAAAGTGGGATCAAAGGCACTGACCAAATAAAGCTGCTCTACGTAAAGCGGCTCAGACTTTTGGTCAAGCTTCTTTTGAATGTCATAGCTGATCATTAAATCGAGTAAGTCATTGTCAAAAGAGCGCTCTAAACTTGTGGTGTTGCCTTCCTCGATAATGAGATTAATACCAGGATAGCGCTCTTGCAATTGCTTAAACAAAGGCGCAGCTAAAGCATTGTTAATGCCGTAGGGAATACCCAGTCGAACATTGCCTGTGGGGCTGTCTTGTGTACCAAGTAAAGAAGAACGCAAATCATCGATTTGTTTTAGTAAAGAGTGAGCGGCGGGCAGGAACTTTTCACCGGCATATGTCAGCGCTATGCCACGGCGGTCACGCTCAAGCAACTTAACCCCCAAACTACTTTCAAGACTTTTTAAACTCATGCTCAAAGCGGGGTGGGTGATGTGGGTATTCTCACTGGCTTTGCGTAAGTTGCCTGCCTCGACCACTGCGATAAAATGACGTAACTGCCTGATTTCCATTTATTTATTACCTATTTCACGCACTTCATATGAAGCTGCTATTCGCGACTTATGGTAAGTTAAACTTAACAATATATAAACAATAATCAAATATAATTAACACTACGCCTTTGCTATCGTCCAATTGTTAAATAGATGTATCTAATTGTTAATTTGGTAACAAGGTCTGGATATAGACTACTTCAATAGGGCACAAAGAATGAAAAATAACACACCCAACACACTTGCTTTACGGATGCCTAGCGCCGCTGTTTCACTATTGTCACTGAGTATTTTTGCAGGGTTGTCGGCACACGCTGAAAGCCAACTCGATATAGAAGAAATCACCATAACAGGGCGTAAAATGGAGGAAGGGTTGCAACACGCCCCTATCGCCATTTCGGCCTTTAGCGAACTCGAACTAGAAAACCGCGGGGCCGTTGATATTACTGACGTGGCTGCTGCATCACCCAATGTGCATTTTCAAACAGGGGGATCGACCAGTGGTATGTCTGCTGCGCCAACGGTTTTTATACGCGGTATTGGCCAAAGCGATTTCAACGTCAATAACGACCCTGCTGTAGGCATGTACATTGACGGCATTTATCTGGGCAGAATGTTAGGTAGCTTAACGGATTTGATGGACTTAGACAGAGTTGAGGTGCTGCGCGGACCGCAAGGCACGTTGTTTGGTCGTAATTCCATTGGTGGGGCAATTAACCTTATTTCTAAAAAGCCTGACCCTGCACAAGGGTTTGAAGGCAATGTGTCCCTAGCGGTAGGTGAAAACGGCTACCGATTTTTAAAAGCTTCAAGCAGTATTCCTATTTCTGAGCACGTCGCAGCTCGAGTCGGTGGGTTTTATCGTGAGCGAGACGGTTATGTTGATGCTGTGCAGTACGACGATTTACAGCTAGGCGGAGAAGACGTTTGGGGTGTGCGCGGTGCACTGCGTTTTGAACTAAGTGATGATATGAGTATTGATTTTGCGGCAGATTGGTCAAAGCGACAAGATCCGCCAGCGGCGATATTGCCCACTCAACTAGGCAATATTTCAGCTGAACCAGGCTCGGGAAATGTTGCTGGCGATGACCGCTCAACCTTTCCGTCGGCTTTTCGGTTTAACACAGGCCTAGCACATTTCGCTGGGGCGAGCGTGCCTTCCCCGAATGCGGCTTGGGTGTCGACTGATACCGCGACCTGCAGCGATGCGTCTTTGGTTAATACCAGCCTTGATTGCTATGGCAACGCGCATATTCTAGGCAATGACAAGGTGAATTCGCTATGGGTTGATAAAGAAGGCAATAAAATCACCCCTGAGCAAAAACTTGATGCAGGAGGCGCTTCGTTAATATTCTCCTGGGATATGGACATAGGCACCTTAACCGTGACTAGCGCCTACCGGGAAATGGATGCAAGTTTCACCAATGATAACGACTTTACACCTTATGTTATTTTTCAAAACGACAATGATGATTTTGAGCAGAGCCAATATTCCCATGAGTTTCAGTTAGCGGGGAAAATATCCGAGAGTTTGTCCTATGTGACAGGTTTGTATTATTTCAACGAAGATGCGCAGCAAGATGTGTCTTTGATAACCCCTTTATTGCCGCCAGCGGGGGCAGCGCCTGCTGCAGCTACTTTGCCTTTCTTTCAAACCATAGAGCGAAAAGTAGAGAACACCTCTAAAGCTGCTTACGCCCAGCTTGTGTATGGCATTAGCGAGACGCTCGATTTAACTTTGGGCGCCCGTTACACCAAGAATGACAAAATGGTGGATCTGAATTTGTTTCGTGGCGACAAAACAGCCCCTTGGTTTACAGTGCAGCAGCGCGATGAACAAAGTGCTGAAGAAACCAATGTGTTAGTTAATTTATCCTGGGATTACAGTGATGACGTGATGCTGTATGGCCAATTCTCTAACGGTTTTAGAGATGGGGGCTGGCCGGTGCGCTTTCCTGGATTGCCTGAGGGCATTCCAGATCTTGATACCGTGGAATTTGGCTCCGAACAAGTAGATTCATTTGAGCTTGGCATAAAGTCAATGATGCTTGACGGTGTGCTACGCCTGAACGCCGCCGTGTTTCAAACGGATTATCAAGATATGCAGCTTGAGTTCTCAGATCCTGTGTTAAACGGTGCACCGAATACCTCGAATTTAGGTGAGGCGAGTATTTCAGGTTTCGAGGCTGAATTAAATTATGTAGCGACCGACAATTTACGATTCGACGTCTCCATTGGTTTTTTGGACTCCTCGCTTGACTCCATTTTAGGTGGTGAATTGGTATCTGGAGCGGATAACACGCTGACGACCATTACCACAGCAAATCAATTGCCCTACAACCCAGATTGGCAAATTGCCTTTGGGGTGAACCATACCTTTGATTTTACCAGCGGAGCATTTATGCGCTCTCGCATCGATTGGATGTACACAGATGACCAATTTTACAGCATAGAAAACAGCCTGCGAAATGCGCAAAGCAGTTACTCAACGGTTAATGCCAGTATGACTTACATCACATCTGAAGAAGATTGGGAATTTACCTTAGGGGCTAAAAACCTGACGGATGAAGAGTACGCAACGACGTCTCGTACGCAAGCGGACTCTGGGAGTTCTTTTGAGAACAGAGCGCGCCCAAGAGAGATTTATCTGCAAGCCCGTTATCGGTTTTATACCGATTAACCACTCGGGCCTTTCTCGTGCTGCGGCGGAAGCTGTGTCGCAGCACGCTTTTTATTGAGTTTATTGACCGTGATAGCTGATATGTCACATTTTCTTAAAGAGGAACCTCATGAAACAAGCCTTTTTTCTTTCCTGCGCTTTACCCCGCGCCCTTCGGTTTCTATTGGAGCGAGTCAGTTTTATCGTCAGTGTGACGTTACTGAATTTATCATTGGCCCAAGCTAGTACAGCGGATGAGGAAATCGCTGGCCTATCGAATGTGGCAGAGCAAAATGGAACCTTACAACATTCACCTACTTCAGAGGCTCCCAATATATTGTTGGTCGTAGCGGATGATTTAGGCATGTTTGATATTGGTGCGTTTGGTAGTGAAATTCGCACACCTAATATTGATGCTCTAGCTGACAATGGGGTGAGCTTTAATAGCTTTTATACCTCCGCTACCTGTTCACCCACTCGAGCTATGCTACTCACCGGTAGTGATAGTCATGCTGCCGGTCTAGGAAATATGGTTGAGCATTTAGCGGATAATCAACGGGGCAAGCCAGGTTATGAAGGGCACATTAGCCCCAATGCCGTGACCATAGCAACTTTGATGAAAGAGGCTGGTTATCACACTTACATGGCGGGTAAGTGGCACCTAGGGAAGGCACCGGCTTTTTTACCAGATCGTCAAGGATTCGAAGAGTCTTTTGTACTCTTGCAAGGTGGCGCCAGCTATTTTAACGACATGATGGGGTTGACCTCGCAAGTGCCAAAAGCGCTTTATCGTCACAACGGTAAACCAGTAGAGAGTCTACCGGAGGATTTTTACGCCACTGAATATTATGCGGATTTTATTCTTCAACAACTGAATAAAAATCAAGACGATGACAAACCTTTTTTCGCTTACTTAGCATTTTCAGCGCCCCATTGGCCATTGCAGGTGCGCGACGAGCATCTTAACTTGTACCGTGGGCAATATGAAAAGGGCTATGACATCCTTCGAGAAAAGCGAATTGCATCGGCAATTAAACAAGGAATTATTGGCCCAAATGTAACGCCTGCCAATCGCGATAACTATATGCTCTCATGGTCTCAGCTGTCTAAAGAGCAGCAAAAAATACAGGCTAAATCAATGGAAATTTACGCCGCAGTGGTTGAGCGTATGGATTTCCAACTCGGCCGAGTGCTTACATCGCTGCGTGAAAGTGGTGAACTTGAAAATACGGTTGTTATTTTCATGTCAGATAACGGCGCTGATGGCTCTGACCGCTCCAAATTGGAGGGCAATGACACTTGGCTTCCCCAAGCTTGGGATTTAAGTTACCAGAACATGGGAAAGAAGGGCTCTTATGTTTACCCTGGCGCGGGCTGGGCAAGGGCGAGTGTTGGGCCATTTCAGCACTACAAAGAATTTTTGTCGGAAGGAGGGATTCGCTCCCCAGCCATTATTTCGTTTCCAGAGGTGGCGCATAAAAAGCAGATGGTAAGCGATGTGGTATCGGTAAAAGATTTAGCGCCGACTATTTTGGACTTTGCAGGTATTGCTCACCCTGGTCATGAGTATCAAGGAAAGGCAGTGAAGCCCATGACGGGCAGTTCCATCGAAGGATTTTTAAAAGGCAATGTAGCAAGTATCAAACAAGATGAGCGAGTGCTAGGTTGGGAATTATTTGGACAAAAAGCAATTCGTAAAGGTGATTGGAAGCTGCTTTGGTTATCGTCTAAACCAGCGTGGTTAGCAGCGCCTCAAAACAGTGAGTCTTGGCGACTTTACAATATAGCTAACGACCCAGGAGAACAACACGATTTGGTTAGCTCAGAGCCAGAGAAATTCGCCGAAATGCGCGACGCTTGGGAGCAGTACGCAATAGAGCAATCAGTGGTGTTACCTCAATGGGTACGTGCGGTTAGTGACTAACTTATACCGTTCCACTTTAAGAAGTGATCACTCAGCAATAGTGTAAAAGAGCTTAAACAAGGCGCGTGGCTAAATGAATAGTTGTTCTCTTTCGAAGTCATGCTATTAGCTTCACACCGCGAAGCTAATAGCATGCATGAAGTATAAAGCCTAAAGCCTAAAGCCTAGACTTTATGCTTCATCATGCGTTCTTTGTCGCGCGCCCAATCACGGTCTTTCACGGCGTCGCGTTTATCATGTTCGTGCTTACCCTTACCTAAGTAAATTTCGACTTTTACCCAGTTTTTCTTCCAGTACATGGCAGTGGCAAGAATTGAGTAACCTTGGCGCTCTACTGAGCCAATCAGTTTGTCGAGTTCACGCTTGTTAAGCAGCAACTTACGCTGGCGTAAAGGCTCACACACCACATGGCTTGATGCTTGGTTAAGAGGTTGAATAGTACTACCGACTAAAAAGGCTTCGCCTTTGTGTAAGGTAACGTAGCTGTCAGACAAATTAACTTTGCCTGAACGAATGCTTTTCACTTCCCATCCTTGTAATTCAATGCCAGCTTCGATTTTATCTTGCAGGATATAGTCGTGCCGCGCCTTTTTATTCAATGCGATGGTGTTGTTAGTTGATTTTGACTTCTTTGTTTTCATGGCGCCGTATTATAATGGTTGTCTAACGGGGTACAACAAAAATCACTGATATTGAAATAGATATCTGATTTTATGCTAGTATTTTGCCCCTATAAAAACCGACTGACTCAATTCAAGGGGAATTGATGCCTAATGTGACCCGCAGCGCTTTAGTCGCCTTTAGCGCTGAATCGATGTTTGATTTGATAAATGATGTGCAACGTTATCCTGAATTTTTACCAGGTTGCGCACAAACGAAAGTGACTCATGCTGATGAGCACTGCATGGAGGCATCATTGCTGATTTCAAAAGCAGGTATTAAGCAGTGGTTCAGTACACGTAATGAATTATCTCGCGGCGAGTATATTAGAATGAACTTAGTCGACGGGCCTTTCTCTGAGCTGCGCGGTGGCTGGACCTTCAAAGCGTTATCTGACAATGCCTGTAAAATTGAATTGAATTTGGACTTTGCTTTTTCAAGTCGATTGGTTGAAATGGCCTTTGGTCGTGTATTCAATGCGATAGCGGCTAACATGGTCGTGGCGTTTACTAATCGCGCAAAAGAGATTTACCCATGACGGATAAACAAATTAACCTTGAAGTAGTTTATGCCTTGCCAGAGCGCCAAGCCTTGCTTGAAGTAGTGGTAGAAAACGGCCATACCGTAGAAGAAGCCATTCGAGCATCGGGTATTTTACAGCGTTTTAATGATATCGATTTAACCACGAGTAAAGTCGGCATTTGGAATCGCACGTGCAAATTGACAGATGTGCCACAAGATGGTGATCGTATCGAGATTTATCGCCCGTTAATTGCAGATCCTAAAGAAGCGCGTCGTCGCCGTGCTGAAAAAGCCAAAGAAGAAGGCCGCGCTAATAAAGTGACAGGTGGGCGGGCTTAGATTTTTGCTGGTCGAGCAATCGGCCTAAAATCTCAGGCCTAACGCATCGCACAAAAATTTCTGTAATGGCTGGGCCCGGCCATATCGCGTTGCCGCTAGTTCACACACGTTACCCTCTAATAACTGCTTTCTATCAAGGGGGCAGATAGCGATAAAATCTTTGCGCTTAATTTCTTCAATCATAGGTGATTGCGTGTCATAGCCTTTTGGCGGGCGCACTAATGAATCTCCTGCCATATGGTAGAACTCGGTAAAAGGCGTGTGTTCAATTGCATCTTGATACGCGGCAGGTTTGCGCTGAATATGTTCGCGAATAGCGCGTAATGCGTCGGGCTGAGGATGCCACGTACCAACCGCTAAGAAACATTCTTCACTGGCAATGTGCATATAAAACCCGGGGGAATGTACGTCTTTGCCTATTTCATGGCGAAATTGAATACCCACATTGGTTTTATAGGGAGATTTGTCTTTTGAAAAGCGCACATCTCGATAAACCCGCATTAATGAACCGCCCATTTTCTTAGGTGTTGCTTCATAATGAGGGGATATCAGCGGGATCCAGTTCTGCATTTCAGTGATAAATTCAAGCGCAGGGCCGCGCACTAAATCTTCGTACCTTTGTTTATTCGCATTGAACCATTCTCTGTCATTGTTCTTTTCTAGTTGCTGTAAAAACGTAAATAGGGAAGGGTCGAAGTGAGTAAACATAAGCTGGCCTTATAAAATAGTGAAGTCCAGCTTACTCATTGGTTGCAGCAAATCAATAACCGGCAAGGTGACAATTGTTACAGATTCTTTTGAAAGTAAAGATTGTCTTTCATTCTGCTTAGTACTTCTTACGCTTTAACCCAGTGGTGGCTAAGATCTTGGCGGAAATTTCTTCGATGGAATAGCGAGTGCTGTTTAGAAACGGCACTTTTTCTTTGCGATATAAATTTTCTACTTCACGCAGTTCCATACGACATTGCTGCAAAGACGCATAACGGCTGTTAGCTCTGCGTTCAGAGCGAATTTGATGTAAGCGCTGTGGGTCAATAGTTAAACCAAACATTTTATCTTTAAAGCGTTTTAGGGCCGGGGGCATGCGCAAAATATCGCCCATGTCTTCTTCGGTGAAAGGGTAGTTTGCCGCTTTTATGCCATATTGCAGCGCTAAATATAAACTAGTGGGGGTTTTGCCTGAGCGCGACACACCGACCAATATTATATCGGCCTGGTCATATTCTCGTAAATTTGATCCGTCATCATTGGCTAGTGCGTAATTTACGGCTTCTATTCTGATGTCATAGGTTTTTTCATGGATGCTATGAGTACGATGTTTTTCTGGTTTTGAGGGTACGCCCAAAACGATTTCTAATGGGGCAACAAATTGGTCGAGGAAGTTATAGTTAATGCCTACCGATTTGGAAATTATTTTGCGTACCTCAGTGTTAACTATTGTGTAAAACACTAACGGCCGTTGCCCGTCATCTTGAAAACTTTCAGATATTTTTTTAACAACTTGTTGCGCTTGTTCTTCAGTTTCAACAAACGGAACCGTGATATGTTCGAACTCGATCGTGAATAATGACAACAAAGCGTGGCCAAATACCTCCGAAGTTATCGCTGTTCCATCTGAAATATAATAAGCCGTGCGCATAACATTTCCTTAACAATGTAGTAATATAATTACATAAATAAATTAAATTTTACTTTCTTCTAAACTGCATTCTAAAATCCCTCACGTAAAAAGCTAGGCACTTGAGAAATATAATTTTTTTCGACGTTTAGCGAGCGTCATTTTGACTAACTATCTGGGGTTGTCATCGTTGGCAGCTTTTACAATTAAGTTCATCTTGGAGACGAATTAAATGCAAGAAAATGTGCTTTGGTATCAGCAATTGGGAATGGACGACGTGGGCGTTGTCGGTGGAAAAAATGCATCCCTTGGCGAAATGATTTCTAATCTTTCAAATGCTGGTGTACAAGTACCCGGTGGTTTTGCTACAACGGCATCAGCGTTTAATCTTTTCTTAGAACAAAGTGGCCTTGAGGCGCGCATACACGAATTGCTTGACAGTTTAGACGTGGATGACATTCCAGCCTTGGGCGAAGCGGGGAATACAATCCGTCAGTGGATCATCGAAACGCCGTTCTTACCGGAATTAGAAGCCGACATCACGTCAGCCTTTAAAACCTTGCAAGGAGATGCAGGTGACGAAGCATCGTTTGCTGTACGTTCATCTGCGACTGCTGAAGATATGCCGGATGCATCATTTGCCGGCCAACAAGAAACATTCTTAAACGTAAAGGGTATCGATGCTGTGATGGTGGCCATCAAGCATGTTTATGCCTCTTTATTTAACGACCGTGCCATTTCTTATCGCGTGCACCAAGGTTATGACCACAAAGGCGTGGCGTTATCTGCAGGTATTCAACGCATGGTACGTAGTGACTGTGCGGCATCAGGCGTTATGTTTACCATTGACACTGAATCTGGTTTCGAAGACGTAGTGTTTATTACATCGTCTTACGGTTTAGGTGAGATGGTGGTGCAAGGTGCCGTTAATCCAGATGAGTTTTATGTTCACAAGCCAACCCTAGATAAAGGTTTACCTGCTGTTGTGCGCCGTAATCTTGGTAGCAAGTTAACTAAGATGATTTACTCAGATGATACGAGCCATGGTAAACAAGTGGAAATCGTTGATATCGACCGCGCCGACAGTGTTGTTTTCTCACTGACTGATGACGAAGTTCAAGAGTTAGCCAAACAAGCGCAAATCATCGAGAAACACTATAAGCGTGCGATGGATATTGAGTGGGCTAAAGACGGTATTGACGGCAAACTGTATATCGTTCAGGCAAGACCCGAAACCGTACGTAGCCGCGAAGATATTCAAGTGATTGAGCGCTTCCGTTTAAACGGTAAAGCAAGCGTTGTTTGTGAGGGCCGCTCGATAGGTCACAAAATTGGCGCAGGCGCAGCGAAAGTACTTGGCTCTATTGAAGAGATGGATAAAATCCAAGCGGGCGATGTACTGGTTACAGACATGACCGACCCTGATTGGGAGCCGATCATGAAGAAAGCCTCAGCGATTGTTACTAATCGTGGTGGCCGTACTTGTCATGCTGCGATTATTGCGCGCGAATTAGGTATTCCGGCGGTTGTTGGTTGTGGCAATGCCACTGACCTTATCAACAATGGCGATAAAATTACGGTGTCTTGTGCTGAAGGCGACACCGGGTTTATTTATGGTGATGTGCTTGATTTTGATGTGGTGACGTCGCGCGTGGATGCTATGCCTGATATTCCACTGAAAGTCATGATGAATGTTGGTAACCCAGACAGAGCATTTGATTTTGCTCGTTTGCCTAACGAGGGTGTAGGTTTAGCGCGTTTAGAGTTCATCATTAACCGCATGATTGGTGTGCATCCTAAAGCTTTACTTAATTTCGACCAACAACCTTCTGAACTTAAAGAAGAAATCAGTGAGATGATCGCGGGCTATGAATCGCCTGTTGAGTTCTATATCGAGAAGTTGGTTGAAGGTATTGCCACCATTGGTGCTGCATTCTCACCTAAGAAAGTGATTGTGCGTATGTCTGATTTTAAATCGAACGAGTACTACAACTTGGTAGGTGGATACCAGTACGAGCCAGACGAAGAAAACCCTATGTTGGGCTTTCGTGGGGCGAGCCGTTATATCTCTGAGGAATTTCGTGATTGTTTCGCGCTTGAATGTGAAGCGATTAAGCGAGTTCGCAACAAGATGGGCTTAACCAATGTAGAAATCATGATCCCATTTGTACGAACTCTTGAAGAAGGCCGCAGTGTGATAAAGCTGTTGGCTGAGCAAGGTTTAGTGCAAGGTGACAATGGCTTACGAGTTATTATGATGTGTGAGTTACCGTCAAACGCATTGCTAGCAGACCAGTTCTTAGACATTTTTGATGGGTTTTCAATTGGTTCAAATGATATGACGCAATTAACGCTTGGTCTTGACCGTGATTCTGGTGTGATAGCGCACTTATTTGACGAGCGAGACCCAGCTGTGAAAGCGTTGCTGGCTATGGCGATTCAGGCAGCTAAAAAACGTGGTAAATACGTAGGTATTTGTGGCCAAGGCCCATCTGACCATGAAGATTTAGCCGCTTGGTTAGTTGAACAAGGTATCGACAGCGTATCGTTAAACCCAGATACCGTTGTTGAAACATGGTTGTACTTAGGGGAAAAACACGCGAAGTAACAGGCGCTAAAATACACCGCTGACTAACAATAATAATAAATCAGTGCCCTACGGTAAAAAGGCTGTCATTGCGACAGCCTTTTTTTATGTAGTTGTTCCATACGGAAATACGTTGACATAAAGAGGACTTCTTTATGAAAACATCCAACAACAAAAGCGCTAGCTACTCGCTGTTTCATGCGGAAATAGTTGGGAATATTAGCCTGTTGCGAAAAGGACTAGCGTGTCTTAAATGAAAGGCCTATGCGATGGGACCTAGACGGATATTATTAGCGTGTAATACTAGCCTTTACGACTAGCTTTTAAGTTTGCGATTGAGCAGCACTCGGTCAAGTTTAGCGGATGAGCGAGCCATACTGCTTTGGCAGCGCTTTAACCAAGTTCGAGCAAGTGGCACATCAACACTCAGCAACAGCAAGCCAGCGATAACTAACAACATTGAGCCTGGGATTATAAACAATACGATACCTGCAATGACAAGTAACGCGCCTAATCCGATACGAATATTTTTCATGGTGAACACATTCCTTCTATAGTCATTAACTTTTATGCCAACTTCGTCAAAAATGCAATATTGTACATGTTACTGGGTGTAACGACCGTAACCGATGAAGATATAAGAAAAATAGATAAATAAGATGACAAAAAACCGCTTATAAAAATGCGGATATGAGACGGGGATAAGCAGGAAATACATGGGGGAATATAAGAGGAAATGTAAGGGAAATATAAAGAGCGCTGAAAATGGAATAATTAATCGAGATAAAACATAAATAAATCCCTTCACCTATTAGAAGTTAGTAGCCCTTAGGTTGTACAATAGCGCGCACTTGTTAAACCGTGAGAAAAAACCACATTATGCCCCAGCATGAATTACCTGCTTTAGATGTAGAATCCAGTCCGCAATCAAACTATCAAGCTTTTTTTTCGGCTTTGAGGCGCAGTGAATTTAGTGGGGATATAGAATTCAGTTACGCTAGTCGTTTGTCTGTTGCTACTGATAACTCTATTTATCAAGCGCTACCTCAAGGCGTGGTGCTACCTAAATCAGTTGTTGATTTACAAGTTATCGGTGAACTCGCCAGCCAATTCGAAGATGTCGCTTTTAGCGCGCGGGGTGGCGGTACGGGCACGAATGGGCAATCCTTAACCTCGGGTATTATTGTTGATGTATCACGGCACATGAACAATATCCTTGAAATTAACCCGCAAGAGCGTTGGGTTAAAGTACAAGCGGGTGTAGTGAAAGATCAGTTAAATGATGCGCTGCGCCCCTACGGTTTGTTTTTCGCACCGGATTTATCCACCAGTAATCGCGCAACAATAGGCGGAATGGTGAATACTGACGCCTCAGGGCAGGGCTCGTTGGTGTACGGTAAAACCAGTGATCACGTACTTGGTTTAACGTCGGTTCTGGCTGATGGTACTTTGCTTGAAAGCTCGCCAATGAGTATGGATGAAGCCAAAAAAGTCGCTGAGCAGCAAAGTACAACCGGTAGGTTAGTAAAGCAGATCTTGACTACCTGTGTGGATAAACGCCAACAAATTCTGGCTAAGTTCCCACGCATGAACCGCTTTCTAACCGGCTATGATTTAGAGCATGCCTTGAGCGATGATTTATCCACGGTGGACATCAGCCGCGTCATTGCTGGCTCAGAAGGATCGTTAGCGTTTGTGGCAGAAGCAAAACTTAACGTTACCCCAATCTCTAAACACAAAGCCTTGGTGAACATCAAATATGATTCGTTTGAATCTGCGCTGCGACATGCGCCGCATATGGTGGCAGCTAAGGCAACATCGGTAGAAACCGTTGACAGCAACGTATTGAACTTAGCTAAGCAAGATATCATTTGGCATCAAGTTAAAGAGCTCATCAAAGAAGTTGAAAACAAAGAAGTACTCGGCCTAAATATGGTTGAGTACAACGGTGACTCTGAAGATGAATTACGCGAAAAAATCACCCTGTTGTGCGCAAACTTAGACTCTGCGCTTGATAGCAATGAAGGTGGTGTCATTGGTTATCAAATCACTTATGACAATGCCGACATTGGCAAAATATATGCGATGCGCAAAAAGTCTGTGGGTTTACTAGGTAAAACCAAAGGCCGTAAAAAGCCATTAGCATTCGTTGAAGATACTGGCGTACCGCCGGAAAATTTAGCCGATTTTATTATGGAGTTTCGCGCATTGCTTGATGCCCGTAACTTACACTACGGTATGTTCGGCCATGTGGATGCCGGTGTACTACATGTGCGCCCGGCGCTTGATATGTGCGACCCTGAGCAAGAGGCCATGATCCCCGACATTTCAAACGAAGTGTCAGCGCTGGTTGCCAAATACGGTGGTCTGTTGTGGGGCGAACATGGTAAAGGCTATCGCAGTGAATATGCTCCAGCATTTTTTGGTGAAGAGCTATACACCGAATTGCGTAAAATTAAAGCCGCATTTGACCCCCTTAATAAAATGAACCCGGGAAAAATCTGCACCCCCATCGACAGTCATGCATCTTTAGTTACCGTTGGAGATGTTAAGCGTGGTGAGTTTGATCGCCAAATCCCCATCGCCATGCGCGATGCTTTCGCACCTGCCATGAATTGTAATGGTAACGGCTTATGTTTTAATTACGACACCACGTCGACTATGTGCCCATCAAGTAAGATTACCTCAGATAGGCGCCACAGTCCTAAAGGGCGAGCCGGCGCCATGCGCGAATGGCTGCGTTTGCTAGCGAATAAGCAGGTGGATGTGAATCTTCTTGAAGTACAGGGGAAAACTCAGAACTTCCTTAAACGCCTTAACAACACTATGGGTAAGGCGCAATCTAACGATTTTTCACATGAAGTGTTAGAGGTAATGGACGGATGTTTAGCGTGCAAGGCATGCTCTAGTCAGTGCCCTGTCAGCGTAGATGTACCGACATTCCGTGCGCGCTTTTTGTCAATTTATTACCAACGCTATATGCGTCCTGCCAAGGATTATTTGGTGGGAAATATCGAAGCAATGGCACCTTTAATGGCCAAAACCCCTAGGCTGATTAATGCTTTTTTGAAACAACAGTGGATGAACAAGCTTATTAAAAAAACGGTCGGTTATGTTGATACACCGTTATTGTCTTCCCCTTCATTAAAGAAGCAACTTGCTGGACATCAGGCAGGCCAATTTGATTTAGGCTCATTGCAAGCGTTAAGTGCCAACGAGCGAGCGCGAAAAGTACTGATAGTGCAAGACCCATTCACAAGCTTTTATGAAGCGGATTTGCTCCATGATCTGGTGAAATTAATTGAGTGTTTAGGCTATGAGCCCATTTTGCTGCCCTTTATGCCCAATGGAAAACCCCAGCACGTAAAAGGTTTTTTGAAAGAATTTGCAAGCACAGCAAAAGACAGCGCTGACTTTTTGAACAAACTTGCTCCATTAGGCATACCTATGATTGGTGTCGACCCGTCATTGGTGCTGTGTTATCGGGATGAGTACAATAAAGTGCTAGGGGAGACCAGAGGAAGCTTTGAGGTGAAGTTGGTGCATGAGTGGCTAGCAACCATTACCCTTCCAGAGAGCGGCAGCTCAACGGATAGTCAATACGCATTTTTCGGCCACTGCACTGAGAAGACAGCGTTGCCAGAGAGTGAGAAACATTGGCAGCAACTGTTTCAGCGTGTGGGCATGTCACTTACGCCTATTTCTGTGGGGTGTTGTGGTATGGCAGGCACGTTTGGTCACGAAGCAAGCCACTTAGAGCAATCTAAAGGGATTTACGCGCTTAGCTGGGAGAAAGCAATCGCTAAGTTTGATACCTCGAAAATTCTTGCCACAGGCTATTCTTGTCGAAGCCAAGTCGCCCGAATTGAAGGTGAAAAACCCAAGCACCCATTACAAGCGATGCTAGCGCATTTGTCATAAATGATGCGTTTGCAAAATAAAAGACAGTGAACGAAGTGACCCAAAACGGGAACCTCTAAAAATAAAGCTAGTCTCTAAAAATTAGACTCCAAGCAAATACAAAGGCCTGAATTCGACAACCGATCGGACTCAGGCCTTTTTGTTTCAGCCTAGTGCTTTTCTAAAGATATCTACTTTTATAAATAATTTTATATGGACATCCATGTTAAATAATCAGAAAAACTTTACATGGACACCCAAGCTAATCTTACATGGACACCCAAGTTTATAATGAATAATTGCTGTCAGTTCTACAAAGAAATTTACTATGGCATTCGTAACAAGCGACAGAGTTTTACGCGTACCCTCAGCTCAAGTATTCGCGTTAATTTTATATGGACGTCCACATTTTAAAAAGACACTCATTTTAAATAATGCTAAAGCGGTTTTTAGCCTTGCTTGGTTATTCGCCCTCGCGAAGTCAATGTTGTGGTCTGTAGTCGTCAACAGATATGAAACTTGTTATTCGATATGAAAGGTAGGCTTTCAACCTACAAATTTAATAAACGTCGTTGAGAATTTGAGAACCGCTTTGTCGAAAAAATTTTACCGGTTCTATTCGATGGATAGGCTTTTGAAACTGTTATTTGTCGGAAGTGACAGAGGTAGTATTAAATTTTTTGTAGCAACTGCCTTGCATTACTCATCCCGCGTATTCGTTGATGATGAATATGACGCTTAAAGGCATTCATCATTTGCTCTGCGCCTGCTGCGTAGCAGAAATGTTTTTCAAACTCTGTGGTTAAGGCTAGCCACTGTGCTGAATCTAGTCCTAGTCTTTGTAGGATAGGGCTTTGAGTGTTATCGATATAACCAGGCTTGTCATCACGAATACAACGACCTGTGGTATCGATAAGCTCACAGTAGTCTTTGAGTGAGTAAGCAATTCCTTTGGACATATTTTCCCTTGAGCTTCCCGCAAAGGGTATTAGCGTACTTGGTTGAGCATGGTGATGTTTAGCGGCGTGAAGACGCCTTTTGATACTGGTGTGTTTTGCCGTTTCAGGTGTTTTGGCTATTTTCGCTCTAATCGGGTTTAAATCCACATAGGCCA
>OJBZ01000313.1_pt1 | contig 29607 bp, 27 predicted proteins | sample 1591671 | NCBI WGS metagenome assembly OJBZ01 (sample SAMN05416850, study PRJEB24817) | seawater metagenome | isolation source: Sea water | place: Canada:Atlantic | collected 2013-07
TGCATATCCGCCCGGATTGGGACGATGCACGGCGCAAGATGGTGGCGATCAGCCCTGCGGGCCGGAATGCGCGGGACCATGCGATCCGGCAAATCTCGCCGTTGATCAATGACGTGGCCGATGATCTGGGCGAGGCGCAGGTGCGTGCCACGCTCGAAACCCTACGCGCTCTGCGGCGCCAGCTGGAAGGCTGACGCCGGGTTGGGTCACTCTGGCTTAAGGCTGGCGGTGACGTAATTCACGCTCAGGTCACGATCGGACAGACGCCAAGACCATGCGATCGGGTTAAACACGAACCCCTTGCGATCTACCGCCGTTAGCCCTGCCTTATGCAGCAGGTCAAAGAGTTCGTCAGGTGTGATGAACTTTGACCAGTCATGTGTGCCTTTGGGCAGCCAGCGCATGACATGCTCTGCGCCGACAATCGCCATCATGAAAGACTTGGGGTTGCGGTTCAGTGTCGAACAGATGTGCAGCCCGCCGGGTTTCAGCAAGGTGCGGCAGGCGATCAGATAGTCGATGGGCGAGGCGACGTGCTCGACCACCTCCATGTTCAGCACAACGTCGAACTGTTCACCCGCTTCAGCCAGTGCCTCGGCTGTGGTGTGGCGATAGTCGATCTCGAGCCCCGATTGCTGGGCATGGACTTGCGCCACCGGAATGTTGCCCGCGGCGGCATCGGCACCGATCACAGTCGCGCCCAAACGCGCCATCGGTTCAGACAGCAGCCCGCCGCCGCAGCCGATGTCCAGAATCCGCAGCCCACGAAACGGTTCGGGCGATTTCAGATCGCGGTCGAACTCTCCGGCGATCTGGGTGGTGATGTAATCCAATCGGCATGGGTTGAGCATATGCAGCGGCTTGAACTTGCCGTTCTCGTCCCACCATTCAGCGGCCATGGCCTGAAACTTTTCGATCTCGGCGGGGTCAACTGTGCTTTGAGGCGCTTGCATTCTGATCTCTCTGTGCTCTTTTGGGTCCAATGACTATATAGGGCTGTAATGGACAAAATCCCGGACCAAAAGCGCGCAGTGCAATATCTTCACCCGCCGATCGATCCCTTCGATCAGCGGATGATGGATGTGGGCGATGGTCATTCGATCTATGTCGAGCAATGCGGCAACCCCGATGGCATCCCCGTGGTGGTCCTGCATGGTGGCCCCGGCGGCGGGTGTAGCCCGTCGATGCGGCGCTATTTCGACCCCGAAAAGTACTATGTGATCCTGTTTGACCAACGCGGGTGCGGGCGGTCCAAGCCTTTTGCGTCGGTCATCAACAACACGACGTGGGATCTGGTGTCGGATATCGAACATATCCGCGAAGCGCTTGGCATCGAGAAATGGATCGCCTTTGGCGGCAGCTGGGGGGCGACGCTGGCGTTGATCTATGCCGAAGCGCACCCTGATCGGGTCCGGAACATCATCCTGCGCGGCGTCTTTATGATGACGCAGGCCGAGCTTGACTGGTTCTATGGCGGTGGCGCGGGCAAGTTCTGGCCTGACCTTTGGGCGCGGTTCACCGGCCTGATCCCCGAAGCAGAGCACGGCGATCTGATCGCGGCCTATCACCGGCGCTTGTTCTGTGGCGACCGCATGACCGAAGTGAAATACGGCAAGGCCTGGGCCGCGTGGGAAAACGGGCTGGCGTCGATCCATTCATCGGGCGGGTCCTATGAGGGACCCGGAGAGTATTCGCGCACCTTTGCCCGACTTGAGAATCACTATTTCACCAACGCGGGTTTTCTTGAGTTTGACGGCCAGATCCTTGCGCATGTGGATCGCATTGCCCATATTCCTGGCGTGATTGTGCAAGGCCGCTACGATATGATTTGCCCCCCTTCAAGCGCGTATGAGCTGGCGCAGGCTTGGCCTAATGCCGAGCTCAAGATGGTGCGTAATGCGGGCCATGCGCTGTCCGAACCCGGCATCAGTGCCGAACTGGTGCGCACGATGGACCGGATTGCAGCGCAATGACCCGCTCTTTGATGGATCGCCGTGCTTTATTTGCCTCGGGTGCCGCTGCTGCCTTGTTGGCTGCGACGGGTGTGTCGGCGGCGTCGATGCCCAAAGCGGGCGGACGGTTGCGGATGGCGCTCTCGGGGGCGGCGCGCAGCGATACATGGGGGCAGGGCGATGGCCTGTTCATGCAGGTGGCGCGGCAGGGGCTGATCTTTGACACGTTGACCGAAATCGCTGCAGACGGGACATTGCGCGGAGAGCTGGCAACCGCGTGGCAGGGCAGCGACAACGGGCGCGTCTGGCTGGTTGATCTGCGCAAGGATGTGCTGTTTCACGATCAACGTCCCATGACTGCGCGCGATATTGTCGCGTCCTTGGCATTGGACGGTGTGGTGGAGGCGACCGGAACGCATCAGGTGCGCATCACGATGACTATGCCTGCGATGGATTTGCCCTTTACGCTGGCGGACCCGCGCCATGTTATTCGCGCGGCCCATGCGATGGACGACGGCATCGGCACCGGCCTGTACCGTCTGCGAAGATTTACGCCGGGTCAGCAGGTTTTGGCCGAACGTGTGGCAGATCATTACAAAGGGCGCAGCGCCGGATGGTTCGATACGGTGGAACTGGTTTCCATCCCCGCGCAGCAGGTCCGTGCTCAGGCGATGGCCGAATATCTGGTCGAGGCTGCCGACCTGAACGATGGCGAAGCCCTTCAATCCTATGATGATATTGCCCTGTTGCCCCATGCCCGGGGGGTGACGCACGCGGTGTCGCGCAGCATCGCCATGCCCCTGCGTACCGGCCAACACCGACCGCTGGATAACCTGCGTGCGGCCGAGCGATGGTGGCTGGCCTAGGCGGGGCAGGCAGACGGGGGCTTGCAGTTTCACATATACAGGCGTATATGACGTCATAACAGCGGCGCACCGGGGTCCACACCTGAGGCTCCACCGATCTTGAACACGGGCCGCGCGCCCGTTTTTTTGTGCCTGCTCAAAACTGCAGGATGATAGTGAGAATATGAACAACGACCTGATTGCAAAAGCAGCCATTGATCGCCGCATGGCCGAGATCATCACACCGGTGATCGAGGATCTGGGGTTTGAACTTGTGCGCGTGCGCCTGATGTCAGGCAAAACGACCACCTTACAGCTTATGGCGGACCGTCCTGACGGCGGCATCGAAGTGGACGAGCTGGCCTTGATCAGCCAGTCTGTCAGCGCCGTTCTCGACGTCGAGGACCCGATCATCGAAGAGTATACTCTTGAGGTTTCCAGCCCCGGCATCGACCGCCCGCTGACGCGCCTCAAGGACTTCGAGATGTTCGAGGGCTATGAGGCCAAGATCGAAACCGCAGACCTGATCGATGGGCGTCGTCGCTTTAAGGGCGAACTGGCGGGCGTTGAGGGCGACGAGGTGCTCATCAACGTTGAAGAAGGCACCATCGGGCTCAAGTTCGACTGGCTGACCGACGCGAAACTGGTTCTGACCGACGACCTGATCAAAGAAATGCTGCGCCAGCGTAAAGCGTCCGGTGCGATTGACGAAACCAAATTCGATGACATCGAGACCGAAGGGTCCACCGAGGGAGACGACTAAATGGCCATTACATCTGCCAACCAGCTGGAACTGCTGCAAACCGCCGAGGCTGTGGCCCGCGAAAAGATGATCGACCCCAATCTGGTGGTTGAAGCGATGGAAGAATCGCTCGCTCGGGCGGCCAAGTCGCGCTACGGCGCTGAAATGGACATTCGCGTCGCGATCGACCGCAAGACCGGTCGCGCGACATTTACGCGTGTCCGTACGGTTGTGTCCGACGACGAGTTTGAAAACTATCAGGCAGAATTCACGGTTGAGCAGGCCAAGCAGTATATGGCCAACCCCGAAGTCGGTCAGGAATTCAGCGAAGAAGTCCCACCGGTTGAGATGGGTCGCATCGCGGCGCAATCCGCCAAACAGGTGATCTTGCAAAAGGTCCGCGAAGCTGAGCGTGACCGCCAGTACGAAGAATTCAAAGACCGCGCCGGCACGATCATCAACGGTCTGGTCAAGCGCGAGGAATACGGCAACGTCATCGTCGATGTGGGTGCTGGCGAAGCGATCCTGCGTCGGAACGAAAAGATCGGCCGCGAAAGCTACCGTCCGAACGACCGTATCCGCGTGTACATCAAAGACGTGCGCCGCGAACAGCGTGGCCCGCAAATCTTCCTGAGCCGTACCGCGCCTGAATTCATGGCCGAACTGTTCAAAATGGAAGTGCCCGAAATCTATGACGGCATCATCGAGATTAAGGCTGTTGCCCGTGATCCCGGTTCGCGTGCCAAGATTGCCGTGATCAGCTATGATAACTCGATCGATCCGGTTGGTGCCTGCGTTGGTATGCGCGGCAGCCGTGTTCAGGCCGTCGTGAACGAGCTTCAGGGCGAGAAGATCGACATTATTCCATGGAACGAAGACCAGCCCACATTCTTGGTCAACGCGCTTCAGCCTGCTGAAGTCTCCAAGGTTGTTCTGGACGAAGAAGCCGGCAAAATCGAAGTCGTCGTGCCCGAAGAGCAACTGTCGCTGGCGATTGGCCGTCGTGGTCAGAACGTACGTCTGGCATCGCAGCTGACCGGTCTGGCCATCGACATCATGACAGAAGAGCAAGAGAGCCAGCGCCGTCAGGCCGAGTTCGAACTGCGCACCAAGCTGTTCATGGACAATCTGGATCTGGATGAATTCTTTGCCCAGCTTCTGGTTTCCGAAGGGTTCAGCAACCTCGAAGAAGTTGCTTATGTCGAAGTAGACGAGCTTTTGGTCATCGACGGCGTTGACGAAGACACGGCCAGCGAACTGCAGGCCCGTGCCCGTGATGTGATCGAAGCGCAGAACAAAGCGGCGATTGATGCGGCCCGTGCCTTGGGCGTGGACGACACGCTTATTGAATTCGACGGCCTGACACCCCAAATGATTGAGGCACTTGCCAAGGACGACGTCAAAACGCTCGAAGATTTCGCGACTTGCGCGGATTGGGAACTGGCTGGCGGCTGGACGACCGTGAATGGCGAACGCACCAAGGATGACGGGACACTTGAACCTTTCGACCTTTCGCTGGAAGATGCGCAAAAGTTGATCATGACGGCGCGCGTCTTGCTGGGCTGGGTCGATCCCGCAGAGCTTGAGGCGGACGAGGTTGAAGAAGACCTTGATGCCGATATCGACACGGACGAGGAGGCCGAGGCCTGATCGCGGGGCTTTGGGGAACGATATGACACGTGGTGGCGTTTCTAAAGACCGGGAAGACGGTCCCGAACGAAAGTGTATCGCCACTGGCGAGGCGCAGCCCAAAAACGGGCTGATCCGCTTTGTTGTTGGTCCCGACATGCATGTTTTCCCGGATATTCTGGGAAAACTGCCCGGTCGGGGGATGTATGTGTCGGCAGATCGGGATGCGTTGGAAAAAGCGGCCAAGAAGGGCTTGTTCGCCCGCTCGGCCAAGCAACCTGTAAAGGTTGCCGATGATTTGGTGGAAGAAGTTGAAAAGCAGCTTGTTCGCCGTGTGGTTGACCTGATTTCGTTGCAACGCAAGGCCGGTAAGGCCGTTGCGGGCTACGAAAAAGTCAAAGGTTGGCTGCAAATGGAAGAAGCCGAAGTGTTGATCCAAGCAGTAGATGGATCAGGCCGCGGCAAATCGAAACTAAGTACGCCGCATTTCGGTCATTACATTGGCTGGCTGACGGCAGACGAATTGGGTTTGGCATTCGGACGCCAAACTGTGATACATGGGGCGCTCGCCTCTGGTGGTCTTACCTCTCGTGTTGTAGAGGAAGCTCAGCGGTTAAAAGGCGTGCGCATAAACGAGGGTGGCAACGGTCACCCGAAAGGATAGACGAGCTTCATGAGCGATAGTGACGGCAAAAAGACATTGGGCCTGCGGGGTGCGCCTTCGCGCCCTGGTAACGTAAAGCAAAGCTTTAGCCACGGACGGACGAAAAACGTCGTGGTCGAGACCAAGCGCAAGCGCGTTGTGGTGCCCAAACCTGCTGGCGCAAAAGCCGGCGGCGGTAGCAATCCATCGCTCGGGGATCCCTCCAAGCGTCCGGCAGGCATCACGGATTCCGAAATGGAACGCCGGCTGAAGGCGGTTCAGGCTGCCCGTGCCCGCGAGGCAGAAGAAGCCGAAGCACGTGCTGCCGAGGAAAAGGCCCGCGCGGAAGACCGCGAGCGCCGTCGTGCCGAAATCGACGCGAAAGAAGCCGAAGAACGCGAGCGCATCGAAAGCCTGAAGGCGAAAGCCGAAGAGGACGAGCGTCGCAAAAAAGAAGCGGAAGCCGCGGCAGTCGCTGCATCAGCACCCGCAGCGGCCCCCGCCGCGACGCGTACGCCAAACGTAAAATCTGGCGCGCCAACACCTGTGGCACGCAAGAAAGAAGGCGACCGCGAGGAAACCAACAAGCGCAACAAGGGTGGCGACGACAGCCGTCGTTCCGGCAAACTGACGCTGAACCAGGCTCTGTCCGGTGGCGAAGGTGGCCGTCAGCGCTCTATGGCGCAGATGAAGCGCAAGCAGGAACGTCAGCGCCAGAAGGCCATGGGCGGTTCGGTCGAGCGTGAAAAGATTGTGCGCAATGTCAATCTGCCCCCCGCGATTGTTGTCTCTGAACTGGCCAACCGTATGGCGGAACGCGTCGGCGCGGTTGTCAAAGCTTTGATGACCAACGGCATGATGGTGACGCAGAATGAAACCATTGATGCGGATACTGCCGAACTGATCATCGAGGAATTCGGCCACAAAGTCGTACGCGTCTCTGACGCCGACGTCGAAGATGTGATCAAAGAAGCCGAAGACGATCCGAAAGATCTGGTCTCGCGTCCTCCGGTCATCACAATCATGGGCCACGTTGACCACGGTAAAACATCGCTGCTTGATGCGATCCGCAAGGCCAAGGTTCAGACTGGTGAAGCGGGCGGTATCACGCAGCACATCGGTGCCTATCAGGTCACAACCGACAACGGTCAGGTTCTGAGCTTCCTCGATACACCGGGCCACGCTGCCTTTACCTCGATGCGGTCGCGCGGTGCGCAAGTCACCGACATCGTTGTGCTGGTCGTCGCTGCGGATGACGCTGTGATGCCTCAGACGATCGAAGCGATCCACCACGCGAAAGCGGCAAAAGTGCCGATGATCGTGGCGATCAACAAGATCGACAAATACGAAGCCAACCCTGACAAAGTTCGTACCGATCTGCTGCAACACGAGGTCATCGTCGAAAAGATGTCCGGTGAAACGCAGGACGTCGAAGTGTCGGCTGCAACGGGTCAAGGTCTGGACGAACTGCTGGAAGCCATCGCGCTGCAGGCGGAACTGTTGGAACTGAAAGCGAACCCGAACCGTGCCGCGGTTGGTGCCGTGATCGAAGCGCAGCTTGACGTGGGCCGTGGTCCTGTCGCAACTGTGCTTATTCAGAATGGTACCCTGCGCCAAGGCGACATCTTTGTCGTGGGCGAGCAGTACGGTAAGGTTCGTGCGCTGATCAACGACATGGGTGAACGCGTCACAGAAGCCGGCCCGTCGGTGCCTGTCGAGGTGCTTGGCCTCAATGGGACACCAGGTGCGGGCGACGTGTTGAACGTGACCGAAACCGAAGCGCAGGCGCGTGAGATCGCAGAATATCGCGAAAAAGCCGCCAAGGATAAACGCGCTGCGGCCGGTGCGGCGACGACGCTGGAACAGCTGATGGCGAATGCCAAGGTGAACGAGACAGTAAGCGAGCTGCCTTTGTTGATCAAAGCAGACGTGCGTGGCTCTGCCGAAGCGATCGTGCAAGCGATGGAGAAAATCGGCAACGACGAAGTCCGCGTACGGGTTCTGCATTCGGGTGTCGGTGCGATCACAGACACCGATGTCGGCCTTGCCGAAGCATCGAACGCGCCGATTATCGGCTTCAACGTCCGCGCAAACGCGTCGGCCCGTGCCTCAGCCAACCAAAAAGGCGTCGAGATCCGTTATTACTCTGTCATCTATGACATGATTGATGATGTGAAAGCGGCGGCGAGCGGCCTGCTGAGCAACGAGATCCGCGAACATTTCATCGGCTATGCGTCGATCAAGGAAGTGTTCAAAGTGACCGGCGTTGGCAAGGTTGCGGGCTGTCTTGTGACCGAAGGCAAAGCAAGCCGCGCTGCTGGTGTTCGCTTGCTTCGCGAGAACGTTGTGATCCACGAGGGCACACTGAAAACGCTTAAGCGCTTCAAGGACGAAGTTTCCGAAGTACCGTCAGGCCAGGAATGTGGTATGGCGTTCGAGAACTACGAAGACATCCGTCCCGGCGACGTTATCGAGATCTTCACACGTGAAGAAGTCGTCCGCACGCTCGAGTGAGTTAAACCTCGTTCGATATTTGATGATCAGAAGCCCGGTTAAATGTCCGGGCTTCTGTCGTTTCAAACGCCCGTTTATCCTCATTAAAGCTCAGCCGGTCGACACAGACCTGGTCGTCCGTGATTTTGACGAGGTTAAAGTCATTCGGCTCTCCGCGGACCCGCGACGACAGGCTTGTCCCGGCGTGCAACTGGATCGCTGTGGTTCCGCCGGATTCCACGGTGAAGTTTTCCGCGTGCCACGTGTGTAGGTGCCCCGAGAGGATCAAGTTCGCCCCGCAAGACAGCAGCTTTTCCAATGCAATGTCCGCGCCGGGGATCGGTTTCTTTTTGGTATGGTTGGGATGCTGTAGCGGATGGTGGACCACCAAAATGCGCGCCTTGCGCGCGGCGGTATCATCCATCGCTTTACAGGCATGGGCAATCCGCCCCGCTGTCAACTTCCCTGTCTGCCATGAAAACCGGTCGACCGAATTGATACCGATCACCACCATCTCGTCATCCTCGAACCGTGGGGTAAGGTCGGGGTTGATCCACTTACGGTACCGGCGCCACGGCATAAAAAACCGTTGAAAGGGGCGGTCCAGCAGCACATCATGGTTACCCGGCACGCCTAGAACGGGGGCATTGAGGCGCTGGATAAAGTCTTGGGCTTCTTCAAACTGACTACGCCGGGCGCGTTGCGTGAAATCGCCTGAAATGGCGACGATATCCGGCTCAAGCGCGTTTACGCAGGTCACCAGCGGTTCCAGCAGATCCGGTCGGTCTTTGCCAAAGTGTAAATCGGATAGGTGCACCAATGTGCTCATCTTACAACCTCGTTGAATTCGGCGGGCACGATAAGTTGCAACGCCTCGCGCTGCATCTCTAGCTTGAACGGACCTTTCATGCGGCTCAGCTCTCCGTCGCGGGCGATGGGGCGTGATTTGTGGGCCATTTCAAGCGTGATCTCGTTCCCGCAGTGCATTTGATAGTCGGTTTCCCGTTTCGCAACGCCAAACGCCAGTGCTGCGGCGTGTTTGAACAAGCCCCAACGGTTCGTGTCCGGGGCGACCAGCAGCACCATGCCGCCCTTGGCGATACAGTCTTCACCACTGAGACCCATCTGGTTCAACTGAAAGGCGTTGCTGATAGCAAAGACCAAAGGGGTCCGGTGTTTAAACGATTTTCCATCGACTGTGACTGTCAGTTTAAGCGGCGCACGAAGCGTTGCCAACGCCTTGACCACCGACCAATAGGCTGCGATCCGGCTGCGGCCCCAGCGGTCGTATATGCCTTCGCGGGTTTTCAGAATGGCGGCATAGGCCCCGATGCTGGCGTTGTTCAGGAAGGCGTTGCCGTTGATCTTAGCGATATCCGTGGGCCGCAACACGCCATTGGCGATGACATCGACGGCTTCATCGACCGTTTCGGGCAGGTTCAAAGAACGCGCGAAATAGTTGAATGTCCCCGCAGGAATAATGCCCATCTGATTGGGCACATGCGCCAGCCCCGCGGCAACGCCGCTAATAGTGCCGTCCCCACCGGAGGCGACAATGGTCGCGTCGGGGTTATCCTCGGCTGTAGATTGCGCCAACTTGCCAAGATCCGAGCCATTGGGCGAAAATTCAACGAAGCTGACGGAAATGTCGTGGTGTTCAAACCGGTCTGAAATACGGGACCTGCGTTCTATCCCGTCTTTGCGGCCAGAGCCCTTGTTTAAGATAACGATTACGCGCGAAGGCTTCATGCTTGATCCATCCTTGATGACCTAAGCAAACGCTTGGGAAAGAGGATAGTTCAGATGTTTCGCGGCAGTTTGGCGTGTTGGAGGGTCAGCTTAGGCGCTGGATTGGCTTGCCTGTGTAGATCGCGTTATCGACCTTAACCGATATCCGGCCATCTGGCATGTCGCGTACGAAAATACCCTGTACGGACACTGTAGAGCCAATTGTAATTGTACGTAGCATTACTTCCTCCCCGAAGAACCTGCAGTTGCAACTTTATAAGCGACTGTTTGCTCAAGTCTAGCAACAAAAAAGTCGATAGCGCAGCATTTTAACGCTTAAAGAAACAGAGGCGTAGGGGCGCTGGCCCTAAAGCCAGTCGCGCAGGATCGGGAGCAGGGGGATGTCCGCAGGGGGCATCGGATAATCCTTCAGCGCATTAGCACGGACCCATTTCAGAGTCTGTCCTTCGCGCGCCTGCGGCGTGCCATTCCATTTGCGGCAGGCAAACAGGGGCATCAGCAGGTGGAAATCATCATAGGCGTGGCTGGCAAAGGTCAGCGGCGCAAGGCAGGACGTCCATGTATCTATGCCCAGCTCTTCCTGCAATTCGCGGATCAGCGCGGCTTCGGGTGTTTCGCCCGCTTCGACCTTGCCGCCCGGAAATTCCCACAGTCCAGCCATGGATTTGCCGGGCGGGCGCTGTGCCAAAAGTACGCGCCCGTCCACATCGATCAGGGCAACCGCCGAGACCAGTACAACCTTCACGAGCGATAGTCCGCGTTGATTTCAATATAGCCGTGGGTCAGGTCGCAGGTCCAAACCGTTGCCTTGCCGTCGCCAAGTCCCAGATCAACACCAATGGTGATGTTCTGACCCTTCATATGCGCCGCCGCCGCCTCTTCCGAGTAGTCGGGGCTGCGCCAGCCGTCTTTTGCGACCTCAACGTCGCCAAAGCGGATCGACAGCCGATCACGATCCGCCGCGGCACCGGATTTACCGATCGCCATAACAACGCGGCCCCAGTTCGGGTCTTGGCCGGCAATCGCGGTTTTGATCAGCGGTGAGTTGGCAATAGCCATGCCGTGCGTCTTGGCATCCGCATCCGTCGCGGCACCTGTGATGGCGATTTCGACGAATTTGGTCGCCCCTTCGCCGTCTTGCACAACCTGATGCGCAAGGTTCAACATGACGCCGTGCAACGCATCAGAAAACGCTTCGCTCTCGCTTGCGTCCACGCCCGACGCGCCGGTCGCTGCAAGGATCAAACTGTCGGAGGTCGATGTGTCGCTATCCACGGTGATGCAGTTAAAGGTGCTATCCGTGTGGGTCGACAGCATCTTTTGCAGGGCAGGTTGGCTAACAACTGCGTCGGTAAAGATATAGACCAGCATCGTCGCCATATCCGGCGCGATCATACCGGAACCCTTCGCAATCCCCGCGATAGAGACTGTTTTGCCGTCAATTTCGACCTCGGCACGCGCCCCTTTGGGGAAGGTATCGGTGGTCATGATCGCCTTGGCGGCATCCGAAATCCCCTTGTCGGACAGCGCGCCCTTGAGGTCGGCGAGAACAGCCGTGATCCGGTCGTGGGGCAATGGTTCGCCAATCACGCCGGTCGACGAGGTGAAAACCCGCGACTGGGGGATGTTGCACACATCGGCAACCGCGGCGGTAATTGCCTCGACTGCGGTGACGCCGCCTTTGCCGGTAAAGGCATTGGCGTTGCCCGAATTGACCAGGATCGCAGCGCCCGTATCCGATGTCGCGCCGATTTTGGCCTGACAGTCCAGAACAGGGGCCGCACGGGTGGCAGAGCGGGTAAACGCCCCCGCCACCGTAGAGCCGGGAGTCAATTCAGCCAGCATCACATCCGTGCGGCCTTGATACCGTACCCCCGCCGCGATGGTGGCGAAACGCACACCATCAATGACAGGAAGATCAGGAAAGTGATCGGGTGCCAGCGGGGATACAGCGGTGATCTTGCCCATTGATTACTCCAACAAGCCCAGGTTGGTCAGAACCGTGGGATCAACTGCGTCAGCAGCCGAACGGTCAACATCTGCGGCTTCGGTGGTTTCTTCAATCAACGCTTGTGCTTTGACTTGGCGCACCTGAGTTTCCAGCTCGTCTTTTACTTCGTCGAGCGCAGGCGCTTCTTTCTGGCGCTTCTCATCCAGTTTGATGACATGCCAGCCAAACTGGGTTTCAACCGGTTCGGATACAGCACCGACTTCAAGCTCGGCGACAGCGGTTTCAAACGCGGGCACCATCATGCCGGGCCCGAACCACCCCAAGGTACCACCTGCAGGACCGGAGGGACCCGTGGATTTCTCTTTCGCCAGCTCGGCAAAATCCGCGCCTTCATCAAGCTCTGTTTTGACGGCTTTGGCATCTTCTTCTGTCTCTACCAGAATGTGCGACGCGCTGAACTCTTCGGTTGGTTCCGCATCGGTGTAGGCTTCGTCATAGGCGGCTTGCAGCTCTTCCTGCGACACGTCCTGTGCCATCGCTTTTTCGATCACTTCGCCTGCGATCAGCTGGCGGCGTTCGTTTTCCAGCGCCAGTGTGATGCGCGTTGGCAGATCGCCTTCGTAATCCTGCGAAAGAGCGGTTTGCTGCACGAGTTGGTCCAGAATACCTTTGAACAGAACCTCTGGCGGCAGTTGTTGATACTGCTCTGGCAAGGTGGCGCGGGCGATGATCATGTTGCCGATCGTAATGTTGGTGCCGTTGACTGTAGCAACTACTGTTTCAGCGGTAACGTCCGTTTGTGCATCGGTCTGCGCATCGGTGTTTGCGGCAGCGTCGTCCTGCGCAAAAGCGGGCAGGGCAAGCGACGCTGCCACCATGAATGGTGCCAGAAAAGTGAGAGGTTTTTGCATGTATCTGTCCTTGGTTTGGCAGCCGCAAAGGGCTGCTACATTGACACGGTTTAGTGCGACCCTTACATCGCCCTATGGGCGCGGCCTTGGCGCACGTTCAGTCTTGTATCTAGGGGCTGTCCGGCGGCTCGGCAAGCAGATGGACGCCTAGGAACTTAACTTCGGCAGGAGATTGCATGCTGGGCATCGGAACACTCGCCAAAAAAGTCTTTGGGACTCCAAACGACCGTAAAATCAAGGCGACCCGCCCGCTGGTTGAACAAATCAACGCGCTGGAAGACGAATTCTTGGCTTTGACCGACGACGGTCTAAAGCAAAAAACAGAAGAGCTGCGCAAGCGGGCAAACGATGGCGAAAGCCTGGATGACCTGCTGCCGGAAGCCTTTGCAAACTGCCGTGAAGGCGCACGCCGGACCTTGGGTCTGCGCGCCTTTGACACGCAGTTGATGTCGGCGATTTTCCTGCATCAGGGCAACATATCCGAGCAGAAAACCGGTGAGGGTAAAACCCTGACCGCCACGCTGGCCGCCTATCTAAATGCGCTGACCGGCAAGGGCGTGCACGTCGTGACGGTGAACGAATACCTCGTAAAGCGGGATGCCGACTGGATGGGTAAGGTCTTTGCCTCGCTGGGGCTGACCACGGGTGCTGCGGTGTCCGGCATGACCGAGGAAGACAAACGCGCCGCGTATGAGTGCGATGTGACCTACGCCACGAACAACGAGCTGGGCTTTGACTATCTGCGCGATAACATGAAATCCGAGCTGAGTCAGATTTTCCAGAAGCAGCACAACTTCGCCATCGTGGATGAGGTCGACAGTATTCTGATCGATGAAGCCCGGACGCCACTGATTATCTCTGGCCCGTCGCAAGACCGCTCCGAGATGTATAAAATCGTCGATGATGTGATCCCGCTGCTTGATGAAAGCCACTACGAGCTGGACGAAAAAACCCGCAACGTGACCTTTACTGACGAAGGGAACGACTTCCTCGAGCAAGAGCTGCTGAGCCGCGGACTGCTGGAAGAAGGGTTCACGATGTATGACCCCGAAAGCACCACGGTCGTGCACCACGTAAACCAAGGTTTGCGGGCGCATAAGTTGTTTCAGCGCGACAAGGATTACATCGTGCGTGATGGCGAAGTGATGCTGATCGACGAATTCACCGGGCGTATGATGTCTGGTCGTCGTCTGTCCGACGGGTTGCATCAAGCGATCGAAGCGAAGGAAGGTTGCCAGATCCAGCCTGAAAACGTGACACTCGCCTCCGTCACGTTCCAGAATTATTTTCGACTGTACAACAAGTTGGCGGGCATGACGGGTACTGCCGAAACCGAAGCCGAAGAGTTCGCCGAAATTTACGGTCTGGGTGTTGTGGTTGTGCCGACCAACGTGCCCGTCGCACGCGTGGACGAAGATGACCAAGTCTATCGTTCCGCGCTGGAGAAATATCAGGCGATGATCGAAAAGGTCAAAGAAGCCAATGCGATAGGCCAGCCGGTTCTGGTGGGAACGACCTCTATCGAGAAATCTGAAATGCTTAGCCAGATGCTGACCGAAGCGGGCATTACGCATAATGTTTTGAACGCACGCCAGCACGAACAAGAAGCCCAGATTGTCGCAGATGCGGGCAAATTCGGCGCGGTGACCATTGCCACAAACATGGCCGGTCGCGGCACCGACATTCAGCTGGGCGGCAACGTCGAGCTGAAGGTGATCGAAGCACTGGACGCCGATCCAGAGGCCGATCCCGTTGCCATTCGTGAAAAGATCGAGGCGGAGCACGCGGACGAAAAGAAAAAAGTACTGGAGGCCGGTGGCCTTTATGTTCTGGCCTCTGAACGTCACGAAAGCCGGCGGATCGATAACCAGCTGCGTGGTCGTTCCGGCCGTCAGGGTGACCCGGGCCGGTCGTCGTTCTATCTGTCGCTCGAAGACGATTTGATGCGTATCTTTGGGTCGGAACGGCTTGAGAAAGTGTTGACCACACTTGGTCTCAAAGAGGGCGAGTCGATTGTGCACCCTTGGGTCAACAAGTCACTTGAACGAGCGCAGGCCAAGGTCGAAGGCCGCAACTTTGACATTCGGAAACAGCTGTTGAAGTTCGATGATGTGATGAACGACCAGCGGAAGGTCATCTTTGGCCAGCGCCGCGACATCATGGAAGCCGCCGACCTGCAAGAGATCACCGCCGACATGCGCGAGCAGGTAATTGACGATCTGATCGACCAGTTTATGCCGCCAAAAACTTATGCAGATCAGTGGGATACACAAGGTTTCCAAGCCGCGGTTGTCGAACAGTTGAACCTGAACGAACCTGTCGCGGCCTGGTGTGAAGAAGAGGGCGTGGACGACGAAGTGATCCGCGAACGTCTGATCGAGGCCAGCGATTCCATGATGGCGCAAAAGGCTGAACAGTTCGGCCCCGAGAACATGCGCAACATTGAAAAGCAGGTGTTGTTGCAGGCGATCGACGGCAAATGGCGTGACCACCTTTTGACGCTAGAGCATCTGCGGTCGGTCGTGGGCTTCCGCGGCTACGCGCAGCGGGATCCGTTGAACGAGTATAAAAACGAATCCTTCCAGCTGTTCGAGAGCATGCTGGACAGTCTCCGGACCGAAGTGACACAGAAACTGGGTCAAATCCGTCCGATGACGGAAGAAGAACAACAGCAGCTGATGTCGCAAATGCAGGAACGTCAGGCAGGTGCACAGGTTGCAGCAGCGCAAGCGGCCGAAGACAACAGCGCAGCGCCGGCGGCTACGGAGACTACGGCGACTACGGAGACGGGATCGACTGCCGTTGCTGGGTTTGACGAGAATGACCCGACCACATGGGGCAACCCTTCGCGCAATGACGAATGTCCCTGCGGATCTGGTGAGAAATTCAAGCATTGCCACGGCAAGCTTGCGTAAGTGATAGCTCCAAGGCCGCTTGACGGCCTTGGAGGCCCCTTTTGCGGCAGGACCGTACGATGGGATAAGTTTTAGGTAGGGTCAGTAGACCAAGCTGCGCTGTCCAATAAAGGAGAGTGACATGCCAATTACTGACAATTTCAGGGACTATACTGCAGGATTAACCGGCCCGATTTGTGGGGCCTTTGATGTCGTGCCAGATGATGCCGCCGACCTGCCGCAGGTCACACGAGGCTTTATGATTGGTGGGCCAGGCGATGTAGCGGTGACGCTTAAGAGCGGGGATGCGATCACGTTGGTCGGGCTGATGGCCGGGGTCGTCTATCCGTTTCGGGTCGCGCAAGTGCGGGGCACCGGTACGACGGCCACAGGGATCAAAGGGTTGGTTTAGCGCGCAAGCCGATTGCCACATACTGTGGCCAGTGCTGCGCCCCCTTAGTGACCGGTGGGGCGCAGCAAAACGGGCAGGGTCCGTGCGATGATCTGTAGATCACCTGCAAAGCACATCTGCTGCGTATAGCGTTCATCAAGCGTGACGCGTTCATCGAACAGCATTACACCGCGCCCTGCGACTTGCCATAGTCCGGTGATGCCGGGGCGCACCGATTGATACGCGCCACGTGCTTCCCCATAGCTGTGCAACTCGCTGCGCGTCACGGGACGAGGTCCGACCAACGACATATCGCCCCGGAGGACATTCCAGATTTGGGGCAACTCGTCCAAGCCCGTGCGCCGCAGAAATTGGCCGCCGGGGATGACACGGGGATCATTTCTCAGCTTTTGGTACAGGGCCCATTCCAGCGCGTAGTCCGGTCGGGCAGAAAGAATCGCTGGCAAGACGGCCTGAGCGTTGGGTACCATTGTCGTGATTTTCCAGCAGCGGAACGGTTTGCCAGCCCGTCCGATTCGTGGATGGGCATATAGACCGATTTGCCCGTGAGTGGCCATATAACAGCACAACAGAACGATCAGCAGTAGTATCAAGGGCAGCAGCACAAGGCTGACTGATAGATCGAACAGCCGCTTTCCTACGCGATGATACAGTAGCCGGCCCACGTAGGGACCACCGCCCCGTCTTATCCCTACCTCGATAAACGCCATCATCACCCCGTGCTTTGAACCAACAAGTAAAACCGGCGACTTTGCCGATGTGTCAGCTAAAGCAGAGGTATCCTAAGGCGCGGTTAAAGCCGGGCCGCTATCAGATCAGGCGTAGCTGAATTCGACCTCACCATTATGGATGGTTGCGGCGGTCAATTTGTCGGTTGCGTAGGCTCCGGTATCGATCGAAACAACGCCGCCCTTGACCATAGGCGTGTCGACAATCGTATGCCCGTGCACGATCCACATACCGTCGCGACGGCGTTTGCGCCCGAAATCCTCATGCCCCCAAAGCAACGTGCGGCTTTCCTGATCCTTTAGAGAAATCAATGGGTTAGCCGCGGCGTGAACAAAGGCAACATTGCCGCTGACCCAAGAGGTCGGCAGGTTGGTCACCCAGTCAACCAGCGCATCGCCCATGGCCTCGCGCAATGCATCACGGGCCCGCTCAAGCTCGGCTCCAGAAGAGGTTTGCGATACGCCCGAGACGTCAAAACTCGATAGGGTTTGCAGCCCGCCATAGCGCAGCCAGCGCTGGCCGTTCTCTTTCGGATTATCAATAAATTTTAGCATCATCTGCTCGTGGTTGCCCATCAGCGTAATGATATCCGGCTGGCTGTGCAGGGCGCGCAAGACCTGTGCGCTTTGTTCGCCGCGGTCGACCAGATCACCGACACAAATCACCTGCGTACCACGAGAGGGTTCTGGAAGCCGCTCCAGCAAGTCGAAACGACCGTGGATATCGCCAATCGCGACCACGGGTACGTCCGGCGTGATGGGGTCGAAATGCGGTTCAGGCTCTGGGTCTGGTTGACGGCGTTTAAACCAACGGTTTAGCATCGTTTTTCAAGCGTCCTCTGTGTTGCAAAACTGGCGCAACGTAATGGTAAATCCGTTGACTGGCGGCACACAAAGTGTAGTCCACCTCAAACTTCTCTACGGTCCCGGTATTGGAAACAGTTAATTAATAGGCAGGTTGTCAGATGCAAGGCCACTTGAGGAAACTCGCTTGTACGATGTTAGCCGGAGTGTTCGGCGTTGTCAGCCTTTCCCAGACATCTGCCCAATCGCTGTCGACCTACGGGACGCCCGGTCTGATCGAAATGCCAACGGCGCGAGTGCTGAAGGATGGCGATCTGGCATTTACGGCCAGCGCCTTTGGTCCAAATTATCGGTATTCCGCGACCTTTCAGGTTTTGCCGCGCCTTTATGGTACATTCCGCTACTCTCGTATCAAGGATATCAGCTCCAGTGCGGTACTGGACGGCGATACCTTTGACCGTAGTTTTGATGTTCATTACCAGATTTGGGACGAAACCGATGTGCGCCCCGCGTTTGCCGTGGGCCTGCGCGACTTTCTGGGTACCGGTATCCTGAGCAGCGAATATTTCGTTGCCACCAAAAGCTTTGGCTCAAAGCTGGAAGTCACCGGCGGCTTGGGCTGGGGGCGTCTTGCGGGGCGGAATTCATTTTCGAACCCGTTCAGTGTGCTCTCTGAGCGTTTTGATACAAGGACGCGGGATGCGAACCGTGGCGGGCAGTTAGAGACCGGCAATTGGTTCAGCGGTCCTACCTCTCCCTTTGTCGGCGTGAAATGGAACCTCTCTGATCAAGCGACGCTGTTTGCGGAATACTCGCCTGATGAATACACGCGGGAATCGGTGAACACCGGTATCGACGTGTCTTCGCCGATCAATGTGGGGCTGGAGTATCGGTTTAAGAACGGCGTCAACCTCAAGGGGTTCGTTGTGGGTGGGCATGAGGTCGGCGCGCAACTGAGCTATATCATCAATCCCAAGACCCCTTCGGTTCCCGGTGGGTTGGAGCAGGCCCCGCGGACGGTCGGCGCACGCAATCGGTTGGCCATTGCAGAATGGAACAACGCGGCTGCGGGTGGTGGGCGTAATGCGGTAGAGACTGTGTTGCAGCGCGTGCTCGCGGAAGACGGGCTGGAGCTGCAAGGGTTCATCATGTCGGGCACCCGCGCGACGGTGCGTGTTGAGAATAGCCGTTTCAATAACGAAGCCCAAGCGGCGGGACGCACAGCGCGGGCCATGGCGGTGACACTGCCGCCCGCTATCGAAGAATTCACCGTCGTTTTCCTTGAACGCGGCGTGCCGCTTAGCCAGATCGTCACGCAGCGGTCTGATCTGGAAGAGCTGCAGTATGATTATGACGGTGCGTGGCGCAGCTTGGCGCGGGCGCGTTTGGAAGACGGGCATACGCAGGGGCGTGATGGCGAGTTGGCGGATATCTATCCCGTGTTCGACACGTCTTTCGGACCCTATCTGGCGACGTCGTATTTTGACCCGAACAGCCCAATTCGGGCCGATTTTGGTGTTCAGCTCAAGATGGATTACCGGCCGCGTCCGGGCCTGACCTTTGCCGGTCGGTTCCGCTACCCGCTGGTGGGCAATATCGCCGATTCATTCCGCGTGTCTGACTCGGTCATCGAACCAGTGCGTACGAATGCTGTGCGCTATGCCAAGGAATCTGATCTTGAGGTTAACAGCCTGACAGCCGAATATCTGTTCCGTCCGGGCAAGGACTTGTTTGGCCGCGTCTCGGCTGGGTATCTCGAAGGGATGTTCGGTGGTGTTTCGACCGAGGTGCTGTGGTACCCGATGGCCAGCCGTCTCGCGCTTGGTGCGGAGCTGAACTATGTCAAACAGCGTGATTTTGACATGTTGTTCGGATTTCAGGATTACGATGTCGTGACCGGTCACGCTTCGGCCTATTACGATCTGGGCAACGGGTTTTACGGCCAGCTTGACGTGGGTCGCTATCTTGCGGGCGATTACGGCGCGACGTTGTCACTGGATCGCGAGTTCAACAACGGGTTCAAGGTTGGCGGGTATTTCACGCTGACGGATGTGTCGTTTGACGATTTTGGCGAAGGGTCCTTTGACAAAGGATTGCGGTTCGAGGTGCCTCTGTCGTGGATCACCGGGCGTCCGTCGCGTACGAAAATCCAACAAACCATCAAACCGATCACCCGTGACGGTGGCGCGCGTCTTGCTGTGGCCAACCGCTTGCATGGGGTCGTGCGCGATTATCGCGGCAAAGAGCTGCGGGACAGCTGGGGGAGATACCTGCGATGATCTTACGTGCGCTTACCCTCGGGTTGTGTCTGGCGGGCCTGTCCGCCTGTAGTGAAAGCAAAGGCCTGCTGGCACGTGGTGTCGCGGTTGCTGTGGACGACGATTCTGTTGTGCCCAAGACCTCGCAAGGGTTCCCACCACGCTTTGCTGCGCTGGTGGAGGACACCTCTATCCCCGCGCTGCTGCTCACGGTGGAAAACCGAAAGCAAACCGGCCGTATGCTACGCGAAGCGCGTGTGAACGGCGTCGATACCTGGCTGAGTTCGGATTTGACGGCGCTGATGTTGGAAGACGGCATGCTGCAGGGCACGCGTGGGCTTGGCTCCGAGCTGTTTGCCGCGGATGTGTCCGAGCCCAAAGCGATGATCTTGTCTGGGCGTGGCGGTTATTCCGACCGGCTGCATAGCAATCTGACGGGGACCGATGAAATCTCTACGCGGGCATACCGGTGTTTGGTCGAAACTCAAGGCAGTGCAACACTGGCGCTTGAAATCGGCGCAGTGGCGACGCGTAAGGTGACAGAGGATTGTAAAAGTCTGGACCAGTCGTTTCGGAATACGTATTGGGTCAGTGTAAATAGCGGTGCCATTGTTCAGGCGCGGCAATGGGCTGGCGACGAAGTCGGGTATCTTATGACCAAGGCTGCTGCACGCTAGTTTAACCGGGGCCGAACCTGTCTGGGGGCGAGGTGTCACATGAAGAATGGGAGTATTAAAGTGCGATACCTAGTGGTAGCTATTTTGGGTCTAGCCCTTGCGAGCTGTGGTACGGTTTACCGAACACCTAAGGTGGTAGAGGGCGCAGCAGGCGGCACCAACGTACGCGTGCTGAACCTGACCGCTGAAACTGTCATTCAGGCGAATAGATCTGCCTATGCGCCGCAAAGCCTGCCGGCTGTCTTTTCGCGTACTGCCGGAAGCGGTTCCGGCCTGCGCGGGACCGGGGCGCTGCCTTCGCCCACGCTTGACGTTCAAACCCGTCCTAACGCGCTTGAGCTGCGTTTGCCCCCCGCAAATGATCCTGGCCCCTATGAAATTGGTGTCGGCGATGTCGTGTTGCTGGCCACGCCACGTGCTGCTGGATCGGTCGAACAACTGTCCGGGCTGCTGGCCGCGCAAAACTCGCGCCAAGGCTATACCGTGCAGGATGACGGTTCGATCAACATCCCCGACGTGGGCCGCGTGCGCATCGCCGGTCTGACCATCGAGGACGCCGAGGCTGCCTTGTTCCAGCGTCTGGTCGAGAACCAGATTGACCCGACGTTCAGCCTCGAGATTTCTGAATTCAATTCGCGGCGTGTTTCTATCGGCGGTGCTGTGTCGCAGCCAACGGTTGTGCCGGTGACGTTGACGCCGCTGTATCTGGAAGAGGCTTTGGCCGCTGCAGGCGGGATCACGGTCGAAGATCAGGACTATGCCTCGATCCGTCTGTACCGCGATGGCACGCTGTACCAGATTCCTCTGTCGCAGCTCTATTCCCGCGCCAGCCTGACCAAGACGCGCCTGCTGCCCGGCGATGCGATTTTCGTTGATACGGCATATGAACTGGTCCGCGCGCAGGAATATTTCGCCCAACAGATCACCTTGGTGCAAGCGCGTCAGGCAGCCCGTGCCTCTGCGTTGCAAGAGCTGCAGTTTGAGGTGTCCCTGCGTCGTTCAAGCTTAGAGGAGGCACGCAGCAACTATCAGACGCGTCGCGAGCTTGGTGCTGACGACCGCGAATATGTTTATCTGGCAGGTGAGGTCGGGACGCAGTCGCGTTTTGCGCTGCCGTTTGAACGCAAAGCAAGTCTGGCCGACGCATTGTACGATGCAGGTGGCGTGGCGTCGTCGACCGGTGATGTGTCGCAAGTGTATGTTCTGCGCGCATCGTCTGATCCGCGCGAGCTGGGGGCGATCACGGCATGGCATCTTGATGCTCGTAATGCGGCGAACTTTGCCCTGGCTCCGAAGTTCGAGCTGCGCCCCGATGACATCATCTTTATCGCGCAACAGCCCGTTACCAAATGGAGCCGCGCTGTCTCGCAAATTCTGCCACAGATCCTAAGCGTGGGGAGCGCCGTCAGCAACTGATTTGACCACGATTGACTAGCAAAGGCCGGGCAGAAATGTCCGGCCTTTTGCGTTGTGGGGCTGGATGGCCGGATGGGTTCTGAGGTCGTCGAGGTCTCCGTAAATTGAACCAATCAGTGCCCTATTTCAGCCACATCGCCTGATTACCCCTAAAGAGGTCAACTATTCAGGCGGTGTGAAATGTATCTTTCTGTTGTTATTCCTTGCATGAACGAGGAAGCCTCGATCCCGGGTTTGGTGACGCGGCTGACGCAGGCCATCGCGCCTTGGAAAGACCGTGCAGAGATCATTCTCGTCGATGACGGATCCACAGACGCCACATGGAAAGCGATCGAGGTCGCCCAAGCAAGCTGTGCGCAGTTGGTGGGGGTCAAACTGTCTGCCAATCGTGGCCACCAGATCGCGCTGACTGCGGGGCTCGAGGCCGCGCAGGGTGAACGCATCTTCATGCTGGATGCCGATCTGCAAGACCCGCCCGAGTTGCTGGTGGATATGATGTTCATGATGGATCGCGGATTTGACGTGGTTTATGGTCGGCGCAGCGAGCGTCAGGGCGAGACGATGTTCAAAAAGGCCACGGCGCATCTGTTCTACCGCTTCCTGAACGCCATGTCTGATGTGCCGATCCCACAGGATACCGGCGATTTCCGTCTGGTGAACCGCCGGTCGCTCGACGCTGTTCTGGCGATGCCGGAAAAGGCCCGTTTTATTCGTGGCATGTTTGCTTGGGCAGGGTTCAAGCAGGTCGGGATCGAATATATCCGTGCGCCACGCGCCTTGGGCGAGACCAAATACCCGTTCCGCGCGATGATGCGCTTTGCCATCGACGCGATGACCGCCTTTTCGACGAAGCCGCTCAAGCTCGCCACACGTCTGTCCTTTGTCAGCCTGCTGATGGCGACGTTGATGGCAGTCTATGTGATTTATTCGCTGATCGTTTACCAGACCGCGCCCGGTTGGGCCTCGGTGGTGCTGGCAGTCAGCTTCTTCTCGGGGGCGCAGCTGTTGACGCTGGGAATTCTGGGGGAATACATCGGTCGCCTTTACGTCGAAGCCAAGGATCGGCCGCTGTACTTCGTGAGCGACGATACCCGGGATATGGTCCCTGACGTGAAAAGGTTGCGCGCATAATGCCTATTTTAGACTATAAATGTGCCCGTTTTGCTCTCATTGGGGCTGTGACTGCAGCGTCCTATGTGGTGATGTATCCGGCGTTTCTGGCGGCGGGGCTGCCGCAGGTAGAGGCGAATGCCGCAGCATTTTTTCTAGCTATCGTACTGCAATATATCGGGCACACGCTGTTCACTTTTGAACGCCGATTGGTCGATCGCAGGCAGATCACCAAGTTTGCCATTATGACTGGCTGCGGCTTTGCGATGTCGGCGCTTGTGACGGGTCCTTTCGCGCAGGCATTGGGCGTACCTGCCTGGGCCGCGGCGCTGGCTGTCGCGCTGTACTTGCCGGTGCAAAACTTTATTTTGATGACCCTCTGGGTGTTCGCCCTGCCGCACCCCACAAAGGAGTACACATCGTGAGCCATATCTATAGCGATACGTTTTTCGACTACATCAACCAAAGCGCGCGCGCGTCGGCCAAACCGTTTGTGTCGTTGCTGTTTCCATTGCTCAAGCCATCTTCGGTTATTGATCTGGGCAGTGGGCGCGGCGTTTGGATGGATGAATGGCGCAAAGGCGGTGCAGGTGATGTGCTGGCCGTTGACGGGGACTATGTCGATCGGGCGCAGCTTGCGGTCGCGCCCGAGCAGTTCATGGCGGCCGATTTGACCCAACCGGTCGAGACGGGCCGGCGCTTTGATCTGGCGCAAAGCCTTGAGGTCGGGGAGCATCTGCCGACCGAAGCGTCGCAGGTTCTGGTCGACAGTCTGACACGCGCATCGGATCGGGTGTTGTTTTCTGCTGCGGTCACGGGTCAGGGCGGAGAGTTTCACGTAAACGAACAACCCCTGTCTTTCTGGCAAGAGCTGTTCGCCGCGAAGGGCTATGTCGCTTATGACTGCGTGCGCCCCGCATTGAAGGACAACAAGGATATCGCGCCTTGGTATCGCTATAACGCGATCCTCTATGTGAATGCAGCCGGTCGCGACGGGTTGCCAGCAGAGATCCTTGCGACCGAGGTCCCTGCAGGTCAGAAGGTCGGAAACGCGGGCAGTCTGGTTTGGCGGTTACGTCTGGCCGTGGTAAAGACCCTGCCACGCGGTGCAGTCACTGCGATTGCACAGGCGCGGGCTTTGGTTTTGGCGCTGCGGGCCCGTCGGGCAAAGACTGTGGGTCGCGCGGCTGTATGACGGCGGCAGTCGAGGAGCGGTCGGCGATGCGGGTTGATGCCGAACGGGTGCAGCTTGCGCCAATGTTCTGGATCACGCTGGCGGCGGCTTTTCTGCTGACGGGACAAAACCTGTTGGACCCGATGATCCGCCATGATGACTATCCTGCCTTTTTCGGCGATGCGCCTGTGTTTTGGAACAAGACGCTGCACGAGGGGCGATGGCTGAATTATATCTGGCACCTGCGCGAGGTCGTGACGCCCGCGTGGTTGAACTTTGCCCTGTATCAGAGCCTATGGGCGGGCTTCGTGGCAGCGCTTGCGGTGACCACACTAGGGCCGGACGCGTCGCGGTGGTTCACGGTCGTTCTGGCCCTGCTCGTGCTGGTTTGCCCGTCCGAGATGTTGATCTCGCTTTGGTTCAACACGCTGATACCAGGGCTGGCCGTTGTGACGCTGTTTGCGGTGTTGGCGTGCTATCTCTCTAGTGCGCAGTTGCGCAGGTTGTTGCCGCTGTTCGTGATTGTCAGCTTTATGGCCTATACCACCTATCCGCTATTGCTGCTGGCGGTGTGTATTGCCCGCACGCGGGACCGTTCAGTGCGCGACCTTGCGGGATTACTGGTGCTGTTCTGCGCCAGTTTTGTCGCGGCGGTCCTGACTGTTTATACGTTGAACTGGCAGGTGCATGGCGTGTTTGGCGTGCCCGTGGCTGATTGGCGTGAGCCGACGGCCGGGCACGGGCTTGGCGGGATGATCGCGAACTTTCCGAAACTGGGGGAGAGCCTGATGCTTTTCCTGAACCGCACAGGCATCGGGTATCCGCCGTTGATCGGCTATATTCCCTTTCTGTATATTCTGGCGCTGAATGTGCTGCGTAAACGCGCGCCGCTTGAGGCGCTTTATCTCGGGGCTGGGTTGGCCATCGGGCTGGCGCTGGTGGTGGCTCAGGCGCTGAAACTTGGTGTGATCGTACCGCCGCGGGCGTTCATCTTTTTCTGGGTATTTTTTGCGCTGACCACCGTACGTGCCGTTCAGCTGCTGAGCGAGGATGAGGGTCTATATGGGAGGATAGGGCGTAATGCGGTGCTGCTGATCATCGGCGTTTGGTTTATCCAGCTGTTTCTGTCCTATGGTCAGGCGAATGCTTGGCGCAGTGATACAAAGACCTGGGCGCAGGAGGTACAGGCGACCGAAGGGCCGGTCTATATCTTTGGCGATCCATCGAAAATCGCCTCGGGGGTGAAGGCGGGTATACAGTCCTACAAAGCGCTGCCCTCGCGGTTGAGGCAGCTGACCGGCAAAACTGCTGTCGCCTGCGTCGAAGCGTCAAAAGACTGCCCTACACGGCCCGAGGTCGTCGCAAGCGGGGCTGAAGTGCATTTGCTGCGCGAGGACGATGCGTTGTTAATGGTCTTCACCCCGAAGCCACCCAAGGACGCTGAGGACTAATCGCTAAAAATGCTGTCCATATGGTCAGCAAGATAGATGCGCAGCCAGGGAGTGAAGTGTTCTGGCGTCTCGCGGGTCTTGCGGGCCAGTTCGGTCAGATCGACCCAGGCGGTGTCCATCACTTCTGCGGGGTTGGGGGTAACATCGGTCAGCGCGACGGCTTCGGCAACATAGATTTCTACCAGTTCGTGTTCCGTCAGGCCATTGCCCACGTCAGCGCGGTATTCGACCTGATCGCGATGCTCGAGCCGAAGCCCTGTGATCCCTAGTTCTTCGTCCAGCCGCCGTTTAGCGCAGGTCAGGGCCGGTTCGTCCCAGAATGGGTGCGTGCAGCAGGCGTTCGCCCAAAGGCCGGGGGTGTGATATTTCCCAAGCGCCCGACGTTGGATCAGCGTTTCGTGCCCGCGCATCACAAATACCGAAATCGCCTTGTGGCGCAGGCCGCGCTCGTGGACCTCCAGCTTTTCGACGGGAGAGAGCCTTCCGTTGACCCAGGCGGGGATCATGGTGGTCATATGGCTGCCCTGTTGTGGTGGTGTCATATCCGCTGTTCTGGTCCTTGTGGCCAGTTGGCCGATCCTTGCTAGCAAGTGTCTAGCGGGTCGCGCACGGAATGTCAGCCGCTGGATGCGTAATGGTGCTACGAGCTCCTAAGCGGCAGGGCCAGCGTCTTGGGGCGCGCCCACCACTGGTGCCGTGCGGTGGTGCAGGGGGGTGTTAACCGACATGCCGCAGGGTGTCGGTCGATCGAGTTCACCAAAACCGGAGCCGCCATATGACCGATACGTCCCCCGTCCTTGCCCTGCCGTATATCCAGCCGTCACAGGCCCAAAAGCATGTCACCCATAACGAGGCGTTGCGATTGCTGGATGCTGTGGTTCAACTGGCTGTGCAATCCTATACCCAGCAGGTGCCGCCTTCGACAGCATCGGAGGGGGACCGATTTCTTGTGGCGGCAGACGGTCAGGCAGACTGGGCCGGGCATGACCACGAGATAGCGGTTTTTGTAGATGGTGCTTGGCAGTTCATCGCAGCTTTGCCCGGTTGGGTGGCGCTTGTCAGTCCGAGCCAAGCACATGTTGTGTATGACGGGACGCGCTGGGCGGTGCCCAGTCTCAGCGATGTGCCGCAATTGGGCGTGGGCGCGACCCCCGATGGCTATAACCGGCTGGTTGTGGCGTCGGATGCGGTGCTTTTTAACCATGCCGGTGCCGGCCATCAGGTCAAGATAAACAAAGCGGCGGCGGGGGATACCGCCAGTCTGTTGTTCCAAACCGGATTCGGCGGGCGTGCGGAGTTGGGGACTGCGGGAAGCGATGATTTCACGTTCAAGGTGAGCGCGGACGGCAGCAGCTGGGCCGAAGCCTTGCGGATCGAAGCGGCGACGGGGCGGGTGACGGCCCCTATTTCGGGTTGGCGCGAGATGCTGACGGGCCCGCGCACCTACTATGTCGATCCGCTGTTGGGAAGCGATACCCGCGACGGGCAGACCACTGGCCAAGGTGCCTTTGCGACCCTCGACCGTGCAGTGACGGAAGTAGCGCATGTCGACGGGAGCGGGCATCCGGTGACGGTGCAGCTTGCCGATGGTGTCTATGATCTGGGCGCTGTGCCGGTTGGGATCATGGCTCCGTTGGGGGGCGGCGGTATTGAGATTATTGGTAATGTCACCAACCCCAACGCTGTGACCGTGACCTCCTCGGGGGCTGCGATGGAGCTGGTCACGGGACGGCTGAAGCTGCGTGGGGTAAGGCTGGAGATGTCCGGCACCGAGCCGACACTCCGCGTCTTGTCCGGTGGCGTGCTAGAGGTGGATCAGGTCACCTTTGGCACTGCCGGCGGGCATATTGACCTCGTGGGCGGGCGGCTAGAAGGGGGCGGTTCTTACGCGATCGACGGCGGCGGTGCCTATCACTTGCGGCTGTCGCAGGGGGCAGTGCTTGGGGGCGGTGTTCAGGCTCTAACCTTATCCAATACGCCAAATTTCACCACTGCCTTTGCGATCTGCACGATGGCGGGGCAGGCGGATTTTAGCGGGCATAGTTTCGCGGGGGCGGCCACGGGAAGGCGCTTTGATGTGGCGACCCAGGGCGTGATCCAGAGTGGCGGTATTGTGCTGCCTGGGGATACGGCGGGCAGCGTCCAAAGCGGCGGTATATATGTCTAAGCGCGTAAATCCCGAAAATTGTATGAAAGAACCATAATGCCGCCATAAATCATGAAGCCACCGTTAAGACCTTCAGCGCATCTTGGTCCCCGCAACACCAATGCGGGGACAAAACGATGGAGCTTGACCACTTAACCACGCTACCCAGCCGGGCGGATCTGGCGCTGACGGGGGTAACGGATATGGCTGTTGTACAGTCCTCTGGCGGGTCGGTTTTATACACGACCTCGCGTTTTGGGGGCGGTGATTTACTGGCCTATCGTATAGATGACGCAGGGGGGCTACGGTTTCTGGACAGTCGCCCCATTGGGGGGGGGACGCAGGCTGGTGTCACCAGCAAGATTGAAGTTGTTGAAGGGGCATTGCTGCTAACAGGTGCGGAAAATGCCGCGCTCACCCGGGTAAGCTTGACCAATGATGGTCGATTTGGAGAGGCGTCCGCCGTGACCGGGGGGGACATGCCAGCGCAACTGCTTGGGACCGAAATGCTGGACGCCAACGGCCAAAGCTATTTGTACGGTCTGGTGCGCGGGGCCGATAGCATCGGAGCATGGCGGTTGAACGATGACGGAACCCTTTCGCGGATTTCAAGCGAAAGCGGTACCGGATCAGAGGCAGGTCTCACCGGATTGAGCGTCGGATATGCGAGCGGGACACCCTATCTTCTGGCGGCGTCGGCCCAAGATAACGCATTGGTTTCGTACGAAATTGACCAAAACGGTGTCCCCCAAGAGGTTTCCCGCATCGCGGCGGAGCAGGGCGTGGGGATCGGTGTGCCGATAGCGACCACATTTGTCGAAGCCGGGGGGCAGGGATTTGCAGTATTGGCCGCCGCGGGGAGCTCATCTCTTAGCGTCGCTAAGCTCGCGCCGGATGGTACGTTAACCTTAACCGATCATGTGCTCGATACACGGGCGACGCGTTTTGACGGTGTACATGTGATTGAAACCGTGGCGCACAACGGCCGCGCGTACCTCGCGGCTGCGGGTGGGGACGATGGCGTCTCGGTGTTCGAGCTGTTGGACGACGGACGGTTGCTGCATCTTGTTTCGATTGAAGACACGGAGGACAGCACCCTCGATGCTGTTTCAGCCATTAACTTTTCACTCATGGGTGATGTGCTGCACCTTGCCGTAGCGTCAGGGGCAGAAGCGGGACTAAGCGTTTTCACGGTCGATATCTCTACCCGTGTCGACGCAGTAATAGGGACCGGGCAAGGGGATACGATTAGTGGGGGTTCGGGGGATGATCTGTTGTCCGGCGGGGCGGGAGGGGACCAAATATCGGGGCGTGAGGGCGACGATATTTTGCGTGACGGTGGGGGCGCAGACGCGCTGGCTGGCGGTGCTGGTCGTGATCGGTTTGTTCTGTCCTCAGATGGTACCATAGATACAATTGTTGATTTTGATATTAAGCAGGACAGCATCGATCTTTCCGGATGGCCGTTTCTGCGGCATGCTTCGCAGCTGTCGGTTGTCTCTACTAGTGACGGTGCCGTTCTGTCCTTCGGTGACGAACAATTGGTGATTAAAACGTCGAACGGTCAATCCCCTGTCTCTTATACACATCTGACGCTGCCGACGACTCCTTACGTGTAGATC
>OJBZ01000328.1_pt1 | contig 29134 bp, 21 predicted proteins | sample 1591671 | NCBI WGS metagenome assembly OJBZ01 (sample SAMN05416850, study PRJEB24817) | seawater metagenome | isolation source: Sea water | place: Canada:Atlantic | collected 2013-07
TCTACACGTAAGGAGTCGTCGGCAGCGTCAGATGTGTATAAGAGACAGATGTTACATGATGTCCAGCGTACTTCAGCACCTAGCGCGACTAGTGTCTCGATAAGTACGGCAGTCTGAATGGTCATGTGGATACAGCCAGCAATTTTTGCGCCTTTAAGCGGCTGATCTGCTTCGTAGCGACGACGCAAGCCCATTAGGGCAGGCATTTCGGCTTCAGCAAGGGTGATTTCACGGCGGCCGTAATCAGCAAGGCTGATGTCAGCGACTTTATAGTCAGTGAAAGAGGGATCGATCGTATGGGCAGATGGTGTAGTAGACACTGCGTCCATAATATGCTCCTATCAGTGGTTAACGAATGATAAAAAGAATAAAAACGCAGGTGCCGTTGTTTGCGCTGTGAGCGACCAAAGACATGGTCTATCGACAGTTAACCGAGCCTAACATAACCTGTGTTTGCATGACTATAGAATGTTAATGCAGTAAATCACTGTTATGGCGCAACACCTCTCGGAGGTCGTTATTGTAATAGATGAGTGGTTAATTGTCACCTATTGACTGAGATAAATGATAGGCAGTCATGGCATAAGCAGCTGTATATTTTTCATAGGTATAAAAAAAGGCCACCTGTAGATGACCTTTTATATTGTTTTCAATAGGTACTATATTAATTTATGACTGGTTTAGTACCAATCATAGGTTAAAGAGCCAAAATAGCTAGTGCCTTCGGTAGCGTACTCATTACCGAATTGGCTGGCAAGGGTATAATCTTCATCAGTAATATTATCAACGCGTAAGTTAGCGCGCAGATTGGATGTGATATAGGTGCTTCCACTTAAGTTAAACAGCGTATAGCTATCAAGTTCATTATTTTCGGTTGTAAGTCTATCATCACTATATTTTGCCTCGAGACGCATATCGAACGTAGGCTGCTGATATCCGATATAAACTAAACCACTATTTTTAGGACGGTAGGGCAGTTGTTGATCAAAGTTGACATCATTTTTGGTTTTGTTCTTCGCGTCTAAATAGTCATATCCTAAGCCAAATACAAACGAGCTAACGCGCCAGTCTGAAGTCAAACTTAGGCCTTTGATTTGTGCCTTACTCGTATTAGTGGCATTGCTAATGAAATCATCAACGTCAGTATGATAGCCAGTTAGACGGGAGATTTGACTGCCTTTATTGTACTCTACAAACACTTCTGTATTTTTACTGGTCTCAGGCTTTAAGTCAGGGTTGCTGTAACCAGGGTAGTATAAATCGTTGAAGGTTGGCGCGCGAAACCCTGTCGCATAGCTTGCACCGATACGCACGCCATCTAATGGACGTATAGCGGCACCTATGTTGTATGTGTCCTCATTGCCATATTGTGAATTGTCATCGACACGATAATTGGCTTGTAGGTCATAATTATCTTCTGATAATTGATAGCCTACAAAACCACTTTTAACGGTTCTATCTTCGGGATCGTAAGCAGTAGCTGTAAAATCGCTAAAGTCCGCATTAAAAACCTTAACTTTAGAGGCATCTAGTTTCTGTGATAACCATTCTGCGCCAATAATCACAGTGCCAGGTTGTGCATTAATACTTGTTTCTGAACGTGCCTGCTGTTGAATAGTATCAAATTGACTGCCATCTTGATAATCAATAGAGTTAGCATCATGAGTAGTGGATTTATCGATGCTTTGGCCATAGCTAAATTTAGTGACAGCTAAAGGTGTTTGATGCTGAATAAAAACATTGGCGCTACCATTTTTTTGATCTGAATAAGCATTTGGGAAAGCGTTACCTGCAGAGTCAATATCCGTTGTAGAGTCAGAATATAATGCACTGAGTCCAGCATTTAGAGAGTCTGAAATCTTATGTTGTAATGCCAGACTGGCATTGGTAGATTTAAAGCCATCATCATCAGCATTGTAATCATAAGAACTAGGGTTAGCAATCGCGTTAAAACCGTCTGTTTCGTTGCGGCTGACACCCAAACTCAATGAGGAATTCTCATTTTTAAGCTGACCTGTCAGGCCTACTTGGTAATGGTTGTTGCTACCATAACCCACGGTCGTTGAAACGTTAGATTGTTCTACGTTATTGCCTTTAGTAAATATTTGAATCACACCGCCCATCGCGTCAGAACCATAAATACTAGAACCTGATGCGCCATATAAAATTTCGATACGGTCGATTTGATCGGCAGATAATAGATTTAGTGCTGGCGCGCCTGTAGAAATAGAGCTGTAGCGGATACCATCAATGATTACAAGAACTTGCTTGCTGTCGTAACCGCGCATATAAAAGTTACTAACACTTCCCATACTGCCACTTTGAGTAATGTTGATGCCTGGTTGATTCTTTAATACATCTGTTACGGTTTGACCTTGATAACGTTGCAATTCTTCTTTATCGATTACCCGTGTCTGAGCGATAATATTACTGGTCTTAGTCGGCGTACGGGTTGCTGTCACGACAATTTCGTCAAGCTCAACTTGTGGCAAATTGCTATCGTTGATGGAAGTGTTTTCAGAGGTAGCTGCCATTGCGGTATTTACGGCAAGTAAGCCAAGCGCGCTCAAAATACTTAAACGAAGATAGGTACGTGAAGATGCACGTGATACAGACATAGTCGATTCCAAAGTAATCAAGTTAAAAATGCAGAAATGAGAGGTAACTATTATGACGTAAAAGGGGTCAAAAGTTACAAAAAACAGTATATAAGCAAAACTGTGCTCATTATCTACAAATTGTTCTGCTTTATAAACTACTTTAACCTAATGTTTACTCAGGTTAGGCTGAATGTTATTCAGGTTAGCTTGCTAAATAGTCAGTTAAAAATTACTTTACTTAGAAATTCTAGGAGAAATAATTCAACTTTATAAGAGAAGCCTATCCTTAAAAACACCTATTATTAGAAGCACACCTAGAGTAAGAAACCAAATACCAATACAGTTAGCTACAAAATTGCGTAATCAAAAGCACTGCTGTTATAAATAATTGTTACTATAGTATGGACGCCACCTGTCATTTATCATGCCATTTAAACTAAGAGGTTTGTTTTGTCTATCAAGCACAATCTGACTCCCAGTCCTTCGCCTAATTTATTCCCTGTTATTACTAAGATGCCATTTATAGTCGCAATGCTATTACTGACTATGCTGTTGAGTATTGCCTTGCCAAATAATGCCTATGCTGTCGAGGCTGGTGCGCTTGGAGTGGGTAATGACAGTAGTGGAGAGACAGTAAGTACGCCATTGCCTGATTCATTCGGACGAGATACGCCGCGTCATACGGTACAAGGGTTTATCAGTGCGTTGGGCGAAAATGATTATTTGCTGGCAAGTAATTATCTCAACTTATCAAAGTCCGATAACCCAACGACCGTTGTGCGACAATTCAAACAGGCACTGGATGCAGGAGGGCGTTTTCAGCCGGATCTACAGATTAGCAATTCACCTGAGGGTAATCTAACTGACCAACTGCCACCTAGCCAAGAAAATGTCGGTGTGATTAATATCGGGGAGCGAAGTGTTCCGCTATTGCTAGAAAGGGTGGTCTCAAAACAAAACGAACAATATTGGCAATTCTCTAGCGATACACTGACCTCAGTACCAGAAGTGATAGAAAATACTGAGCCGACCTTGGTCTCTCGCTATACGGTTGATTCTTTAGATGGTAAAAAACTTTTCGGTTATCAACTAGCTGATTTGGTCGCCGCGCTCACTATGATTGTGACCAGCTTTGTACTCACTTATGTCGCGGTATGGTTGCTGTACCATTTATTAAGGATTGTCTATCCGTACTTGCGTGGTACGCCATTGCCGTTACCTAATAAGGTAATATTGCCACTTTCTGTGGTCATTATGGCCCTGATACTATCCGAGGTGATGGTTTATGCAGGCGTATCGGTGACCCTGCGTGAGCCGGTCAATCGCTTTACGGATATCGCTTCTTGGTTAGCGCTGACTTGGCTACTATTGCGAGTGATCGACGCGATATTTACCCGAGCGGTAAATCTAAGCTACAAGAAAAACTATACTGAGCGAGTCTCAATTTTGGGACTGCTGCGTAAGGTCGTCAAAGCGCTATTACTGATATTTGCAGTGATTGTTATTTTTGGCAATTTGGGTTTTGATTTGACCACTGGTATTGCCGCACTGGGTGTGGGTGGTTTGGCGTTGGCCCTTGGTGCGCAAAAGACGATTGAAAACTTAGTTGGTAGTGTCGTCGTCGTCGCAGATTCACCTGTGCGTATCGGTGACTATTGTAAGTTTGGTACTTACGAAGGCACAGTTATTGATATTGGTATTCGCTCATCGCGTGTACGGACCTTGTCTCGGACGATTGTTACGGTACCAAACGGTGATTTTTCATCGATGCAGATCGAAAACTTTACCTCTCGCGATATGTTTCGTTTTTTCCATTACTTATATATTAAGCGTACCGCTGATCTTGACGTAATATTCAAAATGGTTAATGACTTGGATGAATTTATAAAAGAGCATGATTTGACCAATCAAGAATGGAATCAGGTCAATATTTTGGAGCTGCGCCAAGATTGCTATGTTATTCAGTTGCAAGCTTATGTGAATGCTATTGGTATCATTGAGTTCTATGACAAACAAAATGCTTTGTTTGTCGATATATTAAAGAAAGTCGCGAAATATAAAGTAGAACATGCATTGCCGACTCAGCAGTTGATTGTTAATCAAACGGAGCTTGAACATCATGTGGGAAGTAGCACTGATGAATCAGCAGAAGGAAATGAATCAGATAACAGTAGTAACTCTGCTAATAATGAAGTGTCTGATAACAAGGAAGTAAACACAAGCGTATACAGGAAAGACTACAACGACGATGGCGTTAATATTCGTAAAGATAGCGACAAGGCTAAAAATGATGTTGCAAGTCACCACAAATTCTCTATGGCGACCGTCAGCAGAAGTGGTGCGCTTAAGGCACTAAAGCATAAAAGTCATATGCTAAGAAAAAGTAAGTTTAAGCACACTAAAAACAAATCTGGCTTTTCTATATGGAATCAGCCTTAAAGGAGACTTTTTGCTCACGAATGGTAGTGAATAACACTGGCTATGTTTTTTGCTCAATTAGTTATAAAGGTACTGCGGTTTTATCACGTAATAAACCGTAGTACGACCAAAGCAGTAGACTGGCAGCGCTACGATAAGGTGACCAATGCTGAGTTAAGTCTTTTAGCTGCTTGGGTGTTGGGCGCTCTGCTAAGCCTAACAACTCCATGGCTGCAACTTTAATGGCCAAATCATCGACTGCAAGTATGTCTGCACGTTTTAGCGAAAATAATAAATACATCTCAGCTGTCCAACGTCCAATCCCTGTCACGGCTGTCAAGGTTGTTATGACTTCTTCATTTGGCAAAGTTTCTAAGGCTGCAAAGTCTATATCATGATCTACTAATGAACGCACATAACGAGTTTTTTGCTTAGACAATCCTTGTGTCTTCAAAGTATCATCTGTCGCCTCGCGTATAGCTTGCGGGGTGATTAATTCTGCATCAACCAACCGTTTCCAAATGCTGGCAGCGGCGGCAACTGATAACTGCTGACCGACCATCGCTCTCATCAACTGCTCAAACCCACCTGCGTTGTGCCTAAGATTAGGTGTGCCGACCTGCTTATGGACAGGGGCGAACCTTGGTTCAATGGTAATCAGTGCAGCAATTTGCTGTTCTAGTTCGTTAATGTTTTCAATAGTCTGTATGTTCATAGTGATTTCGCTTTGCTAATTAGAAGGTGCTCAAGTCTATATATTAATAAAAGGTGAGAAGCTCACATTAAATGGAATGTACATTAAAGAGAGCGTTCATTGAAGGAAACATCGTTGCAGTCTACCTCTAGACCATAAGTGATTGATAAAAAAAGGACTGCAAATAAGCAGTCCTTTTTATATAGTACCGTATCACTAACAATAGACCTATTCGCCATCTGCTTTAGGTTTTTTAAGTAGTACTAGTACAGCACCGTTACCACCATCTTTTGGTGGCGCAGAGCAAAAAGCTAATACTTCTGGCAATTGACGTAACCAGCCATTGATACAAGTTTTTAGAATCGCTTCGCTACCTTTACCATGGACGATTTTTACCATGGTTTCGTTTTTCTGCTTGGCTTGGCTCAATAGTTGAGTCATCGCTTCGCGAGCTTCTTCTATTGTACAGCCATGGATATCTACCGCATCATACCAACGCAGCTTGCCTTTTTTGAGCTGATCAAAGATTTTATTTTGCAGTGTAGGCTGCTTATAAGACAAATAAGCTTCAGCAGCAACAGGGTTCAGTAGTGCTTGCATATCTGACAAGCCTGCGCCTAAATCACTGGCTTCACTACCTTGAGCCGCCGCACGTTTTGATAGTGTCGTTGCATCAGGCTCACCTGCTTTAGTTGCGCTGGCAGGTGAGCGGACATTTTTGTCTTCTAACTGATTGACACCGTGCATGGCTTGCATAAATAGAACTTTATCGTCATCGATATGTTCACTATCTAGCTGCTTAACTGTCTTTTTTACTTGTTTTTGAGTCGGTAGCGACACCGGTTCAGTTGGCTTTTGATTCTCACCTTCAGGTGAATTGGTATCACGGCCTTTGCTCAGCTGGCCTTTGAGTTCTTTGAGCTGGTCTTGCATTTCTTTTGAAAACAGAGAGTTTGACATAAAAGTTAACGTATCGTTGATTGATGAATGGTTGATTGAACTATGTCTATAGCGCACATATTGTTCAAGCTATTAGTATATATTTAAGCATAAATTATTGAGTTACTTTACCCGTCTGTTGCGACGCCCGCAAGTAAGGATTGTAACGCTTGCCCTGGATGGTCGGTTTTCATAAATTGCTCACCGATTAGAAAGTGCTGAATATCATTACTTAGCATAAGACGAATATCATCACTGCTATGAATACCACTTTCGGTCACGATAAGTGGTTTTTGCTCAGCACTATCAGCAGCAAGTGCGTCGTTTAAAATCTTCTTAAGATCAAGCGTGTTTTGCAGGTCAACATCGAAGGTATTTAAATCACGGTTATTGATACCATAAATATTGTGTACTGAACGTGGCAATTTTAGCGCACGCTCAAGCTCAGATTTGGTATGCACTTCTATCAATACGTCCATACCCAGCTCAATACTGAGTGCATGTAGCTCTCGTACTTGGGCATCATCTAGGCAAGCCATAATGATTAGGATGCAGTCAGCGCCCATTAGGTAAGATTGATAGATTTGATAGACATCAATCATAAAGTCTTTACGTAATATCGGTAGGCTTGAGGTATTAGCCGCTTGAATAAGGTAACTGTCATCGCCTTGAAAGTAATCACGGTCGGTCAATACAGACAGACAACTAGCGCCTGCTTGCTCATACTGCTGCGCAAATAGAGCAGGGGTAAAGTTATGGTTGATAATGCCTTTAGACGGTGAGGCTTTTTTAATCTCAGCAATGATACCGATACCATTTTCTTTAGTGCCAGCAGCACGTAGCGCCGCAGCAAAACCTCGACGCGGTTTATCATCAGCTGCGACCTGTGCTTGCAAGTCCTCTAGAGACAATGCTTCGCGAGCGGCTCTTACTTCTTCTACTTTGGTGGCGACAATGCGCTGTAGCACTGACGGTATGTCTGAATGGGTTGTGGTCATACTGGTATCCGAATATCGTTAAATGTAAATATAGTCAGAAAGCTATTAATAACTACTAAATGGCTGCCTTGTATCCGTTTTAGATTTCTTTGACTATAGACAGTATATGAGTGCTTATAATTTAACCTTGAGCAACTAGCTGCTGGGTATAGTTGGCTAAAGACTCAAGTTTTCGTAAAGCATCGCCATTTTGAATGATTTTTTGTGCTTGGCTAACACCGTTAGGGTAGTTGCTGGCAAGTCCTGCAGTGTATATCGCGGCACCTGCATTTAGCGCAATCATGTCACGTGCTTTAAGTACAGCACGGTCATGAGTGTCAGCTCCAGATAGCGCAGCACGAATCAACTCAAGACTTTGTGCTGGAGAGTCGACATCGAGGCCAATAAGAGTTTGAGATTCGATACCCGCATCTTCTGGCATCATGTCATAAACAGATATCTCACCATCTTTTAGCTCAGCGACTGTGGTCGAGGTTGCAAGACTAATTTCATCAAGACCATCTTTTGCGCCTACTACCATGACATGACGTGCGCCTAAGTTTTTCATCACCTTAGCAATCGGCTCACATAACTGCGCGGTAAACACACCTATGACTAAGTTTGGCGTGCCAGCAGGGTTGGTCAATGGGCCCAAAATATTAAAGATGGTACGCGCTTTTAACTCACGGCGTACGGGGTTGGCGTAACGCATGGCGCTGTGATGATTGGGTGCGAATAAAAACCCGATACCTTGGTTTTCGATACAGTCTTTTGCTTGCTCTGGCGTGAGCGCAAGACTGATACCTGCTTGCTCAAGTAAGTCTGAGCTACCAGATTTGGTCGAGACGCCGCGATTGCCGTGCTTAGCAACTTGTGCACCAGCTGCCGCAACAACCAGTGCTGACGCAGTTGAGACATTGAACAAGTTAGCACCATCGCCGCCAGTACCAACGATATCTACCAAGTAATCGCAGTTCTTTGGTTCAATATTGGCGGCTAGTGCACGCATGGCACTGGCAGACGCGGTAATCTCGTCGATGGATTCGCCCTTCATACGTAGGCCTGTCAAGATAGCGCCCATCATTGCGTCGCTACATCTACCTTGCATGATGATCAGCATCACTTGATACATCTCATCAAAGGTTAAATCAATGTGTTGAAATATTCTACCCAAAGCTGTGGTTAGCAATTGATGCGTTTGCTCATCAGACAATTTTGCAACACTCTCTGGTGTGAGCGTTTCTTCTATTTTTGTCGTACTCATTATGGTCTCACTTACTATTATTTTTTATATGAATCTGTGTGAAATGTGGCATAGGCTTATGAAAGCGGTATTTTTACCGACGTGATTTTAGTCAAATCTAGCCAACTTGCGGTAGCTCATCGGATGTCAGAGTAGCCAAGCCATGAGTCTGTAAAAAGTTATTGAGCAATTGGTAACCTGCTTCGCTCAATATCGACTCAGGATGGAACTGGACGCCTTCTACAGCAAACTCTTTATGGCGAATACCCATGATTTCCTCAATACTACCATCAGCATTCTGTGTCCATGCGGTAAGTTCAAGGCATTCTGGTAGGCTTGTCTTATCAATGACGAGTGAATGATAGCGCGTAACCTGTGACGGGTTAGGTAATCCAGCAAACACACCTTGCTCGTTGTGATAGATAGCTGATAAGCGGCCATGCATCACTTCGCCAGCTTTGACCACTTGACCACCAAAGGCTTGACCGATCGCTTGATGACCCAAGCAAATACCTAGTATGGGAATAATTCCTTTAAATGTCTCAATGGCTTGCAGCGAAATACCCGCACGGTCAGGATCGCACGGACCTGGGCCAATGACAATGACATCAGGTGCAAGGGTTTTAATCTGCTCAATGCTGACCTGATCGTTACGCCAGACAGTGATATCCTGCTTTAGCTCACCGAAGTACTGTACGATATTGTACGTAAAGCTATCGTAATTATCGATCATCAAAATCATTAAGGCTTCAACTTATCAGTTTTATTATATTTTTAACATAAAATTGGTTATCACTGTTATCGAGTCACTTGATTGTCAAAGACAAGCAGCTATGACTATAACAGAGGGGGTTATTGTGCGCGGTTATCTTACCACTATTTTGTTTTCTATCAAATGTAGGGTATAGGCTATCTAAGTAAGCACCAAGTAAAAATATATTTTTTATTATTTTGCTGATAATGAGAATAGTTTGAGCAGGGATAATGTTATTAATTCAGCTATTAACGGCGCACCAATAAATAGCATTATAACGATAAATATATTTTAATTTGCACCAATTAAGTGCCTTTGGTTCTCAATTGGTGCTTTAATTAAGTGGTATTCTAAAACCGAACTAGATGAGAATTAATTAATATATAACGATATTAATCGTATAAATCACTGTAAATATTGATAATTAAATCTATCTATAACTATATCTGTTATCAGAGCGTCAATACATTGGCATAGCCTTTGCATTATTGCTGTTATGATTATTTTTAAAGCCAAAAAGCTGGTCTAAAAATAATTATTAACAAGAGCCCGAAGAGTTCAGCATTATGAGTTGTATATTGCTAGAATGTCGTTAGGATTGAATTGGCGTATGTTAGACCATGTGCACAAATATTGGTCTGATTGAGTAAACGCTTTAGATGAGCATCTTGACTAATACGCAAAATAGTGCTGATAATAAGCATAATATCGAATGCGCTATTTTAGTATTGAGAGCACATCTGACATTCTTGGACAAGAACATCATATTAATAATTTTAAATCGCAATTACGTGATCAACACAACGGAGACTATTCATGTCGAATAAACTATTAGATCTTATCCAATCCTCTAATGCTAAATGGGTTGATTTTCGCTTTACTGATACACGCGGCAAAGAGCAGCACATCAGCTTCCCAGCGCATACCGTTGATGAAGATGTCATGGAAGATGGCAAAATGTTTGATGGCTCATCAATCGCTGGTTGGAAAGGTATCGAAGCGTCAGATATGATCTTGCGTCCTGATCCAGAAACTGCTTTTGTTGACCCGTTCTTTGACGCGGTGACTGTGGTAGTGACTTGCGATATCATCGAGCCATCAACGCTACAAGGTTATGACCGTGACCCACGTTCTATCGCACGTCGCGCTGAAGAGTATTTAAAGTCTACTGGTATCGGTGATACTGCTTACTTCGGTCCAGAGCCTGAGTTCTTTGTATTTGACGATGTTAAATGGTCAGTCGATATGTCTGGCGTTAGTCATAAAATCACGGCTGAAGAAGCAGCATGGTCGACTAACGAGACTTACGAGTGGGGCAACATGGCGCATCGCCCACGTGTGAAAGGCGGTTATTTCCCAGTACCACCGATCGATAGCTCACATGATATGCGTGCTGTTATGTGTGAACGCATCGAAGAAATCGTTGGTGAAGGTTCGGTTGAAGTTCATCACCATGAAGTTGCTTCTTGCCAGTCTGAAATCGGTGTTGCATTCAACACGATGGTACGTAAAGCGGATGAAGTTCAGCAATTGAAATATGTTGTTCATAACGTTGCGCATCAGTTTGGCAAAACAGCGACCTTTATGCCTAAGCCAATCGTTGGTGATAACGGTTCAGGTATGCACGTACATATGTCAATCTCAAAAGACGGCGTAAACACATTCTCTGGTGATGAGTATGCTGGTCTGTCTGAAACAGCATTGTACTTCATTGGCGGTATTATCAAGCATGCTCGTGCGTTGAATGCGATTACCAACCCATCAACCAACAGCTATAAGCGCCTAGTACCACATTACGAAGCGCCTATTAAACTTGCTTATTCAGCGTCTAACCGTTCAGCATCTATCCGTATTCCACACGTGAGCAGCCCTAAAGCGGTACGTGTAGAAGCCCGTTTCCCTGATCCAACAGCGAACCCATACCTAGCGTTTGCTGCATTGTTGATGGCTGGCCTTGACGGTATCCAAAACAAAATGCATCCAGGTGAAGCTGCTGACAAGAACTTGTATGACTTGCCACCAGAAGAAGAAGCACAAATCCCAACGGTTGCAGAGAGCTTAGATGTTGCATTGCAAGCATTGCGTGACGATCATGACTTCTTATTAAAAGGCGATGTATTCACTGAAGACATGCTAGAAGCGTTTATCGCTTTGAAAGAAGAAGAAGTACAACGTCTGAACGTAACTGTACACCCTGTTGAATTTGACATGTACTACAGCTGCTAATTAGTCGCTAAAGCACTCAGTTATTTTGAGTCATAAAAACCAGCTAAGAATAACTTAGCTGGTTTTTTTATGCGTATTAATAAAGTGTATCAGTCCAATTGCTGAATTTTCTTTGAAATCGCTACTGATTTCATATCAAAACTCACGCATAATAGTTTTATAAAATTATATTAATAGTAGACACTATCTAGGTTGATGGATTATGACTTTATTAGCAAAACCGAGTTTCTTGAAGGGTAAGATTAGAGTTGGGTTATGGACTACGGTTGCTCTTGTTAGTCTTTGTGCACCTCTCACCAATGCCGCACCTATTTACAAAGTGGTCGATGAGCAAACCGGTCAAGTCACCTTTACTGACCGTCCACAGGATTATGAGCAGCAAGTTGGCAAACAAGTCAGTCAAATGGCTATTACGACAGGTAATGAGACGAGCAGGTCAACTAGTCTGAATACGACAACCAATTCTAATACAAGTCGCCAATCATCAAATGCGTCGCAGACAGTGACTGCTACTGAGTCGCCTGCGATAAATACTAAGGTTGCCACACCAGTAAATTATCAATTAGTAATTACTGAACCTAGCGAAGAGAGAGCCTATCGTCGTCCCGTACAGAATATCGATGTCAATGTACAGATTAAGCCTGCGTTACAGGCAGGTGATAGCGCTCGTATTTATTTTGATGATAAACAGGTTGCACAAGGTTTGAGCGCATCTATTGCTACTGTTGATGTTTTGCCAGGCGCTCATACAATCAAGGCTGTCATACAAAGCGAAACTGGCCAAACACTTGAGCAAATCACACGTACTGTATACGTGATTCAAAACACGACCACATTGCAAGACAACAAAAGAAAGGCAGCGCAGCTGTTGGCTTATCAAAAGCTAGCTTGGTATCAAAAATTGATGCTAAAACTGCGTCAACAGGAAGTTGCTCAGTCACAATAATGGTCTCAATGATAGTCTCAATAATGATTGAATGTCATTAATAGATATCGCTAGAAAAATGAAAAGGCAAGCACCGTTAACGGTGCTTGCCTTTTTTAATGTAAATCACTTATTTTATTTGAACTATAAGCTGTCTTATTTAGTTAGCTCGATGGTACCGTTAGCAGTCACCGAAATAGTACTGTTGCCAGACTCAAAGCTTTGACTTGGTACTGACTCGTCTGCCATTCCTGATTTCATGCTCATAGCGCTATACATCGGACGTGGATAGTTGCTACCTGTGTTTAGGTTAACATTGACGACGCGGTAGCCACGAGCATCCCAAGCGCGGGTAAGGCTCTTAGCTTGCTGCTGAAAAGCGCGAGAGGCTTCGGTCATTAATTTTTGTTCTAGAGCATCCTTTTTAGTATCTGATACGCCAAAATTAAGGTTGTCCATAACCAAGGTTTCTTGTAAGTCAGCAATGAGTTGGCTAGTCGCTGAAAAGTCTGTACTTTTTAAGTCTATGTTTGCTTGACCTGTCCAGCCAATGATTTTATCGTTCTTGTCGTAGCGTGGATAGGTACGCTGTTGCCCTGTGCTCACGGTCACGCTAGGGTAGCGCTTAGCGATTTTCATGGCATTGTTTATTGAGGTGTTAAGCATTGTGGCTAAAGTCTTAGAGTCAGTTGCTTGTGCTTTTTTGTACAAGCTGGCGCGTACTTCGTCGTTCTGAATCTCTTCTTTTATTTCTGTCTGAAACGTCAGTTGATCATAGCCTGTTGGCTCTGCATGGGCGCTACCCATCATCGCTGTCATGAGGCAAACCGTACCAGAAACTAGTGCTGCTTTATTCAATAAAGTATTTTTCATTATTATCTCCTAAGTTGATTCTAATAATATATAAATGACAATTATCAACGCTCATTGCTCATTTATACACGAAAAGTTGTCCCTATTATTCTCTAGAAATCGACATGGGTGCAACTTCATTCACTAAAATAGCAAAATTCATATAAGTTGCTGTGAGAATTTTGTGACCTAAGTTACTGATATAATTTGTGCTCATACATTGCGGACATGAGCTAATGAACTAAATGACAGTGCTATTTAGGGTATAAAGCAAACAGTTTTAAGATAGGGGTTGTAAAATTAAAAATTTCTTGTATAATTTGCGACTGGTGGCTCCATTGGTAGCCTCGCAACATTGTTCTATGAATCCCGCCAGGACCGGAAGGTAGCAACGGTAATAGTTATAGTGTGTGCCGAGGATGTGCTGATGGAGTCGCTTTTTTTTGCCTAAAATTTGATAATTATATCAATAAAGTACAAAAGACATATTTGTGATGTGTTAAGCCCTTCATTGTAAAGGGCTTTTTTTTGGTCAAAATTTTGTCTGATGGTTATCTATTTGCTCATATAGTTTTCAATTTAGTTCCCTGTTCGACTTTCCTTGTAGTTCCGATCTAGTTCTAAGGTTTTATTGATTAATATGAGTTAAAATACAATGTATTAACTTTTTATTAACATTCTAGACACTTTGGAGTTTGATTATGAAGATGTTTGTTTGGCTATTCGTTGCATTTGTGGTGTTGGTAGTTGTGTTTGGGGTATCTATTTTTAATAGATTGGTACGCGCACGTAACCAAGCAAAGAACGGCTTTGCTCAAATAGATGTGCAACTAAAGCGTCGTCATGATCTGATTCCAAACTTGGTCGAAACTGCCAAGCGTTATTTGAGTCATGAAGAAGAAACACTCACTCGCGTCATTAGCGCGCGTAATCATGCTCAAGATCTACAAGACTCTAATAAGCATCAGCCAGACTCGCTAGAGCATATGGCACTGTTTGCAAAAGCAGAAGGTATGCTGTCTAAAGCGTTGGGTCAATTTTCCGCTGTCGTCGAAGCCTACCCAGAGCTCAAAGCCGATAGTATGATCAAGGAACTCATGGACGAACTAACCAATACGGAAAATCGCATCGGATTTGCCCGTCAGCATTATAATGACAGCGTGATGTTTTATAATAATGATCGCGAAGTATTCCCGAATAACCTCGTTAGTACGACGTTTGGCTTTCGTCCACTCAGTCCGTTGGTATTTGAAGATAGAGAAGCGATTGCTCAGGCACCGATTGTCAATATGGGCTAAGGTTTAGACAATTTTGACGAACTCTAGGCAGCCTAATCTGATGGATTTTTTTGGTGAACAGCGGATACGTACGCGGCGCAGTCTATTACTTTATGGACTGTTTTTCTTAATTGTACTTGCTCATATGGCTGTAGGACTGGCTGCCATGTCTATACTGCTGACAGTATTTACAGGCGGTATATACCACTGGGTATTGGTTCTGGTCATTGTCTTGACGTTAGGCAGTTTCGTTGGTGGTAGTTTTTTAGAGTATCGACGTCTTCGAGCAGGTGGCCGCGCTATTGCTCAGCGAGTAGGAGCAGTTAGGCTATTTATTGATAACAGTCAAGAAGCATGGGAGCACAGTCAAGGGGTCGCTCATCAACACGAAGCTGAAGAAAAGGTTCGCTATAGTTCACGTCATATAGCAGTACGTGACGAGCGCGATTTTCCGCCCGTCTATCGTCGCTATTATGAAATTGCACAGCAACTGGCCATTGCGGCAGGTTTGCAAACCCCTATTTTATATGTGTTACCTGACGAGCAGGGTATCAATGGTTTCGTCGCTGGTCGCCATAGCTCAGATATGGTACTTGTCGTGACCCAAGGTGCGCTAGATAAACTGTCTGATGAGGCGCTATACGGACTCATCGGTCATGAATATGGTCATATACTGCACGGTGATGCTACGTTCAATCTACAACTGATGGTGGTATTGGCAGGCTTGCAGATACTATACGACTGGAGTGACCCAATATCCAATCATATCTCTAATTACCGTTATTTTGATAGCGATAGTATTTCCCAAAAGTCTTTATCACAAAGACAGGTTGATACGCTTGCACGCAATACAGAAGCGCAAACCGCCAATTTCAACACGCATAGTGAATGGGTCGCTTACTGGCAGCAGCAATCACAACAACAGCAGTCTTCAGCCAAGCGTCAGTCTAAACGGATACAAACGCCACCTATAATAGATCGTCAAGCCCCGCGTAGTGTCTGGACATTGCTACTACATGGTTTAAGCTTCTCTAGTATGGCAAGCGCGCAGTTGATTAAGCACAGTTTTAATCGTGAGCGCGAGCTACTTGCTGATGCCACCAGTGTTCAGTTAACACGTACGCCTGCGATTATCGAAACCTTAAAAGTCATCCATCAGGACTCGCTCGGCTCGCGTTTGTCTGGCATCGCCGATATCAACGGACTCAGCCATTTTTTCTTTGCTAGTAGTGGGGCAGACTTAGGGGATGTGTCATGGTTTGCCACCCATCCAAGCTTGACTGAGCGTATGAGCGCTATTAATGCGGATGCTTATCATCAGTTCGCGGTACAAATCGCTAAAGAAAAGCGAATAAATCAGCAAAAGGTTAAAGAAATATATAGGCAACGCCGCTTAGGTGATTGGGGGGCAACAAAAGAAAATAGCCTAAGTGAAGATTTCCCAGAAAAAAACTTACAGCATTCGTCAGTACTTGAGACTCAAACAACTGCAACGATTAATGTAGATGACAATAAACAGCCAAATGATAGAAAAATTCTTGCTGAATCTATAAGCGACGGTCGTAATAAAGATAATGGCGAATTAGAGATTGATGACGGTTTAGAGTTTGCCGTAGAAGCTGATGTGGTGGTCGATGGGCGGCTTCAAGTACAGGCCGAAGACGTTGGCGTTCATCAGCTATTAAAACCGTGGCAGTCCAAACCTGACGCTGACCTACCAGAAAACACATTAATTGGGTTTAATGATATTCAAAAGGTATCGCTACCTCAGTACATACTCAACCATAGTCATCATCCTTTAGGTGCGCTAGCATTAGTCGAAGCTGTCTTGCTTTGTCATCAGCATCAATCATTATCAACGACTGTCACTTATAGTTTGAATGATATTTGGAATGATGGCTTCTCTGTTGCGACTGACTCGACTTCCCATGAGCAAATATTACCGCATAGGATAGATACTAAGCTGATGACAGTAGTAGCCAGTTTGGACAGACGTTTAGACAGCGCTTTGATTGAGCTCGCCTTAAACCAATTGCATCAAAAGAATTTATCTGAACTATGTATTGAAGATCTAAAGCTCAAAAGTAAAAACGATCATAGTCACGACAGTCATCAGTACTATAAAAAACAAGAGAAATGCCGTACGATGTTGTTGCGTTATCAGCAGGGCATATTTGAGTTATTTAACCAACAGCTGACATCTGACTTAACCAAAAGCTTAGCTTATGATTCGTCAGATAAAAATATAGCTAGTGATAATGCTCATGCGGTTGCGATTACTCTGAATAACCCGTTAGCTTTAGCACATCAAAAATCGCCAATATCATCATTATGGCAAGCGCTACATTTGCAGCAGTTACTACCGATATTGTCTAAAGTTTTACAAGATACAGACGCGCAGTCTCTATGGCCGCAAATACTAAAGACTGGTATAGAAGACGTAAGGGCGCAACTAGATCCTTCAAGTCAGGCGTTTACAGGACTTAGTAAATCAGAAGTATCAGTTGTTGTCTTATTGGCTTATCGACTATCAAAAGATGCCAAAGGCCAGATGATCTCACTGCATGACCAATCGCTATTGAGTGAGGGTACTGACAGTGTGGCGCATTATATTGTAGATTTGAGACGGCATGCGCGCTTGATTGATATTGATCTTATGACAGTAAGCGATGTTAATTTACAGTGGCTATTATTGACCGCACAGCACTTGAATAGCATTCAGTTATTGGCGATTATTTCTGCGGTTCCTGTCTCTGCCAATCACTTTATCAAGCGCTTGGTAGGTGATCCGAATGCTGATAATTATCGAGAGAAGCAACAGGATGGTAGTCAAATAGATTATAATGAAAGTGAAATGAGCCAGCCTACTCATAATGAGTATCGCCAATGGCTAAGTACGTTGCATACGGTGATGTTACACGATACGATAATCAGCCAAGATGAATACGATTGTTTGTTGGCAATATCAGAGCGTTGGCTCGGTATTCGACAGCTGTTTTGATGGGCATGTATTTATTACTTAATTGATAGTATAGCGCATGCTTAATGAGAGCTGCCAAAATAATAAACATATCTATAAATGATATAAACAAAATGAGTAGGATAGTAGAGTCGAATGAGTGATACCCAAGCCCCGCTAACTGTATTACAGCGCCGTGTGCAGCAACGCCAAATTCTAGCGATGATGGGTATCAATCAGTGGGTGCAGCCTGAGTCAGAAACCATCAATATGGCTGACATTACGACAGCTTCGGTTGAGCAGTCAAATATTGTTTCCACTGATATTGAGTCTAGTAACAATGAAGTAGTGAGCGTTGGAATTTTAGGCACAGTTGATCGATCGACTGATGGTTATGATATCAATGATTACAATGCTAAGGGCTATGTTGCCGATGAGTATGATCCTGATTTGCAAGCTACCGCTGAGCAGACGGCTAGCGAGCAAAGCCCTGTTATTTATAGTTTTGATTCCGTTGATTCAACTACTGTTAGTTCAAGTACTGGGTCTATCTATCATGACATCCCAAGTACTACATCGAACCAAACTGCTGTAACCTCTACGAATGCACCTATTGAGCAACCTCAATTTGCGCAGAATAATTTTCCGCAAAGTAGTTTTCCACAGAGTGCTAGTGATGACAGCATAAATGATGATAGCTTAAAAAAAGTAGCACCATTTGACTTGCAAGGTGGCCGCTATGGTGACTGGGTAATAGTGGTTGATATCAAAGCGCTAAATAGTGACAGTCAGAAACTATGGCAAAACATCATTCAAGCGCTATCAATCACTTGCGAGACAACATCATTCCCGATTTGCGACGATATGGATACTGCTGAGCTTGCCAATGCCAGTCTTGCAGGATATATCTTTCGAATTGGCCGGAGTGAAGAGATACAAGTTGCTGCACTGACCGCGCTGCCTAACGGCCTCCAACATCCCAATCTGACCACTGTGCCGACATTAGAAGCAATGCTCGCAGACAGTGATGCTAAACGTCAGTTGTGGGAGCAGATATCTCATTGAGTTGTATAAAAACTAACATCGATACCATTGCCTTTATCAACAAACTGAAATAAAAAACATCCTTTTATTTCATCATACCTAGGACTGTGATTATGCCTACAACCCCAACGTCTACAGCAACTGCCACACCGCATCGCCTGCCAAATTTTTGTGCTGGTCCTGCTACCATGCCAACAGCCGTATTAGAGCGCGCACAGAGCGAACTGCTTGATTGGCAAGGTCGCGGCCTGTCGGTCATGGAAGTCAGCCATCGTAGCAAAGAGTATATGGCCATTACTGACAAAGCGGAAGCTAAGCTACGCACGCTTATGGAAATACCGGATAACTATAAAGTGCTGTTTTTGCAAGGTGGCGCAAGTTTGCAGTTTTCTGCGATTCCATTAAATCTGTTGAATGGTGGACGCGGTGACTATTTGACGACAGGAGCATGGTCAGGCAAAGCGATCAAAGAAGCCAAGCGCTATGAAGCGTTGGGTTTGGGCGAGATTAACTTAGTTGCGACTGGCAAAGAGAATAACTTTACTGACGTACCAGCGCAAAGCGATTGGAACATCAGTGAAGACGCCGCTTATTTTCATTACTGTGCCAATGAAACAATTCATGGCCTACAAATATTTGAGCCGCCACAAGTCGATGCGCCAATCATTGCTGATATGTCATCTTGTATCTTGTCACAGCCGATAGACGTGTCTAAATTTGGCATGATCTACGCGGGTGCGCAGAAAAACATCGGTCCTGCAGGTCTAGTCATTGTCATTATCCGTGATGATTTGATGGGGCAAGCAAGTGAATGGTGTCCTATGCTGCTGAACTATGAGCATCAAGCTGACAAAGAGTCTATGTCTAACACGCCAGCGACGTACTCTTGGTACTTAGCAGGACTGGTGTTTGATTGGTTGGAAGAGCAGGGCGGTGTGGCTGCTATCGGTAAAATCAATCAGCAAAAAGCCGAGTTACTTTATAAGACAATCGATGAAAGCAGTTTTTACAATAATCCAGTAGATTCTAAGTATCGTTCTATCATGAACGTGCCGTTTACTTTAGCAGACAGCAGCCTCGATAAAGTATTCCTAGAAGAGTCAGAAAAAGCTGGCTTGTTAAATCTAAAAGGTCATCGTGATGTGGGCGGTATGCGAGCTAGTATCTACAATGCAGTGCCACTTGAGTGGGTACAGCAGCTGGTTGACTTTATGATTGCCTTTGAAAAAAAGCACGCCTAAGCAAGATAATAACTGCTAGCGTATAAAGTCTTGCTATATAAAATGTAAATCAAGAAAGGCGTAACTAATCATGGTTGCGCCTTTTTTATATGTATAAACAGACAGTTTGGTCATACTAGCGCGTAGTAATAATGGTTTGCCGTAGATATGACTTAATGCTATCACCATGCAGCGATATCCACGGCAAACCATTAGGTTAAAAAACCTAAGTTTGTTATGATAAAATTTTGCTATAACGCTGTTTTGCTGTCAGGCTTTACGTTTTGATATTTATATTGGTTAGCATAGAGGTTTGTTATAACGTCATGATAATAAAAAACGCCCTGTTAAAAGCCATGTTGCTAACCATCACCGTCAGTTGGATACCGAGCAGTATCGCTGCACCTATCACGACGACTGCGCTTGGGCACAATAGTCCTACTGAGTACATCAATGCACCTTACTTACCTTATGCCAATCCAAAAGCGCCATCGGGGGGTACGCTGTCTCTAGATGCTCGCGGTACGTTTAATAGCGCCAATAAATGGATGACCACGGGTGTGGCGATGATTGGCACAGACTATCTGTATGATACTTTGATGACTGGCTCATTAAATGAAGCATTTACCATGTATCCACAGCTGGCAAGTAAAGTGACATATGATCCAGACGATACGAGCTGGATTATCTATCATCTCAATCCTAATGCTCGTTTTTGGGATGGGTCGGGTGTGACCAGTCGCGATGTAAAAGCAACTTTTGAGGCGATATTGAACAAAGGCCCCATGTATATTCGCAGTTATCTTAGCGATATCAAAGACATTCAAATCATTAATGATCAACAAGTAAAGTTTGTCTTTGCATCTGCTGACAACAAAGAGATTTTACTGACCGTTGGACAGTTCCCTATATTTGCCAAGTCTTCCATTGATACCGATTTTGAGAAAATCAGTCTGTCACCATTGATGGGTAGTGGTCCTTATAAACTAGGTCGAGTCGATGCGGGGCGTTCGGTAAGTTATATACGTGATCCCAATTATTGGGGTCGTGATTTGATGGTCAATCGTGGCCGCTACAACTTTGATATGATCAAGTTTGTTTATTATCAAAGTGATGAGATTGCCTTTGAAGGTTTTAAATCCGGTCAATACCGTTTTCGCCCCGAAAACAAAGCATCTAACTGGGTAACTGGGTATAATTTCCCCGCAGTCAAAGCAGGGCTTATCCAAAAAGAGACGATAACCAGCCAAAACCCAGTACCGATGCAAGCATTGGTGATGAATTTGCGCCGCCCAATATTTCAAGACATCAAAGTTCGCCAAGCACTGACAGCTGCCTATGATTTTGAATGGATGAATAAAACCTTATTTCATGGGCAATATGAGCGTTTGCAAAGCTTCTTCCATGGTTCAGAGCTTGCCGCAACGGGTACGCCATCTGATGCAGAGATGCAGGTATTGACGCCTTTATTGTCTGAGCTTGAACCGACACAGCGCCAAGCAACATTAGCAGAATGGCAGCTACCCACCAGCGATGGGAACGGCTTTAATCGTCAAGGGCTATTAGAGGCGCGTAAGCTATTGTTAGAGGCTGGGTTTTATTACGAGGATATGAAACTATATCAACCTGATGGATCACTTGCCCAGGTTGAGATTTTGATGACAGGCGAGACAATGGGCCGTGTCCTGTTGCCTTATATTCGCAATCTAAAACGCTTGGGATTTGATGCAACATTGCGCCAAGTCGATGGGCCACAATATTATGAGCGTATGCGCCGTTTTGACTATGACATGGTCGTGGACGTATTTGCTCAAAGTCTATCTCCTGGTGCTGAGCAAGCGGCATTCTGGGGTAGTGCTGCTGCTGATGAGCCGGGTAATCATAATAGTGCTGGTATCAAAAATGCTGCCGTCGATCAAGTCGTTGCCGCTCTTGGTAATGCTAAAAATCGTGACGAGATTGTACTGTATACACAGGTGTTAGATAGGTTATTGCGGGCAGGACATTATGTCGTACCGCTATACGGCAAGTCTGGCACCAATGTCGCCTACTGGGATCAGTATCGCCATACCGAAAAACTACCAACCAATGCTGTTGGTATCGATTACTGGTGGGTGGATAAAGAGGCAGAAGGGCGTATTAATAAATATTTAAAGCAGTAGACAGTTTTTATTATAAAGTTTGACCCGATAACAACGGACAGCTGAGCCTATATGATATTGCTATCAAATAACAGTTAGATTAGGGCGTGTCCTCATTTTAAAAAATGGTGATAAAAATGAGATAAATTGCCGTCAAACGAGGATAAGATCGAGATATTGACCAACTATTTGACGATGTTTGGCAAAATTTAGCTGTTTTTAGCCCATTTAGAGGACACTCGTTTGAATTGAGGACACGCCCTAGATAACTCAAAATAACGAGCAACAAAAATAACTACCGGTAAGGATTTAACATGAGTATCCGTATTCACCCAATCAAAGCATTTAGCGATAACTATATCTGGACATTGATTAATGAAAATAATAAGCAGGCGATTGTCATCGATCCAGGCCAAGCCCAGCCGGTCATTGATTATCTAGAGACGCATGAACTGGAGCTAACCTCGATTTGGACGACTCACCATCATCATGATCATATCGGCGGTGTCGCAGAGTTACAGGAATCGTATCCGATGACTCACCTGGTTGCGCATAGTGAGCATGGCGTCGATGAAGATCAAACTATTAAAGATGGTAGCACGGTGAGCGCATGGGGTTGCTCTGCGCAAGTCTGGGATGTGTCAGGGCATACCGCTAGCCATATGGCCTATATCTTAGATATTGATGGGCAAAAGCATTGCTTCTGCGGTGATACGTTGTTTAGTGCAGGTTGCGGACGTGTCTTTACTGGTACGATTGAGCAGTTACACGAGAGCTTTAAGCGTTTGAACGGCTTGCCTCATGAGGCGCTACTGTATCCTGCGCATGAATATACAGCGAGTAATCTGCGTTTTGGCCTGTCTATTGAGCCTGACAATGAAGCGATGCAGCAAGCCTTAGCACGAGCAGAGGCTCAAACTGAGCAAGGCATGGTAACGCTACCAGTGACACTAGAGCATGAGCGCGCGGTAAATGTGTTTTTACGTACGCAAGAGCCGAGCGTCATCGCAGGAGTTAAATCAAAAATGCCTATCGATGATGAGAAGTCGTTAACGGTATTTGCAGCGTTACGTGAGCTGAAAAACAATTTTTAATACAAGTTTTTAATACATAGATATGTTTGTGTAGACCTTTGGCACGAAAGAATATACTGCTGTAGTCATTGCCCTCTCTCTCTTTATTTAGGAAGTCGCCATTATGGGTCGTTATATCTTAAAAAGACTACTACTGATATTACCGACGCTATTTTTGATATTGCTTGCCAATTTTGTGATCGTGCAAGCGGCACCTGGCGGGCCTGTTGAGCAGCAGCTGGCACTTATCGAACAGGGCGCAAAAGACAATGCGCTTGGCGGTAATATTGGCGCGGGCAGTGCAGGTGGCAACGACAGTACTTATCAAGGCACGCGAGGCCTCTCTGAAGAAATGGTCGCTGCTATTAATGCCCAGTACGGCTTTGATAAATCTGCCCCAGAGCGGTTTTGGCTTATGTTAAAGAACTACGCTCAGCTAGATTTTGGTGAGTCTTTTTTTAAAGGGCAGTCGGTGACCGACCTTATTATAGAGAAGCTGCCAGTCTCAATATCGCTTGGGCTGTGGAGTACACTGCTTATCTATATGATTGCCATTCCATTAGGGGTTTATAAAGCAATGCATCATGGCTCAGGCATTGATAAAGCCACGGCTATGTTGCTGGCGATCGGTCATGCGATACCTGTGTTTGTCTTTGCAGTGATTTTACTGGTTTTCTTTGCAGGTGGCAGCTATTGGAATATCTTTCCATTACAGGGACTGACGTCCGAGAATTTTGATCAGCTAAGCGCACTTGGTAAAGTGAAAGATTATTTTTGGCATTTGGCGTTACCGTTACTGGCAAGTACTGTAGGCGGTTTTGCAGGTTTGACCTATTTGACCAAATTCAGCTTTTTAGAGGAACTGGGCAAGCAGTATGTACTGACCGCTCGTGCTAAAGGCTTAGGTGAGCGTCAGGTGCTATACGGACATGTGTTTCGCAATGCAATGTTGATTATCATTGCCGGTATTCCAGCCGCTATTGTTGGTATCTTCTTTGCGGGTAACTTTTTGATTGAGATTATCTTTAAACTAGATGGCTTGGGCTTGTTAGGGTTTGAAGCCATTCAACAACGCGATTATCCAGTGATATTTGGCACACTATTTATCTTTACCTTAGTGGGGCTGCTACTGCAGTTAATCAGTGATTTGAGCTATCACTTAATCGATCCTCGTATTGATTTTGAGGGGCGCTAATGTCAAATAATCAACCTTCATCAAAGAGCAGTCCTATTAATAGCGAACCAGATAAATCGTCAATGCCTGAGCAGCTACCTACCACAAAAAAGCAACGCTTAAACCCTATATGGCAAGCGCGTTTAAATCGCTTTCGCCAAAATCGACTTGGGGTGATATCGCTGTTCGTTTTCGCAGTGATATTTGTTATTTGTATGGCAGCTAACGTCATTGCCAATGACAAACCTTTACTGGTTCAATATCAAGGCGATTATTACTTTCCGGTATTAAAGGCCTATCCTGAAACGACGTTTGGCGGTGTATTTGAGACCGAAACCAATTATAAAGACCCTGCAGTGCAGTCGCTGATTGATGAGCAAGGGTTTTATATAATGCCGCTTATTCCGTTTGCCGACCAGACGCCGAATGTCGAGCTTGGTCTACCTTATCCAGCAGCACCCAATGCTCAAAACTGGCTTGGTACGGATGATATGGGGCGTGATGTGCTGGCACGGATACTTTATGGTATGCGAGTGTCGTTACTGTTTGGTCTGGCCTTGACGCTTGCGGGCGCACTGATTGGGATTATCGTCGGTGCGGTACAAGGCTATTATGGCGGCTGGGTAGATCTGGCAGGGCAGCGATTTATGGAGGTGTGGGGCGGTATGCCTCAGCTGTTTATGATTATTATTTTGGTCAGTCTGTTTAGTCCCAGCATTATTATGCTGTTCGCCATGATGCTGTTGTTCGGCTGGATGGGACTGGTCGGTTTGGTACGGGCAGAGTTTTTGCGAGCCCGTAACTTTGACTATGTGCGAGCTGCACGCAATTTAGGCGTTTCGGACAGCCAAATCATGCTCAGACATATTTTCCCCAATGCATTGGCCTCAAGCTTGTCGCAACTACCATTTATTTTAACGGCTAATATTATCGCTTTGACTGCGCTGGATTTCTTGGGATATGGATTGCCACCTGGCTCGCCGTCTCTTGGTGAGCTAATGGTACAAGGGAAGAACAACCTTGATGCACCATGGCTTGCCTTGTCAGGATTCTTTAGTTTGACCTTTATTTTGTCATTGCTCATCTTCGTCGGCGAAGCGCTACGTGATGCATTTGATCCGAGGCGTTCTTAATATGACTAAAAATATTATCGCTGCCGAGCACAGCAATGCGCCAAATGAAAGTCTTCATCGTGCACAAGATAAGCTTATGCTGACAGTAGATAGTTTAGGTATCACGACTGCTACAGGTGTTCAATTAGTTGATGCGCTGTCTTATAAGCTAAAACAAGGACAAACTTTGGCTATCGTTGGTGAGTCAGGCTCGGGCAAATCGATCGCCAGTCTTGCGCTATTAGGTCTGTTACCTGATAGTTTGACCATCACGGGTGTGGTACAGCTTGCAAATACGGCAGGTATGTCTACCTTGCCCATAGCGAATGATAAGGCGCGTAATGCTGCACTACGGTCTATTCGTGGACAGCATATCGGTATGGTATTTCAGGAGCCGATGACCGCATTAAATCCGTTGCATACAGTCGCTAAACAAATTGCTGAATCGTTGCGTTTAAGCGGCGTACCTAAGAAGCAATGGCGAGATACCAGCATCGCTTTGCTAGATGATGTCAATATTGCAGATCCCGCTGACAAGTTGAACCGTTACCCACATGAGCTATCAGGTGGTCAGCGTCAGCGAGTGATGATTGCCATGGCATTGGCTCAGCAGCCTGACATCTTGATCGCTGATGAGCCAACGACTGCGCTCGATGTTACCTTGCAGCATGAGATTTTGGCGTTATTAGATAATCTCAAACGTAAGCACAATATGGCGATGATATTAATCAGTCACGATCTCAATCTGGTCAAGCGCTATAGTGATGAGGTTATCGTTATGCGCCAAGGTCAAACGATTGAACAGGGTAAAACATCTTCGGTATTTGATCAGCCTGAGGCGGATTATACCTGCACACTTATCAAGCAAGACTTTGGGCAAGCATTAACCATAGAAGACGATAACGCAGATAAACAATCAAGCGTATTAGAAGTGAAGCGTCTTAACGTACAGTTCTCAATTGAAAAAGGTCTGTTCGGTGGTACCAAGCGCTGGTTCGATGCGGTTAAAGATGTCGATATGATACTGCAAAAAGGTCAGGCATTGGGTATCGTCGGTGAGTCTGGCTCTGGCAAAACCACCATTGCACTGGCACTTAGTGAATTGCTAAGCAATCAAGCACGTGTAAATGGGCAGATAGTGGTCAATGATCAAGATATCTCAGCATTGTCCAAAAAAGCGCTATGTAACTTTCGCTCGCAGATACAGATGGTATTTCAAGATCCATTTGCCAGTATTAATCCACGTATGACGGTCATGCAAATCGTTGAAGAGGGGCTGCTGGTACAAGGCGTAGCTAAGGTCGCCCGTCAGCAAGCGGTGCTAGATAGTCTTGCTACGGTACATTTGCCTTTAGCATTTGCGCAGCGTTATCCTCATGAGCTGTCAGGTGGTCAGCGTCAACGCGTGGCACTGGCGCGTTCACTCATTATGAAACCAAGCTTACTTATATTGGATGAGCCGACCTCTGCGCTCGATAGTACCACACAGGTAACAGTAGTTAGTTTGTTACGTGAAATTCAAGAAAGACTACAAGTCAGCTACGTCTTTATCAGTCATGATCTCAAAGTAGTACGTGCTTTATGTCAGCATATCATGGTGTTAAAACAAGGCACTTGCGTAGAGTCTGGACGTACCGAAGATCTCTTCAATCACCCACAACATATTTATACTCAGCAATTGTTAAAGGCAAGTACTGACTAGTTTAAACGACTTACTGTAGCCACTCAGACTGATCAATCAAATTAAGCGACTAAAATAAGCGGCTTGGTATAAAATTGACACATCGTAGTTCATAATAATAGCGACATATTGAAAAGAGCAGTGGTACAATAATTTTAGAGAGCTGCCCATTTTATAATGCTGTGATACGTATCTTTATACATTCTGGCGCTCGTAAATTAGTAATATTTAACTGGCTGGCAAAAACGGTCTTTAACGGTCTTTATTGCAGTTAAAACCATCATTAAAAAGGATTTTTGTGCTCATGAAAACACAAAACAGTATTACTAAATTGGTAAAGAACAACAGTTTGCAGTATGCTGGTTATTTGGCTGTCGCTAAAACTCGGGCGAAGGTGTTAAAAGCAGTGTCTTATGTGATACCTATCAGAAGACCGATGTTATTCGTTGGCGAGACTGCCTGTAATGAGCTATGCGATATGCTTATCAATGAAGACAATACCAATGTGTTTATTGTCACAGATACAGTGCTCAACAAACTGGGCATACCTGCGAAAGTCACTGATTATCTAGATGCGAAAAATATCAATTATCACATCTATGACGGTATTACGCCAGATCCTACTTTTAAAGTAGTTGAAGAAGGGCTCCGTCAGTCTATCGAAGCCAATTGTGACTCTATCGTAGCTATTGGTGGCGGTTCAGTAATCGATGCAGCCAAAATGATAGCCATGTCTCAAGGCAACAAGTGCAAGCCAAAGCAGCTAATCGGTATTCTTAAAGCAAGAAAGCCCGCGACGCCGCTGTACTGCGTACCAACGACAGCTGGCACGGGTTCAGAAGCGACACTTGGCGCAGTAGTATCGGATGATAAAACGCATCAGAAAGCACTGTCTATCGACCCAAGAATGGTAGCGCTAGCCGCAGCGATCGATCCGGTTATCATGAAAGGCATGCCAGCCCATATCACCGCAGATACTGGTATTGATGTATTGACCCATGCACTAGAAGCATGGATGAGTGCCAATGCCAGCGTAGAGACAGATTATTATGCAGCCTCTGCCGTAAAATCTGTTATGCATTACCTACCATTAGCTTATAAAGACGGTGGTAATCTAAAAGCAAGAGAAGAGATGGGTATCGCCGCTCATTATGGCGGAATTGCTTTTAATAAAGCAGGTCTGGGTTATGTGCATGCTATCGCGCATCAGTTAGGCGCTTATTATAGTATTCCTCATGGTCGTGCCAATGCCATCGTGCTGCCTTATGTGCTCGACGTCAATCGTAAAGCGAGCAAAAAAAGATTGGCTGCATTGGCTAAAAGAACCGGTATGGTACAGGATGGTCAAGCAGCCAATGGCGATAGTGAGATAGCAGATCACCTTATCACGCAAGTTAGAGACTTGATTGCAGATCTAAATATTGATCCAACTGTCAATGGTATGCAAACTAGCGACTTTAATGATATCGCAAAGGCAGCAGCAAAAGAGGTCAGCGATACTTATGCCGTGCCAACTTATCTATCAGCCGCTGAAATCAAAGAAATTCTAACGAAAATTAAGCAGGCTAGCGACGAACGTGCTGATAGTAATAATGAAACAGCGTCATAGTTTTTTATAGAGCTAGTGATATTAAAATAAAAAAGTCTATTACTCTTTGGAGGATAGGCTTTTTTAATGCATTGAGATAATAAAGCTTCTGTCCTATTTCTATAGTTAACTCATACTAAAATATATAATCGCTATCAAATAATCGTTTAATTTATCTTGTGATTAGGGCGTGTCCTCATTTTAAAAATGGTGATAAAAATGAGATAAATTGCAGTC
>OJBZ01000346.1_pt1 | contig 28268 bp, 16 predicted proteins | sample 1591671 | NCBI WGS metagenome assembly OJBZ01 (sample SAMN05416850, study PRJEB24817) | seawater metagenome | isolation source: Sea water | place: Canada:Atlantic | collected 2013-07
GAACCAGTTGTTGAGCCTGAACCAGTTGTTGAGCCTGAACCAGTTGTTGAGCCTGAACCAGTTGTTGAGCCTGGCGCAAATGATTCTCAGTTAACAGCACACTCTGATGAAGATCCACGCACGTTGCTGCGTTGTCCACCTCAAGAACTGACAGGTGAGTGGAACCCAGAAAAGTGGGACTACTGGTTACAGACGGCTCGTGAAAGCGAGGTATTGGCACAAGATGAGTTAGCACTGGCACGACAAGGTACAATGACTGGTCAATGTAATGGTAAAGCCACGTTTTTGACTAGTGTTGATAGTAAGCATTTGCAGGTCACTTTTCAGCAATTGGCAGCTAAGCTACAACAGCAATTTACGCAAGCTGACATTGACTTGAAAATTGATAGTAGTATCATGCAGACCGAAGATAAAACCCCAGAGCGCCGACAGAAAAAACGTTTAGAGCAAGCGAAAACCGTTGCCGAAACGAAATTACTAAAAACACCAGTAATGCAGTATTTAACTGAACGCGGTGAGGGGAAAATGGGTAAAGTACAGCTGTATTGAGATTTTAGAGCAGTGTTTGCTCAAAATATCTAAAAGTATATTTATATATTGAACGTAGTTTTATGTTAAATATCAAGGTGATAGCAATATATCACCTTGATATTTTTGTTTTTATTACGGGTCAAAATATATTTATCAAACAAGAGAGAACCATTTGATAACGATAAGATGAATGCAAAGTCGTTATAATGGTTAAGTTATATTAAAAACTGAAATGACGTTTAGGTGAGAATATGTTGGATAATTTACGCGGTATGGCTGTGTTCGCCAGTGTGGTCGGACATGGCTCTTTTAGTGGCTCAGCACGTGAGCTAGGTATTACAACCAGTGCAGTCAGTCAGCAAATTCGTTCGCTAGAGAACGAGCTTGGGGTGGTGTTGCTACATCGCTCAACTCGTAAGCTAAGCTTAACAGAAGCTGGCGAGAGCTTTTATGAAGCGGCAAAAGATGTCGTCAGTGCAGCGGAGCAAGGGCGTATCAAAGTTAATCAATTGCGTGATGAGCTAGCAGGTAGTTTGCGTGTATCGACCACGCCTGAGCTTGGTGTTAATCACATATTGCCAGCACTCTCTACGTGGATGGCGGCACATGATGATTTAAGCGTCACTTATCTAGCTGATAATCATTATATTGATATGATTGATGAGCGTATAGATATTGCGATTCGCATGAGCCCATCGATTAATGATTCTAGTCTGAGCAGTCATCCATTGACCGATGTGCGCCAATTACTGGTTGCCTCACCTCAGTATTTGCGTCAGCACAGTAAGTTATATACGCCTAAAGACTTGGCTGAGCATCAATTAATCTGTATCGAAATCATGAAAGATGCCAATCAGATTGATATGATCCAGACTGAAACCGGAAAGAAAACGCGTGTCAAAATGAACTCACGTATCTATACCAACAACGTATTTATGGCAACGACGTTGGCTAAAGAAGGTCACGGGTTGGTTAGAATGTTAGAAATGGATGTCAAAAAAGAGCTTGAGAGCGGTGAGTTGGTAGAAGTGTTGACTGGCTATCAATTACCAAGCTTTGTGCTATATGCGGTCACTTTAAATCGCGACCAACAGCCAGCTAAAATCACTCGTTGCCTAGAAGTACTGAAAAAATACTTCCATGCGAATTAAATGTTGTTCTCACTACGCACGAAACGTTTTTAGTTAGCAATAAGCAGTTAGCAAAAAGCCTATAGATAATGAATCATCTATAGGCTTTTTTATTACCTGTTATTAACGTTGAGGTATATTTTAAAATGATGGCTTTAATAGATTGATTAGACGCTCAGCGACTTGTGTGCTTTCATCACGGCTTATGTTAAGTGGCGGCAGCAAACGTACAACATGACCACCCGTCACATTGATGATCAGCTTTTGCTCATCACGGGCACGATCTACCAGTTGGCTACAATCCATATCTTCAGGTAGCGCGATACCAATCATCATACCTGCACCGCGACTGCTAACGCCATGTTGGCCAAATGTATCAACGATACTTTCTCTAATGAATAAACCCTCAGTCACTGCATTTTCCATAATATTGCTATTTGCTAGTACGTCATACACGCTATGTACCACGCGGCTAGCCAATGGCGTGCCACCATAAGTAGAGCCATGACTACCAGCACCAAACAGACCATTGGCACGGCCACGTACCATGCACGCACCGACTGGGAAACCATTACCTAGGCCTTTGGCTGTCGTCAACACATCAGGGCGAGCATTGCTATGTTGATAAGCAAAATATCTACCCGTACGGCCATTACCTGTTTGCACTTCATCCAGCATAAATAGCCAGTTATGAGCGTCACATTCCGCTTGCAGCTCTTCAAGATAAGTGAAGCCATTGGCTGCAGTATTCAGACCACCTTCGCCTTGGATCGGCTCTACAAAGATAGCGCAGATATTATCATGTTCTTGGGCCGCTTGTTTAACGGCAGCTATATCGCCAAATGGCACACGAATAAAGTCCTCATCTAGTGTATAAAACCCTTCGCGCGCCTTTGGATTTGCAGTAGCTGACAAAGATAATAACGTACGACCATGGAACGATTGCTCCATTACGATAACTTTTGGACGTTTAAAACCTTGCTTGTACGCGTATAAACGTGCCAGTTTCAATGCAGCTTCATTGGCTTCGGCGCCGCTATTGGCAAAAAACACACTGTCCATTTGGGCTGCGGTACATAGTATCTCTCCAGCACGCTCTTGCCAATCAATGCCAAACAAGTTGCTCGTATGAATTAACGTACCTGCTTGCTGCTGAATCGCGTCAGTGACTTGTGGATGACAGTGTCCTAAGCCGCATACCGCAATACCAGTTAAGGCATCTAAATAAGGCGTGTCATCTTTGGTATAGAGCCAACTGCCTGCACCGCGTGTAAAGCTGATTGGTTGACGGTTATAAGTGGGCATCAGGTAAGTAGCAGACATGTAAAGCATCCTTGGTATAATAATTGAGTAAAAGTGTGGGTTATAGTTCGTCAGAAAAAGGCGTGGTTTCTGCAGGTAAGGTGTAATCCTCGTTTGCCCAAGCACCTAAGTCGATTAGCTTGCAGCGACTACTACAAAACGGCTTATATTTATTGTCTTGCCAGGCCGTCTGGGTGCCGCAACGTGGACAAGGGTAGGTCTTTGGGGGTGTATTTGCAGTAGAGTCAGTCATAAGAAAAGAGCAAAGTCCTAAATGTTATTAGTATAGGTTGCATACGACACAAGCATAAAACGCATCCGTCATTGAAATTACGACTAAACGAGGCGTACTTGCTATCGCTGTATTACTATTCAAGTGGATTGACTATATAATAGCATGGGGCCGAATAATGACAAAAGACAAATGCTTTAAGGATAGTAGATGACCGACAATATTGATCTCACGCATCAGCAAGAGCGTGCCTTTCAACCACAAAAACTGTCAGCACCGCGTGACTTTATTATTCCAATTATCATTAATGACAATAAAGATGAAAAACCGTTGATGCTAGAGATTGGGGCAGGGAAGGGTAAGCATGCACTTAGCTTTACCGCACAAAATCCTGATAAGCATTTGATAGCCATTGAACGCACGCGTAATAAATTTGAAGCATTCTCAAAATTAGCTACTCTACAAAATCTGTCAAACCTAGACGCGATTCACGCGGATGCGATTGCCTGGACAGTGCATGCCATTAAACCAAATAGCTTGGCTAAAATCTTCATTCTTTATCCCAACCCTGAACAGCACAATCCAAATCAGCAATGGCTAAACATGCCTTTTTTTGAGTTTCTACTATCACGCTTGCAGGTGGGTGGAGAAGTGATATTAGTGACTAATATCGAATCCTATATGGACAATGCAGAACACCAAGCAACTAAAGTGTGGTGCCTACCATCAACACGTTCTCGAGTACCAGCGACCAGTCAGCGCACTCATTTCGAAGTGAAATACCTTGCCCGACAAGAAGCGTGTTGGGAGCTAAATATTCGTAAGCCAAAGTGGTATAAGACAAGATTTGATGATTGGCAGGTAAGTACTATGAACGAAAAATAATAGCCTAAGTAAATATAGGGCTTATGTCAGTGCTCTACAATAAAGGTAGCAATATTAGATATAAAATAGCCTAAGCAAATAAAATTAGAACAATAAGAAACCATCACTAAAGGACGGCTCAAAATTTGCACGGTTTATAAATAAGGTTTTACGAGGCTGTTAGAGTTGGTGTGCGCATCTAAAACAGTCAAAAAGGTATATGCACCAATAAACTTACGGCTAATAAACATAAACTCTTTTGGTGGTAGATTAAATTCAAAAGATTGCATTGCACGTGTGGCCGTAGTGGATAGGCGTGAATGTAGCTTACTATTTGCCCAAATATAGCGATTCTGCTCATCCAAACATTCGCTAGGTATATTAGCGTTTTTCTCAGGGTCACTAAAAGGCTCGGTAGCAAGCAAAAATAGCGAAGCAATATCTGAACGTACTTTATTACTCATGCTATCGAAAAAGTCGTATCCTTTCATAGCAAGGCTCATTGCTTGCTGATCATGGCGATATCCTGCGCGTAGTAAACCACGGGCAATCGTTAATAAGTTACCATCAAACTGACGAATTGCTCCAAAATCTAGCAAAACTAATCTATCGATATCTTCTTCGTTTTCGCTCACACGCACCAAGTAATTACCAAAGTTAGGATCGGTCTGCATCTCACCCCATACAAAAATCTCTTGCATCATGATTTCTATGGCTGCTTGACCAATGGCATTTCGGCGTTCATGAGGTAGTAATTGTAATGCTTCCGAGACCACAGTGATACCGGGCTCGTATGACATACATAGCAGGCGTTTTTTAGAATAAGTACGATTAATCTTAGGCACGATATAGCGTGGATCATCGATTAAACGCTCGTAAAAACGTTCTGTCGTAGCCGCTTCCGCTTCATAATCGACTTCGTGATGGAGTAGGTCACGTATTTCCTCAAACCAAGCATCGAGTGCGCGTGTTTGAGGAACGATATTACTTACTTTTAATAACCGTTTGAACAAGGCAAGATCAGAGTTGATAGCATCTGCCACACCCGGATACTGAATCTTTAACACAACTTGTTCGCCAGTGGCGAGTACAGTCGCACGGTGAACTTGAGCAAGAGAAGCAGTTCCGATAGGGACAGGATCAATGTCTAGCTCGTTTAGTTTGTTGCCCAGTAGCTGACGTAATGTTTGCTCAATCGTCGGCCAAGTCAATGTCGCCGTGTCATCATTAAGGGTTTGCAAAGCGCGCGTGATCTCTGGCGGCAGTATGTGCTCACCATAAATCGCTAGCATTTGACCAATCTTGACGACCGAACCTTTCAATTTACCTAACTCTGATGCTAGATAATTTGCCTGAGTTTCCATAAACGCCTGATTACGTGCGGTACGTGCTTCTTTATTTAAGAACATACCAGACACGCTATTACCCGCCCAACGACGACCAATATTCAAAGAAGTTTTTGCAATCGACATACGACGATCAAACCCTGAGGTTTTTAGGCTATCGATTGATTGCTTGTTGCTAAAAGGTTTAGACGTATCATTTGCCATAAGTATAATCATTCATCCAATTGGTATTGATTTGCGGGTTCGAAACCTACAATACAAGGGAGACGTGATGCACAGGTACAAAATTGTATCATATAAAGCGCGTTGGTTTTATGAGCCTGAGCTGGCCATTGATAGTTACTTTGTAAGCCAATATCTAGCGGTAACTATTGATAAATAGGTGCTTACTAATTTGAGTATGATTAATAAATAGCTAGAAATTTTTAGCAAATTCACTGGTTATTAAAACTTAGTGAAATCTATTTATAGCCAATAGGTCAGTATCAAAAAGATAATAAAAAATAAGACCTAGCATGATGCTAGGTCAAATAATGATGTAGAGCTATAAAATACAGAAATACTATTAATCAAACATATTGAGCAAAACCTTCGCATTATCTAAAATGTTGCCCAAGACGTTACTCAATATGTCTCTAGGGATGCCTTATCTGCTAAGCATTTTCGCGAGTGATGGCATGATGACCAATATCACGGCGATACTGCGCACCATCGAAGCTAATAGCAGCGGTGACTGCTAATGCGGCTTGCTGAGCATCAGAAATACTATCTGCTAGCGCAGTCACACATAAGACGCGCCCGCCGTTTGTGACGACTTCTTTATCATTATCGTTAGAAAATGCCGTGCCAGCATGGAAAACTTTAACAGCATTGTCGTTATCAGGATCTAGTTCTGGCAAACCAGCAATCACATCGCCTTTAGACGAAGTTTCAGGGTAGCCTTTTGATGCGACAACGATACCTAGAGCAGGGCGCACATCCCATTTTGCTTCACTAGGTAATTGACCTGCCAAACCTTGTGCGACCAAATCGACCATTGATGACTGCAAACGCATTAAGATAGGCTGCGTTTCTGGATCACCAAAACGGCAGTTAAATTCGATGACATACGGGTCGCCTGCCTTATCAATCATAAGACCAGCGTATAAGAATCCAGTATAAGGATGGCCTGCGTTTTTCATGGCCTCGACTACTGGTTGAATCACTTGCTGCATGACTTTGTTATGAACATCGCTGGTAACAACTGGAGCAGGGGAGTAGGCACCCATACCGCCAGTGTTTGGACCGGTATCGCCTTCAAAAGCACGTTTATGATCTTGGCTGGTTGCCATTGGCAAAATGTTGTCACCATCAATCATGCAGATAAAGCTGGCTTCTTCACCCTGTAAGAACTGCTCGATAACCACGCGGCTGCCAGCATCACCAAACTTATTATCCGCTAGCATATCGTCGATAGCTTCATGTGCTTGTTCGATCGTTTCAGCAACGATGACACCTTTACCTGCAGCAAGACCATCTGCTTTGATAACGATAGGCGCGCCTTGCTCATCGACATAGGCTTTTGCAGCGACTGCGTCGGTAAAACCTTGATAAGCAGCGGTTGGGATATTGTTTTGCTCCATGAACTCTTTAGCAAAAGTTTTTGAGCCTTCTAACTGTGCACAGTAAGCTGTTGGGCCCCATGCTTTGATACCTGCATCACGACAAGCATCAACAATACCCGTAACCAAAGGCACTTCTGGACCAACAATTACCATGTCGATATCGTTATTTTGACAAAAGGCGATAACAGCACTATGCTCGCCAGCGTCAGCGTCGGTAGACTCTAGCGTAACGTTTTGGCATTTAGGCTCAAGGGCGGTGCCAGCATTGCCAGGAGCGATATAGACATTTTTTACATTGTCATCTTTTGCACATTGCCATGCCAATGCGTGTTCGCGACCACCTGAGCCAACCACCAAAATATTCATCATACCTTTTGCCCTTAGCATTAAAGTTAATAGTGAGCGAGTCGTACGCTCTTAAATATGTTGGCATATTCTAACAAAAAAACGCCTTCAATTACCATGAGTATCCGCCTGCCAGCACCGAATCATCCATATCGATGTCTAAAAATGCATTGTCTCATTAGTAAAGGTTATCGACACATCGCTGATTCATGAAATGATGTTGTACACTTTAGCTCGCGCCTTATGTGCGTTACACTTCACTATATTGGTAGTATTAAATTCTGATGGCTATATATTAATAAAAAATAAGAGCAAAAAAGGAGAAAATTTCTAACTGTTATAAAAATAAAATAAGTCGCGTGAATGGAAATACTGCACCGTTGCACCAATGATGAATATGCAGTAACAGTAGTCAATCTAAATCGATAAACTTAAATAAATAAATGTTAAACCAAATCTATAAAAAAAGGACGCAGGAAATGCCAAACTCCCTCAGTATCGCAAAAGAGCGCATTAGCCAGATAAGCGATATTGCTACCAGTTATGTACAAAAAGACAAATCGCTATTTGATCATTTTATTCATAGCTATTATCAGCCGCTGCATCAAGAAACTGCAGAGGCGATTAGTAATGCTGACTTGGCGGGCATGGCGCTACATCACTTTACACTACTCAAAGCTTACGACGGCAGCAAGCCGCAGCTGACAGTACTAAACCCAGCAGCAGAAGAGCAGCACTTTCACAGCTCGCACACTGTCATTCAAATCGCAGCTTATGATAGACCATTCTTAGTTGATACGATTTTGATGAGCCTAGAAGCTGAAGGTATCGATGTTCATCGTACTTACAACATCATCATCAGTGTTGAGCGTGATGACAATGGTGCTATTACCCATATCGAAGGCGCACATGAAAGTGCCACTTCACATATGTCATTGATTCATTGTGAAATTGCTTACCAAGACAACGAAGACTTGGAAGCACTGCAAAAAATGCTGATGTCAAAAATTGACACGCTTGATACAGTCGTTGGCGACTGGAAACAGATGCGTGCGCAGTTGAATGACATCAAAACGGAGCTTTCAACGAAGCCGTTACCAGAAGTATTCTATTCACAACAAGAAATCCAAGCATTTTTAGATTGGATCTTAGACGATCACTTTATATTCTTAGGATATCGTGAATACCGCTTAGAAGGTGGTCAGTCTATCGAAGTGACTTCTGAGCCGACCGATTTGGATTTATTTGCGATTGGTAACAGTGGTCTGGGCCTATTACGTGGTTCTGAAAAAGATAAGCTATCAGAAAGCTTTAGCCAATTGCCTAGAGGCTTAAAGCAATTATTGACTGAGCCGCGCGTGTTGATGCTGTCTAAATCAAGCCGTGTATCACCTGTGCATCGTTCAGTATATATGGACTTTTTGGGCATTCATAAGTTCGATGATAACGGTAACCTAATTGGTGAATACCGCTTTATCGGTTTGCTTACGTCACAAGCCTATCAGCTGACTGTACAGCAAATACCGTTATTGCGCGAAAAAGCCAATAAGATCATGGCGATGGCAGACTTGCCACGTGACGGTCACGCTCATCACAAGATGATGCATGTGATCAACACCTTACCGCGTGATGATTTGTTCCAAGCCAGTGTCGAAGAGCTATATCCAATTGTTTCGGGTATTACTCAACTACAAGACAAAAAGAGCTTACGTCTATTTAGCCGTATCGACCATTATCAGCGTTTTGTTTCGTGCTTGGTCTATATCCCGCGTGACAAATTCAACACCGAGCTACGTATTAAAGTACAAAACGTCCTAAAAGACGCCTATAACGGTATGTCTTCAGGGTTTACTACTGAATTCAATGAATCTGCGCATGCTCGTGTACACGTCCACGTACGTACCGTGCCTGGTCAAGTAAATGACGTCAATATCGCCACACTTGAAGCCAAATTATCAGCACTAATGCAATCATGGGATGATAATTATCAAAAGATGCTCCTCGACAATGTGGGCGAGCAACAAGCCAATGCTTTAAATCGTCGCTTCTTAAACTATATCCCTGCTGCCTACCAAGAGCGTTTTGATGCTCGTACCGCAGTCGAAGATACGAAGCGTCTGGCAGGACTGACCGCAGAGCAACCGATGCTTTGGCACTTATACCAGTCGACAGGCGATGCACGTAACCAGCTCCACCTAAAGCTATACGGTCGCGAGCAGCCGGTTATCTTGTCAAAAGTATTACCAATACTTGAAAACTTTGGTGTGTCAGTTATTTCAGCACAAACTTATGAGTTTGACTTGCCAGAGCAGCCTATCTGGATGCAAGAGTATGAGCTGACCCTAGAGCATGTCGATACGGTCAATATGCAAGTCGTGCGTGGTCAGTTCGAAGACAGCCTCAAGCAAATCTGGGCAGGCCGAGTGGAGAGCGATTCATTTAATGAATTGGTACTAACGACCAAGCTCGATACTTATGATGTCGTCGTATTGCGTGCATTGTCTCGCTATATGCTGCAGGCCCGTGCGCCATTCTCTAGTGCTTATATTCAGCAAACTGTGGTCAAAAACAGCGATATCAGTGTGGCGTTAGGTAGTTTGTTTGACGCACGTATGAATCCTAAGTATAGCGAAGAAGAACGTCAAGAAAAGGCTGCTACCATTCAAGAGCAAATCACAGCTGCGCTAGCAGATGTCGATAGCCTAGACGAAGATCGTATCTTGCGCTGGTACTTAGATTTGATCAATGCAATGGTACGTACCAACTTCTATCAAGTCGATAGCGATGGTCAACGCAAAGATCGTCTGTCATTTAAGTTCTTGGCAGCAGACATTCCAAACTTGCCTAAACCAAAGCCAATGTTTGAGATATTTGTGTATTCACCACGCGTCGAAGCTGTACATTTACGTGGCGGCAAAGTCGCTCGTGGTGGTCTGCGTTGGTCAGATCGTATGGAAGACTTCCGTACCGAAGTACTTGGTCTTGTCAAAGCGCAGATGGTCAAAAACGCAGTAATCGTCCCTGTAGGCTCTAAAGGCGGCTTTATTGTAAAAACCAAGAGCATGGCTGATGGTCGTGAGGCGTTCCAAGCAGAAGGTATCGCTTGTTATCAGACATTCTTACGCGGTATGCTTGATGTCACAGACAATATTGTAGATGGCAACATCGTCCCGCCAGCCAACACGGTACGTCATGATGAAGACGACCCGTACTTGGTTGTTGCAGCAGACAAAGGTACAGCTACTTTCTCTGATATTGCCAATGCGTTAGCAGCAGAGTACAACTTCTGGCTAGATGATGCCTTTGCCTCAGGTGGCTCAGTAGGTTATGACCATAAAGCAATGGGTATCACTGCTCGCGGTGGTTGGGAGTCGGTCAAACGTCACTTCCGTATGCGCGGTATGGACATCCAAAACCGTGATGACTTTACCGTTGTCGGTATTGGTGACATGAGTGGTGATGTATTCGGTAATGGTATGCTGCTATCAACGCATACTAAGCTAGTTGCTGCCTTTAACCATTTGCATATCTTTATTGATCCTAATCCAGATACGGCGGCCTCATACACTGAGCGCGCACGCTTATTTGAATTACCACGCTCATCATGGGCAGATTATGAAGCATCATTAATCAGTCAAGGTGGTGGGATATTCTCGCGCCAAGACAAAACTATCGCTATCAGTCCTGAGATGAAGTCGCTCTTCGATATCAGTGAAGACAGCCTTGCACCGAATGATTTGATCAGTGCGTTACTACGAGCACCTGTCGATCTTATCTGGAATGGTGGTATCGGTACCTATGTCAAAAGTGCAAATGAAACACATGCTGATGTGGGCGACCGTGCAAATGATTCGCTGCGTATCGATGGTAATGAGCTACGTGCAGCCGTTGTTGGTGAAGGTGGTAACTTAGGTCTAACCCAGCAAGGTCGTATCGAGTACGCTCAAACGGGCGGACGTATCTATACAGATGCAATCGATAACTCAGGCGGTGTTAACTGCTCGGATCATGAAGTCAATATCAAAATCCTACTTGGCAAAGTGGTCGAGCAAGGCGACATGACACTGAAGCAACGTAATGAGTTGCTGGAGAGTATGACTGACACCGTAGCAGAATTGGTACTGCGTCAAAACTACTTGCAACCACAAGCGATTGAGCTGAGCCATATCCGCGCAGCAGCTAACCTGAGTGATCATCAGCGCTTTATTCAGATGTTAGAGAGTGAAGGGCGTTTGGATCGTGCGATTGAGTATTTACCATCAGATGAAGAGATTGCGAAGCGTCAAAAAGCGGATACTGGTCTGACCAATCCTGAGCTAGCAGTAGTCTTGGCTTATGGCAAGATGTGGGTTTATGACAATCTACTCTTATCCGATTTACCAGATGATCCGTACTTTATCAATGAGCTACGTAAGTACTTCCCAGATGAGCTTGCTTCACGCTTCTTTGATGAGATGACTGAGCACCGTTTGCATCGCGAGATCATCAGTACTTACTTGACCAACAGTGTGGTCAACCGCTTAGGTATTGAAGCGCTATTCCGTCTCTTTGAGGAAACCGATCAATCACTAGCCACTATCGTACGTGGTTATGCGATTAGCCGTGATGTATTCAACGTATCGCGCGCTTGGAAAGCACTTGAAGCATTAGACAATCAAGTTGAGGCCACATTACTGCTGAACCTTGAGCTACGTCTACGGGATTCACTTGAGCGCGGTGTGGTTTGGTTTATCAATGCCTTCGGTCAAAACTTACAAGTTGCTGATATGATTAGCCGCTTCAGTGAAAGCGTTGAAAAATTGACTAAGCCAAGTGGTTTTATCGAGCAGCAGTTTGCACAATATCTGCAAGAAGATACCAAACGCTTGATGCAAAAGGAGCTGTCTGATAATGACGCTACGCTATTTGCAATGCTACCGTACCATGTCGATGCACTTGACGCTGCATTGCTTGCTGAGCAATACGAGCGTCCTGTCGATGAGATAGCAACTTTATACTTTGAAGCTTATCAAGTGTTGCAGTTAGACTGGATGATGGAAAATATTGCCAGCCTACCACAGCAAGACTATTGGGATCGCCGTGCACGCCACGCGTTAGTGAACGAGCTGTCACGCAGCTTGCGTCTATTGATGGATGCGGTACTCTCAAAACCAGATGCTAAGCAAGCATTTAGTGAATGGAGAGCAAGACACGTCGATCAGCTTGCAGCAGTCACCACAGAGATGAATAAGTTAGATGAGCTGCATAGCAACGATGAAGAAGGTCAAATCGGTCTTTCGACATTGTCAGTATTGATGAGTGAGCTTAGTGGTTTAGTTACTAAGTAATATCAACCCGAAACTGTCTCAAAAAAAACCACCGTCCTTCATGTTCGGTGGTTTTTTATTGTCCAAAAGAAATGGTTTAATCAAAAGTATTAAGTAATAAAGTAATCAACCTAACTTATGATGCTTTTTCACTGACGACTTTATGACACCCTTGGCCACTAATTCGGCTAAATCCACCCGAGAGCTTTTCGACTTTAATCTGGGTTAAAATACGATCTTTTAACGCTTGTACATGAGATATCACCCCGATTAATCTACCTTCTTGCTGTAGATTGGTCAGCGTATCAAGCGCAATGTCTAAAGATTCCTCATCCAATGTACCAAACCCTTCATCCAAAAATAGCGAGTCCACGCGTATGTTTTGACTGGCCATTTGCGACAGTCCTAATGCTAACGCTAGGCTAATGATAAAACCTTCACCGCCTGAGAGATTCTTAGTGCTGCGAATTTCGCCACCTTGATAGTTATCAATCACATTTAGCTCAAGTGGACTGTTATCATCACGAGCCAGCAAATAGCGATCGCTCATTTTTTGCAGCTTCGTATTGGCGTGAGTGACCATGAGATCAAAGGTTAGCCCTTGAGCAAAAGTACGAAATTTTTTGCCATCAGATGAGCCAATCAATTTATGCAGTTGTTGCCAAACTTGCAGCTTATCTTTTTGGGCAGTGATGGCATCAATCTGAGCCTGTTGGGTAGTTTTCTTGTCTTCATTGTCTTTTAAACGCTGACTGATTGCACCGATTGACTCAATTCGTTTGTTAAACTCATCTTGGGCTTGTGATTGCTGTTGGACAAGCGTTTCTCTATCGTCTACTGTCAGCGGATTGGCTTGTTTATCCGCCAGTGTTTTTTGTGTTGCATCCAATAAAGACTGCGCTTGTTTTAGCGCGTAATCGATATGCTGCTGCTGCTGTCTAAGTGTGTTGCGTTCATCGATTGGCAGGCGTGCATTGGTAAAATCTATTTCATCAGCGAAATCAGAAGTAGTAAGTATTAACTTAAAGCTATCCTCTTGAGTATTGAGTGTTCCCTGTACTATGGTCACTTGCTCAGTCACGTGACGCTGCTTATCAAGCAATTGACTAAGTATGTGTTCAGCATTGTCTAGCTGTCTTTGCGTAGAGGTCTGCGTGGTTTTAGCCTGTTCTAACGCCTCACGCAAACGCTTTTCTTCTGCTTCAGGATCTTTATCAGCTAAGACCTCATCTCTGTTTGTTTTTAATTGCTCAAACATGTTCGCTTTTTCAGCCGCGAGTTGAGAGGTTTTAACAAGCTCACTTTCTTCTTTGTCGAGCTGAGACTGCTTGGTCTCGATTTGTGTTTCTAGTTGACCGAGTGATGTCTTTAGAGTTTGTTGTTTCTCTCTATAGTCGTTAAACTGTTTCTTGATTTCTAAAAGGGCACTGTGACATTGGCGCAGGGTATTGATATGTGCCTGAGCGTCAAAATTGCTTAGTGCGGTTTGATTTTCAATGCTGGTTATCAGCGGCTGTAATGATTGCAGTGAAGAACGTATCGCCGTTTTTGCGTCTGACTGATGTTTGCCAGTGGAATATTTATTCAACAGGGCTAATATATCTATTTTGAGCACAGTCAATTCAGAAAAATTATCAGCAGATTTTTTGTCTAAGTTTTCTATAGCCCATGTTGTTTTTTCACTATTGCTCTCAATCTCATTAATAGCGCTGGTTAGCTCACGCTGCTCCTTGTCTAACGCTTCGATGTCATTACGTATCGTAGAGAGCGACTCGCTAAGCGTTTCATATTGAGTTAACGTATTTTTAAGAGATTCTCTACGCTTACCTAGCTTGATTTTGCTACTGTCTAATAATGACAGCGCATCTACATGCATCTCAATCTGCATCAACGGTTTTAATATTTCAGTAATAAATCGAGAGTAGCCTTTATTTAGTACTGAACTGACCAACTGGTCGATCTCTGTCTTTAACTTTTGTATTTGTTCGTTCAATAAGGTCTGTTGCTCTTCCTGCTGCGAAAACTGCTGCCTTACAGTTGCCTGAGTAATACGATGTTTAGATAAAGTATCTTCTAAATTGGATATAGTCGTATCCAGCTCTGCTATTTGCTGCTGAGTTTGTGTTGCTTCCGTTTCTTGCGCTAAGTGCGGATGGTCTTCGCTATAAGGGTGCTCTAACGCACCGCAAAGCGGGCAGGGATGACCATCTTTTAGGTCAGCGATATAGTCTTCTAATTTGGCGACTTTTTGTAGTAAATACAGCTGGGTTTGTTTGTCTTGACGCTTTTCTTTGGCAGCGCCGAGCGCCGGTTCATTATCAGCGATTAAGCCTGCCAGCTTCGTGAGGTCGTTACTCATTACTGGCAAGGTCGCAACTATTTTCTCTCCTTGTACGCTAAGCTCATCGTGCTGTTTTGCCTTAACGCTCACTTGGTCAAGTTGACGGTTGATATCATCAATCTGCTCTTGCTCATCTCGCATATCAGCCAATGACTGCGCTTGGGTTAATGCTGTTTGCTCTTGTTGTAAAGCGGCCAATTTATCCTGTATAGACAACATGGTGGTGTCTTTTGTCTTTTTCTGTTGATTTAAGACGTCAAGATTGGCGCGATATTGGTAGATATGTTGCTGCTGGCTTTTTTTATCATCTGATAGGGCGGTATTCTCTTGCAATAGGGCTTTTAGTCGGCCGCAATGACTTTTGAAATTCGCTATGTCACTATCGATAGTGTTTAATTCATGGGCTTCATCAAGATAGCTTTCGACACTTGCAAGCTGGGTTTTATTTTGTGCAGCCTGTTGTTTATGGTTGTCTATCTCTTTATTTAGATATTGAGTGCTGCCCGTTAGAGTTTGCTGTCTTTGCTCAATATCTTTTAAGACATGTTTATTCTGCGTAATGTCTATATCTAGTCTACGCGCCTGCGCAATATTGGGTAGAGCCGTTTGCAAAGCTTCATGGGTAGCTTGCGCATGAGTTTTTGCTGTCTCTAGATGTATGGTTGCTTGCTCTAGATCATTTTGTTTTTGCGGTAGGATGCTGCTGATCTGCTGCTGTTCTTCTTGCAAGCGTTTTAAATTATCGCGACTATGCACAAGTTGGCTGAACTGACTGTCAATCTCCAATGCTTTATTAGCAGCGGTTAAGCGTTTAGCACTAGGGATAAAGTCTTGCTGCGCTTGCTGAGCCTGCACCAAGTCACTTTGATAAATATTCAGTTTTTCTTTTGACTCTGTCACGCTATCTAGCCACTTTATCTTTTCGGCCAAATCTTGAATGGTCTGCTGCTGTTCACTTTGGGCACTTTGATACGACTGTAAATCGGCTTTTAACTGATTTTCTTCATCGGTATTTAAGAGCATCAAGCCATCTAAACCGTATTGCAGTTTGCTGAGAATTTCTTCTTCGGTACGTTTCTTATCATGAACCTGTGTTGAGATAGTCGCGTAAATATCAGTGCCCGTAATTTTCTCTAATATATCAGCGCGTTCATCAGCCTTTGCCTTTAGAAATGCTGAAAAGCTACCCTGAGCTAGCAATATAGAGCGAGTGAACTGCTGAAAATCCATCCGAGTCAGTTCAATGATTTTATTCTTGGTATGCTTTAAGGTGCTCTCTAACAGCTCATCCTCTTTTGACGAGTCATCAACGTTTATCTTAGCGATTTCATGAGTCGCATCTTGCAGATTGCCATCTGCTTTATTGTAAGCACGGCGCTGTCCCCAGCGGCAACGATACTGCTCGCCATTTAAGTCAATCACTACTTCAGCGAAACACTCTGCCGTCTGCCTCGTCATCACCTCATTACTGCTCTTACTGATGCTATTAATCCTTGGCGTCTCACCATATAGCGCTAAGCAAATAGCATCCAATATGGTGGTCTTGCCAGCACCTGTTTGCCCAGTGATAGCAAAGATGCCTTCATTGGTAAAGGCAGTATCAGCAAAATCAATATGCCATTCGCCTTTTAGAGAGTTAAGGTTTTTTAGTCTGAGTTCGATTAGGCGCATGGATAAGTCTTAATATTAGTAATAGCCGCAACTGCGAAAAATTGAGGAAGATAAGGAAGTGTGGTCATGATATGTCGCTTATATCATTCCGCCTGTTTGTCTTCATGACGTAAGTTATAAAGTATCTGGCCATAGGCATCGCGCAATGAGTCTTTTTGTGAGTCAGGTATGTCATTGATCGTCAAACAGCGCTCAAACACTTCCATCTCATTTAAGTCCTGCAAGTTCTCGGAAGTCTGCTGCTGATTAAGCACTTTGTTATAAGTACGAGTGTTTTTTATCTTAAGCACTTCACAGGGTAACCCTTCTACCATTGCTTGTACTTGCTCACGCAAATCACTGACAATCTCATCCCCTGTATAGACAATCTCTAGCCAAATAGAGTCCGATTGCGTAAGCGCTTGAATGGTTTGATCAATCTTGGTTAAGTCACCAGATATTTGCGCCAGCTGTTGGAATTTTGGGATGGGCAGGGAGACTACTTGCATCTGATTAGCGTCATCGCGATACAGTATTTTATTGATAGTAGTGGCATCAGTCGAGGTTGGTTGATTGTTTGTATTTTGCTTAACAGGAATATTTTCTACGGCAGTAGATTGTGCCACATCTTCATCATCTGAAGGCTCATCAAAGCCAAACAAGTCATCCATGAAAGGCAGTTCCTGACTCGCCAATTTTTTAGCGGATTTTTCTACTAATTTATCTACTGATTTTTTCACTTGGGCGACTTCAATGTCAGCAGCTGTACGGATAGCATGAGGAGTAATACTATCAGGTGCGACATTCAACTCTGAGATACCATTATTAAAATGTTCTGCAGCACCAAACTGTACCAGTAATACTTGCTTTTGCTGTTTGGCCTCTCCAAAACCCATCGCAATAGGTGAGCCTGAGTAGCGAATACTCTCACGACCGCCAACACGCTGCGGTACGTGCAAATGCCCAAGTGCAACGTAATCGAAGCCATCATTGAACATATCGGCGGAGATTTTACCTAGTGAGCCGACATAGAGCTCGCGTACACCATCATCTTCGGTTGTTTTACCACCAGACGCGAATAGATGTCCTGTGGCAACGATAGGAATATATCGCTGATGCGTTTTGATTAAGTCGGCTTGCTTAGCCTTCGCAATATCTGCAACATTGTCATAATGCTCGCAAATACCAGCGATAACGTTGGCGTCTTTGCTATCTGCGGACTCGCCAGCGCTACTGCTACGCACATCCCGATCGCGCAGATAGGGCACAGCGGCGATAATACAATGAGGGTTGTTGTCATCATCACCCAAGACCAATACTTCGTCATCCAAGTCATCACAAGCAGTGCCAATCACATGCACATTCAAAAACTTAAGCACATTGCTTGGCGCATCTAAAAAAGTTGGTGAGTCGTGATTGCCTGCGACAATAACCACATGCTGACAGCAGGAGCGTGAGACCTTACCCAAAAACTCATAATACAGCGCTTGGGCTTTATTGCTTGGGGTCATGGTATCGAAGATATCACCTGCGACGATCAATATGTCTACTTTTTGTGCGCTGATGGTGTCTTGTAACCAATGCAGGAATGACTCAAACTCTTCGTAACGAAGACGCCCATACAGACGTCGCCCCAAGTGCCAGTCCGAGGTATGCAATATGGTCAAAGGTTTCATTTGCGTGGTTAAAGAAGAAGGCAAGCTAGCATCAGGTATGGGCATAAGTAGACTATAAGTGTGAGCAGTAGAAAGTCTTCATTCTAGCAAGAATCGTTGAGATTTGCGCTGTTGCCAAAAGAAAACCCTACCAATAATATACTGGTAGGGTTTTCTTCTTATTCAAGACTCATCGTTTTGCAGGTCAGTAGTAATCGCTAGTCAATAATCAGTTGCTTCAGACCATCTCCTTGCTGCGTCGCAAGATTTGCGACCATCGATAGGGCGTGCGCTTGTTGGTTTATTGGTTGTTTTACTGCTTTACCTCTTGACCCTTCACGCAACCAATTTTTAGCTATATCATCGCTGTTTTGACTGTGCTGCTGATTTTGCAAATTATACCAAGCCAAATCATGATGCAAGCTGACCACGTCGCCCATAATTAGGAGGGCAGGCGTTGGCAATTGTGCTTGTTCTTGTTTGGCAACAATCGTTGCAAGCGTACCTGTCAATACCTGCTGATTGGGCATACTCGCATTAGAGACGATAGCAATGGGCGTTTCGCTACTACGACCAGCATCAACCAAGCCTTCAGTCAAACGAGCCAGCGAATGCAGACCCATATAAAACACCACTGTCTCATCAGTATTCAAGAAGTTCTTAAAATTACTGTTGGGCGCGCCAGCCTTCAGAAACCCCGTCACAAAGCGCACTGATTGTGAATGATCACGGTGAGTTAAGGGAATGCCTGCATAGCTAGCGGCGGCATTGGCAGCGGTAATGCCTGGCACTACCTGATACGGGACGCCATGCGCTCGTAAGCTTTCTATCTCTTCTCCTCCGCGACCAAAGATAAACGGATCGCCACCTTTTAAGCGAACGACACGGCGACCTTGTTTGGCATGATTGACGAGCAGCTCATTGATACCCAACTGTGCGACCGTATGATTGCTGCGTTTTTTACCGACGAACACTTTGTCAGCATCACGGCGGCATAAGTCTAAGACCTGCGGTGAGACTAACGCATCATAAAATACCACATCTGCTTGTTGCATCAGACGCAATGCTTTAAAGGTCAACAGCTCTGGATCACCCGGGCCTGCGCCTACGATATAGACTTCACCAACGGCTGGTAAGCTTTTTTCTGACTCATTCGATGCGACGGGCTTGATGGCATCTGACTCTCTAACCAAGTTTGTATCGTCGCTTTTCTTACTGATAGCAGCGGCAGTGCTATCCAAATCAGCTTGCAGTTGTGCAGTCGCTTTAGTTTCATTACCGGCAAACATCAGCTGACTGACTTGGCCTTCAAACGCGCGCTCCCAAAACTGACGACGACCAGTCAGCGTTGGTATCTTGGCTTTTACCTCACTGCGGAATTCACCTGCCAGCTTGGCTAATTTTCCATAGCCTTGCGGGATTAATGTCTCAAGGCGTGCCCGTAATAGACGTGCCAATACTGGCGCTTTACCATTTGATGAAATACCAATCACAATAGGATTTCTATCGATAATCGCTGGAAAGATAAAATCACATAAATGCGGGGTATCGACCACATTGACTGGAATATTTAGCTCAGTCGCGTCCGCATGAATCTGGTGATTAAGCGTTTCATCGTCAGTCGCGGCAATAATTACGCGTGCGCCTGACATATGGGTTTTATTATAGTCCTCATAGATAAATTCATGCTTGCTGTCAGTGAGCAAGGCTTGTAGTTCGTGACTGATATCGGGTGCAAGTATCGTGATACAGGCGCCTGCACGACTGAGCAAATCCGCTTTACGCAGTGCCACTTCGCCGCCGCCCACGATAAGCACTTTACGGTCTTCTAATTTAAAAAATAGCGGGAAGGTGTTCATAATGTCACCATATATTTAATTGTTTATTATAAAAGGTAGAAAAGATATCAGGAATGCCGCCATTATGAGGTATCACAGGCATACTCTCACCTAGTGAATTGGCATTAGTATATTCGTTTTTGAGATATTAATTCATATTTTAGCCAATAATAGGAATAGCGGGAAGTTTCCAATATAGTAAAACAGGGTACAAAAAAATCCCGCTCAATGACTCTATCAAGAGCCAAGCGGGATTTCTTATTGATATAGCCATTGTTCAACAAACAATCGCTACAGTCATCGCCTTACTATAGCTGAGTATGCAAGCCACATTCACGGCTTTCTTCTACTTTTGTTGGATCAAAGTAGTCATGCTCGTTTGGTAAGTTGTGCTCTTCTAGATATACGTCTAGATCAGCATCTGTTTTTTCAAACAATGGCGCTACTTTTAGCACGCCGTCTTTTGATAAGCTAAGTACATCAAGACCTTGGCGGAACTCAGTTTGGTCTTTACGAATAGCATTGAACCACACATCTGGCTTTAGCTCATCTAATGCACGGCGGAATGGCTCAAGTTTAACTTGCTCTGTGAACTCGTCATGCTGTGGGTTATCGATACCTGGAATGCCATTCATCGTCGCGTCACGGTGTGCAGCCGTTTGCTTAGGAATGTAGGTAACGACATTTAGGTTCAAGTCATGGATAAGCTTGTTGGCAAACTGATAAGTAGCATCAGTGTTGTAGCCTGAGTCTACCCACAATACCGTGATATCAGGGCGCTGTTTGGCAACCAAGTGTAAAATAGCCGACTCATACGGACGGAAGTTCGTCGTGATGATTGGGTTTTTTGCTTGAGTCAGTGCCCACTCAACGATTTGCTCAGGTGACTTACCTTGCAGGTCTTGGTTAGCTTGGTCAAGATCTAGGTTTGGGTGTAGTTGGCTCATAATACGTTCCTTAATTGTTGTTAATATAAAAGTGTTGATTGAAAATATTGGGTATTACTATAAAGATTGTGGTCAGTACTAAAACTATGCGACTGAAGTCTCTGACGATTGTGCAAACATCGGTAAATCTGAAGCACTTCGGCCATCATAGCTACTAGCAAGGGCAGTAAAAGCTTGCTCAATGCCAAACTTAGAGTCGGCTTCTAGGTCATGCTCGCTCAATACAAAGCTATCAACGCCCACACGTAGCATATAAGCAATTTGATCGCGGCCAAACGCGCCAGCCACTCGAATCTCGCCTGTATAACCGATTTGGCGCAGCGTACGTGCAAAGCTAAAGTGACGACCATCAGCGAACTTAGGCACATCAATCACGATAAGCGCGTGCGTTGATAAGAACTCACTAAGTCCTTCTAGTGCATCAGCGTCAGTATCGGCAGTAACCCACAATCCAAGTCGGCTACTGTGCTGTACGATCAGCTCATAAACTTCTTTGATCAGCCCACCAGCTTGTGCGCCTGTCGTATCTAATAGATCAACGAGTGGCACGATGACGTCCGGCTTCTCTTGTTTTTGTAGTAGCTCAAGCAACGTAATGTTAGTCGATACAATGCTTTCTGGCAGTGCATCAGTAGTAAGTACATGCCATGTATCTTGACTGCCAATATCGACGCCATGACTGTCCAAAATATGGTGATTAGCCATAGACCTTCTCCTTAAATGGATCAATACCAACGCGCTCAACCAATTGACCAAAGCTCTCTACATCGTTGTCAGTGCTAGCACGTAAGTCCACATAGACATCAACAATCTGCTGTATGGTATTGGCAACCTCAAGAGCAGGCACAGATTTTCCTAAGATTTTGCCAAGTTTGGCGTCGTCACTAGAGTTGCCACCAAGGCTAATCTGATACCAATGTTCGCCTTTTTTATCGACACCCAAGATACCAATATCGCCTGTATGATGGTGCGCACAAGCATTGATACAGCCAGACATGTTCAGGCGAATCTCACCCAAGTCATATAGATAGTCTAGGTCATCGAACTGTTTTTCGATTTGTTCAGCGATGTTGTGGGTGGTCGCATTGGCAAGCGAACAGTAATCCCAACCTGGGCAGACAATCATATCTGTTAGGGTGTTGATGTTTGCGCGCGCTAAATGCAACTCTGATAGCTGCTGCCATAATTCATAAAGCTTATTGGTCTGCACATCAGCGAATACTAGATTCTGCTGATAAGTACCACGTAGCTCACCAAAGCTATATTTGTCAGACAGGTCAGCCAGTGCGTCCATTTGTGATTCACTGACATCACCAGATGGTACATATTTGCCATCGACCAAGCCTGCTTTAAGCGAAATTACTACGGCACGATAGCCAGCTATTTTGTGCGCTACGGTATTTTGGTTATACCAATTGGCAAAATCTTTATCAGCGTTTAGTTGCTGTTGTAGCTCAGACTGTACTTGTAGTGCGTCAAACGATGCATAGTCAGGCTCACTAAAGAAGCCAGTTGCCGTTGCAAAGTTCTCATCAGTCAAAGTCAATGGGCCATCTTTGGTGTGGGCTTCCCACTCGGCATTGACCAATTTGGCAAAGGCTGGACCGCCCATGCTTTCGACCAAAATTTTGATACGTGATCTGTATTTGCTGCCTTTGTCACGGCGACCATGCAAGTTATAGACACGCAAGATGGCGTCTAAATAACTCAGCAGATGCTGACGTGGCAAGAATTTATTGATGACTTTACCAAGGACAGGGATACGTCCAAGACCGCCACCAACCAATACTTCAAAACCAATCTCACCTTCATCATTGGTCTTTACGTGTAGACCGACATCATGTACTTGGGTTGCCGCGCGGTCTTCATTAGTACCGATCACAGCAATCTTAAATTTACGCGGCAAAAAAGCAAACTCAGGATGGAAGGTTGACCACTGACGGATAATCTCACAATAAGGACGTGGATCAGCGATTTCTTCTTTATGAATACCAGCATATGGATCGGTGGTGGTATTACGGATACAGTTACCTGAAGTTTGGATGGCATGCATCTGTACTGAGGCCAATTCAGCCAAAATATCTGGCACATCTTCTAGCTTTGGCCAGTTCAGCTGAATATTGGTACGCGTCGTGAAGTGTCCATAGCCTTTATCATACTTGCGAGTAATCTCGGCCAATTTGCGCAATTGATAGCTAGCAAGCAAACCGTAAGGAATGGCGATACGCAACATCGGCGCATAACGCTGGATATACAGGCCATTTTGCAATCGCAGTGGTAAGTACTGCTCCTCGGCAAGCTCACCTGCCAAAAACCGCTCGGTTTGGTCGCGAAATTGGGCAACTCGTTCCTCTACCAAAGTCTGGTCAGCGTAATTATATTGATACATGACGTAATCTCAGTTTTGTTTTTAATCTTAAAATCAGCGACGAAAATGATTTGCGTGTGTAATAGGTTTTATTGCCGTTCGCAATGTAAATAATTCAGCTATACATCATATAAGCTTGTACCCAGAAACATAAATTCCTTTCAGACATATCCATATCCAAACACAGCATAAATTTTCATAATGAAAGTTAGGTAGCCTATGCGTAACAAATTTAATGCCCAATCGTTAGTACGCTACTTATTATCTAGCGACGGCTTTCTTCTCAGTTTTGTACATTTAATCGCTTTTGCATTTTTGCTCATCTCTTCCAACCATTCTTTTTATAAGAGGTTTTAATAACTATATGTCTCAAACTCAAACTCAAAGCCAAACCCAATCACAATTCAAATCAAAGCTGGTTCCACCACATGGTAGTGCAGAGCTTAAGCCACTATTATTAAACGGTGCAGCACGTGATCAAGCATTAGAGCTTGCCAGCACATTGCCGACCATCACTCTAAGCTCACGTGAGCGTGGTGATTTAATCATGTTCGGTATTGGTGGTTTTACTCCGTTAAATGGTTTTATGAATCAAGCGGACTGGCAGGGCGTGGTAGACAACATGCGTCTGCAAAGCGGTGAAAACGCTGGCTTGTTTTGGCCAATTCCTATCACTTTGTCTGCGCCAAAAGAAACTGCGGATAATTTGAGTCAAGGCGACAAAGTAGCCTTGGTCGCTCAAGATGGCGAAGTCATGGGTATCTTGACGGTAGAAGAGACTTATACCATCGATAAAGAACATGAGTGTCAGCAAGTATTCACGACCACGGATTCAGAGCATCCGGGCGTACAGCAAGTATTGAGCCAAGAAGCCATCAATATTGCCGGTAGCGTTGAAGTATTAAGCGAAGGTGAGTTCCCAGCACTATATCCAGAAATCTACAAAACGCCAGCAGAAACACGCGCAATTTTGGATGCTAAAGGCTGGAAAACAGTGGCGGCATTCCAGACGCGCAACCCAATGCACCGCTCACATGAGTATCTGGCCAAGATTGCGATTGAAATCTGTGATGGTGTACTGATTCATTCATTATTAGGCGCATTGAAACCTGGCGACATCCCAGCAGAAGTTCGTCAAGAAGCCATCAAAACCTTGATCGACAACTACTTTAGACAAGATACCGTTATCCAAGCAGGCTATCCGTTGGATATGCGCTATGCTGGCCCACGTGAGGCATTATTACATGCGCTATTCCGTCAAAACTATGGCTGTAGCCATCTGATTGTCGGTCGTGACCATGCGGGTGTCGGCGATTACTACGGTGCGTTTGATGCGCAAACTATTTTTGAACACGTTGGTAAAGATGATCTTATCACCCAACCGCTCAAAATTGGCTGGACGTTCTGGTGTAATGCTTGTAATGCGATGGCTTCTGACAAGACTTGCCCACATGACGCGTCTGAGCACGTTAAAGTGTCAGGTACTAAGCTGCGTAAAGCACTATCAGAAGACGAAGATGTACCAGAAAACTTTAGCCGTCCAGAAGTACTACAAATTTTGCGTGACTACTATGCTGGTATCGCAAAAGAAGAGCGTGCTGAGGTTAAATTAACGGGTGCATCTGCGGTATAAGGGCAGATCATCAGTATAAAAAACTTGTACTAAGCCAGTCGTAAAAAAGGTGTCAGACTTATGGTCTGGCACCTTTCTGTTTTTATCATTATTTTAAAATGAAAAACACGTCCTAACACATGCTAGCGATGACTATTAAATCTCCAAACCTACTGCCAGCTTTTTATATTCTCCAGCAAGTGAGCCACCACCTGAGCAAAAATAGTTCAGTGAATACTTGTCTGGGCTGTCGATGATGAGCTTGTCATCCTTAAACTGGAAAAAAGCAGTGCTGTCATTTACTTTTGCCTGAAAAATCGTACCGTGAGCAGTATCTTGGCCCATTAATGTCGCCTTACCATCGAAGTGACAAGTAGGTTTTTTGATATCGCTGCGTGAGCGAACTTTAATGTCAATCTGTTGATCATCATCTGCTCGTACCATCACGCCAACCCAATCATAGCCTTGTGCTCGTTTATCGTAGTCGGCAGTAGCGTAATCCGCTGAAACCTTGTCTGTTGAAAATTTGTCTGCTGAGACATTGTCACCCAAATCATTATTTTGAATAGCTGGCAAAGTAGATGTTGTACTGGCAACTGATTTGACCTTGCTGTGGCTATCGCTGTTCACAGTGGGCGACATACTATTACAGCCTGTTAAAGCAGCTAGGGTAGAGGTCATTATTATCAGCCCTACAATAGAATGAAATTGACGGTATAAAAGAGTCATATAAGGGCCTTTGGTCAAGTAGAAAAGTAAGGTTCGCATAGCATCAGGATAATGAAAGTATCATTAATACAGCAAACTTTATGACGTACAAATAATGGTACAGCCTACCCAAATCATAGTCTACCTAATAAACCTGCCAGCAGTTATTTACCTCCTTTTATGCTTGATGCCGCAAAACGATTGCTAGTAATACTTATGCCAACTTCACTAGTCGATAAGCTAATTCGTCACTAAGCGTTTGCTATTTATGCTGCTAGCATAGCTTGCATCATCCCGACAACCGAACTCAAAAGATTGTAGGCCCTGTGATGATGGTCAAGATTTTGACAAAACGCTTCTAATACTTTTATCGAGAGCATCATGCAAAAAAAATTCCAACAAATCAGCATTGCTAGCATTCAATCAACTAATAATAAGCCTGTAAAAGCGCGTGTACTTGCCACCAGCGGCATGCTCGCAGCAGCGATCATGATGACAGGTTGTAGCCCAACCGAAGGGACGCAAAACGAGGCAGTAAACAACGCTAATGGTGAGACGCAGGATGTCAATCTACTCAATGTCTCCTATGATGTGTCTCGCGATTTTTATAAAGACTACAACACCTTATTCAGCACCGACTATCAGAAGACTCACCCAAACAGTAAAATAAATATCAATCAGTCGCATGGCGGCTCTAGTAAGCAAGCACTCTCTGTTGCCAATGGTTTGCAAGCGGATGTAGTCACCTTTAACCAAGAAAGTGATATGAATCTGTTGGTTGAAAAAGGTTTGGTGGCTGCTGACTGGCAGCAAGCACTCCCAAATAATGCCGTGCCGTACACCAGCACCATGGTACTCCTGGTCCGCGCGGGCAATCCAAAAAATATCAAAGACTGGTCAGATTTGGCACGTAATGATATCGATGTGGTCATCCCGAACCCTAAAACCAGTGGTACCGCGCGTTATGCCTTTTTGGGTGCTTATGGCTACGGCTTACACCAATTCAAAGAAAGCAGTAATGAAAACCCTGTAAAAACCAATGACTTTATCAAAAAACTGCTGGCCAACGTGGTTACTTATGACAATGGCGCACGCGCTGCAACGACCAGCTTTACTCAGCGTGGCCTAGGTGATGTGCTGATCACAACCGAAAACGAAGCACATTTAACTGCCCAACAATTTGCAAAGGGTAACGTTGATATCGTATACCCGAGCTATTCGATTACGATTGCCAACCCAGTAGCAGTCGTAACGGCAGTGACTGAGAAATCTGGTAAGACGGAAGCGGCTGGTACTTATCTAAAAGGCTTATGGGATAAGCCTGCCCAAGAGCTCATGGCAAAAATGTATATGCGTCCAAGTGATGAGCAGATTCTAGCTGCTCATAAAGATACTTTGCCTGATATTGAAACGTTTGAACCTGTGGCTGTGTTTGGCTCATGGGCAGAGATTATGGATGCTTTCTTTGTAGACGGTGGTCGTTTCGATCAGCTGGCAAATACTAAGTAGTCGTTAATTTCTGGCTTGTAGAATGATCTGTCTTGGCCGTTATCAGTGAAACACGGACAAGATAGATAAGACGTATCCAATGTTAAAATCAGAAAACAGTTGGTTATGCGTATATAATTTTTTCATAAATTATTGATATGATTGGCTTTGCCTGCTTGTTATTCCCTTTTGGCAATAACATACGCATATTCATCATTAAACATAATAAGATGGCGCTGTTAGCATACTTGCATTACACAATAGACATCTTTGAGGTATTTATGACAGACGTAGCTCGTTATCAACAAAAGAGTAAAACCCTTAGTGCCTTGAGCATTGCTGGCGTTGCTCTGACATTGGGTCTAGCTGGCTGTAGCAACAGTGAGACTACTGAGGCAGCAGCTGACGGTTCAGTGACGACAGAAGGGCAGAATATTGAGCTACTCAATGTCTCATACGATGTGGCACGTGACTTCTATAAAGATTACAACCCTTTGTTTGTTGAGCATTATAAAGCTGAAAACCCAGACAGCAATATCTTAATAAAACAGTCACATGGCGGCTCAAGCAAGCAAGCATTGTCTGTTGCTAACGGTCTACAAGCCGATGTTGCTACCATGAACCAAGGCTCTGATATTGAGCTGCTTGAGAAAAAAGGCTTGGTTGAGTCAGATTGGGAAAGCAAATTCCCAGACAATGCGGTTCCTTTTACCAGCACGATCGTATTCTTGGTGCGTAAAGACAATCCAAAAAACATCAAAGACTGGGAAGACTTGACCAAAGAGGGTGTTGAGATTGTCATGGCCAATCCAAAAGTGACGGGTAACGGTCGTTATGCGTTCTTAGGTGCATACGGTTATGGTCTACATGCTTTTAATGAAGATGAAACAAAAGCTAAAGGCTACGTAAAAGACATGCTAAAAAATGTCAAAGTCTATGAAAACGGCGGACGTGCCGCGACAACGACTTTCGTACCTGTCTCTTATACACATCTGACGCTG
>OJBZ01000350.1_pt1 | contig 27958 bp, 27 predicted proteins | sample 1591671 | NCBI WGS metagenome assembly OJBZ01 (sample SAMN05416850, study PRJEB24817) | seawater metagenome | isolation source: Sea water | place: Canada:Atlantic | collected 2013-07
CCAAGCCCTATCATCGCGGGCCAGTGCCCAGAAGTAACCAGTTTTGGTTTTACGTTTGCCAGGATCAAGCACTGGTGCTCTTGTTTCATCCATGAACAATTTGGTTGAGCTTTTCAGATCAGCCATTAACGCATCGAAGACAGGACGGAGTTCATAGGCTGCCTTGCCGACCCATCCTGCAAGGGTGGAGCGATCCAGATCAATGCCTTGACGGCTGTAAATCTGTGCTTGGCGATACAACGGCAAGTGATCTGCGTATTTGCTGACAAGAACATGCGCCACCGTTGCCTCTGTCGGCATACCACCAGGGATAAGCCGGGCGGGTGCGGGTGCCTGAACAACCCCATTGGTGCAGGACCGACATGCATACTTTGGGCGGCGGGTAACGATCACACGGAACTGAGCGGGGATGATGTCCAATCGTTCAGACGTATCCTCACCAATCATATGGCGCTCAGCACCGCAGCCGCAGGTCATGCTATCGGGCGCAATCACTTCTTCAATACGCAGTAAATGTTTGGGGAGTGAGCCACGGTTGGTATTGCGCGGTTTTGTCGGGCGCGATGCAGGTGGATCCACGGCGTCATCTTCAGCGTGGACCGCCGCCATCGCCGTTTCGATGTCTTCCAGCGCCAGCTCAAACTGCTCGGGATCGGCCTTCTCAGAGCGTGCGCCAAACAGCGCACGCTTGAAGTCAGCAACCAGTTTCTCCAACTGATCGATACGATCCTGCTTGCGCAGATTGCGGTCCTCTGAGGCGGCAAGCAGCGCCTTCAGGGCCTCAATATCATTAGGGAGCTCGGCAGGTTTTGACATGGGGAATGACTACCATTTCCTGCACCTCAATACCCCTGCAAAAGACGGCCTGATTCATTCTGCCGCAGTCGGCGGACGCGCGGACAAAGCCCTTACTTTCCGCCAGTCCAATCCTGAGAATAGCGCTTCAAACTGGGCGTGGTTCAGCGCCATCAAGCCATCTTTGATGGCGGGCCAGGTGAAGATATGCTCCTCCAGCCTCTTGTAAGCCATGACCAGCCCGGTGCCGTCCCAATACAACAGCTTCAGCCGATCTTCCCGTTTCGAGCGGAAAACAAATACGGTCCCCGTGAAGGGGTCTTTGCGTAACTCGTTTTTGACAAGCGCTGCCAGACCGTCATGACCTTTGCGGAAGTCTACCGGCTTGGTCGCCACAACGATCCGCACCCGGTTTGAAGGGAACATCATGAGGGCGCATTCAAGGCGCGAGCAATCTCGGCAATGCGCGCCGCTGATGTTCTTGCATCCAATCGCACGGTGACAGCACCACAGATCAGATCCAACGGCGACAGCTGCGCAGGTTCAGGTGCCACATCGACATCCTCGCGCACAACCAGCGCTGCAAAGCTCGGTTCTTCAGCCAAGGCAGGCAGAACCAGCTTGCCCTCCCGCGCCATGCGCCGCCATTCTCCCTCTCGGGACCTTGCTACGCAAGACCCTGCCGGCGACGGACAAATGATTGGCCCGCATGTCATACCGCCGCGCAACTGCGTCCACCGAGGCACCCTCCACCAGCGTCTCGGCCACAATTTGCGCCTTCACCGCATCCGGCCACCGGCGGTGACCACGCGGGCCCACAACCAAATCAATGTTACTGAGAAGCTCCGTTGAGCGCTCCATGGAGAAACTCCCTGATAATCCATCCGTAAGGGCTGAATCTCAGATCAGGGGCTTACAAGGAAGGTGGGGTCGGTGCATCGCTTACAGTTCACCGCGCATATCCCCGGTCTCATTCCTCAGGAAGCGGGTGTAATAGGCATCATAAGCAGTTTGTCAGTGAGATCGCCGCGATGGCCCAGTGTTATCTCGAACTGTGCATCATCTTCCGGATCATCAAGCGTAACCGCGCCATTGGGACCGCCTGCCTGACGCTTTGGCAATGAGCTAAGAGACGTCGCTAATGACGTCATTACTGACGTCTCTTATGTGGGCCTGTGATGCGTGGCGAAATTCTTGGGGCGGAGCGGCGGCGCTTTTGGCATGACGACGACAAGCTTGAGATAGTCGCGTCGGTTGGGATTGCCGGGGCGAGCGTGACGCAGGTTGCGCAGCGCCATGAGATTAAGCGACAACAAATTTACGCGTGGCGACATGAACTGAAGAAGAAAGGCTTGTGGTCGCCTGATGCTGGGGCGCTTTTCTTTCCGGTGGATCTGCCGGTGGCGCAGGCACCGGTCGCTGAGGCACCGCCTTCAGTTGCTGTTGAGTTGCGCCTGCATGAAGCAAGAACACTAGCTGTCTGGGTAGCAGTATATTCTCTAACGCGAAGGGCTCTTGATGTTTTTTGGGGTTCGCCAGCTCCATAATCGTGGTAGCCATATAGGGTTATCCGGTAGCCGGTAGCTTGTAAGGATGACGTATTAATTCGTGTAATCACTCGCCTCTTGTTAGTTGTGCACTTTCAGCTGCTGTTAAGCGGTTAGGCCGCCCTAAGCGTTGGATGATTCCGAATGCCCGGGTGCTTCAACATTATCTTCAGTGATCAGGCGGGCACCCCGGTCATTCGTTAGATAGCGCCACAGCCATTGCAGCGATACGATCAGCCTGTGCTGAAACCCGACGAGCAGATAGATGTGCACGACTGCCCAGGCCGCCCAAGCGAACCACCCTTTGATGGTATGGCCTGCCGTCTCAAAGACCGCAGCGTGACGTCCGACAATCGCAGTGTTACCCCGACTTTTATAGCGAAATGGGGGCAGCGGAGAGCCGTCGCGGATGTGAGCAGTTAGGGCATGCCCAAGGTGTATACCCTCCTGCCTTGCAACTTGAGCCAAGCATGGGAGGGGCCGGCCGTCTTCTCCAGAAAGTGCGGCAATATCCCCCAAGGCAAACACGCCCTGCAGCCCTGATACGGCCAAAGTGCTATCCACAGCTATGCGACCAGCTCTATCGGTTTCCCCTAATTGCTGAGCCAAGGGTGATGCTGAAATTCCCGCGGCCCAGATCGTCATTCCGGTCGCAAGTTCCTCGCCTGCGATGCTTATCGACGAATGCCCGACGCCATCGACGGCTTGGCCGGTACGCACATCGACGCCCAGACGTTCCAGCTTGCGCAGCGCGTAGGAGGATGTGTCTTCCGAAAACCCAGACAGAATACGGGATCCGGCTTCGATAAGCGTAATTTGCGTTGACTCGGGGCTTATATTGCGAAAATCACGGGCAAGGGTGTACCGGCTCAGCTCTGCGATTGTTCCGGCAAGCTCTACCCCGGTGGGTCCCCCACCGATGATGGCGATGCTCTGTACGCGCCTTTGTTCCTCCGGGTCTGTGCTGTGTTCCGCCCGCTCAAAGGTCAAGAGTAATTGCGATCGAATGTGGCGTGCATCATCTACCGATTTCAAGCCGGGTGCCCACCGAGCCCATTCATCGTGGCCAAAATAGCTGTGACCGGCCCCGCTGGCCACGACGAGATACTCATAGCCAAATTGCTGACCGCAATTCAGCGCCACAATTTGCGCAGTCGTGTCGATCTGGGTAACCTCGCCAAAGACTACCTGTACGGACCGGTAAGGGCGCATGATTTTACGAATAGGTTCTGCGACGTCCACGGCCGATAAAGCTGCTGTCGCGACTTGGTATAAAAGCGGCTGAAACAAATGGTGGTTGTGCCGGTCAATCAAGGTGACTTGAATGTTGGCCCGCCCCAGTGCTTTAGCTACTTCTAGCCCTGCAAAGCCGGCACCGACGACCACGACTCGAACAGATGATGCGTTGGACTTGGGGACTGCATCGAAAGCGCTCCTTTGGTTGGAAGTTTGTTACTTTTGGCGAGGATAATACAAGGCTGTCATTAAACGAAATTTAGGGGCGCGATATTTTTCAATCGACGACGTCTCGCCCACTTACAAAACGCGCCCAATACCTTCTTGCTGGACAAACCACCCTTGAACCTCGTCTGCGACCAGCGTGCGCCGTTTCGGTGTTTGTAGGTTGTGCTCTATATCACGCAAGGCGCGCCGATACCGGTCAAAGGCCGCAAAATCTTGGGGGTGGTGGGCTGGCCGTAGCCCCACCAAACGAGCGTCTGGGGTGTGCGCTGCCAAGACATTTCGCCATTCCAATGCGGTGGCTTGGCCGTCGGCATTGACGCCATTTTGGAAGAGCAAAGACTCTATTCCCTCGAACGGACCATGTTCTTTCAGGAAGTTTTGTAGATCCGCCAGAGACTTTTGGTCATTGAACACCGCCCAATATGGCACTGCACCGCTGTAGCCGATGAACGCTGGAGCAAGCATATTGAAGTTGGTCACGAAGAGACGCTGCGAACTGTCCTTCATAAACAATCGCGCGATCGGTGCGCTGAGCGCTTGTGGTGCCTCATAGGTCAGGCGCACTACCCGTGCCCCAACAGAGGCAGCCAGTTCCTGAACGTCGGCTGTCAGGGCTTCCTCATAGCCCCATTCGGCCTCGGGACGTTGTGACCAGCATGCGTTGGCCGAATACCCATAGCGTGCCAACAAATCCTCCGACGCGATGGCACCATAGCCGCCAAGCTGAAAGAAATGATGTTCACCTAATTTTTTTGTGGGCCAGCGATAATCGCAGCCATTGATAAAAATTGTGCCCCCTGGCTCAAGGCGCGTACGGATAAAATCGCGATAAGCGTCAGGCAGTCGCTGCCATTTCATCCGCAGGTATGCAGCCTGCGCCGCGTTCCCGCGATCGTTTAAGGGGTCATGCATCTGATGGATCGCAACATCTGGGAAATATTTTATCAGCCTATCGGAGATCTGCGTTCCATGCTCGATCACCGCCGAAATATCATCCGGATCTACCTCTCGGCGCAGCAGCACCAGCCAAGTCTGCGGCAGCCATGGCGCGCCTAATCGTGCCGCGAGGTCCACCACGGCACCATTGGTCGCACCGATGAAGATCGACCGGGTTTTTTGAACGTTCTCATAGCGTGACGTGACCCAGCGGGCTGCCCTAGGCCCGTCTTCACTGGAAAGCTCACTGAGCTGAACCGCTTCGTTGGCCGCCCCGAAGCTGAAAAGTCGCGTGCGCAGTGCGGAAGGCAGATACTGACTTGCACGGGCGGCCAAATCAAACATTTTAGGCATAGCGAGCCCCACGGTGCCCTGGCCGTTTATCGCAGCGGCGAGAACGCGGACCGTTGTCGAAGCGGAATCAAATTGTCCGATGTTGAGAGAAGACATTTTACCTCCATCATAGGATCAAGCTTCGTACCCTTCTAAGTGTTATCCATTGTTCTATGCTTCCAATGGGAACTCGATCTTGACGCTAAGCCCCTCGGGACCGAATGTGGTTTCAAGGCACCCGCTCAATTGTTGCTCTACCTGCCCCTCAATCAGCACATAGCCAAAACCGTTCTTTTCAGGCTTTTCCGCCCTTGGGCCGTCTCGTTCTTTCCATGTTAAATGGATCCTTTTATCTGTATGTTTCCAACGCACTTCTAGCGTGCCGTTATGGTTAGCGAGGCCCCCATATTTGATAGCATTCGTTGCAAGCTCATGGATAACCATACTCACTGCCAGAGCCTGCGTGGGTTCCAGTTGCAGATTAGGCCCGCTGAAATGTACACGATCACTATCAAAAGGTGCCATTTCATCTTTTATGATGTCGCGAATACCTACAGTGGTCCAAAAACGATCAGCAAGGAGGCTATAGGCCCGTGCCATACCATGCAGACGCTTGACCAGACCGTCGAGCGCACCGGAATCTACCGTTTTCTCACGTAACGACGTCTTGACGATGGTAATAATCACCGCGAGCATATTCTTTACACGGTGGTTCAACTCCGCAATCAATACTTTTTGATGTTCTTCCGCTTTCGCAAGCGTTGTCACGTCCACGAGTGTGACAACAGCCCCTTCCACCCGTTCGTTGCCCGCAAGATAGGGGGTAATGCGCACCAGATAATGTGTTTTGTCGGCCTCACGTAAAAGCCGATGCTCGTAAATGCCACCGGTATCGAATACCTCACGTATGTGGTCCTTGAGCTCGGGATAATCCCCTACGCTTGCCAGCTCCGATAGCGGACGCCCCATATCCGCAGCTCTGAGATTGAACAACTCCGACGCTGCAGGTGTAAAGTTCCGAATAACCAGATCACCATCCAAAAAGACGGTGGCAATCTGCGTCGCATCAAAGAGGTTACGCAGGTCAGCGTTAGCGTGATCCAGTTCTTCGATCTTGCCATTCAATTCGGCGTTGATGGTATTCAGCTCCTCGTTAAGTGACTGCATTTCCTCCTTGGATGCTTCGAGTTCCTCATTGGTCGACTGTGCCTCTTCATTGACTGAAACCAATTCTTCGTTTGAGGATTTCAATTCCTCGAGTGCAGTCTCATACTCTTCGACAGTGGATTGGAGCCGCTCGTGCATTTCCCGCAATTCGTTTTCAGCGACTTCGTCCCGTGCGGCCCCACTTATGGCTGGAGCGGAGGGCACTACGGCCTCAGCGACTTCGAAAAATACGATAAAGAGCCGTTCCTGCCCTCTTCCGCTGCGCAAAGGCTCCACTTTGACGTTAACATACTGAAGCTCCGCTGAAGGAAGCGTGATACTAACGTTTCCGCGATGCTGCGGTTGTCGCGTCTCGACAGACTGGCGCAGCATCGCGCGGAGTTCGAGCCGCAGTTCACGCGACACCATTTCTAGGAGGTGGCGCGATGGCACCCCTCTGGGCATCTCGAGAAAGCGGCCAGTGCCTGCCGAGACGAACACCAACTCGCCATTTTCTTGGACCACTGCGTGTGCAGGAACATAGCGTTCCAGAATGTGCCGTTCGACCTGATGACGAAGCTGCATCTCGGACAGCCCTTCGGAAGTGCCTGTACGTATCACCTTTTCGGGCGGCACACGTTGCACGGTACTTGCTGGATTCCAGCGGCGATTCCCTTGTTCCTTCGATTGAAAAATACGGTTTTTCTTATCCACCGTCCGGAACAACGCGCCGAACTGACTGATACTCTCGGAAGTGCCCAAAAACAGGTAGCTCCCGGGCTTAAGCGCGTAGTGGAAAGTAGGAATGATTTGCCGCTGCAGATCTGCTCCGAAATAGATTAGCAAATTCCGACAGGACACAAGGTCCATCCGCGAGAAAGGCGGATCGCTGATTACGTTATGCGGGGAGAATATACACATCTCGCGAATTTTTTTGGAAACCACATAGCTTGCGCCGTCTTTGTTAAAAAAACGCGACAACCGTTCGGTGCTGACTTGGCCCAGCAGTTGCTCTGGATATCTGCCATGTCTTGCAACTGACAGAGCACGGTCGTCAATGTCGGTGGCAAATATCTGCACAGGGACTGACAGCCCTTCTGCTTCCAAATATTCTCTGACCAGTATTGCTAGCGAATAGACCTCTTCCCCGGTAGTGCATGCAGGCACCCAAATCCGGATAGGGTTTTTACCGTCACGTCCACGGCAAATTTCAGGGATAACCTGCTGTTCAAGCGCCTGAAATGCATTCGCATCCCGAAAAAAATTTGTTACGCTAATCAGCAAATCACGAAAGAGCGCCGTCACTTCCTCGGTTTCCAGCCTCAGGAGGTCACAATAACTTTGGAGGTCGCCGATTTGACGTACCTGCATCCGCCGTGCGACACGCCGAAAAAAGGTCTTGCTCTTATAGCCAGCGAAATCGTGGCCCGTCTCGTCGCGCAAGATTGTAGCGATCGCCGACTGCACCTTCTTTGGTGTTGCTCGCTTGTCAGTGACTGAATCATTAATCAGCGCATCGAGTGCCGCCCGACCCTCGCGCACCTCCATTAACTTCTCGCCCATCTCATTCGCGGGGATTGCGAAATCTACAAAGCCTGTCGCGATGGCGCTCTGGGGCATTTCGGGGTTCAAAGGCGGCTCGCCGTCGGCAACCTGAGCAAAAGTAACGCCACCCTGTTCCTTGATAACTTTGACCCCCAAAGTCCCATCTCCGTCCCCGCCGGAAAGAACCACGCCAGCCGCATTGTCCTTTTGGTCTTCGGCCAGAGCGCTAAAGAAAAGATCGACAGGCTGATGCTCGCGCGTGCCAGGGGAAAGCTCATTCAGCTTCAATCGTCCGCTACTGATTGATAAAAATGAACCCTGAGGCATGACATAGACTGTGCCCGCGCTCACCCTCTCTCCATCTGTTGCGACGCGCACCGCCATTTCGGTCTTGTGCTCCAGAACTTTGTCTAGCTGGCTTTCACGGTCCGGGTTCAGATGGGTAACTACCACAAAGGCAATGTCAGCTTGCGCCGGCACGCCTTTGAAAAATTGTGACAACGCATCAATACCGCCTGCGGAGGCGCCGATACCGACAATAAAGGGAAAATCATTACTCATTTGCAAAGGGTACGGAGACTGACGCCGAATATCCATGGGTTAGTTACAGGGTCTGGGCAAAATAATGCCCAAAAATTGAATAACGCATTCTCTGAACATGTTTCTTAAAGCGCTTTAATGTGACGTGGATCAAAACGCAGAAATCTCGGGCTATCAGCCTTTTTATCTGGCTGACGCAACTTCAATGGAGGAAATGAAGATGGAAGACCGAAACTACCGAGATCGACGCTCATATGATCAAGCACGTCAAACTGACCGATACGCAGAGTGGGACCGCGGAGAGCACCAGAATCGCAACCAGGGTTATGTTGGCCGTGACGGCTTGCAGTCGATGCAGGACCCTGAAGGCGTCGATGCACGCTATCAGAGTAATCAAGAATTCGGTCGCCGCGGCGAGCAATCGGGACGTGGGGATACCGAGTATGAGCGTGGTGGCTATATGAGTGAAATGGGTCGTCAGGGCGGATACCAAGGCGGTTCTTCGCAAGGTCAAAGACAAGGCGGCTTTACCTCCGACTGGGGCGATGGCCGGCAACAAGACGGCTTTCGGAACGACCAGACCTTTCAAGGCGGATTCTCCGGGGGCGCATGGCAGGGTGAAGGTCAACGTTCAGGCCAATCGTACCGTGGCAGCGGCCCGCGAAATTATCAGCGTTCTGATGATCGTATTTACGAAGACGTTTGTGACCGGCTTTCGGATGATCACCATGTAGATGCATCGGACATCGAGGTCTCGGTCTCTGATCGAGAGGTCACACTGACTGGCGAGGTTGATTCCAAACAAGCCAAGCGGCACGCGGAGGATTGTGCCGATTCATGTTCCGGGGTTGAGCATGTGCAAAATAACCTCCGGGTTCGAAAGTCCCAATCGAACGCGGCGAAGGAGGATTCGTCGACCGCGAATGAGATGTAGCCGCTAAATTTAATCTGAACATATATGGCCGCGCTGGTATGGCGCGGCCATTCTAGTTTCCATCCCAGCCTTCCTGTTCGTCCATTCGCACGAGAGACACACTACGGGATATTGCGGCCTGCCTAGTGGGGCGGTGGTCCATCGCAGTAATGAACCGGTCAGCACCCATACTCTCATTGAGAAGTATATCGGGGGGGAACCCCAGTGGTTCAAAGCCGATTATTCTTTCTAATTCGGCTCGGCGGCGCAGAACCACCCTTTGACCTTTGCGCTCAATAAACCCCTCAGTAGACAACAGTGTGAGATGTTTGCTGACTGAAACATTGGTCAGCCCGATAAGGTCTCCCAGCTCGGATTGATTAAGAGGAAGAAGTACCTCGTCGCCATGCATCGAACCGCCAAGCCGGTCATGTAACATCAATAGAAGCCAGATGATCCGTTCCTGTGCGCCCATTCGCCCAACGGCCATCAATGTTCGGATAAGGATTGATTGCATTTCTCCCGCCTTGTGAAGGAAGAAGGTCGCAATCGCCGGGGTCAAAAATTGGGGCGAGGTGAAAGCAGACATAGGAATAGGGTGCACTACGCAGTCGCCTAGACAGCGCATCGCGCAAATAGAGTGGTGCCCACCCAAATCCGCAAATCCTGCCATATCACCTGGCTGGTGAAGAAAAAGAATCTGACGTTGTCCGTTGGCAAGAACGCCATAAGAATACATCCAGCCAGATTCGACTAAATACACATAACCGGGTCTATCGCCCTCATGCTGAATATCCGCGTCTTTCTCGAAGGAGACGGGGCGAATTTTGAAACGCTTCAAAGCGTCCCGCACCGCTGATGCAACGGAAACGTGCGCCTCGTGCTCCTCGATTTCAGTGACATCGGGCATCACAACCTCAACAAAGAAGAAACTAAGCCCTCAACCACCGAGGGAATAGTTTGGTTCCCATAAGACTTTGGATCTCATTCACCGGAAAATGCTGACGGTGGGACAATGATTAAACCGCTTTAACGCAGGGGAGGCACGCAACTGTCAGAGTGAAGGCAGATAAAAGGGCTAAAATGAAATTTTTCACTTTCGTTGGAGTTCCACGTAGGTCTGTTTTCTACTGGATCTCTCACCTCGGACACTACAGTTTCAAGATCTGCTGTGGGGCAATACTCCCTCAACACGTCATGTTTTGCGGTGAGCAACAGCGGTCATGACTAAATCCTCAGTTGTTTTCCTAATCTTCTTTCTGGGCACGCCCTTGGCACCCGACATAGTCGCCGTCGCCTGTATACTGGTTTTCGGTCTTCAACTGGCAGTCTTTGTTGTACGTCAGTCGGCACGAGCCTTACTTGCACAGCCTTGGTCGGCCCGCCCCAGAAGCACTACGCCAATATTTTCAGTTCATCTGGCGACATGCAATGAACCACCGGAATTGGTAAGACGCACGATAGATGCATTAGCACATCAAGACTATCCGTCACACCTGTGGGAACTGATTGTGATTGATAACAATACCGTGGATCCGGCGCTTTGGCAGCCTGTCAGACGTTTCTGCTCGGTGTTGGGCGCAAGATACAAATTCCTTCACCGTGAAGGCGTAAAAGGCGCGAAGGCCGGCGCCCTAAACATTGCGCTCGAATACAGCAGAGCGGACACGACACACGTCGTGACTATTGATGCAGATTATATCGCTGAGCCGACTTTCCTTTCCGAAGCCGCCCGTGCACTAGCTACGACCGGCGCGGATTATGTGCAGTTCCCGCAAGCCTACCAGCGCAGTAACAATGCAGCAGAAGGCGTAGACATTGAGTTGCAGGAATATTTCCTTTCAGACGCGCGAACCGCCGATGATGCTGAGGCTGTTCTATTGACCGGAACACTCTGTATTATCTCTTCGTCGGCCTTAAGAATGGTCGGAGGATGGTCCGGCTACACCGCTACAGAGGACGCTGAACTAGGCGTGAGGCTATGCGGGGCTGGCTTTCGCGGTCACTACATTCCGACGGTGGTAGCAAGGGGGCTTTTACCCCTGTCCTTTAATGACTTGGAAAAACAACGCTATCGCTGGGCCAGTGGTAACCTTCGCACTTTATTACTGCATGTTTCTAACTTGCTGGACCCTAAAGTCATGCTGCGTAGACGACAGGTATTGGCCATCGTCGCCCAACTTTGCGCTTGGCTTAATTTTGGACTGATACCTGCGGCTTGTTTGCTTGCGGCTGCGATCACAAACGAAACCACCCCCACTTTAGCAAACATCACCTCCTTGTCCCTATTATTTGGGTTGGGAGAAACCCTAACACGCTTGTTTTTGCGTCTCTATCCAGATGGTTACAGTTTCAAAGCGGTACTCTCGGCGGCGGCCAGCCGCTTGGCGTTAGCCCCCGTTTCAGCCCGTGCAACAGTGTCGGCCTGCATACCCGGTCCCCAAAGTTTCGTAGTGACGCGCAAGAATGCCGCGCGAGGTGAACCAGTAGACCTTCCTGTCGACCAACTCATGCTTTTTTGTATGGCCCTTGTTGCAATCTGGGCCCTGGTCGACGCTCCGCTGCTCCACCGCTTTGGTGCCGCTGTGCTTCTGCTGCCTCTTCCTGCCAGCGTATGGGTCTCCATCGAACTGAGCCGTTACAGAAAATCCGTCCATTTAACCAATTCGAATGAGGTGATCGCATGAATCAAGAACACCAAGAGCAATCCCCATTGGTCGACATTATCATACCAACCCACAACCGCGCGCACCTCATTGAGATGGCCGTGAGGTCTGCGCTTGAACAGACGTGGTGGAACCGTCTGGTGACAGTGGTGGACGACGGATCGCAGGACGAAACCAAACGTGTGCTGGCACCTTACTTTGAACGCGCTGACTTTAACTATATCCGGCTTAGTCAAAATCTCGGCACCGCGGGCGCAAAAAACGCCGGTCTTCTTTTTACTAATGGCGCGGCGGTCACATTCCATGATTCCGATGATATTCCTCACCGAGATAAGGTGCTTCGTCAGGTCCGAGTGATAACCCGAACCGGACTGCAAGCGGATGATTGCCTCAATTGGGGCCTGATTGGCAAGCAGCCGGGGGCCGGGATTGATGTTGATGCTGTGCTAAGCCGTCATGAACTTATTTTGCCCGACGGTAGACAGATCGAAATCGCACGTGAGCTGTCTTTGTTGGATGATGTTTTCCCCAACTTGCAAATGGGTGCAGAAGTACCAGGGGACTGGACACATATTAACTCCGGCCTGTTTCGCCATGACCTGTTCGCTAGATTGGGTGGTTTCGAAGACTGCATAGAAGAAGATCGCGAGTTTCGAAATCGGTTCATCTTGGACGGGGCCGTGATCTGGATGATCCGTGCGCCCTTAATGACCAAAATTGAACACGCTGACAGCCTGACCCAATCAGCGGAATCTGACTACGATAGCGCACGCCGCAAAGAAGACAGGCAGTTGGTCTGGGCCAAAGTCGAGGAGTGGCGCAGGAACGGCCAAGTGGAACCTGTCTCGCTTGATCTACCCACCCTCGCCATAGATTTTGTCAGCAATCCCACCGCTCTGAACTTACGAAGTATCCCCATGACGGAACGAACGCGCAAGATCGCCCAAGACCTATTGGAGAAGTATGACTGCCCCCCTGCGGTCCCTACACAGGAGGCTGCCGAATGAATTTCCCTCCCGCCATCGGCATCGTCGACCCCTGCGCGCCGACTGGATATACATTAGGCGTGAACGACGGCGCTTTGGGGGGCACAGAGGCAACTGTGATCAAGATCGCGCAGGATTTGCAGGGACGCTTTCGGTTTCTCTTGTTTCAAGCGAATGCCCATAAATGCCAATCACAGTCCAAACAGGTGCCGTCTCCTCTTGAGGGTGCTTTTCACGACCGCAGTTGCTCGGGTTACCTTGTGATCAATTCGTGGAAAGTCGCCTGCCGGCTTAGACGATCGCATCCTCAAAAACCAATTGCGCTTTGGCTGCATATACATCCTGGTCGTCATAACCGACAAATGGGACTACGGCTGGCAGCGGCCAATATCAATGTCATCTGTGTTTCTAAAAGCCACTGCGAGAGTTTGAAGCACTTCTTGCCAGAAGAAGATATACCAACAATCAGCCATATCTATAATCCGATCGATGATAATCTGGCGGCCGACCAAACTCCGCGTGATATGAACCGGCTGTTCTTTTGCAGTTCGCCCCATAAGGGATTGAAGCAGGTCTTGGCCCAGTTTGAGCGATTGAGGGAGCGCATGCCGGAACTCACGCTTGAGGTTGCCGACCCGGGGTATCTGAGCTGGGATGTCGGACCAATTCCCGATGGGGTCTTGCTACGTGGACGTTTACCTCACGACCGCCTGATCGCACGGCTAAGACGCTCACTATGCCTGTTCTACCCGCAAGACAGTTTTGCCGAAACCTTTGGCTTAGTTATCGCTGAGGCGAATGCCGTTGGAACCCCTGCCCTTGTTCAGCGAAAACTCGGTGCCAACGACGAAGTCACCTGCACTGCCGACCAATTGATTGAAGCAAAAAATGTAGACCAGCTTGAAGCGCGCATCCGTAAATGGCAGCGCAATTTTCCCCACCTTAAGACGGATGGGCGTTTCCGGCTGAGCCACATTGCAGACCACTGGGACACTCTTCTGTCCAATATGGTTTCGTCACCGCCAGCGGGTCACGCCGTGGGCGAATATGAAGAAGCGAAAAACTGAGATGGGATTGTACAATGAACTATGTTTCCAAAGGCCCTCGGATTTTCTTGGTCGAGGGTGATTTTCTCGTTGCAAACGACCTGATGTACGCGCTTGAGAATGAAGGCATGGTAATTGCCTGCGTGAGCAGTTCACTTGAAGGCGCGCTGAAACAGCTTGAGTATGGTGCCTTCGACTTCGCTCTTATCAATCTTCGGCTTCGCGACGTAAATTGTTACCCTATTGCTGAAAAGCTGAAAGATCTTGATGTGCCGTTCGCCTTCTTCACAGGCGCGACACAGGCAGAAATTGACGTCAAGTTTCATGATATTCCCTGGATCGAAAAACCTAAGAATTCAGCGCTGGTGGCTCAGGATATCAAAAACATCATCACCTCTGCAGCAAGCATCGCGGTAGAGGTTGGGCGGCTATGGTAATGCTTCTGCGGAAGCACGGTACCCGCTTGAAGTCCTAAGACTAAATTCGCGATTTAGACCGTTAGGTCGCGTTTGCGTAAGCCTGGGAACTCTGAGCTCGCGTCCCGGTTCTAACTATTGAGTAGGCAAAGAAAGGAAAAAATTTCATGCGAAATAGCACTTTACTGTTTTTTGGCGCTGCGGCAGCAAGCTTGGCGCTGTTTATGCAGCGGCATTATTATCACCGGAAAGCTGGGCCATTAGGTCCCGTTCATTCCGGGGATCACGTCCGGGCCGCTGGCACGCGTGAAATGGCTGACCCACCGCGGCATTGGGATATTGTGGACGAAACGATCGATGAATCGTTTCCCGCGAGTGACCCGCCCGCAACATATTGAATCTGGCACGCTCGATCTAAGCTCTAACGAAAAACAGCACGGCCAATGCCGCGCTGTTTTTTTTGTGCTTTTCAGTCTTTTTTGATGACCTTTTGCGGGTTTTTCGGATCAAATTCCTCTGGCCGGTGGGCTGACCCTTCGTGGTCATCCTGCGCATTGTGACGCTCGCGATGGGGCGGGCGTTTTTCCTTGGCATCATCAGGTTCATTGGGCATCAATCTCTCCTTTCAAGAAACGCGGCTATTAGCCGTCTGCAGGTTGCATGTTGGGTTTCAGGACGACTTTCGTCCAGTCGTTCTGGTTGAACCGGAAGTTGTGGTAGCCATCCGCGGCGCGCTCAAGGGGCAAGCGGTGGCTGATCATGAATCGGGTATCAATCTCGCCTTCAGCAATCCGGTGCAATAGTTCCTTGGTGTACCGCTGAACATGGGTTTGCCCTGTACGGATTTGCAGACCTTTTTCCATCATTGCGCCAAGCGGGAACTTATCGAGGAAGCCGCCATACACACCCGGAACCGAGACGCGGCCGCCCTTGCGGCACGCCAATATTGCCTCGCGTAGGGCATGGCCACCGTCGGCCCCCACCCCGATGGCCTGCTTTACGTTGTCCATTATGGTATCGGGGGCAAACCCGTGACTTTCCATGCCGACGGCATCGATCACCGCATCAGGTCCGTGCCTACCCGACATCTCCATTAGTGCCTCCAACACATGGGTTTGGGTGTAATCGATCACCTTCGCGCCCATTTCTCGCGCAAGTTTAAGCCGGTTTGGATAGTGGTCAATGGCGATAACCTGCGCGGCCCCCATCTTTAGGGCACTTTGGATCGCGAACAAACCGACAGGGCCGCAGCCCCAGACAGCGACAGTGTCTCCCTCCTCTATATCGGCATTTTCGGCCGCCATCCATCCGGTGGGCAGGATATCAGAAAGGAACAACACATCCTCGTCCTCGAACCCTTCGGGAATTACAATAGGACCTATATCTGAAAACGGAACACGCACATATTCCGCCTGCCCGCCGGGATACCCGCCAGTCAGGTGTGAATAGCCAAAAAGCCCGCCGACAGCATGACCGAACTGTTTTTCAGTGAGGTCCTGTTTGTCCGCCGGATTAGAGTTGTCACAAGCAGAGTACTGAAGCTTCTTGCAGTGGAAACAGCTCCCACAGGAAATGGTGAAAGGGACTACAACACGCTGGTCTTTTTTGAGCGTGCTTTTGGGGCCAGCCTCGACAACTCGCCCCATAAACTCGTGGCCCAAGATGTCACCCTGCATGATACCGGGAATGACACCGTCATATAGATGAAGATCAGAACCACATATGGCGGTCGAGGTGACTTCGATGATTGCATCTCGGGGATTCACGATTTCGGGGTCCGGTACGGTATCGACCCGCACGTCGTGCTTACCTTGCCATGTTAGTGCGCGCATGTTTCTCTCCTCACTTGTCCGATTTGCGATTGGCCGATGTGGCGATTTCGCCAGTCTCCATCAACATCTTGAACCGCTTCAAATCACGACGACCCTGAAGCGCCGGTTCGGCTTGGAATATCTTTGCTATCCAGCGGCCCAGTTCACCTGCGGGAGGGTCATAGGCGATGATCGCCTCAACTTCGGTCCCTCGGTTACCCGGCGCGTCGCGAAAAGAGACCTTACCTTCCGTATCGATTTGGGAGCTTTCGATCGACCGCCATGCGATTTCCGCACCGGGCGTATCGCTGACTACTTCGGTGTCGACGCGGACATCTACGCCTGCTGGGCCCACAATCAACCAGCGAAAGCGATCATTTGCTTCATCAATAGCTGTCACGGATTTCACGTTTTCCATGAAGCTAGACAGATTTTTGAAATTGCGCCAATGACGGTAAAGCTCGTCGCGCGAGCGATTGATCGTGACAGTACGGCCAACCACAGCGTAGTCGCCGAAACGCGCCTGCTTTGCACTACGCCCGGGCGCTGAATCTGCTGAACGGTGTCGCAGCCCGTCCCGGTCACGGTTTGCAGCATAGAGCGCATAGGCAGATGCGCCTGCAAGCGCACCTAGGCCTAAACCCCAGAGAAGCGAGGTTTGCCGCTCCTTAAATCCATAGCGCGCACCCGCCGTCGCGCCATCATCTTGGTAGGAATGATAAATCATAAATAAACTCCTAACTCTGTCTAAGACCGCCTGTGTTTCAATCAGAACACGAGACCTCGGGTAAATGTTCCTTTGCAGCGGGAGGGAAGGAGAATGTCTGCTCAGGGCGGCGATGGACAGAGCGAGATACGGAGTGACGTATCTAATTAAGTACATACACCCCCAACACACTTGCCCTAACGAAGCGTTACATTCCTAATAACCACGCCGCGTTGGGGTATGGGCGGCAGATCCTGCGTACAAAGCTGCGTCAGTTTTGTCGGCAGCTCATAGTCAATTGCGTTCACCAGAAAGTCACAGAAAGTCTTCATGAGGCTGATTGTTATCCATTCCCCCGGACAGCGATGGTTTTGTTGATGTGACCCGCCGCCTTGAGGGATGAAGGTATAGGGGTCTTTGCTCCATGCGCTAAAGCGATCAGGCATAAACGCCTTGGGGTTATTCCAGGTTCGAGGGTCCGTATTTGTCCCGTAGAGATCAAGTAGGACACGTGACCCTTTTGTAAACCGGTACCCCTGCCAGCTAAAATCATGTTGCACACGCGCAGCGACGGCGGGAAAGAACTGATACAAACGCCGTACTTCCTGCACAAAGTTCTCTAGGGTCTCTTCCTGTTTCTCTTCGTTTTGTCTCAATTTTTGATGCCATGCGGGATTATGGTGCAGCGCATGCGCGGCCTGTGCGATAAAAACCGAAACCGCAACGATCGGGCGTAGAATATTTAATAGTTCCACAGCAGCGACCTCTGCCGGTAAAAGCGCGCCCTCCATATCACGCCAATGTGCAATGACATGAATAGCCGTTTCCGCTCTTGGTTGGAGATCGCCGTTTCTCACGCTCATGACTACTTCGGCCGCCCATCGTTCTACCCGGCTCCGTGCCAAACGTGCTTTCCAATGTCTCCACGCGACCGCGCCGGCGTCCTCATATAATGCCACCAGCTGATGTGACCTCAGGGCGACTTCCGCAACGGGCAGCGGCACCCCTGACCATTCACAGGCCGATTTCGTCAGCATGGTTTTCATCTCGTCATAAAGTACAACACGGGGCTTCTTCATCCATTCTTCGACCTCTGCGGCCAGCAGATATCCGAAAATATCCTGTAGCTGCGCAATTCGATCCGCCGCCATCAGTGCAAGGAACATCTGCTTCCGGTGCTTATGGGCCGCCCCATCCAAGCTTTGTACCCCACCTTCGCCAAGGAGGGTCTTTTGAATGCGTTTGGGCATGGCGCCCTCTCGGCAAAGGTGTTGTTGTTCATAGAACAACTGAGCAGCTGCGGGACCTGTCATGCAAATCGTTCGTTGCAGCAAGACGCGGGTTTCAAACAAATCCGCGCCCACGGTACCGCTGGACTTAGAAATATATCCGTAGGGGTTTTTGAGCAAAGCAAGCGTGCTATCAAAGCCCTTTATTCGCGGAATACATTGCATATTTACCCCAGACCTTTTTGACCGGGCCACTGGCGATATGGCTTCAGCCACCCACCAAGGTGCCTCCATTTGGATGAAGCACCTGCCCGCTCATGTAGGATGAATCATCGCACGCGAGAAACAACAACGACGGGGCGACCTCGTTCGGTTGACCAGGCCGGCCAAGCGGAGCGTTTTGGCCAAACTCTTCCACCTTGTCAACAGGGAAAGATGCAGGGATGAGCGGGGTCCAGATTGGGCCGGGTGCGACGCCATTCACCAAGATACCCTTGGGGGCCAGTTTGCTCGCCATAGCACGCAAAAACGACAAGATCGCGCCTTTTGTCGAAGCATAGTCGATCAAAAGATCTTGTCCCTTATAGGCAGTAATCGAGGTCACACAGATGATCCGCGCGCCCTCTTTCAGATGTGGCAGCGTCGCCTGCGTTATCAGGATCATACCAATAATATTGGTGCGGAACGTACGTTCGATCTGCGCTTCTTCGATGTCTTCCAGGCTATCCTGTGCGTGTTGTTCGCCGGCATCGTTCACCAGAATGTCTATTTTACCAAAGGCATCAATTGTGCGGTTGACAGCGTCTTGGCAAAATTCTTTGGTACCGACATCGCCTTGAAGCAGCAACGCCCTGCGACCCTCTGCTTCGATCAGCTCCTTGGTTTCTTCGGCGTCACGCGTTTCATCTCGGTAGACGATCGCGATATCCGCCCCTTCGCGCGCATACAGCATGGCCGTCGCGCGACCAATGCCACTGTCACCTCCCGTGATCAAAGCAACTTTTTCCTTAAGCCGATCTGAACCGGGATATCGCGGCGTGTAATCCGGTGCTGGGTCCATTTTGTGCTCGCGCCCGGGTTGATCCTGTGGGCTGTCAAGCGCTTCGAAGTTTTCGTCAGGCATTGCGATCTCCTGTTCTGATACACCCCGCAACCGCAGGGCACCTATGAAAATCTGAGGTTGTACAGGATCAATGCGCGCTCAGACGAAGCGGTTCCGGCGGGGGATCACGATAAGAGGATATTTGCCTATCGATAGAAAAATGGTCGTTACGCAAACTGCAAAGCTAGGTCACTGACGCTGGTCAGATTTCAACAGCTGTTGCGTGCAAAAGTTGCTCAACTCGTTTTCGAGTAGATGTGGCAAAATCGGTTTACCTATGAAAGCGATAGGATCGACTGGGGCCAGCTCTGCCCGGGTCGCGTCATCCAGGTTTCCGCTGACAAATATGCATCGCACCCTCAATGTGTCATAGAGCCATCGCGACGCATCAATACCAGAAGAGCCGCCGGCAAGCCTGAGATCCATCAGGGCGACATCGGGCACCGCGGTAGCCGCAGTTGCTTTACAACCCTCTACATCACGAGCAACGCCCGTTACCTGATGCCCTAGACCGCGCACCAAATCTTCTAGGTCGAGCGCAATAAAGAAATCATCTTCTACAATAAGTACGTTCAAGGTCATACCGCCTCATAGGGAATACGAATAGTTACCGAATAGCCGGGGGAACACTTTGCTGTGACCATCTTAGCACCGAGCTGTACGACCAAGCCATCGATGATGACGGATCCCTGACCTGGTTTTGCGTCGTCGGGTTTCCCTGTGCCATTGTCAGCGACCTGTAGCAGTAGGTCTTGCCCATCCAAGGATGTCTTCACAGCGATTGTGTCCCTCTCGACGCCGCTTAGCCCGTGTTTGATCGAATTCGTGACCAATTCATTCACTATCAATGCAAGCGGTATGGCTTGGTCCGCATGCAACTGCACGTCTATCGGATCGCAATGAACAGTCACTGGTGCAAGCGTAGCTTCGCCAGCTTGAAGTGCCTTACACAGTTCGCGCAAATAGCTGCCGAATTCGACCCTTGCGATTTCATTTGATCGGTACAGCATTTCGTGAACCGACGTGACGGCCCGGACCCGCGCTGCCGCACGTTCGAGGCGTTCCTTAATCTCGCCTTCCTGCGCTCTGCGGGCATCAGTTTTAAGAATACTCGACACCAACTGAAGCGAATTTTTTATCCGGTGATTGACCTCTGCAAGGAGCGCTTCTTTTTGTGCAAGCAGCAGATCGCGCTCATCCACGGCTTGCGCCAATTTATGTTCACGGCGCTTAGCGGTCGTAATATCCATACTTACCATCATGAACCGCGGCAACGCATCGCGCGTCTCCCGGACGATTTCGCCATGTGAAGATATCCAACGGGTGCGCCCGTCAGCCTGTATTGCCCGATATGTGAACGCAACGGGTTTAACCCCTGCTTCAGGTATTTCCATATCGAAAGCACCAACAATAGCGTTACGGTCTTCGGGTGGGATGCTGACAAAGAATGCATCCGCACTAAAGGTGCCTTCCTGATCCGACAGACCGTGCATCACCGCAAATGGCTTTGTAGCGAAGACAGTGTCCGTACTTGGGTCGAACTCCCAAAATGCCAATTCCTGCAGACGCTGTGCTGTGCGCAGACGAATAGCTTGGTCCCGACGATAAAGCATCTCAGAGGTAACATCTTCAACATGATGTATCAGCCCGATCACCTCGCCGTTGCGAAGAACGGGCGTGTTCAGGGGTTGCCAGTAGCGCTCTTCAAAGCGGCCATCGGTGCTGTCCCGCACCGGAATGTCATATTTCTGAACGGCCATCGTGTGCGGTTTTTGTGTGTCCAAAACCACATTGAGTGACTGTCGTAAGTTGTTTACCCCGTCAGCCGTTGGATCTTGAGGGTTATCTGGGAATGCTTCAAACAGACCAACGCCGACGAGATCTTCCCTGCGCGTTTGTGTCAGCTCTGTATAGCGCTGATTTGCATCAACAATATAGAAATCAGTATCAAGAATAAGGTACCCGTGAGGTGCCGCATGAAATGCTGCGGCCCCCGACTTCGGATCATCGCTCGGCGTTTTTGGACCTGTCATCTTTACTCTTACTTAGATTTACCAGCGCTCTTTTAAGCAAACTAGTTCTCGTCATACAAACTTCTACAGCGCTGCTCGTCAATTAGCCCATTTTATGCCTAAGCTGACAGTGGATGAGAGACCAAATACAACCTGCATCACGCTGTAGGGACGCCCATGACATCGAGCTAAAGCTCAACTTCCCACTGCTTAGAAAGGCGCATCGCACCGTTAATAATACCCACCATCGAATAGGTCTGAGGGAAATTGCCCCACCCCTCTCCTGAAGCAAACGATGTGTCTTCTGACATCAGCCCAAGGTGGTTACGTGCACTTAGCAGTTCTTCGAACAATCTGCGCGCTTGTTCGACCTCTCCGATACGGGCCAGTGCATCGATCCGCCAAAAGGCGCAGACGTTGAATCCAACCTCCGGCACGCCGAAGTCATCCGCCTCCTCATAGCGCAGCATAAATGGGCCACGGCCCAGCACTTCTGACAGCTTGTGGACCGTGGACACAAAGCGCTCATCGTCGCTGGGTAAAAACCCGACCTCGCCCATGAGCAACACACTTGCGTCCAACGTATGCCCCCCAAAGCTTTCGACAAACGCACCGCGCTCGAAAGACCAAGCCTGCTCCAATATTCTTTCTCGAATGACTTCGGCGCGATCTTTCCAGAATTCAGCCTTTTCCCGGAGTTTGAGGTGGCGCGCTATTTTGCCAAGACGGTCGCAAGCGGCCCAGCACATCAGCGAGCTTGAGGTATGAATGCGTGACCGTGTGCGTAATTCCCATATGCCAGCATCGGGCTGATCGTGCAGGGACCAGGCCTGTTCGCCTAGGGGCTCAAGGCTTTCAAATGCGGTTCGCCCGGTATTCAGAGACAGACGCTGGTCAAAAAAGGCCGGAGCGGCCCCGAGAATGATGTTGCCATACGTATCGTGCTGGAAGTGTTCATGGGCTTGATTGCCGATGCGCACTGGCCCCATTCCCCTATAGCCCTGGAGTACCGGTGATATACGTTCAGTCAGCGCGGGCTCAAGTCCCACGCCCAGAACTGGTTGGATATGTCCCCCCTTGGCATCGGCCACGACATTCATCAACCACTGGAAATAGTGTTCCAACGTGCGCGTTGCGGCGAGGCTATTGAGTGCCCGTACAGTAAAGAATGCATCGCGCACCCAACAATAGCGATAGTCCCAATTGCGGCCACTGTCGGGTGCTTCGGGAAGCGAGCTTGTGATCGCCGCGACCACACCGCCTGTCGGCTCGTAGCTGCACAGCTTCAGCGTAATCGCCGCGCGGATCACTGCCTCTTGCCATTCAAACGGAACAGCCAATCTTTGTACCCACCTTTGCCAATATCGCAGGGTATCGTTAAAGAACGTCTCTCCGATGGCTGAAGGGCGTTCGGATAGGGTCTCGTCCGGGCCAAGAACAAAGGTAAGCTCTTCATCAAGATTGATAATTCTTTGATCAAGAACATGATCGATCGACGCATCGGTCGTCATACGCAAGGTCTGATCAGGGCCCGAAAACCGGACATGGTTCGAACCACGGGTCACATTGGGTATCGATTGGCCCCATTCGAACATTGGCGTCACGCGAAACCGCACTCGAGGGGACCCGTCCAAGCGGCGAACTTTCCGGATGATCATCTGAGGGCGGAAGCTACGTCCGTTTGCCTGAAACCGAGGGCAGAAATCGATGATCTCAACTGCTGACGTGTCGGTCCGCAGTACTGTTCTTAGTATCGCCGAATTGGACAGATAGGTTTGTTCGCTGACGGTCATCCCCTCAAGCTCAACAGAAAATTCACCATCGCCTTCTTGTTGTGCGCCATGCCCCACCAACCCATGGAAAACGGGGTCACCGTCCAGCCGCGGCAGGCAGAACCAGTTTATTGTCGCGCTGCGATCGACAAGCGCTGCAACTGCGCAATTTCCGATTAGGCCTAAATCCATCACTGCAATCCTTTATGTATCGGTTATTTCAGAAGGGAGCTGAGCCAATTATATAAATTTGATATACTGGCGAGGCGGTAGCTGGCGACCGTATCACCCTCTCCCACTTTGATGCCGAAGCCGCCCAGGGATCGCGCGGCACGAAATCCGTCTTCATCGGTAACATCATCTCCGATCATTACCGGCCGGCGATCTTGAAAAGGCGCGACCATGGCAAAATCCCGCAGGGCGGTTTCCTTGCTGCATACAACAGAGACGATCTCGCTTACCATTTTACCATGAAGCACGCGGAAACCTTCGTGTCGGGCCGCGAGCGTGTGCATGAAATCCTTGCTCGCCTCGGCATGACCAGGAGCCGTCCGGTAGTGCAAGGCCGCACCGCCGGCTTTACGCTCTACCAAAAGGTCATGGCTTTGGGCGAAGCTTGATATTTCGGAGTAAGCTTCAGCGGGCAGTTTCACGGCCTGCCGCATCCCCCCCGCGCCGCGCGTTTCAGCACCATGTTCGCCAGCAGCATGCAGCACAACTGGTGCGATGATGCCGTCGATCTCGGCCAAAGAACGCCCGGAAAGGATCGCTACCGCCCCATTGCTTGCAGTTTTCAACCGGTTCAACAGGTCTAGCATTTTCGGCTCGATCACCACATCATCGGGATGATCAACAATCGGTGCAAGCGTTCCGTCTAGATCAAGGTAAAAGGCATATTCGTTACAACGGATCAAAGGCGGCTCTTCTACATCGGGCATTGTCGGTCAATCCTTCCTTACCGAAATCACTTTGGTGGTACTCTTGCCGAAGGTATGCCGCCTCCAAATGAAATCAATGTCGTATCCATTGAGCGGATTGCCCTTCCGCTAATGCGGTTCAGGTTCTGCCAACGTGATTGTATGCATGCCGGAACTTTCCCGACTTGCGAGTGTTAAACTTTGAGAAGGATTTGTGGAGAACTGCGCCAGTCTTTTCTCCAACCATTTTGAACGCATTGGGGGCCATCATGTCAGCACCAGACACAAACGCAAAAAAGCAAAAACGCCGTCATAAAGTGCCTTTGTTAGGCATGGCTTTCGTCGTGCTAATCGGCGTTGGTGTGATCGTTTATTGGATAGGTGAAGAAGTCGCCACCGCACCGACAAGTCCAGACGAGCAGACCCAAAACCTGCAATCCGACGAAGTCCGTGACGGAGATGTCGATGTTTCGGAAGAAGCTCAAACACAACAGACCGAAAACTAGACCTCTGCCGCTAGCTGGAATACTTAACTTCATGGATATGAGACTGTGTCAAAAAGATTAGTCATTATTTCTAATCGGATACCTACAGATTCTGCCCCCTCTGGCGGGTTGGTTTTTGCACTACATGAAACCTTGCAGAGAAAAGGCGGTATTTGGGTCGGTACACGGCAGGCAAACAACGCTTCTCTCGCGTCGTCTTTAACGCCGGTACCAACCCAAGAAAACTATGAACGTCTGCTGTTTGACCTCACCCCAGACGATCATAAGACATTTTACCTAGGCTTCTCTAATTCGGTACTTTGGCCCGTATGTCACCGCCGAGGTGACTTGGTTGATCTCAACCGTGTATACGAAGAAGGCTATATCCATGTTAACGCACGGTTGGCGCGCCAGCTTTACCAAACTCTGCGCGACGACGATCTGGTATGGGTGCACGACTATCACTTTTTCCCCCTTGCCGCAGAACTTCGTAAGCTCGGCTTTCGCGGCAAAATTGGTTTCTTCTTACACATTCCGTTCCCCGCGCTTGGTGATCTAGGTGCATTGCCAGCACAGATAAATTTGGCGGAATGGTTATCAGAATATAACCTTGTTGGCCTGCAGACTCGTGCTGACGTCGCCCGTTGCCTTGAAATGTACAGAGCTGACGAACGCGCGGAACTTATGATCGATGGCGAGATCAAGTACCGCGACCGCCTTACCGCGTTGCGTTCTTTTCCGATCGGGATTGATGTCGATACGTTCACAAAACACGCAGCCCAGCCGTTGAAAAAAGAGTTGCAGCGGAGCCTCCCGAAAGACATGGCGATCGGTGTCGATAGACTGGACTACTCAAAGGGGCTTCCAAACCGGTTCCGCGCCTTTGGTCGGTTTCTTGAACAACGCCCAAATATATCGATCCGACCAAGCTTGCTCCAAATTGCGCCCCCCACTCGCGAAGAGGTACCAGCCTACCGCAATATCAGGTTGGAACTCGAAGAACTTGCTGGGCGATTGAACGGAGAGAACGCAGAACTTGACTGGACGCCGTTGCGCTACATCCATCGCAACGTAGACCGTACACTACTTGCAGGGCTCTACCGTCACGCTCGTGTGGGGTTTGTGACGCCATTCGCAGACGGGATGAACCTTGTCGCAAAGGAGTACATCGCAGCCCAAAATCCTGAAGACCCGGGGGTACTTGTACTCTCGCGCATGGCAGGTGCTGCCGAGGATTTGATCCATGCCATTTTGGTCAACCCGTACGACGTCGAAGAGATGAGCGATGCTTTGCTACACGCATTCGACATGCCCATAGCTGAACGGATTCAGCGGTACCGAGCCTGCATGGCACAAGTAATAAAAACCGACGTGAACGGGTGGAGTGATAGATTTCTGGCAATGCTCGACCGCTGCACATCCTCGCTGCTTTGGAATTCGCCTCCATCAGAGGCCTTAAAGGTCCTCTAGTTCGTTCTAACCCTGAAGTGACAGACCGCATGTGTTGTCGACCACATAGACTTACCGACTTGCCGAAACAGCTTTTGGACATGTTTCAAACTCATATCACATGCCTGCACCCAAAAATTCGGAACCAATAAGCGAACAAAACTATTTTATATCTGAATACCTCCGCAAATACGCGGGAGGCAGAAAGAAAGAAGGACCCAGATGGCACCACGGGCGCTTTGGAAAGGACAACTTCGACTGTCACTAGTGTCGATCCCAGTCGAAATATTTTCGGCAACAAAATCAGGTGCACGGGTATCCTTCCGTCAAATCCACAAGCCCTCGGGAAAACGCATTCGATACGAGAAATCCGTTCCAGGTATAGGCCCGGTAAAATCTGACGACATCGTTAAAGGCTATGAGGTGCAAGACGACGAATACATCTTACTCGAACCTGATGAAATTGATGCGATCAAGCTGGAGACGAAGAAAACGTTCGAGTTGGTGCAGTTCGTCGATGCCTGTGAAATCTCGCCGCTTTACTTCGACAAGCCTTATTACATTAACGCCTCTGATGAGCTTGCACAGGACGCCTATCGCGTGGTGCGGGACGCATTGCGTGCGGCTGGCAAGGTGGGCTTAGGCCAGGTCACCATGCGTGGTAAGGAGTATCTAGCCGCCGTAAAACCTTGTGGCGACGGATTACTTATGGAAACACTGCATTACGAAGACGAACTGCGTGAGGCCGATCATCTCTTTACCAGCATTGAGGACAACACGGCCGATGAGGATTTGCTTGAAGTCGCGACATCGCTGATAGACCGCAAAAGCGCTCCCTTCGATGCCGGTGCCTATCACGATAAATATGCCGAAGCGATGCAGGCCCTACTGGATGCCAAGATCAAAAATAAGAAAACGCCACGTGTGCGGGCCGACGATGAGGGTGGCGAGAGCGGCGATAACGTTGTGGATCTGATGAGCGCGCTAAAGCAGAGCCTGAAAGACGCTGGCGGAAAAAAGAAGACGTCGTCGACCAAAAAGGCATCCTAGATGGCGAATTCACCCGACCCATTGGCGCACTACAACCGTATGCGGGATTTTGCCCGTACGACTGAGCCGCGCGGACAGGTCGGCGAAAATCGATCAAAGCGCCGCTTCGTGGTTCAAAAACATGCAGCTTCACGCCTGCATTTCGATTTTCGGCTGGAATGGAACGGTGTCTTGCTTAGCTGGGCTGTTACCAAGGGCCCTTCACCCGATCCCGCAGAGAAGCGCCTTGCTGTTCGGACAGAGGATCACCCGCTGGACTATGGCGATTTCGAAGGCACAATCCCCAAGGGCGAGTACGGCGGCGGAACGGTTATGTTGTGGGACACCGGTGCGTGGGTACCCCAAGATGATATTGCCCAAGGCCTTAAGGACGGCAAACTGAAGTTCACGCTGCAAGGTCATGTCATGAAGGGCGGCTGGACATTGGTGCGGATGCGTTCAAAGCGGGGAGAGAAACGCGAGAACTGGCTGCTGATAAAGGAGCGTGACAATTATGCGTCCGATCGGTCGGACGCCTTTACGAAAGACGATGCCGTCTCCGTTGCAACAGGTCGCACCTTGGAGGAAATTGCGGACGATGCACCGGCCAAGGAACCGCCCGAACCCGCCCCGGCCCGAAGCCGTAAGCGCCCCGCTTTCATCAAACCCCAGCTCGCCACGCTTGCTGACACTGCGCCCGATGGGGATCAATGGCTCCACGAGACAAAGTTTGATGGTTACCGGTGTATTGCAGCGATCGGTAAGGGCGGCACGCGGCTTTACACACGGTCGGGAAAAGACTGGACCGACAGGTTTCACGCGCTTGATGGTGCGTTCGCTCCAGTGCTTTGCGACTCAGCCTTGATCGACGGAGAAGTGATGGCTGCCCGCATCGACGGCTCTGCCTTTTCATCTCTGCAAAAGGCACTAAAGCAAGGTAGTGCGTTGGTTTTCTTTGCCTTTGACCTTTTGCGCATTGATGGCGAAGATCTGCGGAAAATTCCGCAAATCGACCGGCGCGAACGGCTGGCGCGGCTACTATCTGGAATACCGGCGGACGGCCCGCTTCGCTTAAGCGAACATATCGTCGGCAGCGGCACCGAGGTCTATGCA
>OJBZ01000353.1_pt1 | contig 27892 bp, 20 predicted proteins | sample 1591671 | NCBI WGS metagenome assembly OJBZ01 (sample SAMN05416850, study PRJEB24817) | seawater metagenome | isolation source: Sea water | place: Canada:Atlantic | collected 2013-07
TCGCGCTCCTCTTCAGCCACTTTAAGCTGCCGCTTGAGCTGCTTTATTTCTTGAAGAGCACTCATAAGATCAGGATCATATTGATCTGTGCCGACAAGCTTGCCTTGATTGGCTTTGTTATGCCAATTTGAGAGCGTTTGCATGGCAATGCCAAGCTGCTTTGCGGTAGCCGAGATATTGCCATTATTGTCTGATATCTTCTTGACAGCTTCTGCTTTAAATTCGTCACTGTAGGTTCTTATTTTCTTGGTCATGATAAACTCCGATTAATACGCTTAGTTTACCAAGTTTAGTTGTACGGTTTCTTCAGCATAGCTCAACTCCTCAAACTTACTGGAACAAGAGAACCTGATATTAAAACAAGAGAAGAAAGAGTTGCAGAGTTTGAGCAGCAAGCAACAGCAGTTAATCAGCTCATTGCAAACCGAGCTGACGCAATTGCCACTGCCCCAAACCCCTTCGATGACAACGCACGACGAGCAAGAGCTACTAATCTTGCTGGAGAAGAAGAACGATTTGATACAGCAGCAGCAAACTACGATAGAAGAGCGAGATATTACAGTGGAAGCATTGAGAGTGCTTATAGACGAGCTAGACAGATAAGACTGAGCTATGCACAAAGATTATTAGATCGTCATAAAGAAGCTAATAGACTCAGACCTGGTTGGCGTGAAAGCTCAGACGACTATCCCAACAAGTTTGATTATCGTCAAAGTGATTTACTCGATGCTTTTGCTGAGAAATTTAAGTTAAGTAAAGCCGATGATGAAGATTATCGTGACTATTTAAAAAGGATAAGCGATACGTTTGACTCTGCCTTTGTTAAAGAGAACAAGCCAATCATGAACTTGCTACGTGATCCAAAGGCAGAGCGTGATCAGTACGATGCTATCAAAATACACTTTGATACTTTCATCAAAAACCTAGATGAAGAACGCGAAGTCATTGATAGTAAGACTAGAAGTGACTTAGGCACTGCTGGTGGAATCAGCAAAATGATAGCCAAAAGCATATCAGCGCCCAGTTATATCAAATCATTGGATAACTACATCAATAATGCGGCAACTGAAGAGCTGAATAGAGCGCTAGCTATTAAACATCGTACGGACACGATTAATGATACTTGTCAGCAATTCAAACATAGCTTGTTAGGTCTAAGGGATTTACACCAAGCCAATCAACATAGAGCGCACTCAGAAGCTCTACAAGGCTCGTTAAATACATTTATGAGTGTTTATACTAAAGAGCTGTCTAACGATCAACAGAAGGCTATAAACGTCGGTTTGAGTGTTGCTAAACAACAGGTTCAAACTAATACTATGAGCCTTAGACGTTAGCATTATTTATCATTTTTTGCGAGAGCATCCTACATTTTGTGTAATTATTGATGAAAGCCACATAGCTGTTACACAGAATATAGGATGCTCTCCATTATTAAGCTTACATACCTATAGAATAGATACTTCTAGCCAATATGGAGGTGTTTTTCCTTTAGAAGCTTGAGAACGTGGCTGAAGAATACGCAATTCATATTTACCTGAATATGGAAGCTTGTAATAACCTTGGTTATCTAGTTCAGAGGAATATTCTCCTACGTTAACAGAGTCTGCTAAATTCTTATGGAATAAATAAGAATCTACATTCCCTCCCGTTGTTTTAACAGAAAGCTTTTGGTTCTTTTTGGCATAAAATGTATAGGAATCGTACTTACTACCCTTTAATTTCCCATAATAGTTAGCTGAACTAGCGCCTTTTTTAAATTGAACATCAACAGTTTTAGCCACTGCATCTGAAGATGCGGCCATTACTGTAGGACTTACCATTAGAACAGGAAGCGCAATTAGAATAGCAGCAGTTAAGTTTTTCATATTTTAAACACTCAAAAAGTAAAAAAAACGATTTTATCTTACTGCACACTGTCAACCTTTATAGATATGTTATATTAGTATTACTAATATAGAGAGTGCGTTGGTAAGTTACTGAATAAGGCCACCTGTAACGACCCTAACTTCTAGTTCTACCGTAAACCTACCTATGGTAGTAAAAACCTGAATTTCATCACGTAAACAAAGAGAACACTGCTAAATAGTGGTGTTCTCTTATTATATTTAAAGGAAAAATTATGCGTTCTTTGCTTCTAACTACAATGTGCTTAACGGGCAGCTTAGCTCTAGTGGCTTGTAATAACCATCGTGCCGACACCACGGATCTGAGTAAGCAGCCTACAATAGAAGTGCCGGTAGCGTCAGCGGCATTTACTGCTTTTGGAAACACCGCTAAAGAAAAAATTTGGCGAATAGTGATTGAAGGAAATGAGCTAAGTATAGAGGCGAATTTCTTAAAGCCAACGACAGCAACAGTTATCGTGGTGGGTTCTGGTTCTGTCAATACTGAAGGTGTCGAATACGCGAGTACTATCAATGGACAGCCTATTGTTGTGAATATAAAAAATAACCTTTGTATCGATGACAATGGCTATCAAAATGAACTTACTGCAATATTAACTTACGCAGGCGAAGTATACCAGGGTTGTGCCGTTGCCGGTGCAATAGAAATTGCGCCCACATAGAAGATAAGCCTAACCTATGAATAAACCATTGAAAAAATTTAGCCTAGTATTCTTACCATCATTTTTGTGGGTCGTATTAACTGGGCTAGGATTTGGCTCTCAAAGTCTATCTAATTTGATTGAAATTATAGGAATTTTTATAGTATCTGTGCTGTGTTTATTTATCCCAGAACGATTTATAAAATATCAACTCCTTCTTCTAATACTCTTAATAATCACTGCCTTAGTGCGTTTTTTAACCCCATATATACCGGAATAATATTAAACCAGTTGGCTATCTGAACCGCCCCGACTATATCGGAGAGCGTTTTATTTGAGTCAGGCAACTTTGCCTGACTCATTAAGACTATCATAATATTGCTTTTCAAACTCAAAAGGTGATACATAACCAATCGTACTATGCATTATCATATGAATTACCCGCGTTCCAACAAAGGTAATAACGCCAGAATCAGCCATCTGATCAGTATAACGAATAGATAAATACTGAACGCCTCTATCACTACGATGAATAACGTCTTTTGGGTTGTTTCTGTCTGCAATGGCTTGATTTAACGCTGCCATCACCATATCGATGTTCATACGATTAGACACCTTCCAGCCAACAATAATACGGACAAACACATCTATAATAAACGCAGTATATCCCAGCGGAACCATCTAAAAAGGCTCATTAATCAAACCCCAATATCATTCAGGCTACCTAAGAATTTTGTAAAACTGACGAAACCCTGCTGAGCGTTTACTATTATAGCCTAGCAGGGTTTTTTTCTGCTAAATCGCACTAGGCGCATATCACTCTACTCTATGAATACTGATCATGCGATACCCTAAAAAAGAACAAGATCATCACCTGATGAGTAAGAGGAAATTAAACATCACCTTTATAAGTTGTCAGTCACTCGTGATCAATATCGACTCAAAATATCGCATAACCTAGAAAAACAATTACTAGGCAGTCTACTATACTTGTCTTAATGATAATAAATAATAAGCGAATGAATATGACAGCGACTTTGAGTGATGAGTATGAACCTCTTGCTGAAACAATAGCTCACGCCTGCGCCATTACTTTTCAAGGTAATGCCAGCAATAACCTCCAACAAGACGCATTTTTCTTTTTAGACCATTGGTATCAAGAGGATTTAGGGGTGATGGCAGTGACATCAGTACAAGCGCCATTTTGTCTTGCCGTATCGGATGGCGTTGCCAGCTCTAACCAGTCACAGCACTGCTCAAAGGCAGTGGTCAAAGCAATTAAAAAGCTATGGGATAGCAATCAAGAGAGTACTAGTGCTATCACCTCAGATCATATCTATACGCAACTGAGTCAAACCAAACACCCAAAAAAACGTTATGGTGCCGCAGCAACTCTCGCGATGATCACCGGCACGCTAAACGATGATAAGTCGATAAATATAGATATAACTCATGTCGGCGATAGCCGTGTATATTTGCTTGGCAAAGATATGAATGAATGGCAGTGCTTAACTCGTGATCATAATTTGCTAAACGAGCTGGTAGATGAGCAAGCGAAAGATGAAGATCGCCAAGTAGAGTTTACGGAGTACAATCGCACAGGTATGGCAGGCAGCTTATATAGCATTACTGAATGCTTTGCGCTAGCAGTAGATAGTGATGATCCGAGCAGCGAGCCACCTAAAAGTATAAGGCAAAACATCACGGTACAATCAGGCAATAGTCTCGTCATCTGTAGCGATGGTATTCATGATTTAGTACCCAGTAGTGAATGGGCTCTTATTAAGAGCCAAACAGATTTGCAGGGTTGGCTACAGATGCTTTGGCATCAAGTGTATGACTCAGATGGCAATGCTTATGACAATGGTACTGCGATTGTGGTACGGTTTGATTAACCTTTTTACGATAGTTCACTTTTAAAATGACAGTTTGATAGATTCGATAGCCTATAGAGCAGCCAACATGCCTACACACCCAATCGCAACCTACAACAAATCCACCCGTTTGTTTGCGCTCTATCAGCGCTTGCCACGTCATAAAGACAAGGCAATATCACTCACAGAGCTAATGAACGTTTATGGTGATAACCTTGACCATTACGCAAACGAGCGTAAAAATTTAGAAAACGACCTAACAAGTCTCAATCAAATATTCAATGACGTCTTTCACAGTGACGCTTTAATGCGTCTGCCAGCTTGGGGGCAGAATATCAGCGGACAAACGGCACGGTTTTATATTGAGCCAAGTTTTAGTATCGATGTCATTAATGAGCAAACGGTATTTTTTTGGCAGATGCTCGCTAACTATACGGCGAACTACTTGCCAGCACCTTTTAAACAAAGCATTAGTGAAAAGTTGACCCAATTAGGTCGCCAAGATAGACACAGCTTCAATCAAAGCAAGCTAGGACAGTGGCAAGATTATCTTATTACCCTGTCTAGTATCGTACAAGCACCAAAGCTTGATAGCGGCGTGCTGACTAGCATCCATCAGGCACTATTACACAACAAGCAGCTTCAAATCAGCTATCAAAACAAATGGCGTAACAATCCTACCGTCAGAGTGATCTACCCTAGAGGACTTATTTTTATCGACAACATGATCTATCTTACTGGGTTTAATCCAACGAATGATCATATCGATGATAATGTCTTATTAATGGCACATCGTAATTTTGCGGTTAATCGTATTGAAGCAGCTGAAGTAACAGAGCAGTCGGTACCGGACTGGGTAGAGCGCAATGCTTTCACTCTTGAGAATCTACGTAAGCTAGGAAAGCTTGAGTTGAATAATGGTTTAAAAATCGGACTGGTTCTAAAGGTGCAAAAATATGCCTGCCAGCATCTCTATGAGCGGCCGTTATCATCTACTCAAACGATTACGGTTATCGATGACACTTGGAACGAGGTGCGTGCAACAGTTGCCAATACGCAGCGCTTGCAAGATTGGCTGGTCAGTATGTCGCAGTTAGCAGTAGTGATTGAACCGGTAGAGTTAAAAGCGGCTATTTTAGAGCGCTTAGAAAGCGGGATAAAATTATATACAAAATAGTTGTTCAAGAATTTTACTAAAGTAATAAAAGACAAATACATTTTTTAAATGTCATCAAGGAGCTAGAATGACCACACCTAACTTATTTAAATTTGCCACCTCTGAGTTATCACAAGACGCTTTTATCTGTTGGCTTCTGTCGTGGGCAGACCAAGACTATCAGACAGGAAGCGATAAACATAAAGCGCTCAATAAGATAGCAACCAGTGTATTGACGTTATTCTTTAAAAAAGCGGGTAACTCGCTACCGAGTCGTATTGATAAAATAGTAGTGAAGCGTCAAGTGAATAACATTGATGTCCTTTGTATCATAAACGACACTTACTGTGTATTAATCGAAGATAAAGTAGGCAGTTTGCAGCACTCCGATCAGTTGGTTCGATACAAGCATTTTATGCTTAATGGACACGCTCAAACCTTTACAGAAGATAAAATTATTCCTATTTATTTACAAACGCATGATCAAAGCAACTACAAAGCTGTGCTAAAGGATGGCTTTTATCCAGTAACTAGACGAGATTTATTAGACCTCTTTAATAGTGAACAAAATGCGGCACTGCAAGAGAGTGATATATATGGCGATTATCTTAACCATCTGCAGTCTATTGAAGAAGCAGTGCAAAGCTTTAAATCAAAACCTGTTAACGAGTGGAAAAAACGGACTTGGATTGGCTTTTTTCAATATTTACAGTCTTACCTAGGAGAAGGTAACTGGGGTTATGTCGCTAATCCTTCGGGCGGCTTTATGGGCTTTTGGGGATTGGGTCATAAAGTAGAAAATAATATAGATATTTATTTACAAATCGAGCAAGAGAAAATCTGCTTTAAAGTATCTGTTCCTAATAAAGAAAGTCGTAGCAAGGTTAGGAATGAGCTTTATAAATTGTTTAAGACAGAAGCTGCTGATTTTGATTTAAAAGTGACTAAGCCAAAGCGCTTTGGTTCAGGTCGGCATATGACCTTTGCTATACTAGACACAGATATCTTTGAGAGTGAAAACTCAATAGATCTACGGCAAGTTGATAAGCTAATGGATGAAGTGCAAAAATTCATTAATCATGTAGTAAATCAGTATAAAAATAAAAACGATTGGTAATTGTAATGTCATAACACCTAGAGTAACAGAAGGTCTAATCATGAAATATCAGCTCGACAAATCGCAAATAAATGATTTACCTTGTGCAGCCTTATACCGACCAAACATAGACTATTTTCCGCCAGCGATTATTGCTTGTTTTATCATTAGTGATGGTTGGGATGTGCAGGCACTGCTAGAGCTAAAAGGGAAAGCAGGGGCTGATATTTTAGTAGGCTTACAAACAGATGACCATAAGTATGAACGCTTAGATATTATAGAGGGGATTGTTAGATGTCAGCCTGATGAAGTAAATGATGTCATTGCACTGCTAGATGTAAAGTCTGCAAGTACTATCATCGGTATAGATGTAGCAGACGTTATAAGCTTGTTTGAGTGTGGTTATTCATTTCAGTTTGTTCAAGCAAGTGCCACAGGCGAGCATGAATTCGATATGATAAAAACAGCCACATATAATCTGATCGGTCTACTTACTAACGCTCGTAATACTAAAGGGGTGCTTATTGGGACGCAGAGCGTGCAAAGTCTGCCACTGGAAGCCTTTGCTTATATATCAGATGCTATTGAGGGGTTATTGTCTAATGATAATGCATTTACTTATCTAAGCTCAAGTATGACTGATGAACCTGATTGCTTTCGTTTAAAGGCGGTTTATGCTGAAGAAAATTAAAGCCACATGTAATAAACATATGGCTTTGGCTGCTACTATCAATTGAAGCTAGTTATATTTGCTAATAGAGTATCCGCGCCACATAGCATGCTCACATACTACGCAAAACCAACTCTCTTTTGCCCGCATATAAGCGATATCAGCAGGTACTTCAATTGGACAGGCACTACCACAATATTCACAGCAAACATCATCTAAGCAAGCATAGCATTGGCTTACAGTTTCAAATAATGTTTGCGAGCTAATATCGTATTTTTGACAGAGCATACGCACATAATCTACATAGCTGATTTTATGATTATAGGCCCAATAATCTTCACAGACCCGTTTGTCCCAAGCATTTTGTGTCATACTCCATTCAATCCTGATGCCCACAATATACTCCTTTTTAATGGCAGAATGACTATGATTAGTGTCACATTTTTATAGTGACTATATCTATTTAACAAGTCGAGCTCATCATAGTTAGCCAGTTATTGAGCAGCAAGATGAGTCTATGACATAATAGAGCGTTAGTCAGCATAAAATAGTTTTTGACGGAAACTTAGTTATTGCCAACGAGTATTATTTTAACAGAAAAGTAGTCACTGGCAAGTATTTTTTACTTACCAATAAGGATTTTATTGTGATTTCATGTAATCTACCAGTGCTTTTAGCGGAAAGAAGATTGCGAGTTGCAGATTTAGTAAGGATGACGGATATCAGCAAGTCAACGCTTCATAGAATTTATAACGATGAGACAACTCGCATAGAATTCGATACCCTGAGTAAGTTGTGCCAAGTATTAAAAGTCACCCCAGGGGATATTTTGAAGTATGTTCCCGATGAGAATGAAGAAAACTAAGCTTGATAGGAAGGTCTACTGATATAGGACGTTAACCTCCTCACCTAACTAAAACTGAAATTTTAAAATACTCTTTAGCCTTTATTTATCAAGGGCTGAAGAGTATTTTTTTGTCTAAGAAATGGTTATGAATCAGTATTTGAGTTATCCAAAGATAAAAATATAACAGCAATATTAAAGGCTTTACAAACAATAAGTTATAACATATTATGATGAATATATTTCACTATTAATAGTATTAAAATGAATGATATTCATCTAAAACCTACTCAGAAGTTTATAACTTTCAGTAAATATAATCTGGTTGTTCATCAAGATGCGCAAAAGGCATTGCTGATATGGCATCAATTTAGGCCAAGAATAGCTAGTATAAATATAGGTGGCTTGGATGATTATTACCGCCCACCGCTACGATTGGTGATTGGTAAAGATTCGACTTATTATTTTTTTAATGAGTTTAGAAGGTTTGATGAAATTCTAATAGAAGAGACTAGTTCACGTCAGCCTTGCTTAGTTGCTGCTGAAAGCCTGAGAGATATTAAGCGCTTAGCTTGGAGTGAGGTGATCGAGCTAGCCTTCTCAAGGGGAATTAATCATCCTGAGTTTTTTAAGGCAATCAGTAATAGTGCACCAAAAAGTATTATTTGCGAACTCATGAATATTGAGCGCCTGACGGTAGACAATTATTGTAGGTTCGCTGGTATCAGCCAAAGTGCTTATGAGTATCAGCAGTGTAAATTAGCCAATGATGAGGTGATGCTGGGGCTACCCAAAAACCTGAGTTGGATGGAAACTTCTTATGGTTCACACTAAATTATTTAATGATGTGACCGACAGGCGAGTGTTTGATAAGCTTATCCCAATAGGTTCACCACATCACATACAAATGTCTCAGCTTATGATTGATGTGATAAGTTTAGTGCCAGATGATGATATTGGTTTGTTGTATTCAAAACCACGTGAGAATTTTGCAGATTTTACTGGGATAGACTGTAAAGATGTGATTAAACAAATTATTCGGCAAGGTAAAACAGTAGAGTGGGCGGTTACCTATATGCTGATTGTCTTTTATCAGGCCTATGGTGCGATAGACGTTAATAGTAATGCTTGGCGGTTTATGAGCGGCTACTTAAAAGTGATATTCATGATCACAGTACGCAACGACAAGCACTTTGCTAAAATTGATAAGCTTGGCGTGCGTATTCGTATGGCACTAAGACCTACTGATCCGCAGTGTGAGATTCTCGACCAGTTAATCAGTATTCACGATCAGTGCGATAGCTTGTCCTCATGCTTATCTTATATCAGACAATATGAAGCAAGCGTTAAACAGAAAGAGGCAACAGGTAAAACAGCGAACCAATATCTTGGTAGTAAAATAGGTCAAATCAGGCTGGCTTATGAGGTGGTAATTAATAATAAAACCTTTGTTGGCAAAACTTATACTGAGAGTACTAAACGCGTAAAGTCGGCTCAAACCGTCATCAAGACATTAGTGGATACTGACAATGAGCCACTACAAAGTATAGTGTTTGGTACGAAACAATCAAAAAAGCACAGTAACGTGGCAATCGCTGAAAATATTGCTGATGACAACGAAGTACCTTTGCTAGACAATAACTTTAAGCCCGTCACACAAATTGCTAAATCCTCTGAGCTGCAGCAATGGCGATTGAAAAATAACCATCAACATGCCCGCCGTAATCAATTTCATTTCCCAACCAATCATCGTCAGCTAAGCATTACCGGATACCAAATGTTATTTGCCACGCTTTGGCAGCGCTTTATGAGTGTTGATAAAGAAAGTGGCATTGGGTATGTCGTCTTACTACTGTCACTATTAAGTGGACTTAGTATCGATAACATCATTGCTGATTGGCAATGTAGTCACAGTCAACGGCAGTATTTGGTCTATGACCGTGTCCGTAAAGTTAGTAGCATTGCCATCATGATTGATGTGACGACCAATACTCGAAGTCATCTGCTTGCCCACAGACAAAGCTATGGCAGTACCTTTTATCGTGCAATTCCTGAAGCTTTACAGATTATGCTTGAGGATAAAATTACCGTTTCATCCGATACTGTTAAAGATGCTATCTCTTATGCTAAAGATCTGCTTAACCTGCCAACACTGAGTCCGCAATATATTGAAGCAGGCCTGTTTATATTGATCAAAAACGAGCTTAATAAGCCATTATATGCTGACCTGATCACAGGTGTTGATGTACGGCATAGCTCTGCGCTGTATTACCTTAGCACTAAAACGGTAGAGTTAGAGCAAACTTATATAAAAACGGTAGAGCTGATAACTGAATATTGTAATGATGAGCAAAAAGCACTTTTAATAGATGAGTGTAGCGTACCGATGAACGGGCATAGAAGCCACATTGGTAGTGATATGGCACTAAAGACCACAATGTGCCAGCAGTTCTTTAATCAACTGGCTGTCAGTGCCGAGAGCTTTAATGGCAAGCTAAAGTCCCACATGGATCGCTATATTGCGCAGTTTAATAGCTATAGTATTTGGTTGTGGCATATTGTCATGATCCAAACCGGTATTCGCCCAGTCAAGCATGCACCAGGCTTGCTACACCAGTTTGACCTTCAGCGGCGTATACTATGGGTATCTGACAAAGAAGAGCGTCATGCGCAGTCTGATGGTAGGCTCATTCCTCTTAGCAAATTTTTGATAACGGCTATTCAAAACTACATTATTTATATTAAGCAATTTGCCGCTATCTATAATTCATTATGTCCAACAGCACCTTATCCCATCAATGACATCTTGCAATCAGAACAACCCCTCATTCAAATTTACCAAAAAAATCCAAAAGGCTTTGCCAGTATTACGCCAAGCCGAGTCCGCTATCAGTTGCAGGACTTTTTTAGTCATCAGGATAATTGGCTACGTCATCAGCTGAGATCCATGCTCACAGGGCGCGTGCCTGACTATCTGATTTGCGCCCTTTATGGTCATGAGCATGCTGATCAAGAATTCATGCACCCGATGTCATCAAGCTTCATAAATCAACTGCATACGCTCAGTCCCCATTTAGATGCGATTGCTACAGACCTTCACTTAAAACAAATTGAGGTTCGTCTATATGGATAATATTAGCGCTCATAAACTGCGACAGCTTAATAGAGAAGAATCCAAAAAAAGTATTAAGCGTGATGCTAAAAAATTAATCGAAGAATATATCAATCAAAATTCTATGCAGCCGCCTTGTGAGCTGCAGCATCATTATGAAGCGATTAACCAGTTGCTAGAAGGGACGTTCGACACCGCTCAAAACTTCCAATTGGCTCGGCGTGGGTTTTTAGAGTTTGTTCGTGATTATAATAAAACTCATCAGATATATCTTAATGAGCCTGTAGTACCGATACTGGCAACTCGTGAGCGCTTGACCATTAACTATGATTGGTTTGTGAATGGACGTGCTGTGGCAGACAGTAGTGCGACAATGATAAAGGTTTGGCAACGAAAACGGCGTTTCTCAGTAAACGACTTGGTTGAAGGGGTGCTGTATTGCAGCATCATGTATGGTGGTATTAATGACATTGTGGTGCTAAGAGCGTTATACGATTGGCTGTTTGGTGAGCGCCGTGTGTATAAAATTAACATGCCAGCAACTGATGAAAAAAGCAGAGTAGGATATTTGGCTATAATACTGCTTGGAGTGCGTGATAATAATTATGGAAATACGCTAGATGACAGCGAAAGCTTACACCGTTTTGTTGATTATGTTCTCGATGATATGAGCTTGTGTTTTTTATATGCTCTAAAGGATAAGGCGTTAAACACGGCCAAGATAAAGCCATTTAATACCGTAATTAACAATATCTCAAAAACGCTTAAACTTACTAATAAAGATATCGATCGCCCGCAGCACTCACTGCTCATCAAATATGCCAATTACCACTGGCGACAGTTAGAAGGTAGCCTGATTGATGGTGCGCTTACCGTGGTAAAACAAGGTGATCTCAAAACCACGGGGCTGCCGACTGATAAGCTTGTCCATTATAACCAAGAAACCATTCACCCAAATCCTGAGCCACTCGAATGGTCTGAGTTGTTTGATGTCAGTTATCAGACGGCAGGGAAATCACAAGACAAGAGAAATGCCACAGCTTATCCAAGCTTTAGCAAAAACCTGATCAAAGAGCTGCAAGATGCGCTCAAACTAACTAGAAACGCCGCTATTTCCACTATCACAATATTAAAAACAGTCGCTAGCCAGCCCAATGTTCAGCGTCTACTGAGCTGGGCGCTGTCTTTACTTGGTGATCATAGCATTCGGCTCAATACCATCAGTAAATATGTGGGCTGCATTGGCCGCGACTGGTTGATGCTGACAATGGATGAGGATATTGATCAGTGGGAGGGTAATGACTTTGATGAAGTTTATGAGCAGATTATTCAAAGTAAGGTAAAAGATGGTCGCAAGTTATCTGTACTATGCAAGTCTTCAGAGTTTGATGATGATACGTCTAGTAGTATAGATAACGATAACAATGCTACTGGTCAATCGTTATCTCATCTTGATCGCCTAAAAGACAGCCAGAAATTTACTTATGGTCGTCTGAAAGCATTTCACGATCATCAGCGTATGTACTTTGATGCTCCTTATGTCTATTTTCCATGGGGTAGTAATAGGCAAGTCGTTAAAGCCAATATGATATCACCGCGTGTCTATCATGCGATGAAAGAGTATGTGCAGTTATCAGAGTTGGAGGTTGATCAAAAGCGGCTTTGCTTGATTGTTTTAGCGCTTGCTTATCGAACTGGTATGCGAATTAACGAAATTATTGGTACTAAGGTTAACGACATTGCAGATATAGGGTTTATTAATGGAAAAGTGGTTGAAGCGCCAAAAATAATTCTCAAACCCAACCGCTATCGTAGACTTAAAAGCAGTAGTGCTAAACGAGTGATACCGATAGATGGTCTTTTCAAGACTGAAGAATTACAACTGTTCATCGCATTCTATTATCAACAAAAAAGGTTGAAGCGCCGTTATTTATTCTCACAAGGATCAGGTGATCAGCCACTGCCGTCCGTATTCTTTAGTAATATGATGAAAATAATATGGGATCGATTGCTGGTTACGCATGATTTCACCTTTCATAGCTTTCGGCATACTGCGATTAGTCAATTGGCACTAGTATTAAGCAGATCGCCACTAGCGCAGGTGATGACGGATTATGATAAAGATCATAGCGCCGCTATTGTTAGCGCCATGCTTGCTAATAATAAAGAAAAGGGAATGTGGTTTGGGCTGGCTAGCTTTGCTGGTCATCTAACGCCAGATACTACGTTTGAATATTACATCCATACCGCTCATTTGCTGGCTGGCTGGCAAATGAGTCAAGCCAAGCTTGCTATGCCTATAACTGTATTTGATATGGTGACAGGTGTTGGTTACCAGACAGTAAATAGACAGGATGGCAGCGCGTATGATGCCAACACTAAACAGGTTCATCTTGATAAGATGCGTGGCTATTTAATTAATAAAATTGCGAGCAAAAAGTCTCTGTTTATCGATAACAGCACATCAGTTAATACAGCTTACCAGCAAAACACACAAAATGACGCAGTAGATACTCAGCCGTCTATATTTATCCATCCTAAAGTTTATGATGTCATTGTGCTGTTAGAAGAGCTACAAAAAATAAGCGTCGATAAACGAGCAGGGCAGTTGGCAGAGGTCGCACTTCGGCATGGGATCGCTATCAATGAAGCTAGACAAATTTACGATAAAGCTCGTCAGGTTTTTACCGATGATAGGTTGTTGCTAAGTGCGCCGAGTGGACATAAAAATCAAGAGGTTCTAGTTAAAGCACTTGATTGTGCGTATCAGATGTCAATTGATGAGCCTGCTAGACTGAAATTATTTATGAGGATATTTACAGATAAACATAATTTAAACACCTCATCGATTCATTTCGGTATTAAAGAGACCCAGCTTGAGATGCTCAAGCAGTTCGTGACAGTAGGTTGTCAGCTAATTGATGCCAGTCATTGGCAGATTAGGGCGCATAGTGAGCAGGCAGTGCGTGATGTTAAGAAGAAGCTAGGTCTAGCTGGTGCGATACGCATTGGTGCGCGTGAGAATTTCCATGGTTATGATGTTAGGGTAATACAGAAAAAATGTAGACGGTCTGATAAAAATTTGGCTATGACGGATGATTATTATGCTTCGTCGGGTATGCTGAAATATTTGGGTTATTTGCTGATAATACTCATCTTAGTGAGGTGACAGAGCGACAAGTCATATATTGAAAGGTCTATAAGCTAATTTTTGACCTGTATGATCAAAATACTGTCACGGATAATTATTGCTCTGAATACTATAGGACGTAAGGGTTGTCACGTTGTCACGGTAAAAAATGTGTAGGGGTATAAGATGACTGAAATGCCTTATTTAATTAGTTATTACAGTTGGTGAACACAACGCGTGCCTTACGCACCTGCTGGCATGTTATGAAAAGCTTGTTTAAATATAAATTAAACAGAAAAGTGAGAGCACAGTAAACATCATGAAAACGAAATTTCGTTTTAGTAGACAAGTAGTTAAAATATCGGCAAATATTTGCTATTATCTACCGATAATTATTCGAGAGCTAGTATTATGACATCTTCATGGTTAGAGGGTTGAAAGTTGAGCTTTGTTTATAATACCAGTACTCTTTTGCATTTCCTTGAAATGTTAAGTCTTCGGTAATGATAGTAGAGTAGGTGGTTTTAGTGTGACACCGTGACAAGCTATATATAGTATAGCGTACAGTAGTTTTATATCCGTGACCTCTTGATGCCTTTTATTGCTTTTAATATGCTGAAAGGCATGTATTTAATAGTATGTCGCAATGTCACGTAGGCAAACCCCAATATCAACCAACCCAGCTGAGAAAATCTGAAAATAGTAAAATCCCACCAAGCCCAGACGGTAAGGATCGGTGGCTTCCATATACGATAAAGCCTATTGCTCTAATTTTTACAGTGCTTAGCTTTAATAATGTTGCACCTTGAAAAATAATAGTTTTGCCGTCTGATAAGTGAAAGCAACACTATCGAAATATTATTCACTCATAAAAAAACCTGTTTAAAAACCTTATTTTTAGTTGAAGCTATTGATCTAACTAACCAGCTTTGATAGCTCATCAAAGCTATCGATTACCCCGTACTTTACAGCTTGGTTTGCAAGGCTGTTATCTTCACTGGCTTTTAAGTTTAATGCATCAAAGAATTTTTTAGCACTTTCTATCCGATACTTTTCTTTTTCACGTAAATCAGCATCTACCATAGAGCCCTTAGTTTCAGCCACAAAATAGATATGACGCACTTTGCCTTCGTTAAATGCAATTGCCCAGTCAGGATTGTAGTCGCCTACAGGAGTCGGAATTTTAAATCTATCAGGCAGCTTAGCGTATACAGCAACATCCTCAATCGCACCTTCTAGTTCCTGAGCAAACCGTCTCTCAATGCTTGAGTCGGTCGCGACATAGTCAAATACATGTCGGCTAACTTTTAGTGAGTTACTAGGGATTTTTTGATTGGACACAAAAATCTCATTAAGAGGGTAGGTCTGATCAGTCGTATAGTAAGTAAGTCCTTGAATGACCATTCTGATACGTGCTTCGTTGATAAGACGAGCGACTTCACGGATAAAGGCTTCAGGGTTGTTTTTGAACTGTGCAAAAATTGCATTATTAATGCCTTTCAGAATAGCCACGATACTACGACGGGTAAGATCCGTCTGTTCACTCAGTGAACCTATCAAGTCATACTTGACTTGTGAACGTACAGAGACATTCGTCGATTCAGTCGAGGTAGTAGGGTTGCTAAATGATTGCTTAGCGATCAATTCTTCATGAGAAATGGTATCGCGCTGAGTAGATTGAGCAAGTTTATAGCTGAGCGATTCTACAAAGTTATTATTTCTGTGCTTTGCTGCTGCTTCAACGGATTGAATGCTCTGCGCTATAAGTTTTTCACTATCGATCTTAATCTCAAATACTGCCTTGTGATTAATACGATTCCATAACTCTAAGAATTCTTTTCTCTTAAAATTATTCTCATTGATAGGATTGGGTGTTGTCTTGTTATCATTCTCGGTCATACCTTCAAGGTCTTTGGGATTAAAGATACCGCCGATTAGTTTTACTATTTGATTTGTTAAAGGTATAAGCGCTTCTGGTAGCGCTGCTAGTTTGTCGTTATTAACGGCTTCATGATAGCTATCAGTAATATGGTTATCAAAATCTATGTAATCATTTTTAATAAGATAATGGATAATCATATCAGCTTCACGCTCGCTAACCTCATGCTTACTGCCATCTTCTAGCGTTAATACTTTATTATTAAAGTAATCTTTCGTTGCCTTGGTAGGTCTGCTAGACAAAGCTGCTGCCAGCTCTTTCTGCAAGTTAGTCACAAAGTCGGTATAGCTCTCATTAGTGACTACCGTAAGATTGTTTATTAGGTGAATGTCACTTTTAGACAAGTGATTGGCATCCATACGCATACCGTCTTTGCGTACTGCCAAACGCAAGCCTCGTCCCACTTCTTGCCGGCGAGAAATGGTGTTTTCAGAATGTTTTAGGGTACAAATGACAAATACGTTAGGATTATCCCAGCCTTCTCTTAGGGCAGAATGTGAGAAGATAAATCGTACGTTTTTCTTGTGACGCGTCTCTTCTGAGTCAAGTGGTTCAGGGAAGGATAGTAATGATTCTTTATCTTTTAAAATAAGATCGTAAGCATCAATATCATCGGTGAGACTGACTTTACCCCCCAGTTCTTCGTCATCAAACTTTTTAGTTTTAGGGTCTATCATCTGTTGGCTTTTTTTATCTACTGAAAAGTAGCCATTATGAGTTTGCTTAGTATCAATTCCTTTGAGATAGTCTATATAAGGGTCGTTGTCTAGATTTAGATCTATCAGCTCATTGACAAGCTGATCATACTGTTCAACAAATATTTGAGCATATTCTCCATCAACGCGATTGCCTTGTTCATCGTACTTACGGTATTTTGCCACCTCATCGATAAAGAATAAGCTCAGCACCTTGAGATCCTGATTAAATAGCACCCGTTCTTTTTCTAAATGGGCACGAATAGTCTCTCGTATCTGGATGGTACGCATTAGCTGCTCATCGATTTGACCGAGTGCCTGACCAACTTCGATTTTTATACCATTAGTAAATGTCAGAGAACGATCACGCGCGTCTATTTCAGCGACGACATAACGATCTTTATACTGCTCAGCTTGCTTAGATAACGTATAGAGGTCATCGCCTTTTTTGACACGTCGCACACGGCGTTTTACACTTGTTTTAGTTTTTTCTTCTATATCAAGTCTAGCAGTAGGGTCAGATGAAGACACTTCTATATCTTGCAAGTATAAGTAGCTATGAGCACCTGATAAACCCTTAACCTCAACGCCTTTAACGGTAATCTTTTTAACTAGCTTCTGATTATAGGCATCTAAGGCATCTAAGCGATAAGCCAGATTATAGTCGCGCTTATGGGTCGCTGAATAACGTATAATGAATAGAGGGTTGAAATAACTCAGGCTTTCTAATGTATTCTTAGACTGCATTTTTTGAGGTTCATCAAGAATAAGAATAGGGCGGTTGCGACGTATCACATCAATAGGACGACGTGAGCCAAAGTCATCCATTTCAGCATAAATCTTACGGGCGGCTTTATTGTTAGCGCCTTGCTTTATGGTATTAAAAGCTTGAACGTTAATTATCATTGCCCAAACATCTGAGCTTGAGCTAAAAGTTTCAAGCTCATGCAACTGGTCAGAGTTATAAATAAATGATCTAGGCTTTTTGCCAAACTTTTCTTGGAAGTGGTTAGCTGTCATCTCAAAGGTTTTTGCTACGCCTTCACGGATAGCAATGCTCGGTACGACGATAATAAATTTTGACCACCCATAACGCTTATTTAGCTCCATCATAGAGCGGATATAGCAATAGGTTTTACCCGTACCCGTTTCCATCTCAATGTTTAGGTTGATAGCACTAGTGGTTAGGTTCTGTCCTTTACCGCCTTTAGTAGAGGTGTCATCCGTGATTAGCTCAGATGACTGTGGCAAGCCTTGGCTTGCTTGCACACGTTTTATGTTCTCTAATATTTTTGAGGGGTCGTCAATAGGCGCATTGGCATAGCCAATATGCAACTCATCATATAGCGATGGCTGCTTAGTGCTAGGCGCCTCATTCTCAGTGAACAAAGATAAGGTCTCACCTTTCGGTTTAGGTAAAGGTTTTTGCTTACCTTGGTCAATGGTATATCGTTGAGCAACTTCTTTCGGTTGCCCCTTAAAGCAATCTGCTACTGCATTCACCGCATCAAGCTGATACTGGAGCTCTTTGAATTCAATTTTCATTGTATGGCTCCTTAGATGAATTTCACTTGCGTATCGGGTGACAGTTGCGCAAAGCGTGCTTTGATATTGGTTTTGTCTTGGTCGTGAGCTATCGCCAGTTCACTCGAGACAAACTTTAGCGGTTTATCCTTTGATATCTCATCTATTAAGTCCGTCGTTAGGGTGTCAAAACAAGCGACCAAGCTATCTATACCCACGTAATAGACTAAGCTTCCTTGAATCTCTTTTACTTCAATGGGCAAGGATAAAGGCACGCCCCAATCGAGCATAACTTGGAATAGCAAATCCTCACCAGTGCGATCTTCTTTGATATGTGACTCTAGGTTATCAAGCTCTGCTTGTGAATATTCATCAGGTGTGTAGTAAACCTCTTTCATATTAGTGCTGTCAATTTTTAGCACGCGAAAGCCAATATCTAAATCTTCTATACCGTCTTTATCCTGATTATCAGCTAAGATTTTTTGACCAGCACGGCGGATGCGTTCTTTGGATACTTCAGAAATATTAGTTTTAAAGTTATTGTCTATACAGAACTGATAAGCCTCTTTTTGTTTGTCTGGATCAATAACCTCATCAAGCTGAACCATAATAAATTTATAATTACTTTGTTGTTCAGCGTTTACCTTCATTACTGCATGAGCGGTAGTAGACGAGCCTGCAAAGAAATCCATAACTATATCTTTTGGATTTGTAATATTTATCAGATGCTCTAAAAGTTTAACTGACTTTGGAAAAGAAAATACATTTTCTGGCATTATACTTTCAAACTCTTTACGACCTAACGTTGTACCACCCTTGTTGATAATTGACTGACTAAAAACTTTACGTCTATGATCTGTAGGAATGATTAAACGAGGTTGTCTATCACCATCACTTCCCCAGTAAATTAAGTCATCTTCTAAAAGTTGTTCAATATCATCATTGTTAAACTTCCAATGTTTATACCATTTTTTACCATTAGGTGAGGTCAGCTCCTTCCAGTTCGGGTGACCTTCTTTAATATTACTCTCATTAACAGCTAAGTTAGCCGTTTGAAACTCATTCTCACGACCTTCTAGTGGTTCGGATACTCTATCGAAAAATACTTGTTTCTTATTTTTGTAGCATACTAAAATATAATCATGTATTACTCTAAATCTCAGCGTCTTTTTTAGGGTTCCCGATGAACCCTCTGCTTCCTTATTCCAGATTAAACATTCAACATTGTCAGCACCATAAACTTCTTTGCAAATCTTAATTAAATTATCGACTTCATGATCATTGATGCTGATAAAACACACACCATCGTCTTTGAGTAAGTTTTTTGATATTTTTAACCGACTGTACATCATCGTTAGCCAGTCAGAATGAAAGCGACCGTTGCTTTCAGGGTTATCTATTAGACGATTACCTTCCTCATCAACTTGTTCAGAACGCTCTAAGAAGTCTGCTGTATTTTCAGAAAAGTCATCTTTATAAATGAAGTCATTCCCCGTGTTGTATGGTGGATCTATGTAGATCATCTTAACCTGACCTAGATAGCTCTCTTGTAATAGCTTTAACGCATCTAAGTTATCGCCTTCTATAAATAGATTCTCAGTTGTATCGAAGTTGACACTCTCATCACGCGCAGGACGTAGCGTTTTGGCAATAGGTGAGTTGGCCTCTAGTATTGCTTGACGCTTACCGGGCCAGTCTAAACGATAGCGTTCTTGCCCGCCCTCAACCAATAACTGTGACAGCTCTTGACGTAGTAAGTCAAAATCCACCACCTTTTTTAGCTTGCCGTGTTCATCCTCTGACTCAGTAATACAATTGGGGAATAGCGCCATAATTTTTTGTACATTATCATCGACTAGGTTAGGGCTGTGCATGTCGAGAGTATCGCTATCATGTTTGTTTGCTTGGGCGGCGTTGGTCATCTAGGTCTTCCTAAATCTGGTGAGTATGAATGAAGTACGACAATTGGTTGTAGCCATTATTTTTGAATAAGTTTTATTAATAGGCTTTATTAATGAGCTGATTGAGCTGCTCTTTAAGCTTATGCAAACGCATATTAAGCTCAACTTTGCGATTGAATTGCGGCTCTTTTTTGACTTTTTTTTGCAGTTGCTCGACTTGCTTTGTCAGGCTCTCGACTTGCTGCACGTGCTTGAGCTTATCTTCTATACTCGTTGTGGTACTGATAGAGACGGTCGCTGTCGGCTTCAGTTCTGCTTTTGCAACGATACTCACTTCAGTAGAAAGCGTGTTACCCCCAATAGCTTTTGGTTGAATATGTTGACTAGGCGGCTTTGGTGTCTTAGCAGGCTGGTCAGTCACGACATCATTAGTAATATTAGGCAGCAATTGCTCAATCAGATGGGTATATAGGTCAGTCAAATTAAGTATCATGGGCAAAGGCTCACGCTGATCATCAGCTAGCCATGCTGAAATATAGTATTTATTCAGCACGATTTTTGACTTATCTGCTTGGCTCACCCGCTTGTAAGCGGCAACAACCTTGACCCGATCATTATGGATGATCTCAAAGATAACGGGAGTCGGTATAAGCTTATCAATGTATTTGAGGATACTTAAGTCAATGTCAGCAGTGCGAGCGATAATTCTAAATATTTGCACTTCTTGAAACAGAGTATCGGTTTGAATATTTAGCGAGCCAGCAGAGAGCTTATATGCCCAAGTGATTTTTGCCACTTCATCGATAAACTTTTGCTTAAGCTTACTGTTAGCAGCGCCTTGCTCATAGAGCTTGTTTTTGGGTATGGGTCTATCAACGGCAGCTGATTGAGGATATTGGTATAAAATCATAAGTCGCTAGCACTGTCTATGGGTTGGCTACTGCGTGAAGTCAGCTCTTCGACCACAATGAAACCAATCAGCTCAAAGTCATTGAGCTCTTTTATGTCGTTTTTTAAAGCGGTGGTCGTCATCCCACTAAACAGACTGTCAATATCTTTATCCGCTTTAACGTTCTTTATCGCTTCAATGGCTAAGTCTAGTAATAAGCTATAGTGGCTCATATCTTGACCGTCAGCGGTGCGTTTATTAAACGTCTTACACACTTCTAATATAGGCTCAGACTGACCACGGCAAGCTTGCCGTGCCAAGCTAAGCAAGTGCTTTGCTTGGGTATAATCTGCTATTATTTTACCATCGTTATCGACATACATCAGATAATAAGGGTAGAGCTGGTTGGTTTTTTCACCATCGGTTTTATTATTTGTGCGTCCATTAACTTGAGCAAGCTCACGTGCTTTTAGGGCAAAAATCACACCTGCCGGCAATCCTGCTCTTTCATTCGCAGGAACGACGGCATGTAGCCCATTAGGCAATCGCTTTAAATTAGGGCTCGCTTCTAAGTAGCTGAGCAAATCCATACGAAAGTCATTAAGGCCTAAGTCAGTAATAGACACGCCAGTATTGGCATCTTCTAAGTCTAATACTTCAGTTTGCATACGTCTTAGCTGCTCATGACGATACGCAATGTCATTTGCCTTAGAACTTAGTACGTTATCATCCCCTGTGCTAGCCATGTCTACGATAATCATGCGGTTTTCGACGCGCTCTCGCAAATTAATATACTCATCTAGACTGATATCAGGCCAGTAGTTCACCAGTTGAATTTGATCATTGGTAGAGCCTATACGATCTATTCGACCAAAACGCTGAATGATACGTACAGGGTTCCAGTGAATATCATAGTTGATAAGATAATCGCAGTCTTGTAAGTTCTGCCCTTCAGAAATACAGTCGGTGGCTATTAAGATATCTATCTCTCTAGTCTCATTAGGAAAGATATCATCTTTCTGTTTAGACTTAGGCGAGAAGAGTGTCAATAAGCCCTGCATATCGTAGCCTTTGCGGCTGCCGACCATGCTCTTAATGGTAGTGTGATTTTCACTGCCCGTAATCTTAGCAGTATGTAAGCTAAAGTCGTGCAATAGCTCTGGTGCTATATGTTCGTATAGATAGTTAGCAGTATCCGCAAAAGCAGTGAATATAAGTACTTTTTGGTTGCCAGGATTTATAGGATTGTTAATCTTATCGATAAGGTGTTTTTTAAGATGCTGGAGCTTATGATCACGCTCTGGTGTAACCGTACTAATAGTACTTATTAATCGTCTAACGACAGCGTAGTCTGCCTCTAAATCTATGTGCCACTTTAATATATCCATGTCATCAAGATGAACTTTGAGCTTACCGCCTACCCAATCATTAGGATTAACCGACTCATCAAGCCCTTCATCATAGGCATCATCATCGTAACCTGTGCCAATATCGATAGATAGCAGGTCATTACTTTTTCGAGCCTGATACTCAGCTATGCTAGATAAGGCCTGCTCTAAACGATTCTTTAAGTTATGCAATGTTGAACGGAACGAATGAACAGAACTTTCTAAACGTTTGAGTAAGTTGACCGTCATCAAGGCTTGTAAACTTTTTTCTCGATCTTGTTGCTTAAAGCGTCCTTTACCTTCAACTTCGGTATCATACAAGTCTTCGTATTTTTCTAAAGCGCTAGGAAATATATACGTGAGCGGTGCATACACAACCATTCTAATTGAGGCCAGCTCCTTGTAAATCTGATTGAATGCAATGCTGTTGTCTTCAGTAATGGCACAGCGATATGAAAGGGGCGTTAGGCGTGTTGGGAATCGTCCAACTTCTTTGGTATCATAAAATTGCTGAATATGCTTACGTGAACGTGCAATAGTGACACTATCTAGAAGTTTGAAAAAGTCAAAATCGAGCATATCCAATATGGCTTTAGTGGTGCGATGCTCCACTGGGAGTTTTGACCAGTTGTTGAAACTTGCCTGAGCATTTCGGAATATAGTGTCAATATCTCGCTTAGTATCGAGCTTATCATCTAGGTTCTTACTATCTCCTTCGTATGCTAGCGCCAGCTGATTTTTTAAATCATTAAAGCGGTTATTCACAGGCGTTGCTGAAAGCATCAGCACTTTGGTTTTTACACCTTGTTGTATGACTTGCTCCATCAAACGGTCATAGCGGGTTTTCTTATCTTTGAAGTTATCGCGGTTACGAAAGTTATGCGACTCATCGATAACCACTAAGTCGCAATTGCCCCAATTGATTTTCGCTAAGTCTATCCCTAAAGTCTCACCACTGTTTCTAGATAAGTCAGTGTGAAACAGCACATCGTAATTGAAACGATCTTTAGCAAAAATATTAGTCGTTAAATTAGCATTATAGTTAGTCCAGTTAGCTCCAAGCTTTTTGGGACAAAGCACCAAGACGCTTTTATTGCGCAGCTCGTAGTATTTAACTACGGCAAGTGCAGTGAATGTTTTACCTAAACCTACACTATCCGCTAAGATACAACCGTTATAAGTCTCAAGCTTGTTGATAATGCCGACCGCCGCATCTGTTTGAAAGTTATAGAGCTTTTGCCAGATAAGCGTGTCATGATAGCCTGTCAAATCGTTAGGCATGACATCTTCGTTCAGATCTTCAAGAAACTCTTTAAAAATGTTGTACAGTATTAGAAAGTAAATACGCTCAGGATCGTTCTCTTGATAAACCGACTCGATATGACGAACAATCTCGTCGGTAATATCAGTAACTTTTTGCTGATCTTGCCATATTTGATTAAATAGATTGAGGTAGGGCAGCGCATAGTCTGAATCGAATCGATTGACCATGTTTGAAACTGCGTCGCCTTTTTCATAGCCAAGCCCAACAGGGGTAAAGCCTTGGATAGGCATATAAGTAAGTAGTGACGCATTGTCTTTAACGCATACAAACTCTTGCATGGGTGCGTTTGTGGTATTTGATTTAAAGACTGCTTTTTTGCGTATCCAGTCAGCGCATTCTTTAGCGATAGCTTTTTGTGTCAGTTTGTTCCTTAGATGAATCTCAAAGTCAGTGCCGTATAGGCTGTCCTCCCTATTGAGCTTGGGTATGACGAACTCACGCTTTTCTTTTTTGAACTTATCAGTGACATCATTAGGTACAAAGATGGGAGAGGTAAACAAAAATTGCATTCCATCGATATTCTTAAGCTCCTGTTTTAAAGCAGCATAAGCATAGATAGAGAAAAAGGAGGCTGCTATCTGTAGCTTAGAGCCAGCCTGTAGGTTTTCTTTTATGTCATCGCCAAATCTGTGGTTTAGGTTATCTATAAGTTTCATGGGTCAGCTTTTAGTTTTTATAAAGTGAATGCCGTATAGCACAGGCACAATTTGTAGCCATTTTAGATGACATCGGTAGGAATCTAAAGAGCTTTAATGAAATAAAGACATGAACCTCAAGTTACTCATACTCAGCTAAGTAAAATACGAATACTAGAACACGCCCTAACTTTAATATAAGCTAACTTCGACAAGAACAGACAAAAAAAGGATTAAAACCTGTTTCAAACAGATTTCAATCCTTTGGATGCGCTCTAAAATTAAGAGTAAATATTACGATAGATAACGCGAAAAAGCATCTTGGAAGTCGTTGATATCGTAACCTCTACCTCTGACCTCTTTACCATATGAGTCTAACGCCCTCATACATTTAGATGAAATGCTAAATTCACTTAACCGTTTAGCAATTTGATGTAAAGTAATAGGCTTGCCATGATTTAATGTTGACCAAATCATTTCTGGATCTTTGCATAATCCTGCCAGTAAATGCTTACTCAAAAGTCTGTCGGTCTCATGTAGATTAAAAACGGTTTGAATATCAGCTAATAACTCTTCACTTAAGCTTGGTTCATCACTTTCAATACCAGAAATTTCGATACAAGCATTATGAGCCTTTTCCAGCCAATCATCACCTAATATCATAGCTATTTTTAGTAAAATTTCCCAATTGTCTTGTGCCCGATCGTTGATATAAAGAGGTAAAACAGGCTTAGCTGCTTTGATAACCATCAAATTATCATCTGACCATCTGGCCAGTTTCGATTGGATGGTGTTAGTGATGTCTACAGGTAAGTCACGTACTCGTTTTTTTGTCTCGCTTTTCATTTTACGACGCAGAGTCATAGGTATTGATCGATCTATCAAAGTGCCAGGAATTTTACCAATACCGGAAATCGCTTTAGCTCCAAATACATTGAATGCTAAAGGTTCATTATCATCACCAACACAGCGTATAATATAGGCATTCTCAAGACTATGTCCTGCATTCATTACACCCCGTATATTTTCACTATCATTAATAAATGTGTCAATCTCATCAATGAATAATGTTGGTTTATAAGTTTCAATGCAACGAAATAGCGCTGGCCCTGTAATATTTGACGTTGATAATGACCGTTTACTCATCCTACTCATTAATGTCAGCAATGTACTTTTACCGCAACGTTTTTCCGGCGCATTGATCCAGGCGATGGGCAAAATGTGAGCTGCTGGTATGAACCATGTCATTAATATCCATAACGTGGCAGCCACTTTAACTGCATCAGTGCAGGCGATATGATCCTCTAATATCTGATATATTAGACTAACTATTGAAGCAATATCTAATACTGGCTCCGCGTGCGGCTCAGTATCAACTACCAAACTTTCTGAGGTCTCAGAATTTAATTCATTCCTAGCCTTCTTGACTAGCTTATCAAGTGATCGAACAGACATATTATTAAGAGATTTTGCAGTTTCGGTTCGTTCTAGCTCATATTCTAGTTCCGATAAAACAGCAAGTTTATTAATAATATCTTGTGCTAAATCCGAGCTAATTTTTAACTCTTGTTGTGGTAAAATAACTGATGATGGCTGGTCAATGTCATCAGTAGTAGTTTCTAAAAGCTGAGCATCTGGCAGGGTGCTCGGCTTTTTTATTGTGTCAACTGATGGCTCATCAACAGTCTCAGGAGGTGCAGCCTTGTTGTTTTTACTCATGATGATGCCTCCTCACTATTAGATGACGAAATATGACCATCTAACCAGTCATTAATATCGGACACACGCCACAGACTGGCGCGCCCAATTTTTATTGGAGCAGGGAATCTATCCTCATTTATGAGGTGATAAAGATGTTTAGCAGAAAACCCAGTGATGCCGCGTGATGCCGGTCTAGCTGTAATGATACGTTGCTGACCTGATTCAGTAGCATAGTTGCGAGCTGGACGCTCAGGTTGGTTTGCGAGATCTGACATTCGCAAATATCGATTATTCAGTTTCATGTTGTTACTCCACAGCACGATTAGTTGTAGCCGGTGTTGGCTGGTGCTGTGGAGTAATGATAGTCGACATATTTAATGAATAGTATAGTTATGCGCGCATAATAAATTTTATGATAAATTTTCTTTCGCAGCTTCACTTATCAATTTATAGACATATTCATAAGTAGGTTTCTCATTTGTATCTATGTATTCTTTAATATACCTCGCAGTTTCAGCATATTTTTTAAAACCCTGCTCCTTCATTATTGCAAGATACTCTTTTTTCTTCTGTTGTCTATACTCAGACTGTGGAGCCCATCTAGCTTCAGATGCTATAGTGCCATTTAAGGAAGCCATTTTTTCAAAATAATCATTTCTATCGTAACCAATTTGCACAGCACTGCCAGCGAAAAGATACATTGCGAAGTCATGGTAATTCAAACACAATTCGTATGCAGCTGACTCATAAGCTATTAGAGCTATACTCTTAAAAATATATATTCTAAAAATCTCATCTAGCATAATCCCAACTCTTTCAATCTCTTCAATGGAATGAGGATTTAATATTTTATGAAAAATTTCACGTTTATTCTCAATATCATCTAAAGATTCATCAATTCTAATAAAGTTGCTTTCTATATATCGGTTCAAAGCATACTGATCTATATCAACATTATGTATCTCAGGGTCATAACCTTCTGAATATTTTTTTATATTTTTAAAAAAATGCTCATCATCAAATTCAAATTTCGTATCTACATAGTTTTTAGCAAACACTTCTACGCTATCTAAAAAGAAAATGTTATTTCTTTGCTTATGGATATGGCATGTTTCATGCTCTAGAATTCGTCTAGCTATATCTATAGTTCTTGGCTTAGATATAGTCTGTTCTATAGCATTATTTGCGTTTTTAAAATTCTGCTTTGTTAAAAAGTTTTCAAAAGATTTTTTGTTTGAAGAGATGGTGGTTGATTGATTATTGGAGTTCATAGATTATGCCTATACAATAGTTAAGATCTATAGAAGATATTTATGAAAGTTATATGCTTTTTCTTACTAATTTTTTAATATAGTCAATACTAAATAAAACTGATATTGGACATTATAACGCGAGACTGGCACAAATTTTCCTTGCTTCCTTGCTTCCTTGCTTCCTTGCTTCCTTGCTTCCTTGCTTCCTTGCTT
>OJBZ01000363.1_pt1 | contig 27200 bp, 28 predicted proteins | sample 1591671 | NCBI WGS metagenome assembly OJBZ01 (sample SAMN05416850, study PRJEB24817) | seawater metagenome | isolation source: Sea water | place: Canada:Atlantic | collected 2013-07
GCTGTTTTCGACCGTTTGCGCACCCCGCCAGAGCGGTCGGTGGCCTTTACAATTGCGGTGATCGCGCTTGGGGCCAAGATGGCCAAGGCCGACGGGCAGGTGACCCGCGACGAAGTTACCGCCTTTCGCGAAGTGTTCCAGATCGCCGAGGCCGACCAGCAAGGTGCGGCGCGGGTGTTCAATCTGGCGCGTCATGATGTGGCCGGTTTCGAGGATTACGCCGCACGCATTGCGCAGATGTTTGCGGACCAGCCCGAGATGCTGCACGATCTGATCGAAGGGTTGTTCCACATCGCCATGGCCGACGGCATGTACCACCCGAATGAAGATGCGTTCTTGGTGCGGGTGGCGCAGATTTTTGCGATGGATGACAGCGACTTTGCCTCGCTTCGGGCGCGGTTTGTGCCCGATACATCGCCTTTGCCCTATGCGGTTTTGGGCATACGACCCGATGCTTCGCTTGAAGAGGGGCGCGCGGCGTGGCGCAAGCTGGTGCGGGCCAATCATCCTGACGCTTTGGTCGCCCGCGGCCTGCCACAAGAGGCCGTGGCGATGGCCGAAAAGCGCATGATCGACATCAACCGCGCATGGGAGACCTGGTCAGGCAAGGCGCGGTAATGCGGATCGCGACCTATAATGTCGAATGGTTTACCGGTTTGTTCGACGACAATGACCATCTGCTGCTGGATGACGGCTGGTCCGCCCGCCATGATATTACCCGTGCGCAGCAAGCACAGGCTTTGGGCGCTGTGTTTCGTGCCTTGGACGCCGATGCGGTGATGGTGATCGAGGCCCCCGATCAAAGCCGCAAGCGCGGGACGGTGGCTGCGCTGGAACGTTTTGCCACGCATTTCAATCTGCGCACGCGCAAGGCCCTGATCGGGTTTGCCAATGATACACAGCAGGAAATCGCGCTGTTATTCGATCCGGACCAACTATCGGCAACCCATGCGCCCGCTGGATCGGTCGGGCAGGGGGACGCGCCGCGGTTCGACGGGACGTTGGCCATTGATCTGGATATCGACGCGCGCGAGGATCACGTGGTCTTCTCTAAGCCGCCGCTTGAGCTGGATATCGTCACCCGTGACGGGTTCGCTTTTCATATGATCGGCGCGCATCTGAAATCCAAAGCACCGCATGGGGCCAAGACGCCGCAAGATGCGCTGCGCATCGGAATCGCAAACCGGCGCAAACAACTGGCGCAGGCGGTCTGGCTGCGCCGTCGCATTGATGCGCGGTTAGACGCGGGAACCCCGTTGATGGTTCTGGGCGATCTGAACGACGGGCCCGGGCTGGACAGTTTCGAGGATCTTTTTGGGCGGTCCTCGGTAGAGATCGTGATGGGGCACAGGCAGGATCGGGCTTTGGTCGACCCACATGCAACCCGTGCGTTGGGGCAGCGGATCGGGGCGATGCCCACGACCTCGCGCTTTTGGATCGCGCCCGAGAAACGCTATCTTCAGGCGCTGCTGGATTACATCATGATCAGCCCGGCCCTGACCGCGCACCACCCCCAGTGGCGCATCTGGCACCCGATGGACGATCCGGAATGCTGGGCCGATGCAGCTTTGCGCGATGCGTTAATCACGGCGTCGGATCACTTTCCAGTGACGATTGATCTGGACCTGTCGACGCCCGCTTAATCCCGCTTTCCTCATGTCTGGAAATAGGGCAGTGTCTTAGGCATGAGACAGTTTCTTTTGACCACCACTTTGATTTGTCTGTCCGGTTTCGCGCTGGCACAGGAGAGTGACGACGATACCTCCGGCTTTTCGTTAATGGAACGCGGGGCCAGAAATTTCTTTGACGGCATGAAAAAAGAGATGGCCCCCGCGCTGGACGGGCTCAGCGATTGGGGCCGCAAGGCCAGCCCCGCATTGCGCAATTTCGTGTCCGAAATGGGGCCCGCGCTCACCGATTTGTTGGATGAGGTCGAGGATTGGAGTGTCTATGAGCCGCCTCAAAAGATGCCCAACGGCGATATCGTGATCCGTCGCAAGCCAGACCCCGCGCCCGAAGCCGAGACCCCAGAAGATACACCGCCTCCGCCCGCGATCTATCTCGACGAAGTGCCACAGATTGACCTTTGACAGGTCGATCCGGCTCTGACTCACTTTACTTTTTGCAGGTTTTAAGCTGCACCTCGGCCCCGAGCGATAGGGCGAGGGAATTCAACCGCGCTTCAGCGACTTCTCCGAACAGGGGCATCATGTCGTCGGTCAGCCACAGCTCCAGCAGCTTCTTTTTCGGGAACCAGCGCAGATGGCCGCGCTCTTCCTCGGGGTTCATCCACAGCATGGCGCCAAAGCGCATGGCCTTGCCGAGAATCTCGGCCTCGTTGCGTGTCTTTTCATCGACCATTTCATAGAGGTCTTCGAAGCGCGTATTCTCGCGCTTGTTGGAATACCGGTGCAGCAGGGCCAGCCCCAGATAGATCCGTTCAGCATGCTTCAACCCGCCCAGATTGGCGCGGGTGGCATTGTCAAAGCAAACTTCGGCGCGGTAGTCGGGGTGCGCGCGCCAGCTGACGTCGTGCAGCAGGCAGGCAGCCTTGACCAGTCGTTTGCGCTGCGGCGACGCCGATTTATAAAGCGGCAGGATGAAGTCGAACAGCGCCTTGCCGAACCCCGGCGACCGCGCGTCTTTGGCTTCGGCAAAGCGGCAGGCTTCGATCAACGGATCACGGTCGCGCAGGCGCTGCGGCATCTGTTCGTACAGCATCCCTTCGCGGATGCCGTAGCTGGAAATCGCGATATCCTTGGGTTTGAACGTCTTGACCAGCCGTGACAAAACTTCAGCGGCGAAGGGCACCAGCGCCATCCGGCTGGAAGAGACGCCGCTGATTTTACGCAGTTCTTCGTGGTCGCTGGACTGGATGTGCTTGACAGTTTCGCGCACCGATGTGGGCGTCATACGGTATTCATGCAGCACGTGCAGCGGATAGCCGCGGCGCACCATGTCGATCCGCGCGATGGCACGCCATGACCCACCCACCAGAAACAGACGGTCGCGCTGCGCGCCCATCTTTTCCGCCAGCCCTTCGATCACGGACTTGATCTGGGTCTGACGCGCTTTGGCCCCGCCCTTGATGTCACGCAGTTTCAAGGGACCAAGCGCTGAGGTCACACGTTTGCCCACACGCCCGCCGGAAATCTCGGCCAGCTCCATTGAGGATCCGCCGATGTCACAGACCAACCCATAGGCACCGGGCCAGCCCAGCAGGACGCCCTGTGCGGACAACCGTGCCTCTTCTTCGCCGTCGATAACCCATATTTTCAGCCCCGTCTCGCGCTGGACTTCGTCGCAGAAATCACGTCCGTCGCTGGCGTCGCGCACCGCAGCGGTGGCCACAACAGTCAGCTCTGACAGGCCCATGCTTTGGGCCAGTTTGCTGAAACGTCGCATGGCAGAAAGCGCCCGGACCCGCCCGTCGGGGGACAGGTGGCCGGTTTCAGCCATGCCGGCCCCAAGCGCGCACATGATCTTTTCGTTATAGAAATACGCAGGCGATCGCGCGGCCCCGTCAAAGACGACCAAGCGGACAGAGTTCGACCCCACATCCACCACACCGACACGCGCCAGCGCGCGGGCGGACGGATCAAGAAACAGGGGTTTTCCGAACAAGCCTAAATCAGCGACGCCCGTTTCAGGGACGGGCGAGGGCGGAGGGGTGTCGGTTCTATCTGCCACGAACGCTCCTGCGGGGGCTTTGGTCTTGGGGGGGCAAGGTGGCCCAGCCGGGCTGCTAGGTCAATCGCTAAGACGGGCAGGCAACTGAAAAACCTCAAGGGATAGAGGGTGTATAAACGCCAGCGGGAACGCGGGCGGATAGATGCGCCTTCGGCGAGAGTTTACATAGGCAAAATGAAGCGGTCAGTCTTCCGTATGGGTCAGTTTCGGAACGTCCGATGCGCCCGCCGTGCCGCGCCCTGAGAGGGAGGGGTTCTCCATGAAAAAGCGGTGGCAATTGAACGCAAATGTGCCGTCGGCAATTTCGGGACGTTCAAAGCTTCCATCGGGCGACATGACCCAGCTTTGCGCCACATCTGCCAGATTGGCCGCCATAACCTGACTGGTGATCTGTGCCTTGACGGTGGGATTTTCGATCTCGACCAGTGTTTCGACACGGCGTGTCAGATTGCGGCCCATCCAGTCGGCGGAAGACATGAAGACCCGCGACTTTTTATGCGGTAGCCCGTGGCCATTGCCAAAGCAGACGATGCGCGAATGTTCCAGAAAACGCCCGACGATGGATTTCACGCGGATGTTTTCGGACAGGCCTTTGATGCCGGGGCGCAAGCCGCAGATGCCGCGGATCACGAGGCTGATTTTCACTCCTGCTTGGCTTGCGGCGTACAGGGCGTCGATCACATCCGCATCGACGACGGAGTTCATCTTGGCCCAGATTTCTGCCGGTTTGCCTGCGGCGGCATATTCGGCTTCGGCGGCGATCATGGCCAGCAGACGCGGTTTCAGCGTGATGGGCGATATGGCGAGATTGTCCAGCGTGTCGGGCTGCGCGTAGCCTGATAGGTAGTTGAACACTTTGGTCGCATCGCGGCCCAGCTTCTGGTCACAGGTGAACAGCGACAGATCGGTATAAATGCGTGCGGTGATCGGGTGGTAGTTGCCGGTGCCATAGTGGGTATAGGTGACCAGTTGATCGCCTTCGCGGCGCACGACGGTCGAGATTTTCGCGTGGGTTTTGAGGTCAAGGAAACCATAGACCACATGCGCGCCTGCGCGTTCCAACCGGCGCGACTGGCGGATGTTGGCGGCCTCGTCGAAACGCGCCTTGAGCTCGACCAGCGCGGTAACCGATTTCCCGTCTTCGGCGGCCTCGCACAGCGCCTCTACGATGGGGCTGTCGCGCGAGGTGCGATAGAGCGTCTGTTTGATCGCCACCACATCAGGGTCACGTGCGGCCTGCGCCAGAAAGCGCACGACCATGTCGAACGTCTCGTAGGGGTGGTGCAGCAGCATGTCCTTGGACCGGATCGCCGCGAACATGTCGCCTTCGTGGTCGGTCACCCGCTCGGGAATGCGCGGCGTGAATAGTGGCCACAGCAGATCGGGGCGGCTGTCGACCACCAGTTCCGCCAGATCGCTGATGCCGATCATCCCGTCCAGCTCTATCACGTCTTGCGGGCGCACGCCCAATTCGGCCATGACCACGGATTTTAGTTTTTCAGGCGCTCCGGCGGAATGGGTCAGACGCACGACCTCGCCGCGGCGGCGGCGTTTCAGGGCGACTTCGAATTCGCGCACAAGGTCTTCGGCTTCTTCTTCGACCTCGAGGTCACTGTCACGTAGGACCCGAAATTCGAAATGGGCCTTTAACTTATAGCCCGGAAACAGACCGGGAATCTTGAGCACCAGCAGATCTTCGAGCGGCAGGAAGCGCAGCGATCCTGCGGGGGCAGGCAGGGAGACAAACCGGTCGATCTGCGCCGGAATTGGCAGCAAGGCTTGCAAAGGGCGCTTGTCGCTGGTGCGTTCCAATTGCAACGCCAGCGCATAGCCGGTGTTGGGAATGAACGGGAAAGGGTGTGCGGGATCGATGGCCAGCGGGGTCAGCACGGCAAAGACGCGGTGCAAGAACACATCATCCAGATAGGCCAGGTCGGCCGCGTCCAGATCAGCGGCGCGTTCAAGCATGATGTTCTGATCGTCCATCTTTGACATCAGATCGACCAGAACATTTTGCTGTTCGGTCATCAGCCGGCGCGCGTCTTCATTGATCAGCACAAGTTGCTGAGCAGGGGTCAGCCCGTCGCTGGCAGGCGTTGTGTTGCCCGCCTGTGCCAGTTCGCGCAGGCCAGCGACGCGCACGGTATAGAATTCATCCAGATTGCCCGCCGAGATCGACAGAAAGCGCAGCCGTTCCAACAGCGGCACGCGGGGGTTCTTGGCCTCTTCCAGCACACGCCAGTTGAACCCGAGCCAGCTGAGCTCGCGGTTGTAAAAGCGACCCGGTCCGGTGATATCCAGTTCAGGCATATCTTGGGCCGGTACGAAGGCGGATTCGAGAAAGTCAGCGTTTGTCATGACGGCCTTATGGCGTTGGAATGTAATGGGTTTGTGACGCGATCTATAAAGACTATCGCGCAGCGGAAATCCCATTGTCCAGCACTTGTGCCGCGAGGGTGCGTGTCACCGGCCTTTGTAGAGCCAGACTGGCGGCATCCAGCGCAGCCACCAGATCGCCCGCCGCCGCAAAGGACCGGTCCATCCGCAGCAGCAGATAGGGGATCACATCAGGTTTTGGCGTCAGCTGCCGGTCGGCCAGCAACTTGGCCATCACAGCCGTCAGCAAACTGTCATCGGGCGCTTCAAGCGCTGCAGCCGTGGCGGCGCGCATACGGCTTGTGAGGTCGGGCAGGTGCAGTCCCCAGTGGGGCACCGCCGGCGCGCCGGTCAGCAGCAGGCTGTGACCCTCGGCCAGCGCCAGATTATGCAGGTGGAAAAGATTTGTCTCGGCGGTGGTGTCACCGGCGATTGCGGGGATGTTTTCAACCGCCAAAGGCCCCTGGGCCAGCGCGGGGATATCTGCAGTGGCAATATCGGCCGCGTCGATGATCTGTGCGCCCGACAGGTTGGCCCAGACATGCGCCAAGTGGGTCTTGCCCGACCCGGGCGGGCCGGTCAGCACCAGCTTGCGGCCGGCCCACGCCTGCCAGCCCTCGATCATCGCCACAGCAATCGCGTTTGACGGGGCGACAAAAAAGTCGTCCCGTCCCAGTGCTGGGCGGCTGGGAAGGTCAAGTCCAAGCTGTTGTGCCATGCTATCAGTCCGCCGTTTCGTCCAAAGTCGATCGTTGCGTGCCCTGATAGAGCGAGCTTTCGACGTATTGTTCGGTTGCGAACCGCGCGATCACCCCAAGGGCGGCGGCAATCGGCACGGCAGCCAGCATGCCGACAAACCCGAACAGCGAGCCAAAGACCGACAGCGCGAGGATCAGCCAGACCGGATGCAGCCCGACCGAGTTACCGACCAATTTAGGCGTAAGCAGATTACCCTCGATCATCTGGCCCAGCACAAAGATACCCGCGACCATCCCGATAGAGAACCAATCCCCCCAGAATTGAAACAGCGCCAGACCGATGGCCAAAGCACCGCCCAGAACAGCCCCGAGATAGGGAATAAAGGTGACCAGACCGGCGATAAAGCCGACAACTAGGCCAAATTGCAGCCCCACCAACATCAAGGCAATGGCGTAATAGGTGCCCAGAATCAGGCAGACCGTCCCCATGCCACGGATAAATCCCGCCAGCGTGCGGTCGATATCACGTGCAAGCCGGCGGATCACTGGCGCGTGATCGCGTGGCAGTAACCGGTCGATCTGGCCGACCATCCGGTCCCAGTCCAGCAGCAGGTAGACCGCAACCACCGGCACGATCACAAACAAAAGCAGCACATTCAGCACCGTCGCGGCCGAGGCGATTGCGGTGTTCAGAAACTCTCCGCCACGTTCCTGAATGGTGGACCCGATAGAGTTGATCGAACTGCGCAGCGTCGACCCTTCGACCAGCAGCGTGGGAAAGCGTTCGGTCAGGAAATTGGTGAAGTTGCGCGTCAGCTGGGGGGCTACCTCTATCAGGTTCACGGCTTGGTTGATCAGCGCGGGGACCACCAACAGCGCCATCAGTACAAAGATCAGCAGCGCCATCAATGTGATCACCATCGTGGCCATCGCGCGGCTCAAGCCGAGCGCTTCGAGCCGGTCCGCCACGGGGTCCAGAAAATAAGCAATCGCCGCGCCAATCAGAAACGGCAGTAGTATGTCGCCGGTGAACCACAAGACAACAAGAAAGACCGCCCCGGCGATGCCCCAGTATTTCATCTGATCTCTGATTGGCAGGCCCATGCCGCGTCCTCGCACTTTGGTTTGGGTCGACATTGCGCAACGGGGCACGTTTTTCAAGGCCCGTGGTGAAATGGACGGCCTGCGCGCGTGGACGTGTCAGGTGCCTTCGGCGAGGATTTTTACCATTTGGAAGCAGCCCTTGCGGGTCAGAACACGCGGACGCCCTGATCTTGCAGGGTTTTTTGCAGGCGCTCTAGCGGAACGGCGTCCAGCGGGCAGCCTGTCGCCAGCGCAATTGCTGCTGCGACGCCCGCGCCTTGGCCCGCCACAGTACAGCACGCCATGTTGCGGGTGGCGGCATGGGCGATCTTGTCGCCGCCGATGGCGCGGCCTGCGACCAGCAGATTCTTGACCCATTTGGGCAGCATCGCACGGTAGGGGATGTGCATGTAGCGCCCCGTGGTGGGGATGATCAGCACGCCGTAGCCGTCGATGAATTCAGGGTAGATGCCGATGCTGTCGTCAAAACGGGCCTGCTGACGCACGTCGGTTTCGGTCATGTTATAGACCGCGTCGATCTTGCGGGTGTCGCGGATGCCGATGCTCATGCCAAAATTGCGCAGCCGCGCGGTCTCGCAGCCGGGTGTATACGCCTTGAGCGCGTCAATCGCGTGCATCGCCTGCGCGCGGCCCTCGATCTCGAAGCGGGTCATGCTGTCGGGGTCGGTGCCGTCGCATTCTGCAAGGTGGATGAGATTCATATAGGTCATCTCGCCGCTGTCATGCACTGCGCCCCACGTGCCCCCGATGGTGTTGAGATTGGCGGGCATACGCCCGTCGCGGATAGCCTGGGCAAAGGGTTTGGCCAGAAACGGAGAGAACATCGCGTCTTCCTTGCCATCGGTTTCGACCACCCATTCGCCCGTGGACCAATTGGCGTAAGTCTGCGGGTCGGCCTTGACCCCCGCCATAAAGGCCGCCTTGTCGACGCCCGCGATGTGGAACATGACCGAGGCGGCCTGCATGTCCTCAATCGGGGTTTTCTGTGTGGGGGCACCAGCGCGATGTGCGACATCGGCGTCGCCCGTGGCATCGATCACGATTTTGGCGAGGATCGCCTCGCGGCCCGCTTTTGATTCGACGATGACGCCCTTGATCGTGTCGCCCTCCATGATGGGTGCTACGAACTGGCGGTGTAGCATCGGGTGAATGCCTGCTTCGGTCACCAGCCGGTCGGCGACAAGTTTGAATCCCTCGCTGTCCAGCTCGTAGCTGAGCGATTGGGATTCGGGGCTGGCAGCCCCCATCGCCTTTGCGCGTTCTTCGAATTCCCAGCCGATGCCGCCGGCCTCTATCGTCTGTTCATGGCGGTACCAGGCAAAGCCTTCGACCCCGACCACGGTAATATTGCCACCAAAGCAGCCGAAACGATCAAGCAGCGTCACCTCTGCCCCCGCACGTGCGGCGGCAAGGGCGGCGGCCAGACCGCCGGGGCCGGACCCGATCACCAGCACGCCGGTCTCGTGGATCACAGGGGTTTCGCGCGCGGGCTCTAGGATCATGGTCATGGGGCGTCCTTTGTGGTTTGGCGATCTCGGTAAGAAACGCGTCTGCGCCCCAAGCGTCAATCACCAAGCGTGCGCCCGTCTTGGTGCCCGCTTGTTGGTGCCCGCTTGTTGGTGATTGTCTCGACGCGGGGATTATCATAGTCAGGTGCCAATTCACTCTGAGAGGATCATCATGCGTCTGTCCCGTTATTTTTTACCTGTGCTCAAGGAAAACCCGTCCGAGGCGCAGATCGTCAGCCACCGGTTGATGCTGCGGGCCGGCATGATCAAGCAATCGGCTGCGGGGATCTATTCGTGGTTGCCGCTTGGCTTTAAAGTGCTGCGCAAGATCGAAACCATCGTGCACGAAGAACAGCAGCGCGCCGGCCACATCCCGATGCTGATGCCGACGCTGCAATCGGCGGACCTGTGGAAGGAATCCGGCCGCTTTGACGCCTACGGCCCCGAGATGTTGCGCATCAAGGACCGTCAGGACCGCGATATGCTTTATGGTCCCACGAACGAGGAAATGATCACTGATATCTTCCGCAGCCATGTGGGGTCGTACAAGGACCTGCCGATGACGCTGTACCACATCCAGTGGAAATTCCGCGACGAGGTCCGCCCCCGTTTCGGCGTCATGCGCGGCCGCGAGTTCCTGATGAAGGACGGCTATACCTTTGATCTGACGAAAGAAGACGCGCTGCACGCCTATAACCGTCATCTGGTGACCTACCTGCGCAGCTACGAGCGCATGGGCTTGCAGGCGATCCCGATGCGCGCGGATTCCGGCCCGATTGGCGGCGACGACACGCATGAATTCCTCGTGCTGGCGGAAACCGGCGAATCCGAGGTGTTCTATGACAGCCAGATCACCGAGCTCAAGTTCGGCGACCGCGAGATCGATTATGATTCCGTCGACCAGTGTCAGGCCGTGATGGAGGAGTTCACCTCGCGCTACGCCCGCACCGATGAAACCCACGACGCGGCGCTTTTTGCCGAAGTGCCAGCCGAACGCCAGCGCAGCGCGCGCGGGATCGAAGTGGGGCAGATCTTTTATTTCGGCACCAAGTACTCCGAACCGATGGGCGCGACCGTGCAGGGGCCGGATGGCAAGCCTGTGCCGGTTCACATGGGGTCGCACGGGATCGGCGTCAGCCGTCTGCTGGGCGCGATCATCGAGGCATCCCATGACGACAAGGGCATCATCTGGCCCGAAGGCGTCACGCCGTTCCACGTAGGCATCGTTAACCTCAAGCAGGGCGACGATCAGGCGGATGCGGCGTGTGACGCGCTCTATGCCAGCCTGCAGGCCTTGGGGCTGGATCCGCTTTATGACGACACCAAAGAACGCGCGGGCGGTAAGTTTGCGACGATGGACCTGATCGGTCTGCCGTGGCGGATCACCGTTGGGCCGCGGGGTCTGAAAAACGGCGTGGTCGAGCTCACCTCGCGCCGCACCGGCGAGAGCGAAGAGATGACACCCGAGGCCGCGGTTGAAAAGATCGCCGAGATCTATCGCGGTATCGCCTAACCTTGAACGACGGGCCTTTTAAAAACGGAGGCGGATCATGGAACGCTGCATAATGGACCTTTGGGGCGTTTCATGATCCTGCGCGCGCTGACGCTTGCTGGCGGTGTGGCGGGGGCTGCGGTAACGTCGCAGTTCCCCGAATACTCGCAACAATACCTGCAACGGCTGGGTGGGGCTGTCGATGCGCTGCACGAGGTTGTTGCTGATTTCGATGCCAGCGCCCAAGCGGTCGGTCTGTCGCGCAGTGATGCGCTGGCGCAGATGACCGGCACCGCCTTTATGGCGCGACGTCGCACCGACATGGCCGAGACATTTGCACGCTACGATGCATTGGATACCGCATTGACCCGATTGCAGGGGCAGGGGCCGTTCATGCGGGCCTATCACCTATCGCAGATGTCCGACCCGCAGATTGCGCGGGCGGCATGGCAGGAGTTCCAGCCTGCCGTGCCCTTGAACTTTGCGGGGGTTATCTTTGCGAGCGTGGGCTTTGTTGCGGGCGGTTTGGGTCTGGGGCTGCTGCTGCGGCTACTGCGCACCCCGTTCCGACGACGGCGCCCCCTCACACCGGCGCAGGGCCGCTGACCTTACCGCCTATGCCCGCCTTGCAGACTGCTGCGCAACCACTCCTCGCTTGACCCGATGCGCCGAAACCGCGAGGTTGCGCGCGATTGATCCCAGATCGGAGCCATCCCTTGGCCAAACCAGTTTCCTCGACACCGCCCTTCGCTGCCTTTGAATGGATGATCGCCTGGCGCTACCTACGGGCGCGTCGCGCCGAAGGCGGCGTCAGCGTGATGACTTGGATCAGCTTGATCGGGATCACCTTAGCGGTCTTTGCCCTGATCGCGACGCTTGCCGTACGCTCGGGCTTTCGGGCTGAATTCGTCGACACGATCCTTGGGGCCAACGCCCATGTGACCGTGTATAATATGGCGACCGTGGATGATAACGGGGTCTCCCAGACGGGGATTGCGAACTACACCGAGATGGCTGAAAGCGTGGCCCAAGTGCCGGGCGTCACGCACGTGTCCCCCTTGGTGCGCGGTCAGGTGATGGCGAACAAGGGGCAGGCCAACGCGGGGATCGAAATTTTCGGCATTGATGCCGCTGATCTGGCCAATATCCCGCGCATCGCCAACCCAGAAACTGCCAAAGGTAATCTGGCCGATTTCGAACAGGGCATTGCCATCGGGTCCGGCGTGGCACAGGCGCTGCGGGTCGGCTTGGGTGACACGATCAAGATCATTTCTCCGAACGGGGTTAAAACCGCATTTGGCACCTCGCCACGGGTAAATGGCTATGAGGTCACCTATATTTTCACTGCCGGTCGCTATGACATCGACCGTACGCGCGCCTATCTGCCGCTGACCGAGGCGCAGTCGTTTTTTAACCGCGAAGGCGTCGCCGACGAGCTTGAGGTGATGGTCGAAAATCCCGATCGCGTGGACGATCTGACCGTGCCGTTGCTGTCCGCGGCAGGGGATCGCGGCATGATTTGGACATGGCGTGATGCGTCGGGGTCGTTCCTGAACGCGCTTGATATCGAAGACCGCGTGATGTTCGTGATCCTCAGCATCCTTGTGCTGATCGCGGCTATGAACATCGTGTCGGGCCTGATTATGCTAGTCAAAAATAAGGGCCGCGACATCGGTATTCTACGCACCATGGGCCTGAGCGAAGGGTCGATCCTGCGCGTTTTCTTTATCTGCGGGGCCTTCACCGGCATCATCGGCACGGCGATGGGGGTGATCCTGGGCTGTCTCTTTGCGCTGTATGTTGATCAGATTTTTGCCGCCGTGAACTACCTCTCGGGCGGCAACGCATGGGATCCGTCGATCCGCGGCATCTATTTCCTGCCGGCCAAGCTGCAATTCGGTGACGTGATGTCGGCCATAGGCCTGTCGCTCGGGCTGTCTTTTGTTGTCACCATCTTCCCTGCGCGCCGTGCCGCGCGCATGAACCCAGTCGAGGCGCTGCGCTATGAATGATCCTGTTTTGCGGCTCTCGGGGATCGGAAAATCCTACAACCCCGGCCAACCGAACGAAGTCAACGTGCTGCGCGGCATTGACCTGACTGTCGCCCCGGGCGAGGTCGTGGCGCTGGTCGCCCCGTCAGGCGCGGGCAAGTCGACGCTGCTGCATATCGCAGGGCTGCTGGATACGCCCGACGCGGGGACAGTTGAAATCGGCGGCACCGATATGACGGGGCAGTCCGATCGCAAACGCACAGGCGTGCGGCGGCGCGATGTGGGGTTCATCTATCAGTTCCACCACCTGCTGCCCGAGTTTTCGGCGCTGGAAAATATCGTCCTGCCGCAGCTTGCCAATGGCGTGTCGCAGTCCGATGCCCAGACCCGAGCGCGGTCTTTGCTGGACGAGGTCGGTATCGGCCACCGTGCCGACCACCGGCCCGCGGCGCTGTCGGGCGGCGAACAGCAACGGGTCGCTTTCTGTCGTGCGTTGGCCAATGCGCCGCGGCTGCTGCTGGCGGATGAACCGACGGGCAACCTTGACCCGACCACCTCGGATCAGGTCTTTGCCGCGCTGATGACGCTGGTGCGCGGCACGGGGCTATCTGCGGTGATCGCGACCCATAACCTTGAACTGGCTGCGCGGATGGACCGTCAGATCCGGCTGGATGCAGGGCAGTTGGTCAGCCTTTAGATCTCTGCCCTCAGGCCTGCTGGGTCAGCCACACGCCGGCGCACATCACCGCGATACCCCCCGCGCGCGCGGCACCCAAGGGCGACACTTGCGCGCCGAACAGGCCAAAATGGTCGATCGCCGCCGCGCTGAACAGCTGTCCCACCAAGACAAAGAACACCGCGTTGCCCACGCCGAAATGCGGCGCGATAAAGGTGATCGACAAGATGTAGAAGGCCACCAGAAAACCGGCCAGCAGCAGATGTTTCGGGGCCGCGGGGATCTGCGCAAACCCTTGCCGCCCCACCAACAACGCGACCACCAGACTGACCGCGAAAGCGACCACAAACAGCACCGTTGCCGCCGCCGCAGGAGACCCGATCCGGCTGCCAAGACCCGCGTTCAGCGCGGCCAGAACCGGAATACCGATGCCAGCCAACAGCATCACGATTGCATAATGTGCCATGATATGCCCTAATTAATTCAATTACTTGATCTGGATCATGGCGAAGACCCGTACCAAGGGCAAGCATCCCATTGACCTACCGGAGGATCATATGACTAAAATCACCACAGCCCTTGGCGCGACGCTCTTGCTGGGCCTTGCCGCCTGTATGCCCGCCAAGCCGATGCCCGACGCCCCCGACCGTGCTGAAGGGGCCGCGTTCTTCGCGCAGAACTGCGTGCAATGCCACGGGCGCAACGCGCAAGGCGATGGCGCGGTTGCCAAGGGGCTCAGCGCGCAGCCACGCGACCTGACCTTGCTCGCGCGCGACAACGGCGGGCGGTTCCCACAGACCAAGACGCTGGCCTATATCTATGGCGATCCTGAAGATGATTTCGGCGGGTCTCACCTGAAACGGGTGATGCCGAACTTTGGCGAGGGCATGGCGCTGGATCTGGTGCCGGTTGATCTTGACGGACAATTGACGCCGACGCCACGCGTCCTTGCCGGCCTGCTGGTCTATCTCGAAAGCATCCAGCGTTAACCACAAATCCCGTTCACTTCGACCCCGTCCCACGGCATCCGCACAGCAGAGGCGCGGCTTTGGGGTAGGGGGGCTACAGGCATGACCTGCGAGATCAGCGCGTGCAGCCGTTGCGTGCGTGGGGCCTGCGGGTCCAACGCACGGCAGCAGACAAATTCCTCGACGATGGAGCCTTGCTGCTCATAGGCGAAATCCAGAAACTGCGGATCGCTTTCAAGATCAAAAAGGTACGGATCAGCCCTGCCGCCATGCTCAAAAGCCGCACGCAGCGGGGTGTAGCCCGTCGTCTTGCGGTTCTGCCATTGCCAGATATGGGTCAGCTCATGCGCAAAGATCATCGTCGCGATCAGCCCGATCCGGTCGGGGTAATCTGGCAGATAATCGTCTAGATACCAGTCCTCGTCGAACAGCACCGTATTCCACAGCGCCACGGCGGCGGGTTTGGTGGTGATCACCTCGCCCACTTTTTCGGGCGGCAGAATACGTTCGCGACAGGTCGTGCGCGGCCGCGCCTTGCGCGTCATCGTCACCCCCCGCGAGGGCGACCCGTCATGCAGCCGCACCTTGGGGTAATTCAGCGTGTCGCCCATGATGTCGCCCGCCAACAGCATCTCATTCTCCGTCAACGGCCGCCCGCAAGAGGCAAGAAACATTAGGAGGATGAGGGCGCGGATCATGGCGAAACGTTGAGTGAAAGCGGGTGGGGGATCAAGCGGTATTTTTGAGAGAAGTGAGACCCGTCTCGGAAACCTTCCGGGGGAAGGTTTCAGGGTCGAATGGGCAGAGTCCCGGGGGGTGCATCGGGCGTAGCGTTCATTATCAAAAAGGAATGTTAATTGGTGCCATTTTCAAATGCGAACAAAGTTCACGTGGTGTCAGTAATTTGACGTTTAATCGATACACGCCCTTCCTACTTTGATAGGTAGAAAATGCATTTATCAGCTTTTGATCTATCGTTAAGAAAACTTCGATGTTTCCAATATCGCAGGCTATAATGTGAATAAGGTCCTTTTTATGAGACTTTCCACTGAGATGTCTAATTAGAGTTACGTACTTTGTGTCAATTTGATATTTTGGTCCAACGATGCTGGTTGAGTCTATACTCATCCGACGGAAAAGCTCCCCAGATTCTTCTATCAAATCTAAAAAATCAAAAAGTTCGTAGCTTACGCCGTAGTCCAGGCGGAGGTGACCATGATGACGAGAGAGATGAATGTTTTTTGCTCCAGCCTGCTCCCTACCTATACTTTCGAGTTGAATTGCTCTGAGGTCTCCCGTCCGAAACGCTTCACAGATAGCAAAACAAAAGCTCATTTCTTCTGTTTTTTCAAAAACTTGGAAATCTTCGGACTTACTTAAGTGCCGAAAGGCTGTATCTCTCTCTTTCCAAGACGTCCACATAACCTCGGGCGATACAACCTTTTTCCCGAAAAGCTGCAGGACGCCGGTATCAATGGCAATCCTTGGGGGCTGACATATCGCTTGTCGGTTAAGTGTTATTCGTCGCGAGTTCGCGCTCGAAGCCAATGTGCGCGAATACATTGAGAGAATGAAGTGAATAGCCCATCTCTGGCGCAAAAGTGAATGAGTGAACCGTTTCAACAGCCCCCTCAAACATCCAGCTCCTCCACAAACTGGGCGTTCTCCTGAATGTATTGATACCGCAGCTCCGGTTTCTTCCCCATCAGGCGCTCGACCAGATCGCTGGTCTCTCCGGGCATGTCTTCGTCAACGGTGACGCGGATCAGTTTGCGGGTGTTGGGGTCCATTGTGGTTTCTTTCAGGTCCTTCGCGTCCATCTCGCCCAGACCCTTAAAGCGTTGCAGGTCGATCTTGCCTTTGCCGCCCAGACCCTTCTCTAGCCACATGTCTTTCTCTGCGTCGTCAGACACATAGACCCGTTTTGCCCCTTGCGTCAGACGGTACAGCGGTGGGCAGGCGAGGTAGAGGTGGCCGGCGTCGATCATCGGGCGCATCTGGGTGTAAAAGAACGTCATCAGCAGGGCCGCGATATGGGCCCCGTCGACGTCCGCATCGGTCATGATGATGATCTTGTCATAGCGCAGATCGTCCAGCACGAATTTGCTGCCCATGCCCACACCCAACGCTTCGCACAGATCGTTAATCTCGGCATTGGTGTTCAGCTTGCCCGAGGCCGCCCCCAGCACGTTCAAAATCTTGCCCTTCAGCGGCAGCAGCGCTTGGTTCACGCGGTTGCGCGCGCCCTTGCCAGAGCCGCCAGCAGAGTCGCCCTCCACGATGAACAGCTCGGTGCCTTCGCGGTTTTTTGACGTACAGTCAGTCAGCTTGCCGGGCAGACGCAGCTTCTTGGTTGCGGTCTTGCGGGCGGTTTCCTTTTCCTGACGGCGGCGCAGGCGTTCTTCGGCGCGCAGCACCAGAAAATCAAGGATCGCACCTGCAGATTTGGTATCCGCTGCCAGCCAGTTGTCAAAGTGGTCGCGCACGGCGTTTTCCACCATGCGCTGCGCGTCCACCGTGGCCAGCCGGTCCTTGGTCTGGCCGACGAATTCAGGCTCGCGGATAAAGCACGACACCAGCGCACAGCCGCCGGTGATCAGATCGTCGCGGGTGATGGTGGCGGCTTTTTTGTTGCCGACCAGCTCGCCATACGCTTTGACGCCTTTCAGGATCGCGGACCAAAAACCGGCCTCGTGGGTGCCGCCTTCGGGGGTCGGGATGGTGTTACAGTAAGACTGGATGAACCCGTCGCGCGACGGCGTCCAGTTGATCGACCATTCGACCTTGCCCGGCGCATTGAACTTCTCGCGAAAATCGACGGTGCCGCCAAAGGGGTGTTCGGCGTAGGTCGTCGACCCTTTCAGCGTTTCGTTCAGATAGTCCGAAAGACCGCCGGGAAAATGGAACGTCGCCTCTTGCGGGGTGTCGCCGTCGGTCTGGGCGGTTTTCCAGCGAATTTCGACGCCGGAAAACAAATAGGCCTTGGACCGTGCCATCGCGAACAGCCGCGCGGGCTTGAGTTTGAGCGCGCCAAAAATGTCGGGATCAGGGTGGAAGGTGACAGCCGTCCCGCGCCGGTTCGGGGCCGCGCCGATTTTTTCAAGCTTGCCTTGGGGGATGCCGCGCGAAAACTCCATCGCGAAAAGCTCGCGGTTGCGTGCGACCTCGACCCGCAGGTGATCGGACAGGGCGTTAACCACCGATGACCCGACCCCGTGCAGACCGCCCGAGGTCTCATACGAATCGCCCGAGAATTTGCCGCCCGCATTCAGCGTACAAAAGATGATCTCCAGCGCGGATTTACTGGGGTCTTTGGGGTGCGGATCGGTGGGGATGCCGCGCCCGTTGTCGCGCACGGTGACATGGCCGTTCTCGTGCAGTTCCAGTTCGATCCAGGTGGCATGGCCCGCGACCGCCTCGTCCATCGAGTTATCGATGATTTCCGCGACCATATGGTGCAGCGCGCGGTCGTCCTTGCCCCCGATGTACATGCCCGGGCGCAGGCGCACGTGCTCCATATCCTCAAGCACTTGAATTGATGAGGCATCATATTCCTTGGCGTTGGTCTGCGCACCGGAAAGAAGATCGGACATGTAGGGGCCTGCCTGTCTGTTGCTTTTGTTGAGCCTGCCACTATGCCAGAGCGCCATGGTCGGGGGAAGGGCGGATGACGTCGCAATGCGGGGTTTCCTGTGGTTGTGCCTTTGCTATCATCGGTGCAGGAAACCGTTGGAAGGCTTGCCATGACATTTGACACCGCTGCCCCCACAACCCTGCGCGATGTGCCCGACTGGCGCTATATGATGCAGGAATGTGACGAGCTGTACCGCTACCTGCCGGCAGGCGGCAGCGACCGGATCAAAAGCCACCAACGCAAAGCCCGCGAGGCGATTGCGCGGCTGCTGCGCGGCAACGCCGAACTGCGCTTGCAACCGCCTGCCGTCAAACCCGTGACAGCGCATCTGCGTCGCGCGCTTGACGAAGGTAAACAGGGGGCCTTGGCACCGGCTGTGCGGGCGCTGGATGCGATCGCCCATGACCTCAGCTGGCAATACGGCTACGAGAAAGTCCCCAAAGGGCTGACCAACAGCTATGCCTATGCCGAACTGGCGGGGGCGCAGGGGCCGGTCGTCAGCCATGATATCATTCTGGGTGTCGTGCTTTTTGCGCCCGCCTGCACATATCCGTCGCATGCCCATAAGGGGATCACCGAAAGCTACGTGTGTCTGTCCGGCGCGGTGTCGGAAAACCATCAGGGCGTCTATGTGCCCGGATCAATGATCTTTAACCCGCCGGAACATCTGCACCGGATCACGGTAGGGGACCGCGAACCGGCGCTGCTGGCCTATGCGTGGATGGGCGACCCTGCCGATCTGCACCAGCAGAAAATGGTCTTTACCCGCGCCCGCAAATAACGCGCGGGACGGGGCAGGCGTGGCCTAAAGCCAGTTCAGAATGGCCTCCGCCGCCTCTTGCGGTTTTTGGTGGTGCAGCCAGTGATCCGCGCCCTCGATGGTGACGCGGGTCAGGTCTGGGGCGTACGCCTCAAGCCCGCGGGTCGTTTCGGGCAGCAGCGCGGTATCGTCCGTCCCCCAGACCAACAGGTGCGGGCAGCGGACCTGCAACCGCGCCGGATCAAAGCTCAGCGCGTCGTCAATCGCCTCGCCCTCGGCCCCCAGTCTCAGCGGTGAGGCGCGGTACCAGTTCACCATCCCGCGCAAGCCCGCTGCATCACGCCATGCGCCTTTGTACCCCGCCAGCGTCTCGCCCTCTAGCCAGCTCATATCCATATGCGCCGAGAACAGTCCCATCAGCTTGTCGAAATCATCCGCGGCCAGAATATCCTCTGACCCGTCACGGCGTAGGAAATGGATGTATTGCGACGCGTCCGTCTGCGCGCCCCCCTTAGCTAGCTCGCGCTGGAACGGGGCAGGGTGGACGCCGTTCATGATGATCAGTTTGGACACCAGATCAGGCCGCCCGATGGTCAGCGCATAGGCGACAGAGGCCCCCCAGTCATGTCCTAGCAAGATCACCGGTTCATCCCCGATCAGTGCCACCATATCCGACACCAGCTTTGCGGTCTTATAGTGCTCTACCTCGGCCGGTCGCCAACTTTGACCATAGCCGCGCTGGTCGGGGGCGATGCAGTGAAACCGGTCGGCCAGCAGCGGGGCCAGATCGTTCCACGCGCCGGAGTATTCTGGAAAGCCGTGCAACATCAACAGTTTGGGGGCATCCTTGTTCCCCCAGTGGCGGATAAAGAACGGGTTGCCGTTCAGCTCTGTGGTTTCGGTCCAATGGGCGGTCATCACGTCTCCGTTTCATCACTGTCTTAGGCGGGGTAGGCACGAACATCCCCTTTGCTCTTGTTGACCGGACTGTGGCCCGCGCAGCGTCAGCGTGCAAGCCCGTCTGGCGGCACCACCCCAGGGCCATCGGCTCTTTCCTTGGCGGCGGCTCCGGCGTAGGAAAGGTGGATGAGAAAACACATGACATATCCGGGCCACGCCCGGGCCATCACCGTGATGGGGCTTCCGCTTGTGGGCGGGCATTTGGGGCAGATCGCGATCGGGGTCTCCGACACGGTTATGGCGGGCTGGTACAGCGTCGAGGCGCTGGCCGCTGTCACCCTCGCCAGTACCTATTTCTTCGTGCTGCTGATCTTTGGCTCGGGCTTTGCGTGGGGCGTGATGCCGCTCGTCGCCGCCTTTGACGCGGAAGGCGACGAGGTCGGGCTGCGCCGCGCCACGCGTATGGGCATGTGGCTGTCGATGGGCTTTGCCGTGCTGGCACTGCCGCTGATGATCTGGTCGCGGCCCATCATGGCGCTGATGGGGCAGGATCAGGCGCTGGCCGATATGGTGGACGGCTATCTGTTCATCGCCGCTTGGGGCATTTTCCCCGCGCTGATGGTCATGGTGCTCAAAAGCTACCTTGCCGCGCTGGAGCGGACGCAGGTCGTGCTGTGGATCACGCTGCTGGCAGGCGTTGCTAATGTGTTGGCCAACTATGCGTTTATCTTCGGCAACTGGGGCGCGCCCGAACTGGGCGTGCGCGGTGCGGCCATCGCCTCTGTCACGTCGCACAGCGTGTCGCTGGTCGCCGTGGTGGTCTATGTTTTATGGAAAATGCCGCAGCACCAGATGTTCGTCCGTCTCTGGCGCCCCGATTGGGAGATGCTGGCCCGCGTGTTCCGTCTGGGCCTGCCCATCGGATTCACGGGGCTAAGCGAGGTCGGGCTGTTCGCGGCCAGCGCCGTCATGATGGGCTGGCTGGGCACGGTGGCACTCGCCGCCCACGGCATTGCGCTGCAGCTGGCGTCAATCACATTCATGGTGCACCTTGGTATCAGCAACGTTGCCACCATTCGTGCGGGCAATGCCTATGGCCGCCGCGATCCGGCGCATCTGGCGCGTGGTGCGATCATGGCGACAGTGATGTCGGCGCTGGTCGCAGTGGTCACGGTCTTTGTCTTCGTGATGTGGCCCGAACCCCTGATCAACCTGTTCATGCAACGTGATGAACCCGCCCGCGAACAGATCCTTGCGATCGGTGTGGCACTGCTGGCGATGGCGTCGCTGTTCCAGCTTGTCGATGGCGCGCAGGCCGTGGCCCTGGGCATTCTGCGCGGGGTGCAGGATACCACGGTGCCGATGATCCTTGCTGGCTTTAGCTATTGGATTGTAGGCATGCCGGCGTCGTATCTGCTGGGCTTCGTCTTCGACCTCGAAGGGGTGGGGGTCTGGCTCGGGCTGGTCTTTGGTCTTGGGGTGGCGGCAATCCTGCTGAATGCACGCTTCTGGGGCAGCGTGCTGAAACGGCTGGGGCCAACCGCACCCACTGCCGCGTAAGGGCACCCGCGACCGGCAGCTTAGGGCAGCCGGTCGGCTTTCTTGCGCACCAGCGTGCTGCGCAGATCATGCATTGCCAAAAGCAACGCGTCCGTCACAGCATCAAGCTGTTCATCTGTGGCCTTTGACTGCACCCATTGCGTGGTCAGGTTGAGGTGATCGACAGCGCGGTGAATATCGTCGATGTCGCGCTGCGCCAGCACCTGCGCGCGCGCGTTCATCCACTGGCGGATACGCTCTATATCACCGTCCGATAGCACACGGTCGCCCTGCGGCTTGATCTCGCCGTTGCGGATATTCACAACGGCGATCTGGTCCATCTCGATCCGCCGCTGGCGGTTCTCTGCATCCACGCGAAACACAGCCGCGCCATTCTCGCGCACGCGAAAGTAATACTCTGGCAAATCGCTCGACATGGCGGCTCCTTTTGGGTCCGGCTTAGCTTAACGCGGCGCAGAACTTCTGCAAACGCATGCAGGCTTCTTTCAGTGTTTCATCCGAGGTGGCATAACTGATGCGGAAGTTCGGGCTAAGCCCGAAAGCCGCGCCAAAGACGACAGCAACGCCAGTGTCTTCCAGCAGCGCGGTGGCGAAAACCTCGTCATCGGTGATGGTGATCCCCGACGGGGTGGTCTTGCCGATCAGCCCTGCGATGGACGGGTAGACATAAAACGCGCCCTCGGGTTTGGGGCAGATCACGCCGTCGATCTCGTTCAGCATATCCACCACCAGATTGCGACGGCGGGTGAACATCTTGTTGTTCTCTGCAATGTAGTCCTGCGTGCCGTTCAGCGCCTCGACCGCCGCCCACTGGCTGACGGTGCAGGGGTTCGACGTGGATTGCGACTGTACCTTGCGCATCGCGCCAATCAGCTTTTCCGGCCCCGCAGCATAGCCGATACGCCAGCCGGTCATGGCATAGGCTTTGGACACACCGTTAACCGTCAGCGTACGGTCATAAAGGGCAGGCTCCACCTGCGCGGGGGTGCAGAATTTAAAATCATCATAGGCAAGATGTTCATACATATCATCGGTCATTACCCAGACCTGGGGGTGACGCATCAGTACATCGGTGAGCGCCTTCAGCTCATCCCAGCTATAGCCCGCGCCCGTAGGGTTCGACGGCGAGTTGAAGATGAACCATTTCGTGTTGGGCGTGATCGCCTCTTCCAACGCCTCAGGCGTCAGCTTGAAATCATTCTCCAGCGTCGCAGGCGCGATCACCGGCGTGCCACCGGCCAGCAGCACCATATCGGGGTAGCTGACCCAATAGGGCGCAGGGATCACGACCTCTTCACCGGGGTTCATCGTGGCCATAAGCGCGTTGTACAGGATCTGCTTGCCACCCGTCCCGACGCTGACCTGCGACGGGGTATAATCCAGCCCGTTGTCACGCTTGAACTTGACGCAAATCGCCTGCTTCAGCTCGGGGATGCCGTCAACGGCGGTGTATTTGGTCTTGCCCGCGGTGATCGCGGCGATACCAGCGTCCTTGATGTTCTGGGGTGTGTCGAAATCCGGCTCTCCGGCCCCCAGCCCGATCACATCCTTGCCTGCGGCCTTCAGCTCGGCAGCTTTTTGGGTCACGGCGATGGTGGGCGACGGTTTTACGCGCGCAAGGGTCTTGGACAGCAGTTCCATTTCGGCCTCAGTTTGATATGTGTACAGCACCCTCATAGGGCGCACCCCCGCACCGATCAAGCCAGATTGGTCCAAACAGGAGAGACGCAATGACCGAGAACGAAGACTGGTACGCATCCGACGTGGCAACCTTTGGCGACCGGGTCGCTGCCGCGCGCGAGAATGCGGATATGACGCAAGCCGCGCTTGCCAAGCGCTTGGGGATCAAACAATCCACCCTGCGCGGCTGGGAAGACGACCTGTCCGAACCCCGCGCCAACCGCTTGGCAACGCTCGCGGGCGTTTTGGGCGTGTCGATGATGTGGCTGATCAATGGCGAGGGTGACGGGATCGACGCCCCCGATGATGCCCAGACCTCGGATGACAACATCAAAGAAGCATTGATCGAACTGCGCGACATGCGCGCCGATCTGTTGAAACGGGCGGAACAAATGGGCCGTCTAGAAAAGAAACTACGCCGGATTTTCAAAGGGACCACCCATGGCTGAGCTGCACGAACACAAGGTCAAACGTCTGCATATGCGCTCCATGCGGCGCGGTATTAAGGAAATGGATCTCATTTTACCTTCTTATGCCTCAACCCGCCTTGCGGCGATGGATGACGCCGCGCTGTCGCTGTATGGTGAAATGCTAAGCGAGAATGATCACGATCTTTATCAATGGGTTACGGGTCAATCCCCCGCGCCAGAACCCTTTACTGCGCTGATCGCGGACATCCAGACTCATCTGGCTGCAAACCCGCTTTAGGCGCGGTTTGCGCATTGGATGTCGGCCGCGCTGCGCCGGCATCCGCCCAGTTTAACGATATATTTTAGTTTTATCTTCAGCTTCCGCCCCAATCGCAATGTCGGAGTTGAATATGAGCATCCAAAACCCCATCCCCCTTCCGCCGTCAGAGGCGGGATTCATGCAAAGCTACCTCGATGCGCTCGGGCTGGTGGAACGATTGCACCGTTTGCTGCTGGACGTGATCAAGGACGAATTCGAACGTGTCGGCGTGATTGAAATCAATCCGGTGCAGGCGCTGCTGCTGTTCAACGTCGGCGACAATGAAGTCACCGCCGGAGAGCTGAAAAGTCGCGGTTATTATCAGGGCAGTAACGTCAGCTATAACCTGAAAAAACTGGTGGATATGGGCTATATGCACCACCAGCGCTGCCAGATCGACCGCCGCTCGGTTCGGGTGCGGCTGACCGGCAAAGGGCGTCACATCAGCGGCGTCGTCTCGGACCTTTTTGGCCGCCACGCCAGCGGGCTGATGAACAAGGGCGCGCTGGGCGCATCCGGCATGGATGACATCACCCGCTCTCTCAAACGGATGGAACGATACTGGACAGACCAGATCCGCTATATCTACTAAACGGTGCGGCGGGAGGGCATGCTATTCGGCCAGTTGCGCCAGCGATAGCACTGCCAGTTCGCGCAGCAGCTTGGTGGTCATGGCCGATTGATAGGCGTCAAACCCCGCGGCGGGCAGGGCAAAACCTGCGGGGCCGGTGACCACCTCTGCCGCGAAATACGCCGTCAGGGGCGCATCATTCCCCGCCGGTTCAATAACCAGCGCATTCACGGTCACGTCTTTGCCAGCCAACTGCTGTTTCACATCGCGAGGGCGGGGCCCAAGGTTAGAGGTGCCGTCGCCTGAAATATCCAACGTGTGCTTTAAACAGTTGGGCTGCTGCGCAAGATACGCCGCCCCCGCCGCCATCGCCACGCCAAGCGCGGTGCCGGGCGACGCTGCCGAGCGTTCAACCTGGCGCAACCTGTCAATCATCTCCTGCAAGGCGGCACCATCCGTGATCGACCGCCAGGGTGCGATCACGCGCTGGTCTGTCGGGCCGCTCCATTCATAGACCAGCAGGGACACCGGCGCCTCTGGTGCCGACAGGATCGCCGCGCGCACCAAAGGGTCGTCCAAGGCCCCCGCGACGCCATCCAATTGCAAGTGATACTCTCGTGCATCAACGGACCCCGACACATCCAGCCCCAGCGCTAAAGCCTGCCGACAGTCCGCCAAACCCGCCGACGCCCAAAGCGTTGCGCCGACAGCAGCCACAGCACCGGCGCGGATCATCCCGCGTCCTCGACCACGGGCAGGCTGCCAATCGCAGGGGGTGTCAGCTCGCGTTCCAGCTTGATCCGCATGGCACGTTCAAAATCCTCGAACCCGTTGGCGATCACCAGAAACGCGCCAGGGCCGTGCAAGACCTCGCGTTTGTAAAAGGCGATCAGCCCCGTCTCGGCCTCGAAATCGGCGGCATTCACCACCAACCCGTTGACAGTCACATCGTCAAAATCAAACGACCGATAGGCCAGATGCGGGCCGAAACCTTCGTTATTCTGACCGTCCCCCGCCAGATCAATTGTCTTGTATAAACAGCGCGGTGCCCGCGCCATGACCGCCGCACCAAACCCCAGCGCATAGCCCATGGCCGTGGGGAAATCATTATGACTGCGCTGGCTGCCCGCCACCACGCCCGCCGCGCGCGTCAGATCATCAGGCGAGTCTATCATCTGCCAGTCCAGCACCATCTGCTGATTATAGCGCCCCGACCATTCATAGACCGCCAGCGCCACCGGCAGATCGCTGGCGAAAAACGCCCGCCGCACGGGATCGGATAGCAGCGCGGCGGCGGTCCCGCCACGCTGTAAGCGGTCCTCGACCGCATCGACCGAACTGGACACGTCCATCGCCAGGACCAGCGCCAGCCTGCACTCAGCCGCCGCAAGGGCCGCGGGTGCAAAGCCCAGCGCAGTGGCAAGGAAAGCCGTCCGGATCATCGGCCTACCAGTGGCCGGTATTTTCCATGCTGGCCCAAGGTTCCTGCGGCTCCAGCCGGTCCCCTTCTTGCAGTAATTCAACCGACACATTGTCGGGTGACCGGATAAACGCCATATACCCGTCGCGCGGAGGACGGTTGATCGTGATCCCGTTCTCTTGCAGCATTTTGCAAGTTTCGTAGATATTCTCAACGGTATAGGCGAGATGCCCGAAATGGCGGCTGTCATCTGGCAGCGCATCGTCGCCGTCCCAGTTATAGGTCAGCTCCACATCCGCATGGCCGTCATCCTGCCCGGGAGGGCACATGAAAATCAGCGAAAACCGCCCATCCTCATTGTCGATCCGGCGGCGCTCTTTCAGGCCCAGCAGCTCGTAGAAGGCTTGCGATTTCTCCAGATCTTTGACGCGCACCATCGTGTGCAAATATTTGATCGGCATGGGTTGGCTCCTTTGCTTTCGTCTTCGACCTGCAGGGTAGCACGGCTGGCGGCGGTTGCCAGCGGGCAGGGGGCCATAGCCTACACAAAACCTTGATCAGAAGGCAGATTTAATGCCGATGCTGATGCCCACACGGTTGATGTCATACAGGTTGATATTGCTATCCGTACGCGAGGCTTGCAGCGTGGCCGACGGGTTGAACCCGTAATAGTCAAACTGTTGGAACGTCGCGGTGATATCGGCAAAGATGCGTTTATCCTGTCGGCCGTCCGCGCTGTGGCGTGATACATCGTAATCGCGCAGTTCCACGCCCATCCCCAGTTGCAGTGCGGCCCCCGCCACGGGCTTGCGAAAGACATAGGCCCCGCGCAGCTCTACCTCGTCATATTCGGAATTGGCATCGGGCGAGGTCGCGACCGATGCCCCTAAAGACAAATAAGCCAGATCGCCCGAGCTTAGGTTCTGCGTGAACGAACCCGAAATACTGGTGGTCTCCATATCGACGGTGCGTTGGCCGTCCTGCAGCTCATGTTCCAGCGACAGCATGGCTTTCTGGTGCGGCGCGATTCTGTAGCTTTGCGAAATCCCCGCCCGCATACGGGTCGCGTATTCGGCCCCGCCGTACCAGCTTTGCCCAAGCTGGGCAGAGCTTTGAAACTCGCCCCGCGCGTCCAGATTGATCTGCCGGAACCCATAGCCCAGCATTACCGTCCCAAAGGCAAAGTCGCCCCCGTCCACCATCGGCGCATCCGCCTTGGCACTGTCGCTAAGTGAAAACGTTCGGTACGACAGCCCCAGCGTCAGATCATGCGCCCGCGTGGCTGTCTGGTGGAACCGATAGCGTGTGTTCAGGCCAAACCCGTATTCGATCCCCGATAGCGCCTGCGCACTGCCCGACAGGACATATTCCACCGGCCCGCCAAACAGGATCTCTGTCTCTTATACACATCTCCGAGCCCACGAGACGGACTCCTATCTCGTA
>OJBZ01000375.1_pt1 | contig 26314 bp, 20 predicted proteins | sample 1591671 | NCBI WGS metagenome assembly OJBZ01 (sample SAMN05416850, study PRJEB24817) | seawater metagenome | isolation source: Sea water | place: Canada:Atlantic | collected 2013-07
CCGTATAGCAGCGCCCTAAACATATGCAAATAAACAACGACGAAGAAGGCTGAGGCGCCAGTTGAATGCATATAGCGGATGAGCCACCCACCTTTTACATCACGCATAATGTACTCAACCGATGCAAATGCTCCTTCCGCACTTGGGTTGTACATCATGGTTAGCCAAATACCAGTCACCAATTGGTTGACAAGTACGATCATAGATAACACGCCAAAGAAATACCAAAAGTTAAAGTTTTTTGGTGCGTAATACTTTGACATATGATATTCATAGGTTTCAGTCGCAGGAAAACGCGCATCAACCCAATTCATAACTTTTTTGCCCATACTCATATTAAGCCTCCCCAACCGTTAAGATGGTGCCATCCATGCTGTAATCTGGGATTGGTAAGTTAAGTGGTGCTGGAACGCCACTATATACACGTCCTGCTAAGTCATACTTTGATCCATGACAAGGACAGAAGAACCCGCCATACCAGTCATTACCACCTAAATCAGCCGCCCCTACATCGGGACGATAGTTTGGCGCGCATCCTAAATGCGTACAGACACCCTCGACGACTAAAATACTGGGTTCGATAGAGCGAATTGGATTGGTGCAGTAGTCAGGTTGTACTGAAGCGCTAGAATCAGGATCAGAGAGCAGCGGTCTAACCGCATCTAAGGTGTCTACCATCTCTGGGGTGCGTTTCACTACGAATATAGGTTTACCGCGATATTTGATAACGATCATCTGACCATCTTCGACAGAACTAATATCTTGGGTGACGGCGGCCCCTGCAGCTTCAGCTTTTGCACTTGGATACCAAGAACGGACAAAAGGTGTCGCCACGGCAGCTACCCCAGCTGCACCAATCGCGGCAGTTGAGGCAATAAGAACTCTACGGCGTTGTACATTAACGCCTTCGGCTTGGCTCATTAATACTTCCTCCAGGTGAATGAAATGGGATTATCCCACACTGGGTTTGTGGCTTAGAAAATATACAATATCAAGCCACTTTAGCTATGCCTAATTTTGCTAATTGTTGCTATTCTAAGCTATTTCGGTGATAAAATAAATTATTGCGTTAAAAATAAAGCAACCTCAGTAGGACATATTAGAAGATTGAATATGACAATCAAACCAAAACAGTTGGATTATCAACGTTTAACGCTAACTTTGCTTTAACAAGGATTATGATGTGATGACCTTATAAATAATAAGGATTTTCAGCAATAGCGAATGATACTTGAAATTAAGGGAATGTTCACTAACTTTCACCATCTAACTACTTTGTAAGTTGCTGTAAAACAAATATCACCACTCTATATAATAAAGTGGTGATTTCTTCACAATAATTAATAATGTTTTGTCAGGCTATCAGGAACTTATTTATCGAAATACGCAATACAAAGTACATATGCGATATTCCAATAAATTCAGCTAGAGAGTTGCCAATACTAGCCTTCAAGCTCACTCCAACGTTCAAGCTTATGCATCATCTCATCTTCGATGGTTAAGAGACGCTCACTAGCAGCTGTCGCCGCATCAAAGTCAGTATTGAACCAAGAGCCATCGGCCAGCTTTTCTTGCAATTGAGCTTGTTCGGCTTCGAGTGCAGCGATTTCTTTTGGCAAGTTATCCAGTTCGCGTTGATCATTATAATTTAGCTTTTTGGCTGCCTTATTTGGTTTCGCTGCTGTGCCAGACTTGTTTGTCGCTTTATTGCTTGCTGCATTGTTGGCAGGTGCTTTTGCAGCACGAGATACTTCTTCGCGGTTCTTTTGTACGAGGTACTCTTGATAACCACCTACATACTCATTGACCACTCCTTTACCATCTTCATCTTCTCCAAACACCCACGTAGAGGTAACGACGTTGTCCATGAATGAACGATCATGACTGATTAGCAAAATCGTACCACCAAAGCTGGCGACTGACTCTTCTAATAGCTCAAGTGTTGCCATATCCAAATCGTTGGTCGGCTCATCGAGTACCAAAATATTGGCAGGTTTTAATAACTGCTTGGCCAGTAGTACTCGGTTACGCTCACCACCAGACAAGGCTTTGACAGGTGTACGTGCGCGCTCTGGTGCAAATAAGAAATCTTGCAAGTAGCTCATGATGTGCGTCTTGCGACCGCCAACTTCGACAAAGTCAGAACCTTCCGAAACGTTTTGTGCAACGCTTGCTTCAAGGTCTAACTGATCACGCAGCTGATCGAAGAATGCGATTTTCAGATTAGTACCTAATTCGACACTACCAGACTTGGTAACTTCATCATCAGACATATCGAGTAGAGCTTTAATAAGCGTAGTTTTACCAGCACCGTTAGGGCCGACAATACCAATTTTATCGCCACGCATAATAGTAGTCGTAAAATCATCTACTAATATGTTGCCGTCATATTCAAGATGTAAGTTTTTAACTTTACAGACAAGCTTACCGCTCTTCTCGCCTTGACCCATTGTGATATTTACATTGCCCACTTGCTCACGGCGATCGCTACGCTCTTCACGTAAGGCTTTTAGTTCACGGACACGGCCCTCATTACGGGTGCGACGTGCTTTGATACCTTGGCGAATCCAAACTTCTTCTTGTGCCAGTTTTTTATCAAAGTTGGCATTGTTCTTTTCTTCAGCCTGCAACTGTAGCTCTTTTAGCTCTTGATAGCGTGCGTAACCACCTTCACCTTGTGTTACGTCATAGCTGGTCAATTGGCCACGATCAAGCTCAATAATGCGAGTCGATAGCTTATTTACGAATGCTCTATCATGAGTCACGAACAACAACGTCAGGCCTTGCCAATCAAGCAAAAAGCGCTCTAACCATTCGATACTTTCAACATCTAAATGGTTGGTTGGCTCATCTAGTAGTAGTACATCAGGCTTGGTAACTAGCGCACGAGCAAGTAACACGCGGCGCTTACGACCACCAGATAGAGATGATAAGTCGTCTTCTGGATTAAGGCCCATGGTCGTAATTAGACGCATGGCATCGCGTTCTAAGTCCCAACCATGTACCGCATCGATATCATGCTGTAGGGTCGCCATATGCTCACAGGCATCCATATCACCATTCGCGCACATATCGACTTGCTTATTATAGTTAATGAGCAAATCAGCCGTACGACGACTACCGCCCATAACGATGTCTAATATGCGACCACTGGTCTCGGGAACGTCTTGCTCTAGCATCGCTACACGCATGCTACTGTTGGTAATAATTTCGCCACTGTCAGGCTGCAATGAGCCATTGATCAGTTTAAACAAAGTGGATTTACCTTCGCCGTTGCGGCCAATCAAGCACACACGCTCGCCTGTATTGATAGAAAAATCAATACCATCAAGAACAGGCGCGACGCCAAAGGCTAAGTGAATGTCTTTTAAATGAATCAGTGCCATAGAGTATCTTAAGCTTATATAATAGTGAGGTAGGGGTTGTTGCAAAATTGCCTGCAGTATAACATGCCACCGCGTCACTGTAGTGCGAGTAAATAGTTTTATCAGTACTATTTATTGCTTTTACTAACTGCTCCTATTCCATGACTATGTTCGTAGATTTATCGCTAATCTACGGCACTCTTCAAACTCCTTAGTGATCCATCCTTTCAATTTAATACTTACTATAATTTAGAGAAAAATATGAACCAACCTAAAATTACAGATGATACTTCTGATATTCAAAATGATTTGCAAACCCAAGTAGTCGATTTGCAAATGAGCCTCGCGCATCTTGAAGTAACTGTCGAACGACTGGATGACGTTATTACGCGACAAGATAGAGATATTCATACGCTGCAACGTCAACTACAGCTGATCTATAAACAGATTGAAGGTCAAGATACAGAAAGTGGTATTGCACCATTCGATGTAATGGCAGACAGACCGCCACATTATTAATAAGTAGAATTTGGAAAGAAAGCATCTAATAGCGGAAAATATATACGTATTTTTATATATAGATACTGTCTGATGACTATGTGGTCATAACATAGAAATAATGTGTTTTTGTAGTTGTTTTAGTGTTAAAAAGTCTTTACTATCTTCCACCTCGGATGCTGATTACCTATTAATTAATACTTGGTAAAACAGTAAAACAATGCGGATGTTTGGAGATATAAAATGCGCCACACCTTTCATTTAAAAACTCTTGCAGTAGCTATTGCTGCTCTTTCTGTTGCTAGCGTCGCTAGTGCTGCTGGCCTTGATCGCTCAGGCCAAGATATCACCGCATTCCTACAAGACGGCACTTATGCAGAAGCTGTCTACACTTATATCGATGCTGACGTTACTGGTAAAGATACATCAGGTAATAAAATCGATGATATCGCAGAGTCTTATGACTTTTTCCGTTATGGTGTAAAAACAGATATCAACGATACATTCAGTGTTGGTATCTTATATGACGAACCTTTCGGTGCTGCCGCTGACTACGTTGGCGAAAACAATTTCGTAGATCAAAATCCTGCTTCACCTAGAAATGGTGAAGGTACTAATGTAGAAGTACGTACTGAAAGCATTACAGGTATCCTAGGCGCTAAATTTGGCGAGAATAAGAACTTCCAAGTATATGGCGGCCCAGTCGCTCAGCGCGTTGAAGCTGATGTAAAGCTACGTGGTCCAGCTTATAGTATTGCTAATGGTTATACCGCTCACATCAGTGCTGATCAAGAGTATGGTTACCTCGCTGGTATTGCATATAGCAAGCCTGAGATCGCATTGAAAGCTGCTTTAACTTACCGCTCAGAAATTGAACATAATGCGCAATCAGCTGAAGTTTATCCAAACGCTGTTCTTTTTGGACTTCCAACAAATAGCGGTGAAAGTATTGAGGTTACTACACCCGAGTCAGTAAACTTCGATTTCCAGACAGGTATCAACTCAACAACCTTAGCGACTGCCAAAGTACGTTGGGTACCATGGAGTGACTTTGCGATTACTCCATCATCGTACAACAATGTTAGTCAAGTATTGGCAACATTACCTCAAGGCGCTGGTATTCCTGCTGAAGGCTTAGATTTGGTTAGCTATGATGATGACCAATGGCAAGTAGAGCTAGGTCTTGCTAAGCGCCTAGCGCCAGCACTAGCAGTAAGTGGAACTATTGGTTGGGATAGTGGTGCTGGTAATCCTGTTACCTCACTTGGGCCTACAGAAGGCTACTACAGTGCAGGCTTAGGCGCTAAATATAACGTTACTGAAAACTGGGCAATCTCAGCTGGTGGTAAATATTTATGGCTTGGTGATGCTGATGGTCAAATTCCAAGTAAAACAGTTGTGAGTGATTTTGAGAGCAACGACGGATTTGTACTTGGTGTAAAAGTTTCTTACCAAGCTCAGTAATTCACAGCTTAGTTATATAGCAAAACTTCTAAATGTTATTGATAAAAAAGCGATCCTTTGAGGGTCGCTTTTTTTATAGGCAGTATTATAGTGAATCAGTTTTATCGCGAAAAAACCATCTTGTGGACATATATATTTTTAGAAAATCCACATTTAAAAGTAGAAGTAAACGGAATTGTTTGATTTATATCTTATTTGTACTGTTCAGTCATAATTGAGAAATAAAGCACTTTAATTGTTGTTTTAGTGTCAAAAAGGCATTAGTATTCAACTTAGGACACGACTTTGATACTTTCAATGTTAAGCGCAGCAATGCTATATATTGATTATCAAAGTAGTAATACAACAAGGACCGTTGGAGATACACAATGCGCACTACCTTTCACTTGAAAACCCTTGCAGTAGCAATCGCTACTCTCTCTGTCGCTAGCATGACTAATGCTGCTGGTCTTGATCGTTCAGGCCAAGATGTCACTGCTTTCTTTCAAGATGGTACCTATGCAGAAGCCGTCTATACTTATATTGATGCTGATGTAAGTGGTTATGATAGTGCTAACACTAACCCTTCTCAAAATGATTATGTACGTGGTGACAAGACGGGTGATATTGCTGAGTCTTATGACTTTTTCCGCTATGGCGTAAAAGCAGACATTAACGATACCTTTAGTGTTGGTATCTTATATGACGAGCCTTTCGGTGCAGCTGCTGAATATACTCAAAGTAACTTCGTCTCACAAGGAGATGTCGACGCTTCTATTGCTTCTATTACTAATGGCGCAGCGCCAAGTCTTGCAGCGGCACAGGCTGGAATTGGTGCTCTGGCTGCAGGAGAAACAGCGGGTGTTTTGACTCCAGAACAGCAGGCTCAGTTAGATGGATTGCGTGGAGCAGTAGCAGTAGCACAAGCTGAAGCAGGTACCGCGGGCGAAAATACTAATGTAGAAGTTCGTAGCCAAAGCCTAACAGGGATTTTGGGTATGAAGTTTGGTGCCAACAAAAACTTCCAAATTTATGGTGGTCCAGTTGCACAGCGTACTCAGTCTGAAACCAAATTACGCGGTTTAGCTTATGGACCTGCTAGCGGTTACACGTCAAACAGTAATCCTGATATGGACTATGGTTATATAGCAGGTATTGCTTATAGTAAGCCGGAAATTGCATTAAAAGCTGCTTTAACTTACCGTTCTGAAATCGATCATGATATACAAATATCTGAGTCATATCCGTTAGTAGCTATTAGAGCTACAGCAGCAGGAGCTACTCCAGAACAAGCGGCTGCTGCAGCAAATAGAAACAGCAAATACGAAATTACTACTCCTAAATCAGTCAACTTTGATTTCCAAACAGGTATTAATCCTACGACACTAGCAACAGCAAAAGTACGCTGGGTACCATGGAGTGATTTTGTTATTACACCACCACTTTATAACGACACTAGTAAAATCAGTTATGGCCCTGATGGACTTAACTTGGTGGAATATAAAGATGACCAGTGGCAAGTGGAACTAGGCTTAGCGAAACGCTTAGCGCCAGCATTGGCAGTAAGTGGTACTGTTGGTTGGGATAGTGGTGCTGGTAACCCTGTAACTTCATTAGGCCCGGTCGAAGGCTACTATAGTGTTGGTCTTGGTGCCAAATATAATGTCACGGAAAACTGGGCAGTATCTGTAGGTGGTAAATACCTATGGTTCGGTGATGCCCAAGGTCAATTACCAACAGGCAAAATCGTCGCTGATTTTGAAGACAATGATGGTTATATCGCTGGTGTGAAGCTGTCTTATCAAGGGAAATAATCTTTCTATATAATTGTTAAATAATAAAAAAGTGACCTATGATGGGTCGCTTTTTTTATGGGCTTTCTATTACCTATTTGACTATTAGTGCTCAAATATAGGTACAGCAGCAAAGATTATCTACATAGTACTAATTTATATAGCATAGCTATATTTTATTTTCCTGATTTAGCTTCGTATCCATGTATAACGCATATCCTTCGGATCAAGAGCAGATATTTACTTATATCTTATCGAATATTTAGTAAGTAAGCTGTTAATAACAGCATAATATACTCAAGGTGTACAACGATGTATACGTATGAACAGATAGTAAAATACAATGCCAAAGAGAAGTAGTTGCATTAATAAGGTCTACTTTGTAAAAGTGAGCAGCAGTTGGACTGCCAAATAGGCTAGGACAATCTGGCTTAGTATATCCATCACAGAGCTACTAGATACTACTATCGCTGTCTATACTCCAGTCTTACTTACCATAAGTTCTCTTGGTTTGATACTGTAGTAGATTGCATATATTAAATCGTTACTCATAAAAAAAACCTCGCCAATAGTGACGAGGTTTTTTTATAGCAATAAACTTAAGACATTACGTAAACTTATTTGTTTAAGTTTAGCTCCATCTCTTTGTACTTAGCAGAAACTGAAGGTCTTGGGCCACCAGTCATGATACTAACAGCAAAAATAGCAATAGTACTTAAGATAAAGCCTGGAACAATAGCGTATAACCAGCTATTTAGTGCCATACCATCTACTTGGAAAGGACCATAAATCCATAGGATAACAGTCAAGGCACCAACAACCATACCAGCAACAGCACCGTTACGGTTCATACCACGCCATGTCAGACTGAAGATAACCAATGGACCAAATGCAGCACCAAATCCTGCCCATGCATTAGAAACTAAGTTCAATACTGAGCTATCTGGATTAGAAGCAAGCATGATAGATACTAGCGCAACCACTACGACAGAAACACGACCAACCAATACCTGACGAGCTTCTGGTGCGTCTTTATCAAAGAATAGTTTGTATACATCTTTGGTTAGAGAGCTTGATACAACCAATAGCTGTGATGAGATAGTACTCATAATTGCCGCTAAAATAGCTGCTAATAGGAAACCTGAAACCAATGGATGGAACAAGAACTGAGTGAATACTAAGAAGATAGTCTCAGGATCGTCCAGCGTCATCGCAGTTTTTTGTACGTAGGCACGACCAGCAAAACCAGTCATTAGTGAACCAACAAGGCTAACAACCATCCAGCTCATACCGATGTTACGTGCGGTCGGTACATCTCTCACTGAACGAATTGCCATGAAACGTACGATAATATGCGGCTGGCCAAAGTAACCTAAGCCCCATGCCATGAGTGAGATAATACCGATGACACTCATACCGCTAGTAACGTCTAAAAGGGTAGGGTCGATATTTCTAACCGCTTCTGTAGTGGCTGAAATGCCACCAAGATCAGTAAAGGCAACGACAGGTACGATTACCATGGCAAACAGCATGATGACGCCCTGTACGAAATCGGTCATAGATACTGCTAAGAAACCACCGAATAGCGTATAAGCCACAACCACACCAGCAGTAACCCATAGGCCAGTACTATACGATAGGTTAAGTGAGCTTTCGAAGAGTTTACCACCACCTACAAGACTTGCAGCGGTATAGACGGTAAAGAATAGAATAATGACCACGGCTGAGATGACGCGTAGCATATGCGACTTGTCTTCAAAGCGGTTGGCGAAATAATCAGGTAGGGTGATAGCGTTGTCAGCCACTTCGGTATAAACACGAAGGCGAGGTGCTACGATGAGATAGTTTAATAATGCACCTAATGTCAAACCAAGCGCAATCCAAATACTGACCACACCATCGGCAAACATATAACCAGGTAAGCCAAGTAGTAACCAACCTGACATATCTGATGCACCTGCAGAAAGTGCGGTTACTGCTGGGCCTAAGTTACGACCCCCTAACATATAGCCTTCAGTATCATTGGCTTGCTTAAAATAAGCGTAAACACCAATCCCAATCATCACTAAGAAATAGGCGCCGAGTGATATCAGCACGCCACTAGAAACTCCGTTCATATAAATTGTCCTTAACCAACATAGTTGGCTGTAATTATTTTTTAACTATAAAAGTTCTGTCCTACAAGGCGATGTCCAAAACAATATTTAAAGATAAAAAAAGCCATTAATTAAGACATAATGGCTTTTTTCAGTATCTTCTGTAGTTATATATGATTGATGTCGTTCTATGGCTAGCACTCATATAGAGATAGAGAACAATGGGAATTTCGCATTCCACTTATCTATTGTTATTGCTCGCATCTGCTATTTGTATATGAGTATTAGCAACCTACACAATCAACCAAAACCATTAAACCTACTGTTAACCATCATATCTTACTAGAAGTATTCAATATATGACTATCAGTGTCCTTGTGGTAAATTTTTGTTATACAAACAACGTCAAGCGTATTATAACGCATGATAGATTCAAATGCGAATAGGTAGAATTTATATATTATTATATCCAGCGAGTTTTATTCAATAGGCGCCAGTAAATCTAAGAGCGCAGTGACACTGCTAGACTGTGTAAGCTTCGGATTGATAACCACACCTAGATAACGCTGTAGCTCAATATTGTCTGCCATATCAATACGTTCCAAATCTTGGCTGACCATCGTTTGAGGCAGTACTGACCAGCCAAGACCGACAGAGACTAACATACGAATAGACTCAAGCGGGTTGGTGCTCATCGTGGCATAAGGCTTTAGGTTGTGCTTGGCAAATTCGGCCAAAGTAATCTGACTGGTAAAGGTATTGGCAGACGGTAGAATAGCAGGATATCGTGCTAGCTGTTCTAACGTGACATTCGATTTGGTTGCCAACGCTGATAGCGTACCAGTCATGAAGTAGAGAGGATCTGACCATAGCGTATGGTAGGTTAGCCGCTTATCATAGACAGGTGGTAGCGTAACAAAGGCTAAAGACAAATCACCATCTAATACTGCTTTATGCGCTTTTTCAGAATCTACGAAGTGTACTTCTAACTGAACAGCTGGATAAGCTTGAATGAAGTGTTTCAGGACAGGTGCTAAATGATGTAGGCCAATATGATGGCTAGTACCAATAACTAACTTGCCAGAGACGATATGCTGAGAGTGCTGCAAGTTGATTTTAAAATTCTCATAATCTTCTAGCCAACGCTTGGCATGAGGTAGCATTTCGCTGGCAGCTTGAGTAGGTACAATCCCGCGTCCTACCGTATCAAACAAGGTAATGTTAAACTCGTCTTCTAAGTTTTTGATACGTTTACTGACAGCAGGCTGCGTGATAAATAGCTTTTCTGCGGCACCTGAGATACTGCCAGTGTGCATAACGGTAACGAATGTCGTCAAGTTTGTGGTGTTCAAACGAATGTCCTTAGCTACTTTATGAGCTATAAATAAAAGTTGGCTGACCCAATCACAACGTATTAGAAATAAAAGTTTGCGTCTGGTTAAAAATCATCAATTATTATTATAGGATTTGCCTGCTATAATCACAAGACATCGAGGCGTATTGTGACATATTTATTCTAAAAAATTGGCTATTTGCCATTTAAAACGTATTTTAAGCGTTAGTTTTAGTCATATGTTGGGTCTCATAAAGAAATAATATTTAAATCATAGATACGACAGTAATTATTAAACATTATAGATAGACATAGTGTTTACATAGAATCTTAGCTTGACAATGTTCAAGTAAGTAAAAATTAAGTAATTAGTAACCTATAAAGGATAGCAACATGGCTGGTCAAACGTTATATGACAAACTTTGGAACGCTCACGAAGTCACTAAGCGCGACGATGGTTCGAGCCTGATTTATATCGACCGCCACCTGTTGCACGAAGTGACGAGTCCACAAGCATTTGAAGGGTTGGAGTTGGCAAATAGAGCGCCATGGCGTTTATCGGCTAACATTGCCAGTCCAGATCATAATGTGCCGACCGTTACTAAAGAGCGCCTAGAAGGGGTGCCTGGGATTAAAGACAAGGTATCACGCTTGCAGGTTGTCACTTTGGACGATAACTGCACCAAGTTTGATATTGCTGAATTTACTATTAATGATGCCCGTCAAGGAATTTTGCACGTGGTCGGTCCAGAGCAAGGTTTGGTCTTGCCAGGTATGACGGTTGTTTGTGGCGACTCGCATACAGCGACCCACGGAGCACTTGGTTGTTTGGCTCATGGTATTGGAACTTCTGAAGTTGAGCATGTACTGGCAACGCAGTGTTTGATTCAAAAGAAATCAAAAAATATGCAAATCCGCGTCACTGGTCAACTTGGCACTGGCGTTACTTCAAAAGATGTGGTGTTAGCTATTATTGCAAAGATCGGCACAGCAGGTGGAACAGGACACGCGATTGAATTTGCAGGTCAAGTGTTCGAAGACATGAGTATGGAAGGTCGTATGACCGTCTGTAACATGGCGATTGAGGCAGGCGCGCGTGTCGGTATGGTTGCGGTCGATGACACGACGATTGATTATGTCAAAGGTCGTCCATATGCGCCAAGCGAAGCACAATGGGAACAAGCGGAAGCTTACTGGCGTACGCTATATTCAGACGATGATGCGGTATTTGATACTGTAGTAGAAATCGACGGTAGTCAGATTGCACCGCAGGTGTCTTGGGGTACATCGCCTGAGATGGTGGTAGATATCACGCAATCTGTACCGACACCAGATCAAGCCATTGATGAGGCTCAAGAAGAGGGCTGGTTACGCGCTTATACTTATATGGGGCTAGAGGCTGGTCAGAAAATTACGGATATCCAACTTGATCGTATATTTATCGGTTCATGTACCAATTCACGTATCGAAGATTTACGTGATGCGGCAGCGGTAATCAAAGGTCGCAAAGTTGCTGATAACGTAAAAGAAGCGATCGTTGTTGCAGGCTCTGGACAGGTGAAGTTGCAAGCAGAGGCTGAAGGCTTAGATGCCTTGTTTACCGCAGCTGGTTTTGAATGGCGTGAGCCGGGCTGCTCAATGTGTCTTGCGATGAATGCAGACAAGCTTGAGCCGCAAGAGCACTGTGCCTCAACGTCTAATCGTAATTTTGAAGGTCGTCAGGGTAATGGTGGTCGTACGCATTTGGTAAGCCCAGCAATGGCAGCTGCCGCAGCGTTGGCAGGTCATTTTGTAGACGTTCGTACGTTTTAAGACTGATAATAAGTAGCTGACATCATGTTTGTATGAACGATAAATATACGAGCATGGTGTCAAAGATGGTAAAAACTTATTTACTGTTTAATATGCTTATCAAGATCATCAGCCAGCAAAAATACAATTGATAGGAAATTTTATGCAAGCTTATAACACCCAAACAGGTATCGTTTGCCCGTTAGATCGCGCAAACGTCGATACCGACCAAATTATCGCAAAACAGTTTTTAAAGTCTATTAAACGTACAGGTTTTGGCGTAAATCTGTTTGACGATTGGCGCTATCTTGATGAAGGCTACCCTGGTCAAGACAACAGTACACGAGTTATCAATCCAGACTTTGTATTGAATAAACCACGTTATCAAGGTGCTACTATCTTACTAGCACGTAGAAACTTTGGCTGTGGCTCTAGTCGTGAGCATGCACCTTGGGCACTTTCAGAGTATGGTTTCCGTACGGTAATTGCGCCTAGTTTTGCTGATATCTTTTACAATAACTGTTTCAAAAATGGCATGTTGCCGATTGTGTTGGATGAAGCGATTGTAGATACGTTAATGAAGGCGACTTTTGAAAACGAAGGCTATGAGTTGACCGCGGATCTTGAACGTCAGGTCGTTATCACACCAACTGGTGAAGAGTATGCCTTTGAAGTAGATGCTTTTCGCAAACATTGCCTATTAAACGGACTGGATGATATTGGTTTAACTTTGCAGCAAAGTGATGCTATCAAAGATTACGAGCAACAAATGATGCAAAAAACACCGTGGATATTTAACGACGTAAGAGCATAGAGGGTCATTTTATAATCTACTGCTTATAAAACTGCGAGTAGTCGCAACGCAGCGTTGAGTTATGGCGGTGAACTGTCTAAAATGAAGAATAGTTTTTCACTACATTTTATTATCTCTCTTGAATAGTAGCCGCCATTATGAATACAAAACGTTATGCTCTATGGACAAGTACAATTGTTGCTGCAAGCTTATTATTGTCAGGCTGTCAGCTATTGACGGGCTATCAAAAAATAGATGAAGCAGAGAGTGCTGAAGCATGGGTGGGTAAAATCAAACCTATCGCTGGTGAAGTAAATATTGCATGTGTGGGTACATATCATTGTGAAATTGTGCAGATAGATAAAACACTCATTATCGCGCCCAACAGTCACGAGCCAATCAGTCATCAGATTATGACAGCTTTACCACGTCAAGAAGGCACGGCAAAAACATCGATGAACATGGATATGACACCACTCGTCAATAAAAATGCCATAAAAGTTGTGCCGTTAGCGCCTTCGAGTATGCCAGGATTGACCAACTACTATGCACGGGTCATGCCTGCCAAACACGAGGTACATGTTAATTTTTATCCAGAAAATAACATGGGCTATGTTGAGCGTTTTGCGATGATTCATGACTTTACTGAAGCGGGTACCTATCAGCTGCGCGCTTATCAGAAGAAGAACAGCGAAAAATCAGGCAGTCTATTAGACACAGCATCACCTGAGCCTTTATGCATTGAGCTATTGCAAGGTACGAAAGTACAGCGCCGATTCTGCAAGCAACTAGACGCTGAGCATCAAGGCGAGTTTGTAGAGACGGGTATGGATAAAGCAGTAACATCCGCACCCAAAGCCAAAAAAATGGCAGCATAAAATATGAGACTGAAAAGCTCAAAAATATAACCAACCAATAAAAACATTCCAAAAGGATCAGTATGGCAACGATTTTAACATTAGCGGGTGATGGTATTGGCCCTGAAATTATGACCCAAGCCATTGACGTGCTCAAGGCTGTCAATGATAAGTTTTCACTTGATTTAACGCTTGAGTCTGGATTGATTGGCGGTGTAGCTATTGATGCAACTGGTAAGCCTTTGCCAGATGAGACATTGGCTCGTGCTCGCGCCGCAGATGCCGTATTGCTAGGTGCAGTTGGTGGTCCTAAATGGGATGCAATCGAGCGTAGTAAACGCCCTGAGCGCGGTCTATTGAAAATCCGCGGTGAGCTTGGTTTATTTGCTAACCTACGCGTAGCCAAGCTCTATCCACAGTTGGCTAATGCCTCAAGTATCAAACCTGAAATTATCTCAGGTTTAGATCTATTGATCGTTCGTGAGCTAACAGGCGGTATCTATTTTGGCGAGCCTCGTGGTATCCGCACACTAGAAAATGGTGAGCAGCAGGGCTATAACACGATGGTGTATAGCACAAGTGAGATTCAGCGCATTGGTAAAGTTGCCTTTGAATTGGCAAAAACGCGTGCGCAAGCAGCAGGTACAGCAGCTAAGGTATGTTCAGTTGATAAAGCCAATGTATTAGAAGTCACTGAGCTGTGGAAACAGACGATGATCGAGATGCAACAAGCTGACTATAGCGATGTAGCGTTATCACATATGTATGCTGACAACGCTTGCATGCAGTTGATTAGAGATCCTAAGCAGTTCGATGTCATGGTGACAGGTAACATGTTTGGCGATATCCTATCTGATGAAGCTGCGATGTTGACAGGCTCTATCGGTATGTTGCCATCAGCGAGCTTAGATGAGTCAGGTAAGGGCATGTATGAGCCGTGTCATGGTTCAGCGCCTGATATCGCAGGACAAGATAAAGCCAACCCATTAGCGACTATCTTGTCTGTTGCTATGATGCTGCGTTACACCTTCAAGCAAGAAGAAGCGGCACAAGCAATTGAGCAAGCAGTCAGTGATGTGCTTGATGATGGTCTACGTACGTTAGATATTTTAGATAGCAGCGAAGTTGGACTTAAGCAAGTAGGTTGTAAGGAAATGGGTCAAGCGGTCTTGGCTAAACTGATATAAGTTAACTTGCGTTTAAAGGCTATTCCTATATAGCATTTTCCACAGTCTCATTTTGCGTGTTATATACCCATAAGCTACCAAGTGGCTTATGGGTTTTTATTGTTTATCTGTTAGCAAAGCTTATCTACAAGCATTGTCTTAACAGAGACGCTGTACAACAAAGCTCCTTTTAACACAAAGCTGTTATATGCTCACAAGGTAATATGACAATATTGATGACTCGTAAAAGACTTAAAATCTTTTACTTTTGGCAAAAATATAATAGTAAAAAATTAGATTACAAAGGTAAGTTCTAAAAATCCAAAAAACTGTAGTATTTGCAAACTTAAAACAAAAATAAAATTTTTTAAATGAGGAGTGTTACATGTATCAACTAACAAGAATCAGTAAAGCATTAACAGTGGTTAGTCTCTCTAGCTTACTACTGATAGGGCAAAGCATTGCAGCAGAGACAACGGATAGTGTGAACGCAAGTAATAGCGTCAAGTCCCCGGCAGAAGTCAGTCCGGTGACTAATGGCGTAAGTCAAAAGTTAACAGGAGATAGTAAAGCCGCGACTTCATTGAATAAGCTATTACCTACGATTAAGTACACAACTGAGAATCTATCTGACAATGCAAAAAAAGTAAACAATGTCACTTGGACGGCAGATGCAGATATCGATCGTAATATAGGAACAAAGCTGCAGGCTCTATTAAACTGGCATCATAATGGAGTAGGGCCTGTCGATGGCTACTGGGGCAAAAATACTCGCAAAGCCATGCAAGCGTTTCAAAAAGCAAATGGTTTAGACGTAACCGATACGCTAAATGCTGAGACGTGGCAAGCACTGACCAAAAATGAGAAGCTCACGACTCAACCAGTACTAGTTAGTTATCAGCTTATTGAAGCAGATGTGAATGTCAAAACCACAACCATACCTGCTGATTCTGTTGCAAAATCCAAGCTTGAGGGGATGTACTACGAAAGTCTTACTGAGGCATTGGCAGAGAAGTTTCATATTAGTGAAAAATATTTAAAATCGCTTAATCCTGATGCCAGTTTTACTGCTGGTGAAATCATCACGGTATACAACCCTGGTAATCCTAATACCAAGCCTGTGCATCGCGTTGTCGCTGATAAAGCCACTGAAACACTTTACGCATATGATGAGAACAATAACTTGATTGCTAGCTATCCGACGACAGTGGGCAGTACAGCGACACCATCACCAACAGGTACGCATACTGTGAAGGTAAAGGTGCACGAGCCCAACTATACTTATACGGCCAATGATGGCAGCAAGTCTATCATTCCACCGGGCCCTAACAATCCAGTTGGTTCGGTATGGATTGGGCTTAGCAAACCAACTTATGGTATTCATGGGTCACCAGATCCTTCTCGTATCAGTCGTCAGGCATCAGCAGGTTGTGTGCGTTTGACCAACTGGGATGCGCTTAGTCTGCTTGGAGTAATAAAAAACGGCGCGACTGTTGAATTTAGTTAGATGTGATAGTACTAAATCATGGAAAATGGACAAAAAAATACCGCTAGAATCTAGCGGTATTTTTTGTGGTAATCAGAAACAGTCAATACTAAATAACTAAAGCATTGATAGGCAATAATGAGCAGATTAGCATTTTCATTATTATTATCAGTTTCACTACCCAAGCGTCATATCAGCTATCAGCGATAACGTAGCTACTCAGCTATTGGCTGTATCTTACCAATGCTAATACTCTCATAACCATATTGGTCAGTCAGTATTTAGTTTTTACCACGGTAGGTGATACGGCCTTTAGATAGATCATAAGGTGTCATTTCAACTTTAACCTTATCACCTGTCAAGATACGAATATAATGCTTACGCATCTTACCAGAGATATGCGCGATGATTTCGTGCCCGTTTTCTAAACGAACCTTGAACAAAGTATTAGGAAGGGTATCAATGACTTCGCCTTCAAATTCAATAATATCGTCTTTTGCCATAATTTGTATCAATCAATTAAAAAATAAGCCCATATTATACGTAAGTTAGTGGATTAAAGCAATACGAACCTGCTTTTGACTTGACAGCATGTAAGTGATATGTATGCCAAACTATAACGCTTAATCAGGCAAATTTAACCAGACAGGCGTTAACGGTGCATTTGGCAATAAGCTTTGAAAACGTTCAGGATAATAAGCATTGATAAAATACAATCCATCACCTGAAGCAGTAGGTGGTGCAATCGTTCGATCTTTTTTCTGCAAAATCTTCAAAAAATCTGCTGGCTCTAGCTCATGTCTACCAATGGCATACAATGTGCCCATCAAATTGCGAACCATATGATGTAAAAACCCATCTGCTTGTATATCAAAAACGATAAATTGGCCATGAGCAAAAAGGTTTGCATGGCTAATCGTGCGCACCGGTTGATTGGATTGACAGGCCGCAGCACGGTAACTGCTAAAATCGTGTGTACCGACGATATCAGCTGCTGCTTGCTGCATGGCTCCCAAATCAAGCGGTTCGTAGATATGAGTCACTTGATGATTTAGTATGGCAGGGCGCTGTGCTTGGTTGAGTGTAATATAACGATAGCGACGAGCAATGGCACCAAAGCGCGCATGAAAGTCAGCTGGCATGGGTTGTATCCAGCGTAGAACAATATCATCGGGAAGCAGGCTATTTACACCGCGTAACCAGTTATGAGTTGGGCGATACGCATGAGTTGTAAAATGGGCAATCATATTGCTAGCATGGACGCTGGCATCAGTACGCCCAGCTGCGATGACTTCTACAGGCTCATTGGCAACTTTGCCGATAGCTGTCTCTAAGGCTTCTTGTACACCCAAAACCTCTCGTTGTCGTTGCCAGCCATGATAATGAGTTCCTAAGAACTCAATAGCAATCGCTAAAGTGTAGGTTGGCTCAGTGTCGATAATTTCAGTTTCAGACATTAGGGTTTCTAAACTTATAAAATGAAAGTTAATTAAAAGTCACTTATCGCTTTTTGATGCTAGTGCCAGTTTGATTGACATTATTCAACCAACGCTGTCTGCGTCTTGCAGGACTATCATAGCGAAGTAGCAACCAAAGTAATCGGGCATAAATAGCAGGTATGGTCAAACGCCCACCAGCAATGACATGATGCTCGTACTGCCAACTACCCGCTGCATAGCTATCGCTGACGCCGCCAAACGGACATTGACTGGCTGATATCACCATATGTCCACGCTCATGAGCAAAGGTCAGTGTCTCTGCTAGTGCAGCTGAATAAGGGATGTTACCGGCGCCAAATCCCAATAGAATAATGCCACATGGTGGCTGCAACAATAAAGCTTGTAGCTGGTTGTTTATCATCGAAACATCGTTAGGTAGGCAATATAGCGCATGAACACTCGCGTTTTCAGCGCGTGTTTGAATACTGGATAGCAAGTCTTGTTGATCATCAAGCCAATGTTGTCTACGAGTGTCAGGTAGATTTTTTATATAGCTATTGGCTGGATAAGCGGCGCGAGAATGACCAGTAAATGCCATCAGATCATGACTGTGAATTTTTTGTACCGTTTGAGCAGGCCATGCTTCCCCGCCAAAACTGACCTTCACACCTGATTCACCAGCAGCAGCTAGTTTTAATGAGTCGTTGAGATTGCCCCAAGCATCGCTATGTTCATCGATGTTATAGGAATGCAATATCTCACTGTCTAATAATGGACGCATACTTGCGGTCAAAACAATACAAATATCACTACCTGCAAAAGCTTCTGATAAAAATGCGCCTAAGTAACTCAACGTATCCGTGCCAGTGATGAGTACAAAGCGTCTATCACCTTTGGTATAAGCATTCAGTAGTAGTTGATAGAAATGCGCAAAGTCGTTAGGGGTAAGCTGGCTGCTGTCTTTGATCAGGGCGTTTTCCGACCATGAGACTGTCGGTAAGTTATTCTTACTGTCTTGTGCAGATAAAAGTTTTTGTAGAGTAGGCAAAAATACTTCTGCTGATAATGGCGCTAAAGGTCTGCCATAGCTACCAAAGGTACCACCAGTATAAATCAGTTGAATAGGATCGGATAGATTTTTGAGCATAACAGAAGATGGCATAGTATCAACACAGTAAACAAGTATGGAAGAAAAGAGGTGCTGGAGAATTGAGCAACGATGGCTAAAGGGTTCAATAATAGATAGTATTAGAGTTAAATGCAAAAAAAATCAGCAAGCATCCCGTGATTCGGAAGTACTTGCTGATGAGAGACTAGACTATTAACTACGCAGTACGTTCGAGTAATAGCTGTGCTTGCTGTTTCTGCTCACTAGTACCTTGAGCTATCACTTCATTGAGTAAACGCTTTGCACTGTCATATTCACCCAGTTCTAGATATTGATCTGCCAAGTCTAACGTTACTTGATTACTGTCTAATGACTTTACGAAATCAAAATCTGCTGCGAAACGTGATGAAAAATCTTCTGCTGATTCAGTTTCTTGAGGCGTGATAGAAGTGTCACTCTCAACAGGCGCAGCTGTAGAGACTGGGGTAGTGACCGATGGAGCGTTAAATAGAGAATCAGTATCGTCAATATTAAAATCATCGTCTATCAGCGTATTGTCATCAAACCTCAATGATGCAGTAGGTGCGACATTCGATTCTTCAACATCATTAAACTCAATATCATTATTGAGTAATGGTTCCTCAAGGTTAATATCTACAAAGCTATTTTCTTTAAGAGTAGTGTTTTCGGAGGCATTGTCTTCAAAGTCAATATCCTCAAAAATAAAGTTATCGATATCACTATTTGTTTCAGTAGTAGGTAGTTCATCACTTAAGGTAGTATCTATATTATCCGATGTATCTAGGTTATCTAGAGATAAAGCAAAGTCATCCTCACTGTTTTGAATAGTATCGATAGAGTGTTCTTCTGTATTAGAATCCTCTTTACTAGTTACGGCTATATCTTCATCTACATCGGCTGATAGATCGTCGAAGTCTAAGATAAACTCATCTTCTTCTAGTACTGCTTTCTCATTGTCATTATGTGAGAGGTTAGTGTCTATAGTTGATTCATTCGAAGTATCATCAAATGAATCAAAGTCAAACTCAAAGTCACTAAGATCGTTATCTTCATTATTACTAATATTATCGTTAGCAGAAGTCTCTAAAACGTTGTCATTTACGTTGTCCAATGGTATGACAGGCGTTTCATTTGTCGTATTAGGCGCATCGAAATCATTCTCTAAATCGCTGAGCGTCAGATCAAAGCTATCATTCGAAGTTTCGGTAGTAGGACTAATATTGTTAACTTCGTCTGACACTTCTAAGCTGTCGATAGGCTCACTTATTGCAATATCATTATTTTCTTCTTCTTCTTCAATTGACTGATGGCTTGCTGCATCGATGTTATCAGTTTGACTAATAGGCAAATCGAAGTCGATACCATCAAAATCATTGTTAGCATTATCTGTTGCTAGCGTTTGCACAGCGGCAGGTTCTAATTCATCGAAAGATAAATTTCTTATCTCGTCTGCTTGAGCGATAGTCTTACTATCATTATGAGTTTTTATAGACTCATAAACATTATTAAAGTCTTTTGGCTGATCTATCGTAGCGTATATGCTTAGTAACTTAAGAGAAAGTGCTCCATCATTAGGTTTGTCACTTAAACCGCGTTTGAGAGTTTCAATTGCTTTATCATAACGTTGCTGATCCATAAAACGCTGAGCAATGGTAACGTGATCGAATTTATTCTCATCAATTGCAATATTTTGGGTAGGAGCACCATAATCTACTTTTGACGTTGGGGTAATTGTGTTTCTTTCTGAATTTGTAGGCAATTGTGCTGACGATTTTTGAGCTTTATTTTTGCGTAATAAAAAACCAGCTACTAATAAAATAAGTACCAATCCAGCGATGATATATAGCATATTGTCCATAGTTACTCCTACGCCTGTGATCACAATCTATTGTGTTGATCAACCAGACAATTATTGATTACGTAATTTTTTAAGACGAGCTTGTAGCTCAGCCAGTTTTTGATTCTGTAGTTGAAGCTTTTTAGTATAACTATTAAGAGCGTTACTAGTACTTGATAAACGCTGAGCTTGTGCTGCAGTTTTCTGCCTTGTGGCTTTCAGAGTTGCCAGTATATCGGTGCTCAAACCACTCCCAGTATTTGAAGCTGATTTCGTTTGAGTTCCATCTGCATTACCGTCTCGCCCGGGCGCAAGCACAGAAAACTGCGCTTTTGGTAATATTTGCGTTTTAGTAATCACTACTTTCTTAGGACGTTTGGCCTTGACTGTTTGAGTGCTTTTGGATGGTTTCTTAATAGATTTTTGAGCTGTTTTTTGCATTGCAGCCGTATTTGCTCTACGAATATATTGTCTTTGTGCATCGATGGCCGCTTCTAGATTTTTCTGTGACGGTATGACATCGTAACTGGGTAGACTGAGCTTAGCATCTGCTTTTAATTGGTCCGCATCTCTATTGATAAAGGCATCAGGGTTTTGTGTTTGAATTTGCTTCATCACAGTTGAAGTATCTAGGTTATTTTCTTGCGCTATCTGTTGGGCAATGATCCATAGACTATCGTTACGTTGTACTTGGTATTGATTAACTGTCGAACTATCTATTGCTATGTCATTTGAAGAGGTATTATTAATAGCGCTATTAGGAGTTTTCGAAGTTGTATTGTCAATAGAAGCAGCCAAGACGCTAGTATCATTTTTCTCAATATTGCTTGCTATGATGCTAGTAGTCGGAGTAGGTATGGGTGATACGTCAGCGTCTGTTTTTTTACGACTCGGCTGTATCTGCCGTGTGACTTGAATATTTAGAGTATCGAGTGGTTTATCAATCAATACTTTATCTAAGATTGGAGTGTTTTTAATACTTGCCTTAACGTTATCATTAGCAATAACTTTCGTAGTTTCAGTGTTGTTGTTTGCATTTAAGAAACTGCTATCTAAACGGTTCGCTGAACTAAGGCCGTTATCAGTCTTCTTTGCATTACTGCTAGCATTTTTTATATCAGAGTCGCTATTTAAGCGCCCATTATCAAGACGACTAGGCGCGTAAGTAAGGTTGCTAGTCTGCGAAGTAACTGTCACTGTCGGAGCTTGTATGTTAGACACCGATCTGGAAATAGAAGAATCAACGGCTGCTGTATTTGCTAGAGCTGGTTTATTTGCAGCAGTGTTAGATACCGATATTAGGGGCGGCGGCGCACCTTTTCTTACGGTTAATGGTTTTGCAGCGCTTGCAGAAACACTTGGTAAATTGAGTTTCTGAGTGCCTTTAACACTGTTCTTGGAAGCATTATTAATCGGTAGGCTATCGTTTAACGGCATCAATAATGTTTTCGGTACGACATTTTGCTGCCCATTATCATTGATCGATAACACCAAATCAGCAAAAGGCTTAGACACAGGCTGTGATGTGCTGATTAATACCTGACCACTGGTCGCTGAAGTTGCTTGAAAACGCACCTGCATTGAGTCAGTCGGCGTCAATCCCATCTGTTGATAGATAACTGGATTGGCCAAGCTCGCTGAAAAGTCAGCCGCTCGTATGTCGGTAACCACGATACTTGCGCTCAACGGTTCATGCTGAGCTGAACTAACGACTGTTTTACCGATAGTCGCGGCTTGCGCGCCTGGAATAATAGCGGCCAAACCTACAGAATAAAGTAATGCCATCGATACCGCGCGATGTACAGGAGTCAAGCGACGAGATAAATGACAAGACATGAGCAGTCCTTTACAAAATAAGTTATCTTTGCTGTTATAACAAAGTACGGTTTAGTTTACCAGTTTATTTCACAACTGTTGCGTCCAATGCATAAATGTTTATTTAATGTTCAGCTTATTTTCTTGTCAAGTAACATAGCATCGCCATAGCTAAAGAATCGATATTCTTTTTCAATAGCATGTTGATAGGCATGTTCGATTGATGCTTTGCCAGAAAAAGCTGATACCAACATTAGCAACGTCGATTTGGGTAAATGAAAGTTTGTTAACAGTCGATCAATGACACCGAATTTAAACCCTGGATAAATAAAAATGTCCGTGTCCCCTGACCAGCTAGAGAGTGCTTGTCCATTAATAGCTGTTTTTTGATACGCCGTTTCAAGGACGCGAGTTACCGTAGTACCAATAGCAATAACCTTATTACCATTTGCATGCGTTTGATTAATCAGCTCAGCAGTTGCTTGTGGCAGATGTGCATACTCACTGTGCATAGTATGATTGAGTAGGTTGTCTGTTTTGACTGGCGCAAAGGTACCAGCGCCAACATGCAATGTCACAAAAGCAGTATTGATGCCTTTTTCTGCCAACTTATTGAGCACCAAGTCATCGAAATGCAAACTTGCTGTCGGTGCAGCGACACTTGCAAGCTTAGCGGGATCATGGAACACCGTTTGATAACGAGTATTGTCAGTATCGTCAGCATGACGTTCAAAGTAGGGCGGGATAGGTAGCTCGCCGTAGAGTTCTAAATCAGGCAAAATTGGCGCATTAAAGGCTAAAATAAACAAGTTATCCTGACGGCCAATCATCGCGCCACTCATATGACCATCAGCAAGTTGAAAACGTTGACCAAGTTTCAGTGCTTTGCTGGCTTTTACATGGCAAAGTGCAATATGTTCTTGGTTGACTGGCTCATTATTCGAATCTTCTAAATGTAGTGTCGTTATATCTAAGTCTGAGACAGCAACCAATCGCTCAATCAAAACCTCAAGTTTACCGCCAGTATCTTTTTGACCGAATAGGCGTGCCTTCATCACCTTTGTATCATTAAATACAATCAGGTCTCCAGCATCTAATAAATCAGGCAACTCATAAAACAAACAGTCTTCTATAGGCGTAGCATTTGTGTCAGTGCGAGCAGGCAAGTATAAAAGTTTTGAAGCAGAACGCTGCGCTAATGGATATCGCGCAATAAAACTATCTGGTAGGTCATAGTCATAGTCTTCCACGCTTAGATAATCTAAGACGTCACTGTTGTTATTGGTATCAAGCGGAGTATTAGAATTGGAAGATGCAGTGTGAGCGTTGGTCATAATCAGTCTTTAAATGGATAGAAATTTTGGCATAATTGTAGCAGAAATACTGCTATAAAAGGTTGCTTTACTAAGTAGTCACCGTGCACAAAACATATTTGAATAGCCTAAGCAAAAATATTTAACTATCCTAATGTTTGTTACGTTAGTCTTTTCTTATTTTACTCAAATAAATTTAATTGAAGCAATAGTTGGGCTGCAGGTGCCAATGACGAAAAAGTGACCCCGACTAATCGGATAGGGAGCTGGCGCGGAATATCTAAGAATAACTTGTCTAACCAGTAATGTGCAGATTCAGCGCTACTAAAAGCGGTGGTTAGCGTGTGCGTACGGGTAATCTGAGTAAAGTCGGCATACTTCACCTTGAGCGTTATAGTATGAGCGATGAGATTTTTTTTGTGCAGTTGCGCGAAGGCATCCGCATTTTGTTCATAGATTTGTACACGTAACGCCGTGTCATCGTTGAGGTTTTCTCTAAAAGTAGTCTCCGAACCAACAGACTTATGCAGGCGCTCAGATTTGACAGCGCGTTCATCGCGACCATGAGCGATATCATGATAAAACTGTCCTCGCTTACCAAACTCATTAATCAACACTTCGGCTGACATACGGCGTAGATCAGCACCGTTAGTCACGCCCATCGTATGTAATCGTCTTGCCGTTGCTTTACCTATCCCATGAAATCGTTCAATAGGTAGCGTACTGATAAAAGCATCGGCGTCTTCTGGCGTGATAATAGCGGTGCCGTTAGGCTTATTGATATCAGAGGCAATCTTGGCCAACATCTTGTTGAAGGACACGCCAGCAGAAGCAGTCAATCCTGTATGTTGCAATATTTGTGTTCTTAACCAATTGGCCATCAATGTCGCTGAGCCTTTATGTACCGTGAGACCAGTGACATCAAGATAAGCCTCATCTAGCGATAATGGCTCAATATGAGGCGTTAAGCTGTACATGATATTGCGAATATCGCTGCTAACAGCTCGATATACTTCAAAACGTGGTCTGACAAATATGACTTCTGGACAACGTTTGCGAGCCTCATAACAAGACATAGCTGAGCGCACTCCAAACTGACGAACCTCATAGCTAGCCGCTGCTACAACACCGCGACCATTTGGATCTCCACCAACCACTAGTGGCTTGCCCCGTAATTCTTGGAAATCACGTTGCTCTACACTGGCATAAAACGCATCCATATCTATATGAATGATTTTACGTGGACTGGACGCTGTAGAAGTTTTCATGGTTGATATTTTACATTACTCAATACTTTTATTTCAGTATCGATTATTAAACGGTAAAGGTTTTTTTCGAATATAGAACCATAAAAATATGGCAATATGTGAATAATTTATATATATCAATAATTAAATATAGTGTAAGGTTAATAGTCAGAGATATATGGCGTTAAAATACTAGTAAATTTAATATAGTTAACATATGTTCACTAAGAGATGTTCAGTATGGTGTATACCTTAAGTTTTTTAGATTTTCTATACCGCCTGTCTGAATATTATCGCCTTCCATCATGAATATTATAGTTATATGTTACAGTTCTAATGCTATCGTTTTACAATATATTAACCACGATAATCAATAGTTATGAAAGTAATAAATGGTCTTTTATAGGAATTGTATTTACCTGATAAGACATTGTTTATAGCTCATACCAAACTTATAAATTGAGTACTGGTAAATTAACTTTCTAAAAAAATAGTAATGAGAAAGTTCAAGATAATTAAGGAGCTGATGATGAGTCATGAATTAAAAGGGAGCGATTTAACACGAGCAATGCTAGCGCGGGGTGATAAAAAAATATGGTGCGCAGTGTGTGATGAAAGCGATGAACAAGCGATGATGGATCAGTGTGGTAATGATTTTACAGCCTATATTGTGTCATTTAATGATGGATATTTTTATTGTAGTGCTGGCATGCCATGGAGTTATGCGGTACCAATTAAGATAAGCGCTGTCATGCCATTTGAAGTATCGATATAAACGAGCTAGGAATTTATTAAAACAAATATAAATAATAAGCACAAAAAAACCTCCGATAAAGGAGGCTAATTTGTACTAAATATTGGTACCAGTGGTCGGACTCGAACCGACACGCTTTTAAAGGCAACGGATTTTGAA
>OJBZ01000386.1_pt1 | contig 25814 bp, 15 predicted proteins | sample 1591671 | NCBI WGS metagenome assembly OJBZ01 (sample SAMN05416850, study PRJEB24817) | seawater metagenome | isolation source: Sea water | place: Canada:Atlantic | collected 2013-07
CTTGCTTCCTTGCTTCCTTGCTTCCTTGCTTCCTTGCTTCCTTGCTTCCTTGCTTCCTTGCTTGCTGTGCCTACGCCGACAGAGGCTACGAAAAATTCCTGCCAGTCATGCTGTATCATTTTTATATTGAATTTACTATACTTTAAAAGTAAATTCGTTCTGTCTTAAATAAAATTTCTATATGTGACTGCGTGACAAAGCATGTAGAATTCTAGTAGCCGGTAAGTTTATCAGGGACGTATGACTTTAATTTAATATTATTTTGACATGTAGGAAAGCTGTAATTAGTTTGATTTAATTTGTTTAACGATCTGTATTAATAGATCAGGCGACACACCTTGTGCTTGTAAGCTTTTTATTAAAACATCTTTATCATGCAAAGCTATATCGACTGCTTGCTCATCACGACTACGCATTTTGTTAGTAATTTCATCTGGCGTCATTAAGTCAAAATTAACAGCCTTGCCAGCTCGAAGATCATCTAAATGATTTGCCCATTGATTCATCATCATCTGTCGTTCTGCTAAATGTGCAGACAAGTCATAGCGCTTTTTGACACTAGACTGCTTAAGATGGGCTAACTGTATTTCTATTACATCCTCACTGAATTGCATTTCATACAATCCTGTGCTGGCAAGCTGTCTAAATCCATGCCCAGTCATTTCAGGGTAGGGATCACCTGTGTAACCCATGCGTTTCAGAGCTTGATTAAACCAAGCCTCACTATAAGGTTTATTCTTTCTGAAGTTATAAAATACGTAACCCGTTTTTTCTGTCAAAGGTCGCATACGCTCGATAATGGCCATCGCTTGTGATGACAGCGGAATGATGTGGTCTTGACGCATTTTCATCTTATGAGCCGGTATACGCCACACATTTTTATGATAATCAATCTCCGACCACTCAAAAAACCTTAGCTCTTTCGTTCTAACAAAACAGAAGGTCATCAGCTGCATGCCAGCCACGGTTTGTTCATGGGCATTCGGATGATCTGCAACATATTTATCAATATTATGTAATAATTCAGAAAGTTGATGCTGCTCGACCGCTTTCATACGCTTAGCCTGATGAGGTCTTAAAGCTTTATTACGACCATGAGCGACATTAATGATATCGTAGCCTAACGTATTAATAGCATATTCAAAAACTGAGCCAATTAGCTCAACACACTTACTTGTAGTATCGGCTGTCCATTTGCCTTGTTTTTCGAAGTAGTTTTGAATTTCTAGACCTGTTTTGATAACGTCTTGTGCAGTAATAGAGGCAATAGGATAGTCACCGATATGAGGTGCAATATGCCTATTTAGATAGTTGTGAAGTTTTTGAATATTCTTAGAGGTAGTGGTAGATTTTTCGTCAATATAGCTCTTGGCAATCACTTTAAATAAGTCTTTTTGCTCAAAATTATTTTTTTCATGATTTTTGTGCTCAGTTGGGTCAATGCCATCACTGAGGAGCGCCTGAGCTTTATCGCGTGCCAGCCGAGCCTCTTTTAGTGACACCTCTGGTTTAAATGTAGAGCCAATGATTTGCTTGGCAGATTTATAAATACCGATCTGATAAGTTTTTTGCTTTGGCTTAAGGTCTTTAGGGGATTGATAGCGATAAGTCACCTGCCAAAACAGTGAGCCATTTGGGTGTTGTATAAGATATAGATTGTTGCCATCACCATGGCGCGTGACTTTGGTCGGTGTGGATTGTTTGGCGATGGCTTTCACGCCAGCGTCAGTTAGACGGTAGTCTGTTTTTCTTGTCATGGCTTATACCTCTAGGCTCTCGGAGGTTTAACAACAACCTCACTGCATAATTAACAACAAAAAATGATGTTGTATGCTATTTAACAACTTATTTAACAACATTGTAGAGGTGCTAGCAGGTAATAACAAGTAATCAATAAAGACAACTATGTATGCGTATAAGGGGTTTAAAGGGATTGAGGTAATGCGAGGTTATGTCTAAATACAATGATTGGTGCGCCCACCAAGACTCGAACTCGGATCGATCGCTTAGGAGGCAACTGCTCTATCCTGTTGAGCTATAGGCGCATTATGGAGTGACATTGTAGAAAAAAGCAGTCATAAAAGCAATCAACAAAAGATAAATAAAGACAATTTATCCTTACTCACCATTGCTAAGCGCGTCAGTGACATCTACAGCATGATCACCTGATGCATTTTTTGCCTGTGAGGTTGGTTTAAATAAGTCATTTACACTGTTCTTATAACCACTGATATTTTGATAATCATATTTTTTTAGTATATCTTGACCTGTGCTCGATAGTAAAAAATTACGGAAGTTAATAGCAGTTGTATCGTCTGTCAGGATGACACCCTCAAGCGCTTGTTCATCTTTTAGCGCATAGTTAAAGGGATTTAGAGTGTGTATCTTTTTATCTTTATTATGCGTACTATTATCACTATTTTTATCAGCTGCATCATTTGTACCAGAACCCTCGATACTTTGCTGACTTTGACCATTTCTATCTTGTGCCTGTTGCAATTCTGACTGTAGGAGTGATACCCGTTCTGTAGATAGGCTATCGTCATTGGTAATAATCATATCTGTATCAAAAACGAAGTCAGAGAGTTTGTCTTTGGTAGAACCACTACTTGGTACTGTAAGAAGGTCGTTAGAAGGTACATAGCTCGCTAACACTTGCACGTGCGGATAACGAGATTCAAAGCTCACAATGATATCGTCCAAAGGTATCTGTAACTTCTCCTCTGCTCGAATGTATAAAACCCTGTCAGCAATCTCTCTTGATTCATCACCTTTCGTACTAGGGTCTGCTTCACTTTCACTTGCCATGATTGGCAATGGGTCTGTGTTTTTTCGATTACTGGTCCACAACCAAATGAAGACCGCGATAAAGATTGTGAGCAGTAGCAAGATTAGTCCAGCCAGCAGTAGTTTGTAGTCTTTCATATATTACTGCTCTTTTATTATTAGTTGATTCATAGCAAAGTTTATATACAGGGTTGTATCTAGTTTTTAAAGCTTTTGTTCTAGTACTTCATCGGTTAATTCAGCCAACATGTCTGCAAAGATATCCGTGTCTGCAGAAGGGGTAGATACTTGTTCTTCATCGACTTCACCATTTTCATCAGTATGACCACTGGTTTGGCGATTTATTAGAGAATCAGGTTGGTTGTTTAATACCTTGGCAGCGGGTGTAGTAGTTTGATGCGCTGCCAACGGCGATTCACCGGTTAATAATCTATCTTTTAACCATCTAAACCCATGTGCCTCCCACCATGCTTCGAAACGTGGCAACGTGCTACCACGTACTGCTACAGGTAGATCTAGCGTTCTCAGTTTCTGCGCAAGGATAGGGTCGCTGATAGCTTGATGGATGCTCAAATAAAGTGAGCTGCTATCATCCGTATATGGTCGTCTGTTTTGCCATGATCTGTCATCGATTTTCATACGTGGCAGTTGCCACAACTCACCGCGATAATACACGACGTACAAGCGTTGTTTTGGATGGACAAAAATGGCATCAATGGGACGCAATGGCATAATATTAAGTAATCCCGTCAATAGAAAGTATTATTTAGATACAGGTTGTAAAGGCCAATTTAAATACCGCAATGAGATTATTTCATAGTAAATATGAATGATAGTATAAAACGACACTAAATGTCGCAAGATTATTATAATATCGGCATCTACACTAGTAAACGATAACCATCAATGGCACACTGATAGCAAATTTGGCAAGTCAACGTCATCAATGGATATGTAGAATTTGCTACTATGATTGTTTTTGTTTATGGCCCTCATGCTAGCAGAAATGCATCATAGTAACGACCATCAAACATGGATTGATGAGTATCGATTTTTGTTTTGTCTAGACGTTTTATAGCGTTTTTGACATTGGATACAGACATCTCATCTATCAAAAAAGCCTTCTTTATTAATCCTAATACCTCACCTTTATTGCAATCAGATTATTGTCTATGTTCACTATTATTCAGTCGCACCGTACCGAAAACCTCGTTGATCAATTACTTGTACAATATCAGTCCAAGGATCAGCCGGTTTTTGAACCTTTTATTGTCATTGTACCGTCAATGGTATTGGGTGATTGGTTGGATAAAACTATTGCTAGCCGTGCTGGTATTAGTACCTTGGTGCGTACTAAATTTTGGGGTCAGTATCAATGGACACTGATGCAAGATGTATTGACTCGCCATAATGCATACTTACTGGCGCAAAGCTCTGAAGCGACAACTCTAAACGTGCCGGAAGTGGCGGTGTTATCACCGACAGTAATGCAGTGGCGATTATTTGGTTATTTGACTTATTATCAGGAGTCGATTGTTGCAGATGAAAAGCATCCAGTTCATCCATTGTTAGCGTCTTTGATTGATGACCCACAGGCCATTGCTCAACAAGACAGCTTACAACAGGATAAGGCGCAACAAGATGCTCGTATTTGGCAACTGGCAAGCGATTTGGCAAGAGTGTTTAACCGCTATTTGACTCACCGTGAGGATTGGTTGGCATTATGGTCGCAAAACAAGCCGTTGAGCGTAAGTGAGTTGATAGCAGATAAAGACGCCTTATCCCTGCGCTTTGATAAGTATGCGCGCGGCACGCCTGAGTGGTTGGTCGACCATTATGTTGAGTTAGAAATTGCCCAACGATTCTTGTGGTCGCATTTGTTTGCCGATGTCCATCTACACCGTGTAGCACTAGAGCGTGCGTTTTGGTCAGCTTTAAAAGGCAACAAGGCGAACGAGCGTGATCAGTTACCCAAAGTATTGCGTATATTTACCATCCAGCAACTGCCACAGACCGAGTTAGACTTTCTACAGAGTCTGTCGCAATACATGAATATCACGCTATTGCATTACAATCCATCAAAGCTGTTTTGGGCGGATATCGTTGATAAATCATGGTTACAGCGTCAGCAGATTATTAACCCTGAGAGTGTGTTCTTGCGTGATTATGGTCATAGTTTGCTATCGCGTTTAGGCAAGCAGTCTCGCGATGCGTTTGCCATGCTTGCCAATTTATCAGGTAATGAGCAATACGACGATGCGCTGGTAGAGTGGCAAGATAACTTTGATAATGGTGTAGATGATGCGCTCGTTCATGACATGTATGAAAGTGTCGTCCCTGCTGAAGACGCTGTCAGTACTCAAGATGCGCAAGGTAACCTGAGCTTATTAAAACGTTTGCAAAATGACGTATTGATGCTTGATGAGCAATCTACTCAGCAAGCAACGGCTGCTACAGTCTCACAAGCAGTAAGCAAGCAGATAGAGTCAAGCTTTGATGAAGCTAAGCCAGCAACGGCTTGGTATGAAGATGAAGCGTTAGAGAATAAGCGTTTTGAGAAAGACCGTTTTTGGGCAATCTCTTCCCAAGATAATAGCCTAAGCATTCATTCGTGTCATAGTTTGCAGCGTCAGCTTGAAGTATTACGTATTATGATTGGTCGTTGGCTAAATGAACCTATCAAACTAGGTGAAAAGAAACGCCATATCTCCGACATTGTTGTGCTGCTACCTGATGTTGAACGTCATCATGCATTGATTGGGTCTATCTTCGTCAATGGTAAGGGTCAAGACGGCTTGACTTTGCCTGCTAAAGTGACTGGTGTTGTTGACGCCGATATTCGCCAGTTATGGGAAGCGATTATCGGTTTTTACAAACTATTGGGTAGCCATAGTGCCCGTTTTGAAGCAGCTGAAGTCTTAGACTGGTTGATGTTACCGCCCTTGTTTGAAAGCTTTGGACTGACTCATGAGCAGATGAGCCGTGGCTGTGATTTATTGGTAGAGGCGGGCTTTATTCGCGGTTTTGACGAGCTGCATCTTAAACAAACGTTGGACAGTAATGACTATGACTATCGCTTTAGCTTTGCACAGGCGTTAGACAGATTGACCTTAGGTTTGGTCATGCCAGAGGCTGGGTTGAGCGACTGCTTATATGATCTAAATGACGATGAATGGCCAAGCACTGCGTTACCAGAAATGACCTTGCCGTTACCACAAGTGAGCCTAAATGATGCGTTGATTGTTGAAGCGCTTTGCCGCATTTATACTGGTTTGGTTGCACGACGTGATGATCATACACAAAAAATGAAAGCGGAAGATTGGCTCGATCAGATTGAGACACAAGTTATCCATCGCTACTTTGGTGATGTGGATCAAACGCGTACCATGCGCGCCATCTACAACGCGATGAATGGCTTTAAATCAAGTCTACGAGCCAATCGTCACTATAGGCAGTACGCTAGTGGTGATGTCGACAACAGAGAAGTGGAGCAAAGGCTGGCAGGTGTGGAGCAATTGCCACTCAAGCTGAGCTTTATGCTAGACAGTATCGAAAACGAGCTTGAGAGTCAGCAGGTCAGTGCAGAGCCGACGGGGGTTATTACTTTTGGACGATTCGGTGCACTAAGAAACGTGCCGTTTGAGTTGGTAGTTATGCTCAATATGGATCTCTCTGAGTTCCCAGGGCGTGACCGAGATAACCGCTATGATTTGATGAAAGCGACCAATGCACGCCGTGGTGACAGAGTCAGTGAAGATGATGACAACGGCGCATTTTTAGATGCGCTACTGTGCGCGCGCAGTGCATGCTGGATGTTCTACAACGGTCAAAGCTTGACGGACACTCATGAGCATCTGCCAGCCAACCCAGTGAGTGAGCTATTGCAATTCCTACAAGGCGAGGTGCAATGGCAGGTGAACTCGCTTGAAACATTACCTGAAAATATTGATCCCACCACGGAAAGCCTTAAGCGCTATTTGCCAAAATTGATTAAGCAGTGGTTGGTGACTGAGCATCCTGCACTGCCTTTCCATGAGAGTCTGTTTGAGACAGAAATCGAAGGCACTGATGTTTTTGAGCAAGCGTCTCCTGATATTGATGACAATGCTAATGCTCAGGACTCTAGCCCTGTCGATATGATTGATGAGCTGGATACTTTATTAAATACAGCCATGCGCAAAACCAAACTGGCTCAGAAAAAACAGTTTCCGCCTGCGCCGCTTTGGCAAGCGGTGTTTGACACATTAAAAGGCCGAATATCTAGTGAGCATAAAGAGTTGGTAGGCTTACCCACGAAGGCGCAGTATGAGTCAATCGCTCAGGTGTTGGGTCAAGGCTTGGGTCAGCTAGGTCAAATAGACAATCAAACCTTGTCTGCATTGGTTGAACTATTGACGCTAGATACAGCTGTTGATGCTAGCGATGTCAGTGGCATGACAGAGGTGCTCATCCAAGTGTTGTCCGATAGCATATTTAACATAGGAGAGATAGATATTGAAGGGGCATTGGCTTACCAAGTGCGCCATCCTGCCAAAGCATTCTTACGGTCTCAAAAGGTGCATGTGGTACAAGGTGAAGAAGCACTATCGCATCAAGAGCCGCTATTTCTAAACAGTTTAACTACCTATCAAATTAAAGATCATTTGATTAAACAGTTGGTTACTGATGAGAATAAGAAGAATGATAGTGATGCAGCGGATAAAACCACCACTCCAATTCTGATGTATCAAAAAATTATGCCCGCTGGTGTTGCTCGCCAGACCACGCTACCCAATCAACAGAAGAAACTGCAACAGCAATGTTTAGAGTTTAAAGAGCAGCTAATGGCTAATGGCTTTGACGAAAGCAGTATTTTTAACGAGAGTAAGGCAGATAGCAGCAGTGTATTACAGCTACTGACCCCAACCGCCGAATATCCTGTTCAGATAGAGCTAAAAAAGATACTGAATAACACTGATAATGATTCAAAAGACCAGACGAATATAGAGGGTATAGAAACACTATTTAAGCTGTTGCCGAAAGTCATTAAGATAAAGGGCTCAGTACCAATATTAGCACCCATATCAGTTATTCAGGCGGGCGTGCCTTGTGCTCAGCAATCACCCAAGCAATGGTTAAACATATTGCCCAATTCTGCCAGTCCTAGGCATTTACTTAAGTTTTGGTTGTCACATTTGTATTGGCAAGTGGCCAGACGTACCACTGCCGAGCAAGTGGCATTAAATGATGGCGTAAGTATTTGGCGCTTCAATAAGGCCAGCTCACAAGTTGGTAACTATAAAGATGTAATCGCATTTAAACTAAGCCCAATTGTGTATGAAGACGCTGTGATTGAGCTGATAAAATGGGCGTTTTTTGGCAAGTTAACGGGTCAAGTGCCTATTACATTACTGCCAGAATATGCACTTAATTACCTTGATAAGTGTGCAAAAGTCGAAGAAGGTGTTATTTATTGGCCGAAGCGATCAGATTTCAAAGGCTGGTTAAGATCTGATGATCACCTAGACACGGTATACGATACTTGCTCGCAGCATGCCATTTGGCAATACGTACTGCGTGACCAAGATGCGTTTAAGGCTTTGTCAGCAGCTCTGACTACATTAGCACAGCCACTGTATGAGCCGATGTTTAATGCGTTAACTAACTTAGATGGTTAGCCCATTATCTAGAGCAGCCCCTAATTAATTTTTGCTATTTTGTTTTAATAAATAATAATTAAAAGTATGCGCCCATATGACAGACTTTATCGAACCAGCTAATACCATTGACTCGTCTACACAACCGAATTTATTTGATGAATATTCAGATGAGCTGCCTTCGTCTGCTGTGCCTGAACGTAAAAATGATGTCATACCGGCAGTTGATGTTGATCTGACGGGTAAACACCTGATTGAAGCCTCAGCTGGTACTGGCAAAACTTGGACGTTGACCGGTATTGTACTGCGCCTACTGATTGAAGCGAGACGTGCGCCAGAGCAGATCATCGCCACGACTTTTACTCGAGCGGCCGCTGCCGAAATGCGTCAGCGTATCCATGATCGTTTGGTAGATTTTTATCAGCTATTACAATGGGTCAATAGCCTAAGTGCTGATACTGGCAATAAAGAGCGTTTGTACCCCAACATACTGCAAGTTATGCCTGAGGGAAATAAAGACGCACAAGCAGGCAGTAATTCAGACGTAGACGCAAACGTTGAGACAGGCATTGACGATTTAAATCAAGACCTTGCTGCTGATAAGCAAGCGGCGGCTGAGCAACGTAAACAAGCAAAAAAAGATCGCGAAGATTGGTTGGTTAATCAGGCCAAATATGTGCGTTTAGATGGCATCATGCAAGATCCTATTAACTTGCATCTTGTCGGTTATTTGCTAGATCACGTGTACAGTTATCCAATGGCGGAAGCTATCAGGCGCACTGCATTGGTACTAACCACCTTGGATAAGCTATTTGTAGGTACGCTCGATAGCTTGGCGCAAAAATGGTTGACGGAGTACAGTAGCGAAACTGGTCACCAGCAGGGCATGGGCATTATTGAAGACAACAGTATTGAACAAGTTACCGATAGCATTGTTCATGATGAGCTGCGTCAGTTTCAGAGCCGCTTATACTATGAGCAGCCTAAACTTTACGCGCTAATGGATCAGCAAGGTAAGTTGTCTGCAGTAGGCGATCATAAGAAATATGTGACTCGCTCGCTTAATTTTATCTCTGCGCCGATTGATGAGATAAGGATTGAGAAAAGCTTTGACTTTGATGCATATGAAAAGCTAATCAATGAGTTTTCTCAGTTAGATTTAGCTGATATTCAGCCTTATTTAAATCCTGATTATAGAAAGTCTCAAGGATTCCGTGGAGGTTCTAATTTAACCAAACAGTTTGATGCCATTATCGAGGTGCATCAAAAGATATCGGAATATCAGCTGACATTTAATAGCTATTTAAATGAAAGCGAGAATAAGATTCTGACATCATTGCAAGATGCCAGATATCCAGATGAAAATGGCAAAATTAAGAACTTTAATAAGAATAAAGAAGAAGAGCATCAGACACTTTTTGAGCTAGAGACCATTAGCAAGTTAATGGCTATATTAGACATGCTTGACAGTTTAAATCAGCATATTTTATTGGTATTGGCCAATCTTAACCGTCATATTGTGCTAGCTGTGCGTAATAGACTACCAGTAATTTTAGAAGAGCGCGGCGAGACGACTTTTAGCTTGCAGATGGTACGCTTAAATCAAGCGCTAACTGGTCGCCAAGGAGACAAGCTGGCGCGTTATATTCGTCATCACTATCCTGTGGCATTGATTGACGAGTCGCAAGATATCAATGGCGAGCAAGCCATTATGATTGAAAGCATCTATTTGCCAAAGAATAAACGTAAACAGTCGGACAGTGATAAGCAGGCAACCACTAAGAAAGCAAATCATGAGTTTCTGTTATTGGTTGGTGATCCCAAGCAGGCTATTTATGGGTTTCGTGGCGGTGATGTGGCCAACTATAACTATATGAAAGCCCAATTTGATAAAAGTGCTCTTTGGACGCTTGATATCAATCGCCGTTCGAATGCTGGTGTGATTAACGCATTGAACTGTTGGTTTGGTATGGCGAATGCAACAACTGCTGAGAATAAGCTGTCGCAGTTGGGTACTGGTATTTACTACCAACATATCAAAGCAGCAAAACCGGAATATGAGCTATCTTGGTTTAATGCGTCAGATAGCTTGGATGATGTACTGGTGACAGAAGTGCTTTCTGCTCAGCCAGTAAGCTTGTTGCACCTGCCTTATGACAAGGACAAAGAGTTTGATTATGATGAGCATGAAATAACAGCTCGCCATATAGCCACTTTGCTTAATAGTGGTCAGACACTTAAAGGTAAACCGATTCAGCCCAGTGATATTGGGGTGCTGGCACGTGCTAAAAAAGATCTGAAACGCGTTGAAGATGAGCTGGTAAAACTTAATGTGCCGACCTTGACCACCAGTGACGTCAGTATCTTTGATACTATTATGGCAGAAGATGTGGCGGCATTGCTAAGTGCCATGTTATACCCGTATCGTCATGATATGATTAATCGGGTGTTGACCAGTCACCTATATGGACTGAGTATCAAAAATATCAAAGCCATGATGACGGACCATGAGTCAGGCATTACCGAAGGTAGCAGTACGCCAAGCGCCCATTCACAAAACTCTAATTCGAAAGACCTCCCAGCCAATGAAGCTACTGATAATAAAAAGAGCTATCAAGACTTTATTACTTATTTAAAAGAAGGGGTACAGCGTTGGCAGCACTTTGGCATATTATCAGCGCTACATTATTTATTAGATAAAAGCCCTGTACAGCCGCAAGGCGTTTGGCAAGCACTAGCTGCTCATCCAGAAGGTGACCGTCATATCATGGATCTGCGTCATGTAATGGACATCTTGGCGCAGTATGGTCTAGGCATGGGTGAGTATGAGCTACTGGCGTGGTTCAGGCAGCAGATAGATACAGCACCTAATAGTGATTGGGCTAAGCAATATCCGCTACCGACAGAGTCTGGCGTGCAACTGATGACCATTCATAAGTCAAAAGGGCTTGAATTCCCTATTGTCTATGTATTGGGAATGGGTGATGCCAGTAGAAAGTCTGGGAATAAAGAAGACTATGGGCTGTATCTATATAACGCACAACAAGCGCCTTCAGCGCTAGTGCGGCAGTCGATAGAAGTACAGCAGTCGACAGATAATCAATCGGGTAATCAGCGCCGCTTCTCACCATTGCAAGGCTCTGCCACGGATGAGGGTTACTATACGGATATCGAGACACAAGAAGGTTTTGATGAGATAAGACGGCTTGGTTATGTGGCGTTTACTCGGGCCAGTGAGCAGCTTTATGTGGTGCTGCGAGATCCGAGTAACAAGACAGGGTTTGAGCTAAAGCCAGTGTTTTATTGGTTTGAATCGCCAGAAGCAAAGTTCGAGCTACCAGATAGACTCAAAGGCATTGTAGGTATGCTTAGAGGTCATAAAGTTAATGAGTTTTATGACAATAATTACGCAAACAACAATGCTAACTCAGCAGGCGTAAATGACAGTGCTCAGCTAGCCTCAACCAAATCAAGTGCTCATAAGTCTACAACAGAGGCTATTGAGTACGCACCTTTCGCAGAGGTGATGAAAACCAATTATTTCTATGGTTGGGCTAAGACCAGCTTTACCGCTTTGGCGCGTCAGCTAGATGAATCTACACAAGCAATGGCGATAGTGGATGAGCGTATTGATGATGCGATAGACATTGATATGACAGAGTCTTCTGTTTCAGACCTCTCTTTACTTAATAACGACGAGTCTCTCGAACAAGACAGTGAACTAAGCCTCAAGGTAGAAGATGATATCCGCTTTACCTTTGTAAAGGGTGCCAATGCCGGTACGTTTTTGCATGAGATATTTGAACAAATAGACTTTACCAATAAAGCCCAGTGGCCTCAGGTTATTGATAGAGCGATTAGTAGCTATCAATTACCGCTGATATATAGCAGTGCGGAACAGCAGAGCCGCAGATCACAAGGTAAGAAACAAAGAGGTAGCGATGGGTTTGATCTTGAGTCAATAGATACAACGAAGCATAAGGCATTAATTAATTGGATTGAAGAAGTGTTGCATGCGCCACTATTGGCTTCCAATCAACCCTTGATTGCTCTTGATAAAGGTAAGCGATTTGCCGAGTTAGAGTTCAACATGGGGCTGTCAGAGAATTTTAAAGCACAGGATATTAGTAAGCTTTTTCAACAATACTTACCTGATGAGACGGATAAACACGTCACTCTAGTGCCACAAAACAAAGCACATTTGTATCGTTATTTGCGTGGTGAGATTGACTTGGTGTATAAGCATGCTGGCAAGTATTATGTGGTCGATTATAAGAGTAACTTTCTAGGAAATAGCCTAAGCGATTACAATGAAGATACCCTCAAGAAAGCAATGTCCAAGGCGGGGTACTGGCTACAAGCAGCAATCTATCAGGTAGCATTGCATCGGTTCCTTGCTATGAGAATCGGTGATTATACGGGTAACGAAGATAAATATTTAGGCGCTGTAGAGTACGTATTTTTACGCGGTGTGTATGACCCGAATGCTCAGGCAACTACTATGCCTACATCGCAAGATGTGGTTCAGTCTAATCACGATAACTTGAGCGATAAAAGTTGTTATGGACTGGTTACTTGGGATATTCCCATTGCATTCATTAAAGGTCTAGATGCCTTGTTTGGCCTGCCGGATTAATAAACCTTATATAGCAATTAGATAGATAAAAATTGTTATAGCAGTTAATCAGATTAAAAAGAGATAAATATACGATGAGTCATAATAACAATAAGAGCAAGTCAGCCATTAGCTTACAAGAGAGCTGGGCCAGTAACATCAGCGATTATATTTTGCTGCGCCGTCAGCAAACACATGTAGCATATGACGCAACAGATGCAAAGACAAACGATGAAAATAGAAGAATCGGTAAGTCAAAAGATAGCGATTTATTTACGGCTCTATTCGTTATTTTAGCGGCTCATTTGGAAGAAGGGCATACTGTATTAACTGTCGATACAGCCGATCATGAAACGCCGCTACAAGGGCAAATTAATGGTGAGTTGGTCAAACTATACGCATGGCAGCAGAACTTACTAGAGATACTGGCAACACCAATTTTTGCGCTGATTGATACTCAGATAAAAACGCAACTAGACGATGACACTACAACGGAGACATCGCTATTTGTATTACTAGATACTTTGTTTGGTCAGCGAGATTACTTGTGGGCGCAGCTAGCACTTAGTAATCATGAAAAAGAGACGTTGATCAAACGTTTTGATGCGATAACTACGTTATATCATCGCTTGAAAAATAGCGACTTAAACACTTTCGTTCATTCAATCCATGAGCATGCTTTATTTGCTAATGTTAATGCGAACACTGATTGTAATAACTATCAAAATAGCCTAAGCAAAAATAACCAACCAATTATTTATAACATAACTAAGAATAAAGAGACCCAAGGTTCGGAAATCACATTTTGGCTACACCGCACATGGCAGGCAGAGTTTAATTTAGCACAGCATATCAATCATATTTTGAATCAGCAGATAGTGCCTTTAGACATTGCCATGCCTGAGAACTTAAATGACCAACAGATAGCCGCTATCAATGTGGCGAACAATAATGCATTTAGTATCATTACTGGTGGCCCAGGGACAGGTAAAACCTACACCGTTGCTCAGTTAGTTATCGCGTTACAACAGGCGACAGAGAGTAGGGGAGATGATTCTGAATATATTAGGTTTAGCACAGACAGTGCTAGTCTAGCATTAGCAGCACCAACGGGTAAGGCGGCCCAGCGTATGCAGGAGTCTCTGCAGGCGGCTTTAGATGACGCAAATGTAGAGCTGCAGTTGCAAGAGGCAAAAACCATCCATCGTCTACTAGGCATCGGTCGAACGGGTAGACCGCGCTACGATACCAACAACCCACTCGGTGAAGATATTATCATCGTCGATGAAGCATCTATGCTCGGAGTTGAGTTGGCCAATTACCTTGTGAGCGCTGTAAAGCCAGGTGCAAGGCTAATATTATTAGGAGATGCGAACCAGTTGGCAGCCGTCGATGCAGGAGCTGTGCTGGCTGATCTATGTCGCATTCCGCTACTGCAACCCATACACGCAGAACTAACCGAGAGCCGCCGATTTAGCGCCGAGTCAGGTATCGGTAAACTGGCCACTCAAATTAATCAAGCAGAGACAAATCTTCAAGCTATTTGGCAATTACTAAGGCAAGACGCTGCTTTGAGTTTTCAATATGTTAATACGTCACAAGCAGAGTCCATATCAAATAACAAAATAAAAAATAGCCTAAGCAAAGAAAAAATTATTTCAAAAATGTCCAATAATTACCAATCATACGTAGATAAAGTAAAAAGTTTACTGAAAAATCCAATCGGAAAATCCGTGCCAAAATCAGTTAAAAATACTACCTCTTCATTAATGGAGGTATTTAATCAATTTAGAATCCTCACTGCTGGCCACAATGGTGAATGGGGCGACCACTATATCAATAACTACCTCACTCAATGGCATCTTGCTGAGTTGAAGTTACCATTGGGTCAAAACACATGGTTCCATGGACGTCCTGTTATAGTGCTACAAAATAATTATGAGCTTGGGCTATTTAATGGGGATATTGGTTTCTGCTTGCAAACATCAGATGAAAGGAGTCAATTAGAGGTATTCTTTGAAAATAAGACACAAGGGATAGCTGTTAATTTGCTAAATGAAGAGGTGATAGCCACCGCGTATGCAATGACTATTCATAAGTCACAAGGATCCGAATTTGATCATGTTGCTATTACTTTTGATAATAGTCATGCACGATTACTGAGCAAAGAGCTTATCTATACAGCAGTGACTCGTGCTAAGAAGCAGGTAACGATATATAGTACCAAGCACGCCTTAGAAAAAGCAGTTCAAACACCAACTGAGCGGCATACTGGTTTGGCATTACAGTTTTAACGATTCATTCAAGTTGTTATCGGCGCAATAAGTCAGCACCATAAAAAAGCATCCAAATTGGATGCTTTTTTAGGACTTAACTATTTTAAGTAATTAAATCTAGAATTAAACTTTGTCTTCTTTGATTGCATAGATACCTGGCAGGTGACGCAAGTAACCATGGAAATCCATACCACAACCATAAACATAGCGATCTGCAACATCAATACCCACAAAATCTACGTCAAAATCTGCAACTTTGCGATCATGTTGCTTGTTAAGCAAGACACAAGACTCAAGTGATAGAGGCTTTTCTTTGCTTAATTCTTCAACAACTGCTTTTAGGGTAATACCTTCGTCAAAGATGTCGTCAATTAACAATACGTGCTCACCTTCGATACTAACATCAGGCTTGAATTTCCAATCAAGCTCATTAGTACCTTCGTTATCACGATAACGGGTCGCATGGATATAATGCATACGATGGTAGAACGTAAGGTGTGTCAGTAGTTGACCAGCTGGAATCAATCCGCCGTTCATCACGACCATAACAATTGGGTTTAGACCAGCATAATGTAGATTGAGCTGAGCGGCCAAACGCTCATAAGCAGCAGCTACTTCGATACTGCTAATAAGGCACTCTGAGTTGCGTAAGGTTTTTTCAATTTCTTGGTTACTGATTTGGGTCATCGGGTGCGCCTTTGGTAAAAAGTGCCGCTTATTTTAGCAAATTTTAGTGAATTTGCCCAACGTCATATGACTTTTGGGACAAAATTAATCCAACTTTTGGGGTTATTCTGGCTTTTCTATAATAAATGGACGGTAATAATTGGCCAATCTATTCAATGAGTCATTTGGTAGGTCAGGTAATAGCTTATTAAGTGCCATACTCATGCCTTTATCAATTGCCGATTTGGCAACTGGAACTGACTTACGTTTGATCATGCCTAGCTTTAATGTCTCGGCATAGCGACTGATAAAGTGGGTCAATGTTTCTTCGTTCATGGTTTCGAGTGCTGTTTTAAATTTGACTCTATCCACATGTTCAGGCGTGATAGCAGCAAAACCTTCAGTGATGGTATTGGCATCTTTTTCTGACAGTTTAAAGCCGACACGTTTAACACCTTCATTATCAATAAAGGTTGCGTGATCTCTTAGAAAATGAAAACTTGGTAATACATCTTTGTTGTTTTCTTTACCCAGTAAGATATTGAGCAAAGTATCTGTCGCGCGTTCAATCGTTCCAACAATTTTACGCATAGAGGCTTGGCGCTCAGGGTTAGGAATAATATCTACCAAACCAACCAATAAATTATCAGTAAGATCACGCGCTGTCTGATGCGTAAGGGCATCGCGATAAGGGTAGTACTCTACATTCTCATTTGAAGCAACGACTTGTTCGGCCTCACTGATTAAAGCTTTTAGTTTATCTGAGGGTACGAATCCAAAATAATGTGCCATTGCACTTCCTTTATTTGTTGTTTTTTATGTCTTACTTACGTTACATTTATCACCAAATCGGTTATTATTTAAACAAAGTTTTAGTCTCAGGCTCATCACACCAAATGCTGATTAGTGACATGCCCTAGTTATAGGATAAATGACTTTGTTGATTGGTAATAATTTTGCAAATTGCTAAAATTTACCTAAACGATAGATGAGCTGAGTCACTCATCGCACACTAATTTAGCATATTTTTCATATTTTAATTCAAAAAGCTTGAACTTATAAGGCTATTGACTACTTGTCTAGGGAGAGATGAGATGAATAGTGCTATCGTACTACTATTCGCCGTTGCCGCTATGCTCTGCGGCTACGTGTTTTATTCAAAATTTATCGCCACCAAAATTTTAGCATTGGACAACAGCCGTCCTACACCCGCACATACGATGAAAGATGGGATCGATTATGTTCCCACCAATAAGTATGTATTGTGGGGACATCACTTTACGTCAGTGGCAGGGGCTGCACCAATTATCGGTCCTGCCATTGCAGTCATTTGGGGGTGGGTGCCTGCCATTATTTGGGTAGTAGTAGGTACTATCTTTATGGCTGGCGTACATGATATGTCTGCTATTTGGGCAAGTATGCGTAATAGAGGGCAGTCGATTGGCTCTATCGCTGGTACTGTCATGGGCACACGTGTCCGCAGCTTGATGATGGTTGTTATCTTCTTATTACTACTGATGGTCAATGCTGTATTTGGCGTAGCTATTGCCAATATGATGATCAAGACGCCATCTGCGGTATTGCCAGTTTGGGGTGCCTTAGTGGTTGCCTTTATCATCGGACAGTGTATCTATCGCTACAATATGAATCTGGTCTGGGTGTCCATTATCGGGGTAACTGCCTTGTACGGGCTTATCTATCTCGGCCCTATGTTCCCGATTGTATTACCTGAGACCGTTATGGGTTTGCCTGATAACGCGGTATGGATCTTGATCTTGTTCGCCTATGCGGCGATTGCGTCGTTGTTGCCTGTATGGATGCTACTTCAACCTCGCGATTATATTAATGGCTTACAGTTATTTGTCGGTTTGATTTTATTATATGCCGCTATTTTTATCGGCACGCCTAATATTGTCGCGCCAGCGGTTAACACTGCATTACCAGCGGATACACCGTCACTTCTACCATTGTTGTTTGTGACAATTGCTTGTGGTGCCATATCAGGTTTCCATGGTTTGGTCGCAACAGGGACTACTTCTAAGCAGATTGATAAAGAAGAAGACGTTCGTTTCGTTGGTTACTTTGGTGCATTGGGCGAGGGTATGCTAGCACTTGGGGCAATCCTTGCAGCAACCGCAGGTTTTGCGACTCTTGGTGACTGGCAAGCGGTCTACCAAAAGTTCGGTGATGGCTCTATCGGTGCGTTCATCGATGGCGGTGCAACCATCTTGAATGCCGGCGTTGGCATCGATATGGTGCTATCACAGACCATGCTTACGGTAATGGCTGCATTGTTTGCTGGTACGACGATGGATACTGGCGTACGTTTACAACGTTATATTTTCCAAGAATTTGGTGAATTTTATAATTTACCTGTACTCAATAAGAGTGTCGTTGCAACGTTACTTGCTGTCGGAAGCTGTTTGTTATTAGCGTTCGGTGCTGGTGGTATCGATGGCGCGGGTGGTATGATTATTTGGCCACTATTTGGTACAACCAACCAGTTAATGGCTGCTTTAACCTTGATGATCGTTACCATTATCTTGTTACGTAAGGGCAAGCCAGTTTGGTACACCTTGGCACCATTGTCTTTCTTGTTGGTTATGACTGTCTTTGCACTATTGATTCAGCTCAAAACCTTCTTTACTGATGGTAATTGGCTACTTATTATTATGGATATTATTATCTTAATCGCGACCATTTTGGTGACGTTTGAGAGTCTATCTGTACTACGAAAAGAGTGGTCACTACATAAAGGTAAAAGCGGTGAAGTTTAAACATTAACCCATATTGAGTATCTGTTTAATAAAAAACGCTAGCAGCAATTGCTGGCGTTTTTTGTATCATATAGGCATGATAGATCATAAGAATTAAGTAAAATACGAGCACATTATGGAAAATGAAAACATATCGAATGATATAGAAAACGTTCAACCATTAGAGAACACTCAACCATGGTGGCAACGGTTTAAGAGTGGATTAAATGAGTTTTATCATGCGCCTTATCGTCAGACGATGGCACGCGCCGCACGTGATGAAGAAGATTTTTTTATGTTACTCATGTTTGCTGAGAGCTTGGGTATTGATAATCCCGCCAGCTTTTATACATTAGAGTTGCAACCATTATTTTTAGAGAACTTTCATGAGTGGCATACACGTATGGGAATGGATAGATGTCCATTTGACCACGTTGGGTGCTGCTAATAGTAGTGGATTGACTATATAAAAAAGTAGCTAAGCATTTATTAGATAATGAGACAAAATACGAGATAACAATATGGCATTACACCCTTTACATGGATTGGTAGAGCAGTTAGAGACACAACCTATTATATTTATCGGCGGCAAAGGTGGTGTAGGGAAGACTACCACGGCAGCAGCTCTAGCCAGCTACTATGCAAGCCAGCAGCAAAAAACCTTAATTGTCTCAACCGATCCAGCACATAGTTTGGGCGATGTATTGAATGTACGACTCAATAATGAGACAACGGTAATATCACCTTATCTAGATGCGATTGAGTTAAATCCTGAAGTGATTGTTGATGAACATTTTGCTCAAGTCGAACGTACAATTAAAGCTTATGCCAACCCAGATATGATGCCCAAAATTCGTGAGCATCTGAGGCTATCTAAGTCGGCACCTGGCGCTCAAGAAGCCGCGATGCTCGAATCCATGTGTCACCATTTAGTCGAAGCGGCAGATGCTGGGTATGAACACATCATCTTTGATACCGCACCGACAGGTCATACTTTGCGATTATTGGTATTACCAGAAATGATGGGGGCATGGACGGATGGGCTGCTTGCACAGCAGCGACGACAGGCCAAATTACGTTCGGTGGCGACACACTTGGATAGTCACAATCAAAAAAATGATAAAAACGATGTGGCAAATCCCTTTGCAGCAAAAAAATCAGATCGCTGGGAGCAAGCTGTCTCAGTATTAGAAAAGCGCAAGCAATTGTTCCGCCAAGCAGGGTTGCTACTACATGACCGTACACAAACAGCGATTGTATTGGTGATGACCGCTGACGTCTTACCATTGGCTGAGACCAAGCGCGCTATCGAGCAATTAGAAGATAGTAAGCTCATGCCAGCAGCAATCGTCATCAATCAGCTGATATCAACTGCGCAGTCGGATGAGTTTTGGCGACGCCGCGCTGAGCGTCAGCAGCATCTACTGCATGATATCGAACAAAGCTTTACCAAGTACCCGCTGTATCCGATTTACCTGCAACAGACAGATGTACGCGGCACAGATGCATTGAGTGCGTTGTTAAGTGTATAAAGTGCATATAGTGCATATATAGTTCGCTGGTAATTTATGACTCACGCTTATACGACTGTAGTTTACCTGACAGCGACCATGCCATGTCTGTGCGTAATAACTGAGCTTGTTCGGACTTACCGCTGCTAAGCGACGACCATTGCGGTTTACCACGCGCTTTTTTGAGCTCACTTGGTAGTTTGTGTGCTGGCCATACCGTAATTGGATTATTGTCTTCATCTGCATGGTCACTATCGTCAGTTAACGACGTTCCAAGACTGCTATTTTCGCCTTTATATAATAACTGAGTGGCATCTGTAGCAGCATGACCACGATGGCGTAAGGCCGTAAGTAAGTCTAATGCTCGGGTTGCTAGCAATGTTAATGTCGCAGGATCGATATATAAGCGTTTTACCCCAGTAATCCTATCGGCAATACTGCTGGTATTCGATAGCAGCCCGCCTGCAATACCACCTATAGCGGCACCCAATCCCAGAGTCGTACCTAGGGCTGCTGCATCGATACCTAGTCCTAGAAGCGCACCAGCTGCTGCCCCAGAAGTGGTACGAATGCCGTAGCTTTTGAGTAGTTCAGGGTCAAAAGGATCTTGTTGATAGGCTTGTAATTCAAGCGGCGTTGCTGCGACGGCATTGTCATAAAACTTATAAAGGTTAAGTAAGTTATGCTGCATCGCACGCTCACTTTGCCTGACCGCTTCTTGCATTTGTTCTAAGACAGGAAGTGGGTCGTCATCTTCATTGATCTCGCGTACAAAGGCAGCAACATTTAGTAAAAAATCAGCGATGATGATATTGGCCTCATCATACAGCTGCGCCCAATCCTCCGTTCGACGTTGCATCAACTGCTCAAGCATCTCAGAGTGGGTGAGCATGGTTGCTAGGTTTTTCCATAGGCGCATCTCATCCTCAAACTCAAACGCGACCGAATCAAAACGCGTTGAAATATGCAGATTGCGTCTTGCCAGCATCGTCTGCCAGTCGTCAATATTGGCATTCTGACTGTCGGTAAAATTAAAAACGGGCATCACAGGAATCGCAGCCCAAGACAAAATCGCTAGCTCATCTTTATATTTACCCAATACAGGCTCACGAGCATCTACCACGTAAATGGCCATATCACTTGTCAGCAGCTGACGAATTACTTTGGCTTCTTGGCTATAATCATAGGGCAAGTCATAGCTGTCTGAACCTTGAGCAATATCCGCCGCCAAAAACTGCTGCAGGCGCTCAATACCATCACGGCGACTGGCAGTGTTGTCTTCTAGCCAGTCCATAAGCCCTGAAGCATCTTCTAGACCAGGTGTGTCGTATAACGCTATCAGCACCTCACCAGTTCGGCTGTCTGTCAGCTGTGCTTGCTCGACGTGACGTGTGGTTGCAGCTTCATTTTTGACTTCACCAAAATATACGTCTCGCAATAACGTGCGCAATATAGAGGTTTTGCCCGTATTGGTATGACCGACGACCGCCAATTTAAGCGGTTCACCACTGGCAATCGTTTTCTTTGTCATCTTTGACGCTGGTGCTTTCGTTGCTGATGCTTCGGTTGATACAGGTTGATTATCCTGAGTAGCTATTGACTGAGCTACTGTGTATTTTGATGTGTTGTCTGAAGAAGTGCTTGAAACATCAGGGGTCGGCTCATAAGCCTTGTCTGCAAAGAGACCTGCAGGCTTATTACTCTCATGATTATTTTTATTGTCATTATTCATAGTAACGTCTTATATTTATTGATGACTGAAATACATAGTAGCCATTTATTGTAAAACAAATCTGTTTCGGTATCGGTTATGAATGCGTAGTGCCTATATCATAAATCGTAATCTACGCATTTATAATCATACTCTAGTCGGTTCAATATAGTTTGGATACAAGGAAGACGAATGAAAGTACTACAAATAGTAGGCTAAGCGAGACTGACACCGTATCCAATTTATAGAGAATTGACTATATTAGACAGCACTAGGTGGACGCAGCAGTACCTTTAGCTTTTTCTTAAGCCCTTTGGCACGAAAGAACCGCTGCCACATACGGTAAAAGACCCCAAATATTAGGCTAATGATATTATCGTGGCTGGCTTCACCAACGGCACCGTATTTAACGGGATTGTTGACGGTATCTTCTTCTACATAAGTGCCAAACCAACGATCAAAAATAATGAGAACGCCGCCATAGTTTTGGTCAATATATTCGTTATTGGTGCCATGATGGGCGCGGTGATTGGATGGGGTATCAAAGACATACTCAACCCATTTTGGAAATTTCCCCACGGTTTCGGTATGGATAAAGAATTGATAAATCAAATCTAACGCATAAAAGAAGAATACCCAGACAGGATGTACACCAAGTAGCATCAACGGCACAAAGAATAACCACCAGCCCGTCACCGAGTACAGCAAGCTTTGACGCATGGCGGTGGACAGATTCATATGGTCATCTGAATGGTGCACGACATGCGCTGACCAAAACCAATTCATACGGTGTGACGCGCGATGGAACCAATAGTAGCTAAACTCAACCGCGACGAATATAGGGATGGCGGTGAGCCATGTCACCTCAATAGTAAATAAGCGATATTGATATAACCATAAGCAGATAGGTATGACGATAAGCGCTTGGACAATCAATTCAAACCCTAGATAAGAGCCGCCCAAACTAAAATTGGTCATCGCACGGCACCAACTAAAGCTTTTACTATTGCCGCGCTTGGACTGATAGAACCATTCTGCCAAAAATAACAAGAAAAATGGACCGCCAGCCAGCGGTAGCAGCCACTCTTGCCAATACGCGGGTAGAATGCTCACTAGCATTGGCTGCCACGACTCTGGCGCAGCCGTTAAGATACTTTGGTTTAACGCCTCTCGGTAACCATCCAATAGTTGACCATACTGACCTAGGGTCATAAGAGAATTGTCTGCTGCCATCTTGGGCTCCTAGCCACTATAAAACATCCTTGTCGTCTTGATATGACGTCACAGCTATCAATATATCATGCGAGTCATAATGATAAGTTCATATATGAACAACAGATTGAAAGTAATAGGTTAAAAATTAGGATGTATTAAGCATCTATATCAACCAAGCCAATCTTTCGTGCAGAAAGAACCGTTTGCCACTGTTGATAGCGAACCGTTTGTTTGTCTGACGGCTCATCATCCGTACGCGTATCAGTCAATCTTGTAGAAGCGCTATTATCACCAAGCAGCTGTACGATAAGCCCATCTTTGGCATGAGCAGCGATTTGATCCAGTTTGCGTAGCGTACCGCGGTCAGGCAATGCGTTGCTATGAATGCCAAGCAAGACTTGCACAGGATGCGCATCTAAGTAGTTTTTTAGCCGTGTCATATCATCACGGTCATCAACGATACCAAAATCCTCAACTTCGCTTGATTGTCCAAAACCATGATGGCTGTCATCAAGCCCTGACTGCCACCATTTGTTCTGATCTGCAGGGTATTCAAGTAGCGCAACTAACTTCTTGCCCGCACTGACCGTCGCTTTTGGAGCGATAGGGGCTGGTGCCTCTGTAAAGTCATCAGCATCAACCACGTGCCGCTGCCAAAAGTTTAGGATTTTTTGATAATAGGGTTGTTTGATATCCAAACGCATTTTTTTGCGGCGGAACATCAATGCACAGAACGCCCATGCTATCGCTCGCGGTACAATGCCGTACATCAGCAAGCTACCAACCAACAATCCTGACCACTGCCGTGCAACAGACAGCGGCATCGCCTCGGTGACAAGCCTGCTCTGTGCGATCGCTGTACTGTCTGGTACACCAAATCCCACCATACTTGGTAGCCAGCCTAATACCTGAGTCAAGCTCACAAGCGCTTGATCAGAGAGTAAGGTTGACTCCCAGCTAAAGCTATACTGACGTACAACCAGCAAAAATATAATCGCAAGCAGCATACCGGTCAATGTCGCAAGCCATAACTGATGACTAAATCTGCCCAAATACCAGCGCATACCGCTGTGCTGCAACTGCCGCTCATACAGATCGACAGCCGCCTTGGTCACATCATCCTTACCACGTATGAGATAACTTGGACTGACAAAGCTCGCAAACCAACTGGGCGCTTGCTGATCTCGATTGATAAGGGTCATGACGAACCACCCACCAAGCATAATGGTATGAAAACCAAGTAGGCAGACCAACACATAAAAGAAATTCACAACATTAGACTGCAATAGCGTGAACAGTCCCAAAAATCCCGAGATACACCACACCACGCTCATAACGATCATAATGCCCTTTATACGGCCGTCAATCTTACCCAGTACACGCGTAAGCGCCCCGTTGCTGTCTATACGTGATGCCCGTCGATGCAGCTTTTGAATAGGCGTACCGTCCTTGCCCTGTAGCTTTTCCGTGATTAATAACGGGTCAGTGGCAAAGACGTGCTGATCGGTCTCTAAGGCTCGTACCAGCTCGGTCAGTTGATCTTGGGGTGATAGCATAATGCGATAATATCCGTATGAAGGCGTCAATATAATAAATAGCAATCCGAAAACAGGCGTTCTAATCGTTATAGATTATTGTAGCGTATATAGAATGAGGATGACTTGTATTATTTTTATCATAGTAAACGCTTATAAAGTCAGCCAAAATGAATAAATGAAACCCAATCGTGTCAAAAAGCGTATCAAAGAGACATATCAAAAAAAGGAAGGTGCCATATGAATAACGAAATGAATAATAAAACCTATCTTATCATCGGTGGAACAGGCGGCATTGGTCAAGCCATGGTACAGCAGCTAATACAAAAAACGGCTGCTAATCAAACGGACAGTCAATCTAATCAAAGCCATCGCACACAAGTATTTGCTACTTATCATCGAAATAAGCCGAATATTGAAGCGGAAAACCTGCACTGGCTCCCGATGAACGTCAGTGATGAGGACAGTATTAAAAAATCTGCCGATACCATCAAACAGACGGTCGGTCATGTAGATTGGGTGATCAATTGCGTAGGGTTATTGCATACAGAGACCGCACAGCCAGAAAAGGCCTTGCGACAGATGGAATCAGAGTTCTTTTTGCAAAACATGCAAATCAATGCGCTAGCCAGTTTGCTGATAGCCAAACACATCAAACCGTTGCTCGCCAAGGCTAATCGCAGCGCTAGTCATCCTGCTGTTTTTGCGACCGTATCAGCCCGCGTCGGTAGTATCACTGATAACCAGCTAGGCGGCTGGTATAGCTATAGAATGAGTAAGGCCGCTCTCAATATGGGGATGAAAAACCTGAGTATTGAATGGGGCAGATCACTTAAAGATGTGTGCGTAGTGGTCATGCAACCAGGCACCGTCAATACCCAACTATCCGCGCCGTTTCAAGGCAACGTCGCTGAAGAACATTTGTTCTCGCCAGCGTATAGCGCGGAGTGCTTATTGGAAGTGCTATCCGGTATGACTGCTACCCAGTCAGGCAATTTTGTCGATTGGGCTGGAGAGTCGATACCTTGGTAGCCATCAAACTGACGCTAGCGTACTAGTGAGCCTGTCTCTTATACACATCTGACGCTGCCGACGACTCCTTACGT